>Ga0209298_10001684_pt1 | contig 14245 bp, 12 predicted proteins | sample S_140806_EF_Meta_FD_187325 | JGI IMG/M metagenome (GOLD analysis project Ga0209298, IMG submission 187325) | Freshwater microbial communities from Lake Simoncouche, Canada to study carbon cycling - S_140806_EF_MetaG (SPAdes) (version 2) | ecosystem: Environmental > Aquatic > Freshwater > Lake ...
GCTGTTGCATCAATCGATCCAGTTATGGGAGGAGTTGATCGCTAATGGCATATACAGATGAAGATATCCAGATCATGGAATCAATTATTAAGCGTTACCCACGCCCTCGTTCAGCGATCATGCCTTTGTTGCATTACGTCCAATCAAAAGCAGGTTATGTAACTAATGAAGGCATTGAAGTTATTGCCAAAGTCCTACAACTAGAAGCCGCTGAAGTCACTGCTGTGTCTACCTTTTATACCCAATACAAGCCAACACCAGTAGGTGAGTACCACGTGGGTGTGTGCACCAATACTTTGTGCGCGGTTATGGGTGGGGATGCAATTTTTGCGTCACTCAAGGATCACCTAGGTATTGGCAACGATGAAGTAACAGCGGATGGCAAAGTTTCACTTGAGCATATCGAGTGCAATGCAGCATGCGATTACGCACCGGTTGTTATGGCTAACTGGGAGTTTTATGACAACCAAACTGTTGAGTCTGCTAAAGATTTAGTTGATTCAATGCGTGCTGGAAATCCAAAGCCACCAACGCGTGGACCTAACAAGTTAGTTACATGGAAAGAAGCCTCAGCAGTTCTTGCAGGATTAAACGATGGACTTGCACATGAAGGTGTTCAAGCCGGAGAGCCAACTTTGCTTGGCCTGAAACTTTCGAAAGAGGGCAAGTAATGACGAAGCTAGCTCCAGTACTTTCTGCGCATTGGGATGAAAAAGATTCATTTACTTTAGAAGGCTATAAGCGTCATGGTGGTTACACCGCATCTGCAAAAGCACTTGCGATGGATCCAGATGCAGTCATTCAGCTTGTTAAAGATTCAGGACTTCGTGGTCGTGGAGGCGCAGGCTTTCCAACTGGAATGAAGTGGGGCTTCATTCCACAGGGTGATAACAAGGATCATTATCTTGTTGTTAATGCAGATGAATCAGAGCCAGGAACTTGTAAAGACACACCACTCTTGATGGCAAACCCACATGTTTTAATTGAAGGCTGCATCATCGCTTGCCATGCGATTCGTGCCAAGCACGCATTTATTTACATTCGTGGCGAAGTCACACATGTTGTGCGCCGAGTAAACCAAGCAATTACAGATGCTTATGCTGCAGGCATTCTTGGCAACGGAGTCGATGTAGTCCTACACATCGGAGCCGGTGCTTACATATGTGGTGAAGAAACAGCACTACTTGATTCACTTGAAGGTTTCCGTGGGCAGCCTCGTTTGCGCCCACCATTTCCTGCAATTGCAGGCCTTTATGCCCGTCCAACGGTTGTAAACAACGTCGAATCAATCTCATCTGTGCCGGCCATCGTTAATAACGGTGCTGATTGGTACCAATCAATGGGAACCGAGAAGAGCAAGGGAACAACTCTTTACTCCTTGTCAGGTCACGTTGTTAACCCAGGACAGTTTGAAGCACCTCTTGGAATCACGCTTCGTGAAATTCTTGATTTAGCTGGTGGAGTTCGCCCCGGCCATAAGTTGAAGTTCTGGACACCAGGCGGATCATCGACACCTTTGTTTACTGAAGCACATCTTGATACGCCATTGGATTATGAAGGCGTTGCAGCAGCAGGATCAATGCTTGGAACAAAAGCACTTCAGATATTTGATGAGACAACATGTGTTGTTCGTGCAGTATTGCGTTGGACAGAGTTTTACAAGCACGAGTCATGTGGAAAGTGCACACCATGTCGTGAAGGCACCTGGTGGTTAGTACAGATCCTTCGTGATCTTGAAGCAGGTAAGGGAACAGAAGCAGATCTAGCTAAGTTGCTTGATCTTTGCGACAACATCATGGGCCGTTCATTCTGTGCTCTTGGTGATGGTGCAACTAGCCCAATTACATCTTCGATTAAGTATTTCCGTGATGAATACATCGCACACCTAACACAAGGTGGATGCCCATTTGATCCAGTTGCTTCAACGTTATTCGCAGGAGCTGGTGCATAAATGACAACAGAAGTAGTTGACATGATCACCGTCGTAATTGACGGTTTCGAAGTAACTGTTCCAAAGGGAACATTAGTTATTCGCGCAGCAGAACAACTTGGAATTCAAATTCCACGTTTTTGTGATCACCCACTACTTGATCCCGTTGGAGCTTGCCGTCAGTGCTTAGTTGATATTGAAATCAATGGTCGTGCTTTTCCAAAGCCACAGGCATCGTGCACAATTCCTGTTGAACCAGGAATGATTGTGAAAACACAATTAACTTCTACTGTTGCAGAAAAAGCACAGCGTGGAGTGATGGAGCTTTTGCTTGTTAATCACCCACTTGATTGCCCAGTGTGTGACAAGGGTGGCGAGTGCCCATTGCAGAACCAAGCAATGAGCACAGGTGGCGGTTCTAGCCGATTTGAAGGCGTAAAGCGGGTATTTGAAAAGCCAATCAACATTTCTTCTCAGGTATTGCTCGACCGTGAGCGCTGCGTTTTGTGCGCTCGTTGCACACGTTTTTCTGAGCAAATTGCTAGTGATCCATTTATTACTTTGAATGAACGCGGCGCTTTGCAGCAAGTTGGTATCTATGAGAACAAGCCATTTGAATCATATTTCTCTGGCAACACTGTTCAAATTTGTCCAGTAGGTGCCTTAACTGGTGCGGCATATCGATTCCGTGCTCGCCCATTTGATTTAGTCTCAACACCATCTGCATGTGAACACTGTGCATCTGGTTGCGACATGCGCACCGATGTTCGACGCGGAAAAACTTTGCGTCGTCTTGCAGGTGATGATGCATCTGTTAATGAAGAGTGGAACTGCGATAAGGGACGCTGGGCATTTAAGTATGTAACAGCGGTTAATCGCCTCAAGGTTCCACAGATTCGAAACGCTGAAGGCGTTCTTGAAGAAGCATCATGGCCAGAAGCGTTAGCAGTTGCTGCATCAGGATTAAAGGCAGCAAAGTCAGCTGTGCTTGTTGGTGGTCGTGCAACATATGAAGATGCATACGGCTATAGCAAGTTTGCTCGCGTTGCACTTGGTACTAACGACATTGATTTCCGTTCACGTGTTTCATCGGACGAAGAGCGTGAATTCCTTGCAGCACGCGTAGTTGGTTCAACAACAACCTACCGCGATATTGATAAGGCCGATCAAGTACTACTTGTTGGTTTTGAGCCAGAAGAAGAGTCACCAATAGTTTTCTTACGTATTAATAAGCAATTCCGCAAGCGCGCATTAAAGGTTGTTTCAATCGGTTCTAAGGAATCAATTGCAGTAGATAAGCTCAAGGCAGAGTTTGTAAAGGTTGCACCAGGACAAGAAGCAGCAGCGATTGCGGCGCAATCATTAACAAATAAATCAGTCATTCTTGTTGGAGAGCGCGCGGCAGAAAGTGCAGGCGCCTTAAGCGCAGTTGCAGCACTTGCTGATTCAACTGGAGCAAAACTTGCTTGGATTCCACGTCGCGCAGGTGAGCGTGGAGCACTTGAAGCTGGCGCAATCGGCAATGTGTTGCCAGGTGGACGCCCTGTTACAGATGCTGCAGCCCGAGTGGATATTGCAGCGCTATGGAACACAGATTCAATTCCATCTGAAGTAGGCCGCAGCACCTCACAAATCATTGAAGCAATAAATGCTGGGCACATTGGTGGACTAGTTGTCGGCGGTGTTGATCCACTAGATGGTGACAATAGCCAGGCAACATTGGCAGCACTTGATAAGGCATTTGTTGTCTCACTTGAGATTGCAACAAGTGCGGTGACAGAGCGAGCAAATGTAGTTCTGCCAGTTGCAGCGATTACTGAAAAGTCTGGTTCCTTCCTAAACTGGGAAGGTCGCCCACGTTCATTTGACGCAGCTGTTAGTGACTCACTAAATCGCAGCGATCTTCGTATTCTTTCAATGATCGCCCAAGAAATGGGAATTTCACTTAACATAGGAACAGTCACAGCAGCCATCAAGGAAATTGCTTCAATTGGTAAGTGGGATGGCGCTCGAGTTGCGATGAACAAAGTGAACTCTTCAGCACAGCCTGCACTTAATGCAGATCAAGCATTGATTACTTCATGGCGTCGATTGTTAGATCTTGGCACCTTGCAACAAGGAGAAGAAAATCTTGCAGGAACAGCCCGTCGCACAGTTGCAGTTATTTCTCCAAAGCGAGCACAAGCAATGGGTGTTGTTGATGGCGATCAGCTAAAGATTTCAACAACCCAAGGATCAGTAACACTTTCTGCTCTAGTTGAAAATATTCATGACGATGCAGTGTGGGCGCCACGTAATTCACGCGGTTCTCAATTGTTGGTAAACCTAGGCGTCGCACATGGCGCAGTAGTTACGGTGGTGAAGGCATGACAACTGCACAACTCATTGGAGCAGATCCAGGCTGGTTAATTGCCGTAAAAGCATTAATCGTTTTTGCACTCTGTGTAGTGCTAACCCTTATGTCCGTGTGGGGAGAACGTCGCCTCGTTGGGCGCATGCAGCAGCGACCAGGTCCAAACCGCGTTGGTCCATTTGGATTAATTCAGGCACTTGCCGATGGAGTTAAGTTGGCGCTGAAGGAAGACATCATTCCTACAGCTGCCGACAAGGTTGTATTTGTTTTGGCACCAATTATCAGTGCCACAACCTGCTTTATGTCCTTTGCTGTTATTCCAATAACTGGTGAAGTAACAATGTTTGGCCGCCAAACTGCTATGCAGTTAACTGATATTCCAGTCGGAGTTTTATACATTCTTGCGATTGCCTCAGTTGGTGTTTATGGAATTGTTTTGGCTGGCTGGTCTTCCGGATCTACTTATCCATTACTTGGAGGACTTCGTTCAAGTGCCCAGGTAATTTCATATGAAATTGCAATGGGCTTGTCACTAGTTGCCGTGTTTATTTATGCCGGTTCCATGTCAACATCTGACATCGTGGCTGCACAATCTTCATGGTGGTACGCCGTGGTCTTGTTCCCATCATTTGCTATCTATGTGATTTCAATGGTTGGCGAAACAAACCGTGCCCCATTTGACCTTGCTGAAGCAGAAGGTGAACTAGTTGGTGGATTCCACACTGAGTATTCATCACTTAAGTTCGCACTCTTCTTCTTGGCAGAATACGTAAACATCATTGCTGTTTCTGCTTTGGCCACAACATTGTTCCTTGGTGGCTACAAAGCTCCTCCGGGACTTGGATTTACAGAAGCCTGGCTTGGTGGCTGGTTCACCGCTGTCTGGTTCTTCTTGAAGGTCCTTACATTCTTCTTCGTATTTGTCTGGCTGCGCGGCACCTTGCCACGTTTGCGATATGACCAATTTATGCAATTTGGTTGGAAGGTCTTAATCCCAGTTTCAATTTTGTGGATTTTGGTTGTCGCAACACTTCGCGTTCTTTCACTACAGAATGCACCACGAATTGTCGTGATTGCATTTGCAACCACCGTCGTCTTCCTCATCATGGCGGTAAATGTTGGATTCGAAAGTGCTAAAAAGAAGAAAGAGCAAGCAATTGCTGATGGCGACAATAAGGATGCGCCAAAGTTTGCGGTGCCTTCATTGCCAATGGAAGTTTCAACTATCAATGTTTCACAGAAGGTAGGAGACAACCGTGAGTGAAAATCTAGAACCTTTAAAGCCAAAAGATCTTGGCATTAACGATGTTGAATTTTATGAAGTAGAGCAGACACCTGCTGTTGGCTTCTTTGGCAGCATGAAGGGGTTCTGGGTCACCTTTTCAACAATCTTCAAGAAGCCTTTGACCGTTGAATACCCTGAAGTTAAGGCACCAACAGAAGAGCGTTTCCACGGACGTCATCAACTCAATCGTCACCCAGATGGTTTGGAAAAGTGCATTGGCTGCGAACTGTGCGCTTGGGCATGCCCAGCAGATGCGATTTATGTCGAAGGTGAAACAAACACTGAAGAAAATCGCATGTCACCAGGAGAGCGATATGGCAAGGTCTATCAAATCAATTACCTTCGCTGCGTTTTCTGCGGACTATGTATTGAAGCTTGCCCTACACGTGCGCTAACAATGACAAATGAGTACGAATTAGCAGATGACACTCGTGCCAAGTTGATCTTTGAAAAGCAAGATTTGTTGGCACCACTACGTCAAGGAATGTTGATGCCACCGCATCCAATGTATCCAGACATGACAGATACGAATTACTACAACGGAGATGTTAAACAAGCTCATCCTTCACAGGAGGGCAAGTAAGTGTTGCAATTAGCTCTTGAGGTCGGACAGACCGCTAAACCAGAAGCAGTCATGTTCTGGATCCTTGGTCCTCTTGCAGTCGTTTCATCACTTGCAATGTTGTTAGTTAAAAAAGCTGTTCACTCTGCGATCTTGATGGCGTTTGTCATGGTCATTTTGGCTATTTTCTACATCGCTCAAGATGCAGCGTTCTTAGGAATTGTTCAGGTTGTTGTTTACACCGGCGCAGTAATGATGCTCTTCTTATTTATTTTGATGCTTGTTGGTGTGGATTCATCTGATTCTCTGACAGAAACTATTCGTGGTCTTCGACCAATTGCAATCACAGCTGCGGTTGGCTTTGGCGGTTTGATGGTTTCATTATTAGGCAAAGCAACTCTTGGTCGAAATGCCGTTGGATTATCTGCCGCAAATGCTGATGGAAATGTTCAAGCATTGGCTCAACTTTTGTTTAGTACTTACGTTTGGCCATTTGAAGTTGTTTCTGCACTACTTATCACGGCAGCTCTTGGTGCCATGGTCTTAGCCCACAGCCACAACACAATGTTTCGCCCAACTCAACGCCAGCTTTCAATTAATCGCTTCCGCGGAGAATCTCTTGGAACAGCCGCAGGACTTCCTGGACCAGGAGTTTATGCACGTCACAACGCAGTTGATGTTCCAGCGCTACTTCCAGATGGAACCCCTGCTGCGGACTCAGTAAATGCAACTCTTTCGGCACGTGGAGATATGTTGGATTACAAGAAGTTTGATCTTAGCCAAATTAACACCAAGGTTGAGGAGGAGAAGTAATGGATGCCTCCAATTACCTATATGTTTCAGCACTCCTATTTACTATCGGAGCTGTCGGAGTAGTTGTTCGTCGAAATGCCATCGTTGTGTTTATGTGTATTGAGCTAATGCTAAATGCTGCAAACCTTTCATTCGTTACCTTCTCTCGCATCAATGGCGACCTTGACGGCCAAGTAATGGCTTTCTTTACAATGGTTGTTGCAGCATGTGAAGTTGTAGTTGGTTTAGCAATTATCGTGACAATTTATCGTTCACGTCGATCAGCATCAGTTGATGATGCTAGTTTGTTGAAGCGATAGCCATGACAACATCAACTAGCCTTGTTTATTTAATCGCCCTGCCATTAGCAGGCGCAGCGCTATTGCTACTTGGCGGACGTCGCACGGATAAGTGGGGCCACCTACTTGCAACCGCCCTTTCTGCCTCATCATTTGGAGTTGGTCTATACCAACTATCTCTCATGCTCGGACGCCCAACAGAGGAACGACCAGTTTCTCAAAAGCTATTTGAGTGGATTCACGTTGGTAATTTCAATGTTGATGCAGGCCTTTTGCTAGATCAGCTATCAATTTGTTTTGTTTTGTTAATTACCGGCGTAGGAACATTGATTCACATCTACTCAATTTCTTATATGTCACATGATCATGATCGACGTCGCTTCTTCGCCTATCTCAACCTCTTTATTGCATCTATGTTGCTGTTGGTATTAGGCGATAGCTACCTCAATTTGTATGTTGGCTGGGAAGGCGTAGGTCTTGCTTCCTACCTATTAATTGGTTTCTGGAATCAAAAGCCTGCTTATGCAACAGCATCTAAAAAGGCATTTGTAATGAACCGTATTGGTGACATGGGATTATCTTTTGCAATCATGATCGCATTTGCAACTATGGGCACAGTTTCATTTGCAGGCGTGGCAGAGCATGCCCATCACACTTCAGAGGCTGCATTAACCGGCATGGGAATCATGTTGTTAGTTGCTGCGGCTGGAAAGTCTGCTCAATTCCCATTGCAGGCATGGCTTGGCGATGCGATGGCCGGTCCAACACCAGTCTCAGCGTTAATTCACGCAGCGACAATGGTTACAGCAGGTGTTTACCTAATTACTCGTTCGAACTTTGTATTTGATGCAGCACCAACTGCCCAGCTATTAGTCGTAATCGTTGGCGCGATCACACTCATGTTTGGTGCACTTATTGGTACTGCAAAAGATGACATCAAGAAAGCACTTGCAGCCTCAACAATGTCTCAAATTGGTTACATGATTCTTGCAGCTGGCTTAGGCCCTGTTGGATATGCATTTGCAATCATGCACCTTCTCACACACGGTTTCTTTAAGGCCGGCATGTTCCTTGGTGCTGGTTCAGTAATGCACGGAATGAATGATGAAGTAAATATGCGCAAATACGGGGCACTTCGCAAATTCATGCCAATCACATTTGCAACCTTTGGCCTTGGTTATCTAGCAATTCTTGGTGTTCCACCATTTGCTGGCTTCTATTCCAAGGACATGATTATTGAAACAGCATTTAATGCCGGGGGAGCAAAGGGAATTATTCTTGGAACCGTTACTTTGCTGGGTGCAGGTATTACCGCTTTCTACATGACCCGCGTAATGATTCTTACCTTTACAGGAACAAAGCGTTGGGATGAGGATGCACATCCTCATGAATCACCATGGTTGATGTGGTTGCCAATGGCGATTCTTGCAATTGGTTCAGTTTCATCAGGATTCCTACTTTCTCGTGGCGACGCACTTGTTAACTGGCTACATCCACTCTTTGAGCACCATGAAGAACACGAACAACATTTGTTAGAGCCAATTGTTGTTTCAGGACTTGCCTTAACAATGGTTGCAATTGGTGTGGCCATTGCTTTTGTTAAGTACTCACGCAATAGCGTTGCAAGCGTTGCTCCTGAGAACGTTTCAATCTTTACAAAGATTGCACGCCAAGATTTGCTGCAGGATCGTTTCAATGAAGCGGTATTTATGCGTCCTGGTCAATTGTTGACAACAACATTGGTTGCAGCAGATGACGCGGTCGTAGATGGAACTGTTCGTGGTGTGGGACAGATAGCCATGGGCTCAGGTTCAGCTCTTCGAGGCCTGCAAAGTGGCTTTGTTCGCAGCTATGCCGCGTTGATTTTGGTCGGTGCGGTTGCACTGGTTGCAGCTATTTGGGTGGTGGTTCAGTAATGAAGTGGTTAACACTATTAATGCTTCTGCCATTGGCAGGTGCTGTGATCATTTCAGCACTCCCAAAGGCCAGTGAGAAAGCTGCAAAGCAAGCAGCTCTTGGAACAACTCTTGTTGTGATGGCAGCGACCATCGTGATGGCAGTTGGTTTTCAACGCGACAATGTGGAGCTGCAGTTCGTAGAGAAGTATTCATGGATCCCAAGTTTTGGAATTAATTACGCTCTAGGTGTTGACGCAATCGCACTGGTGCTTATTTTGATGTCAACGATTCTTGCTCCAGTGGTTGTGCTTGCAGGCTGGAACGAAGCACATGGTGGACGTTGGAGCGTTAAGACTTTCTACATTCTCATTCTTGTTCTTGAAACAATGATGATCGGTGTTTTTGCCGCAACTGATGTGTTCTTGTTCTACGTAATCTTTGAAGCCATGTTGATTCCGGTGTACTTCCTTATTGGTGGTTACGGAACAGGTGAGCGTTCGGCCGCTGCGGTTAAGTTCTTGATTTACAGCCTCGTTGGTGGATTGTTGATGCTGGCATCAATCATTGCTTTATATGTGATGTCAGGTGCGCAAGGTGGTCACACATTCGACATCAATAAACTCTCAGAGCTACAGATGTCATCCACAACTCAAAACCTTCTTTTCTTAGGATTCTTTATTGCATTTGCAATCAAAGCTCCTGTTTGGCCATTCCACACCTGGTTGCCAGATGCAGCCCAATCTGCAACTCCTGGCACTTCAGTTCTACTTCTAGGTGTTCTAGATAAGGTCGGTACTTTCGGAATGATCCGCTATTGCCTGACGATGTTCCCGGAGGCGAGCAAGACCTTTACTCCAGTGATCTTGGTGCTTGCGGTCATCTCAATTATTTATGGAGCATTCCTTGCAATCGGTGCAAAAGACATCAAGCGCTTGATTGCCTATACATCGATTTCTCACTTTGGATTCATCACAATGGGAATCTTTGCAATGACTTCACAGGGCCAAAGCGGGGCTATTTTGTACATGTTTAACCATGGTTTCTCCACGGCTGCCTTGTTCTTAGTTGCCGGTTGGATGATTTCACGTCGTGGATCGTCAACAATTGCTGAATTCGGCGGACTACAACGAGTAACTCCAGTTATGGCATGGACATTCTTCTTAGCGGGAATGTCATCACTTGCTCTTCCTGGATTGTCTAGCTTTGTGAGTGAGTTCTTAGTTCTTGTTGGAACATTTACTCGCTACCCAGTTCATGCAATCATCGCGACTTTTGGAATTGTTCTAGCCGCTTTATACATCTTGATTCCAGTTCAGAAAGCACTACATGGCCCAACAACGCCAGGTAATGAGAATCTTAAAGATCTAAATCTTCGCGAGAAGTTAGCAATTGCACCAGTTATCGCAATTATTGTTGTGTTGGGTTTCTACCCTTCACCGCTCTTAAAGGTAATTAACCCCGCAGCATCACACGTGATCTCACAAATGGGATTCACAGATCCTGCACCAACTATTGGGGGCAAGTAATGACGTTTACAGCGCCAGCTCTTTCATACTCATTACTTTCACCGATCCTTATTTTGCTCGGCGGAGCACTTATCGGTGTCTTAGTTGAAGCATTTGTCTCAAAGGCGTTGCGTCCAGCTGTTCAGTTAACCCTGACTCTTGGATCCTTACTACTGTCATTAATGCAGGTGTGGCGAATCCGTGGACAGCAATCTCTCACAGCTGCCATGGGCTCAGTTGTATTCGATGGTCCTGCAGCATTACTTCAGGCATCGATATTAATTATTGCGATCATTTCAGTGTTTTTAATTTCAGATACAGAACACTTTGCCGCTCTTCCTGGGGCATTACCCGGATCTGAAGAAGAACGTCAAGCGCTTCAATCTGGCAACCAAATAACTGAGGTCTATCCGCTAACTCTGTTTGCAGTGTCCGGAATGCTCTTGTTCCCAGTTGCAAATGATCTGATTACTTTGTTTGTTGCTCTTGAAATGTTGTCACTACCTCTGTATTTGATGGCTGGACTTTCACGTCGTCGTCGCTTGGCCTCACAAGAATCAGCACTTAAGTACTTCTTGTTAGGTGCTTTTTCATCAGCATTCTTCCTATTCGGCGCTGCTTATCTCTATGGATTCTCTGCCTCAATTAGCTTTGCTGGCATCCGAGACGCAATTGTTGGCGGTAGCGGAAATGATGTTCTGCTTCTCATCGGTATGGCCTTCTTATCTATTGGCTTGCTGTTTAAAGTTGGCGCAGTTCCGTTCCATGCATGGTCACCTGATGTTTATCAAGGCGCACCAACAGCGGTAACGGCATTTATGGCGGCAGCGACAAAGGTTGCAGCATTCGGTGCAATGCTTCGTATTTACTACACAGTTTTTGCCAATGCACAGTGGTCTTGGTCTCCAGCTTTGTCAGCAATTGCAATTGTGACCATGCTTTTGGGTTCACTAGTTGCAATCACTCAACGCGATGTCAAGCGCATGTTGGCCTACTCTTCAATTGCTCACGCAGGATTCTTGCTCTCAGGTGTCATTGCCCTTAACAAGGCCGGACTTGATGCAACTATCTTCTACTTATTCGCATATGGTGTTGCAACTGTTGGTGCATTTGCTGTTGTAACTCTTGTTCGTGATTCAGGTGGTGAAGTAACAGATTTAAATCGTTGGAAGGGACTTGGAAAGCGTTCTCCATTTGCTGCGACATCATTTGCACTGTTCCTATTAGCTTTTGCAGGCATTCCACTTACTAGCGGATTTATCGGAAAGTTTTCTATTTTCTCTGCTGCCTACGAAAGCGGAGCAAAGGGTGTAGTAATTGCGGGTGTGCTTTCAAGTGCGATCGCAGCGTTCTTCTATATCCGTGTAATCGTTTTGATGTTCTTCACAGATGCAACTGAGGATGGAACAAGCGTTGAGATTCCTTCAGTTCTAACCCAGGCAACTGTTGTTATCTCTGCAGTTGTAACAGTGGCGCTAGGTGTTTATCCAGCACCTCTACTGAGCTTTATTAGCGATCTCGCAACCTTCATTCGCTAATGTCCACCTTCGGCATTCCAAACGTCGCACCTGAGTTAGAGGCGCAATTAATCAGCCAAATGGCTGACGTTGAAGCCTTGCTTAGAAGTCACACTCGCAGTGAGTACCCATTTGTTGATGAGACAGCGCACCACCTTGTGGCAGCTGGCGGAAAGCGGTTACGCCCACTTTTAACTCTTTTAACCGCGCAATACGGGGATCCAAAGCGCGATGGAATCATCGCCGCAGCTGTTGCCTGCGAGATTACCCACCTTGCAACCCTGTATCACGATGATGTGATGGATGAAGCACCACTTCGTCGCGGAGTTGAAAGTGCAAATATGCGTTGGGGAAACACAATTGCAATTCTTACGGGAGATTTCTTGTTTGCGAAATCCTCTGACTTGTTGGCAGACCTTGGTCCAGCAGCAGTTCGCCTGCAAGCACGAACATTTGAGCGTTTAGTAATTGGTCAGATTATGGAAACGCAAGGTCCAAACCCTGGCCAGGATCCACTGGAACATTATTTAAAGGTTGTTGCTGATAAGACTGGTTCATTGATCGCAGCATCTGCTAGATATGGTGGAATGATTTCAGGTGCACCTGCAGACATCACAGACACAGTTACTATCTTTGGTGAAAAGATTGGAGTGGCATTCCAGTTAGCAGATGATGTTATTGATATTGCCAGTGAATCAAATCAATCAGGAAAGACTCCAGGAACGGATCTTCGTGAAGGTGTTCCAACACTTCTTACCTTAAATGTCATGAAATCAAATGATCCAGGAGATGCTGAGCTAAAGCGTTTACTTGCTGGACCCATTGAAGATGAACCAACAGTTCAGCAAGTTTTAGTTGCTTTGCGAAATCACAAGGCACTGGATGAATCTCGTGAACAACTTCATCAAATCGCAAAGCAAGCTCGCGGAGCACTGGGCCCTCTGCCTATTAATGATGCAACAGGTGCGTTGATGTCGCTATGCGACGCTGTTATTGACCGTTCTGCTTGATTTAACGAGATCAAATGCAAGGGTTGTCAACGCAACCCAAATAATCAAGAACCCAATCCAACGCGCTGTTGGCATATCTTCATGTCGTATCCAGACACCAACAGAAAATTGCAATGTTGGGGTGATGTATTGAAGCAGTCCGATTGTTGTGAAAGGCAATCGGTTTGTTGAACCATTAAATAACAGCAATGGAATAGCAGTAACTGCTCCAGCGCTCATGAGCAAGACGGTTAGACCCCAAGAATGTCCAAACTGGCCGTTACCCTGATTGCCTATATAGACCAGATATCCCAAGTAGAAAAAGGCTGAAATAAGAGTTTCAATAGCCAAACCTTCGAGTGCTCCAAGGCCGAGCTGTTTCTTAATGAGCCCATAGCTACCCCAAGAAATTGCAAGTGCAAGTGCAATCCATGGCAAGCGCCCATAATCTATTGTTAAAACCAAAACACCAATGGATGCGATTGTTACAGCCACCCATTGAAGAGGGCGCATCTTTTCTTTCAACAAAATCACACCGAAACCAATAATGATGAGAGGGTTGATGTAGTACCCAAGTGATGCTTCAACAACGTGCCCATTGTTGGTAGCCCAGATATAGACCAACCAGTTAATTGAAATCAGAATAGAAGTCAGAAACAACCGTGCTGTGATTTTTGGTTGCTTCAGCGTTGCTAACGTTGATTTCAACGCCTTAGTTGTGGCAAGAACAATAAAACAGAAAACCAATGTCCACACTGCTCTGTGTGAAACAATTTCTAGTGAATTGGCAGGTTCAAGCAAAGGCCAATACAAAGGGAATGCACCCCACAGTGAATATGCACTAACACCAAATAGAAGGCCGAGCTTGTTTTTACTCAATTATCTAAAGTTCGTAAATTGAACAGCAAAGTCCCAGCCACCGTCTTTGACCATGGCCATTGTTTCCTGCAAATCATCACGGCTCTTTGATGTCACACGGAGTTCATCACCTTGGATCTGAGTCTTAACTGACTTTGGGCCCTCATCACGAATCATCTTTGCAATCTTTTTGGCATTTTCAGTTGAGATGCCCTCCTTCAAAGGAGCGGCAATCTTGTAGATCTTTCCTGACAACT
>Ga0209298_10001690_pt1 | contig 14230 bp, 14 predicted proteins | sample S_140806_EF_Meta_FD_187325 | JGI IMG/M metagenome (GOLD analysis project Ga0209298, IMG submission 187325) | Freshwater microbial communities from Lake Simoncouche, Canada to study carbon cycling - S_140806_EF_MetaG (SPAdes) (version 2) | ecosystem: Environmental > Aquatic > Freshwater > Lake ...
TGGTGCATCAAGTCCTGCAATGAATGAACTTGTTGCTGCGTGTAAGAAGTTGGGACTCTTCCCATTTAACAATTACAACCGAATGCATATCTGTCCTCCATGCAACATCACTGAGGCAGAGCTCCGTGAAGGCTTTGCCATCTTGGATCAAGCATTCGCATCTATCGCACACCACTACACAGGAGCATAAAAAAATCGACCCTGCCCAATAGGACAGAGTCGATTCTTTAATTATTCTTTAGTGATGGCCCTCGAGTTCGCGGCGCTCGGTTTCTGTTGCCTTAGGGACAGCAACAGCTGTAGCGCGTGAGATTCGATTACGTAGCTTGTTCTTGAGAGCTGCAGGGCGACGTACTCCAGCTGCATCATGCTCAGGAAGTTCGAGTGGAGCAATCTGTTCGTGTGAAGTTAGTAGCCAAGCCTTCTCAGCCGAGATTGGCTCGTGTACTTCAACAAATTCACCGTTAGGCATACGAACCAAGCGACCAGTTTCACGACCATGTAGAACGAGGTCGCGGTCAGCGCGCTGCAATGAGAGGCAGAGACGCTTGGTGATGATGAATGCCAATGGCGGAAGAACGATCACGCTAATTCGTGCAAACCACATCATCTGATTAATGGTGAGGTGGAATGTAGTTGCAATGATGTCGTTACCACCGTTGATGAGTGAGACCAATGTGAAGGTAAGAGCCATTGCTCCGATAGCGGTGCGGTTTGGAGTATTGCGAGGACGATCAAGGAGGTGATGTTCGCGCTTATCTCCTGTTGCCCATTGTTCAATAAATGGATAGAGAGCAAGACCTGTAAACATAATGCCAGGCAAGATCAATCCAGGAATCAAGATATTCCAAGAGATGGTGTGGCCAAAGGCATGTGTCTCAAGTGGTGGAGCCATACGGACTAAGCCGTCGAGCCAACCCATGTACCAGTCTGGTTGTGAACCTGCTGAAATTTGGCCAGGCGTATAAGGACCGTAGAGCCAGATCGGGTTAATTGATGCGACAGCTCCTAAGAATGCCGTAACACCGAAGACGATGAAGAAGAATCCACCAGCTTTAGCCATATAGACAGGCATGAGTGGGTAACCAACAACGTTCTTCTCAGTGCGACCTGGACCAGGGAACTGTGTGTGCTTCTGGTACCAGACGAGCATCAAGTGCACAGTGATAAGTGCAAGGAAGATGCCTGGAAGAAGCAGAACGTGAACGGTGTAGATACGTGGAATAAAAGCTTCACCAGGGAAGGCTCCACCGAATGCAAAGAATGCGATGTAAGAACCTACGAGTGGTAGCGCTTGAATAATCGCTTCTGCGATTCGAATACCAGTTCCCGAGAGAAGATCGTCGGGGAGTGAGTAACCCAAGAATCCTTCAACGATTCCAAGAGTAAGAAGACCGACGCCGATGATCCAGTTGAATTCGCGTGGCTTGCGGAATGCGCCAGTGAAGTAAACGCGCAACAAGTGAACAACAATGCCCACCATAAAGATAAGTGCAGCCCAGTGGTGAATCTGGCGCATCAAGAGACCGCCGCGCACTTCAAATGAGATATCGAGAGTTGATGCGTAAGCAGCAGACATCTCAAGACCCTTGAGAGGTTCGTAAGAACCGTCATACACAACTTCGCGCATTGAAGGATCGAACCAGAAGGTGAGGAAAGTTCCAGAGAGAAGCAAGATGATGAATGAGTAGAGGCAGATTTCGCCAAGTAGGAACGACCAGTGATCAGGGAAGACCTTGGTGAGGTTCTTCTTCATCCACTTTGCTGCGCCTGTGCGATCGTCTACATATCCTGCGACGTTACCGGCGATTCTTTCGCGTGCTGTCATGATGAGCGCTCCCAGAAGCTAGGTCCTACAGGTTCATTAAATGGTGCTCGGGCGATGAGGTAGCCCTCTTCGTCCACGGTGATATTTAACTGCGGAAGTGGTCGAGCCGCAGGTCCAAAAATCACCTTGGCGGCGCGAGTTACATCGAATGTTGATTGGTGACATGGGCAGAGCAAGTGCTTTGTCTGCTGTTCGTAGAGTGCAACTGCGCAACCCATGTGTGAGCAGATCTTGGAGAAGGCGATGATGCCTTCGTGTGTCCACGACAGACGCTCTGCATCTAAGTTGAACTCTTCTGGACGAAGACGGATAAGAAGAACTGCATCCTTACCAATATCAGCAAGTGAACGATGTTCACCGGGAGCGATTTCAGGAAGAGTCTGAGCAACTGCGCCTACTTCAAGGTCTTCAGGACGTAGTGGGCGATCGCCTGGATCAGTAACGAGGCGGGTACCTGCCTTCCAAGAAGTCTTTGTGAGATCGTCCTTTGGAAGTGGACCTAAATCACGAAGTAGCAATAGGGGAGTGAGCGCTGAAAGTCCAAGAGCGGCGCCCAATGTGCGCTTGATCAAAGGACGACGGCCAAGTCCTGCAGCAGATGCTCCGGCCTTTACTGTCTTAATAAATTCTGCACGGTCTTCATCTTCTGAACGAAATTCGTGGCGGTGTGCAATGACTTCTTCATCTGGCATCAAAGTCTTTGCCCAGTGAATCAATCCAGCACCGATACAGAAGAGCGCAATCGCCATTCCCATACCGAGGCCAAGCTGATGTGCATTTGTTTCGCCCATAACTGGAATGAAGATAAAGACATCATCTTTTACAAAGATATAGGAGTAGATAAGAAGTAGTGTTCCAATTGCTGATAGACCAAAGAGAATTGCTACTTGTCGCTCAGCGCGAGCTGCAGCCTTTGGATCTGTATCTGTGGAGCGATGAACGTGCGCAGGAAGCCCTGGATCTTTAATCTGCTCGATCTCGTTAGACATTCTCTATCTCGCCTTCATCGCTAGCCAGACTGCAACACCAATGAGCAGTCCGATTCCAAGTGTCCATACAAGTAGGCCTTCGGTAACAGGACCTACGCGACCAAGTGCTGCTCCACCCAACTGTGGTTCAGATTCAGCTGCCTTAATCCATTTGATAATAGAAAGCTTTTCTTCAGGAGTGATTGTCTTGTCGCTGAAAACTGGCATTGATTGTGGGCCAGTAATCATCGCTTCATAGATATGTCGTGGCTCAACGCCCATCAAAGTTGGAGCATATTTACCTTGAGTAAGCGCTCCACCTTGTGCAGCAAAGTTATGGCACATCGCGCAGTTGGTGCGGAAAAGTTCTCCACCTTCTGCAACTGATCCATCGCGTTCGTAATTAAGAAGTTCTTCACCCGGGACCTGTGGTCCTGGCGCAAGAGAAGCAACATAAGTAGCAAGAGCATTTACTTCTTCAGCGTTATAAACAGGCTTCTTACGCATAGCCTGAGTGCTCATATCTGCCATCGGCATACGACCTGTTGCTACCTGGAAATCAACGGAAGCTGCACCGACGCCGATAAGTGAAGGGGCGATCTGTCCACCTTCCGCGTTGAGACCATGGCAAGAAGAGCATCCCTTAAGGAAGATCTGCTTTCCTTCTTCGATGGTGGCTGAACGATCCGCGATGGAAGTAGTCTCGTTATTGACCGCACTTGCAACCTGGAATGTTGTGCCGATGGTGAAGAGAGCAAAGATCAAAAGAATTGGTCCTGCTGCACGATGTCTGCGTAGACGCGAGAGACGCTTCACTGTGTTCCTTTCAGTTGGTTAATACGGTAGTCGTTACTTAATGAGATAAATTGCTGAGAAGAGCGCGATCCATACAACGTCAACGAAGTGCCAGTAGTACGAAACCACAATCGCTGTTGTTGCCTGACCTTGAGTGAAGCGACGTGCCTTTGCAACACGCACCATCACGATGAGGAATGCAATGAGTCCGCCGGTCACGTGAAGACCGTGGAACCCAGTTGCAAGATAGAAGACTGAACCGTACGCAGATGATGAGAGAGTCATACCTTCAGCTACGAGGTGCGCATACTCGTAAATCTGGCCTGCTACGAAGAAACCGCCCATAAGGAAAGTGAGGGCGAACCATTCGCGCATTCCCCAGTACTTCACTTTAAATAGTGAGTCGGTTCTGCGAGCTTGGTAACGCTCTGCAGCAAATACTCCGAACTGACAAGTGACAGATGAGAGAACCAAAATTGTTGTGTTAAATGATGCAAAAGGGATGTTGAGAATGCCGGTTGATTCCAGCCAGATCTTCGGCCCCTGCACCGCGCGAGTGGTGAAGTACATCGCGAAGAGGGCGGCGAAGAACATGAGCTCGCTTGAAAGCCAAACAATTGTTCCGACTGCCACCATGTTGGGGCGGGTGATCTTGTGGTGAGCGCTCACGCTGGTGCTTGTCATGGGTGGCATTATTCCCGAAAAGAGCCTTACTAACCTATTTAGAGCGCTCCCGAAGGTGCTCTTTTTCCGCTCAATTGAGGTGAAAAGGGTCACCTCAATTGGCGCCGGATTGCTGTGCCCTCTAATGGAATTCGCCTATTAGACTTCCACCCATGTCAGAGAATTCAGCTGCTCGAGAGCGCAAATACTCCATCGTTCTCTACTCAGACGATGTAACTGTTCGCGAGGCCGTCATCGGCGCCCTTGGTTCACGAGTTGCTCCAGATATGGCCGAACACGTCATCCATCAATTTGCAACAGCTCCAGCCCTTCGCCTTTTTGTCGATGGCAAGAAGCCAGACTCTGATTCACCCATCGATCTCTTTATCCTCGACGGTGAATCTGTCCCCGAAGGCGGCATCGGCATGGCCCGTCAATTGAAAGATGAAGTTTTCAACTGCCCTCCCGTTATGGTCATCACGGGACGTAAAGAAGATGCGTGGCTCGCTGCTTGGTCTCGCGCAGAAGCGAATGTGCTTCATCCCGTGGACCCATTCACTCTTTCGCACACAGTTGCTGATTTGCTACGAGCTCGTACAGTCGCGACAAACGCAACTGCTTAATTAGGTTTTATCGTGGCTGCAACTCCTCTTAATTGGAGCGCACTTACAGAAAAACTCTCCTCCGGTTTAGATCTTGAAAGAGATGAAATCCAAGGCGCCATGCGCGAAATCCTTGGGGGAGATTCAGATATTGAAAACGTGAAGGCCTTTCTTTTAGCGCTTAAGAATAAAGGTGAGACTTCGGATGAAGTCGGTGCGCTGATTGAAGTTATGTATGCGCATGCAGGACCAATCACCATCGCCGAGCGCGCTGTCGACACAGTAGGTACCGGAGGCGATGGAGCACACACCATCAATATTTCTACAACCGCGGCCATCATTGCAGCAGCTGCCGGAGCGCGAGTTGTAAAACATGGAAATCGCGCAGTCTCATCAAAATCTGGAGCATCTGATTTTCTTGAAGCGCTCGGTGTTGTTCCAGGATTAACTGGAGCCGGAGTTGAAAGAACTGTCCGTGAACTAGGAATTGGATTCTGTTTTGCTCCGGTCTTTCATCCAGCTATGCGCTTTGCCGCACCGGCTCGTAAAGAGCTAGGTGTACCAACTGTCTTTAATATCTTGGGACCACTCGCAAACCCAGCTAAACCTAAAGCAGCCGCCATTGGCGTTGCCAATGAACGTATGCACCTTGTGATGGCGCAGGTATTGGCTGAGAAAGGGTGCGATGGTTTTGTCTTCCGGGGCGATGATGGCCTTGATGAAATCACTCTTGCCACTACAACCTCTGTGTTATCGATTGGCAATGCTGAGATCAAGAGCGATCGAATCGATGCAAAAGATTTTGGTATGCAGAACGCACCCATTGAGGCGATAGTTGGCGGAGATGCAAACGAGAATGCGCGCATTTCAAGGGCAATCTTTGCCGGCGAACGAGGTGCTCCGAGAGATGCAGTCCTACTTAACGCAGCTGCTGCAATTGCAGCTTTTGAAGGTGACATGCAGAGCGATGTGAAAGAGCGACTTACCTTGGGACTGGAAAGAGCAGTGCGGGCTGTCGATTCAGGTGCCGCACTAGCTCTATTGGATAAATGGGCTGCACTTACGCAGGAGATTTCGGCTTCTTAACTTTCTTGCCGAAGTTGTTGAGCTCTTCAAGAGTGTAGATATCGTGCGAACCCAATCTTTCGAGAAGTCCATGAAAGACATCTACCGTGGCGCGCGCATCATCAAGCGCCCGGTGATTGGGCGTTGTTACAGTTCCAAAGAATTCAGCCAGAGTTCCAAGTTTGCAATTGGGAACTTCATCGCGAGATAAAACTTTGCGCGCAATGATTGCGGTATCGAGGACTGGAAAATTGGGCCATTGATAATCGTTGGTTCGCGCCGCATATGTGAGGAAAGAAAGATCAAAGGGCGCATTCTGTGCAACAAGAACCGTACGTGAAGGATGACCGAGAAATTCAAGGAGTGAAGGAAAAATCTGCTTGATTGTGGGGGATTGAAAGACCATTTCGTCAGTAATGCCGGTGAGTTCTGTGATGTAACCGGGGATTGGATGGCCGGGATCGATAAATGTTTTGAATTCACCGAGGACTTTGCCGCCGCAGATTTTCACCGCACCAATTTCGGTGATCGCAGCACCAAGGTGAGGTGCACCACCTGTAGTTTCGAGATCAATGACGACGAAGGTGATTGCATTGAGGGGGCGACCAAATTCCTGGAGAGTACTCTGCCAACTCTCGCTTTCAGGGGAAGAATTCACCGAACCGTTAACCACTCGTTAACTGTAGATGATTGCGGTGACATGACTTGGGTAATACTCTCAACACATGGGAGTTGAAGGCGCACCTGCAGGTTTATTAAATGATTGGCACTCTGAAGGCAAGGGAGCCAATAAGAAGATTGGCGTTCTCCTTGTCCATGGATTTACAGGATCTCCGGCATCAATGCGCCCGTGGGCTGAGTATCTCAATCAGCGCGGCTACACAGTCACTGTTCCTCTGTTGCCGGGCCATGGAACTCGACCCGAGGATCTGAACTTGGTGAAGTGGCAAGAGTGGCCTGCCAAAGTTGAGAATGATCTCAATGCGCTGTTGCAGAGTTGTGAAAAGGTATTTATCTGCGGGCTTTCAATGGGTGGCGGAACAACCCTCAACGTAGCAACCCGCTATTCAAGGCAATTAGCCGGAATCATTCTCGTAAATCCGATGATTCACGTGAAGTTTATTCCTCATCAATTGGCTTGGGTCATCTCTCGCTTCCAGAAGCTGCGTGATTCTGTTGGCGATGACATCAAACGTCCGGGTATCACTGAGTACGGTTATGACTCACTGCCTGCTGTTGGTGTGTACCAACTTCTGAAGATGCTTTCTTATACGCGCAAGCGCCTTCACGACGTGACCGCTCCATTGCAGCTCTTCCATAGCGTGGATGATCACACACTTCCGGTATCCAATACCGAAATCATTATGCAGGGCGTAGGGTCACGCGATAAGAGTCGAATTGAACTCGTTAATAGCTATCACGTAGCAACACTCGATTATGATCAAGAGATCATCTTCGAGAATTCACGAATCTTTATTGAATCGCACTCATAACTCGACCTGCCGCAACAAATTCGGTCGCAGCTTCCAATTCTGGAGAAAGGTATCTATCAGGTCCAGGACCTGGCACAGTCTTGCGAAGTTGCGAGATTACCTTCTGTGAAGCAGGGCTTGGAGTAAGTGGAGCGCGAAGTTCAATTGCTCGCGAAGCGGTTACCAGTTCAATCGCAATAATTCGAGTGAGATTATCAACTGCCTTACGTAACTTGCGCGCAGCAGACCAACCCATCGAAACGTGATCTTCTTGCATCGCAGAAGATGGAATTGAATCGACGCTTGCGGGGGAGGCGAGACGTTTATTCTCACTTACCAGCGCAGCTTGTGTGTATTGCGCGATCATCAACCCTGAATCAACGCCAGGGTCATCGGCTAAGAATGGCGGCAATCCCGCACTTCGATTCTTATCGAGAGCTCTATCTGTACGACGTTCAGCGATACTTCCAAGATCTGCAACAGCAATCGCTAGGAAGTCGAGAACATAAGCCACGGGTGCACCATGAAAGTTTCCATTGGATGAGATACGTCCATCTGTAAGCACGACAGGGTTATCAATAACTGCTGAAAGTTCTCGTAGCGCAACCGTTGCGGCATATTCGATGGTGTCGCGAACTGCGCCAGCTACTTGTGGTGCGCAGCGGAGAGAGTAAGCATCTTGTACTCGATCATCGTTATCTAAATGAGAGGCAACTATTCCTGAATCTTTCAGAGTAGCCAGCATTCGTGCTGCGCTTTCAGCTTGACCAGGATGCGCGCGCAGCGGTTCGTGGAGCTCAGGGATAAAGACGCGATCTGTTCCAAGCAGTCCTTCGACGCTCATCGCAGCAACAACATCAGCTGAGTTAACAAGTGTGCGCAGATCTTCGATAGCAAGAATTAACATTCCAAGCATTCCATCAGTGCCATTGATCAGCGCAAGGCCTTCCTTTTCAGCCAACAGAACAGGTGTGATATCTGCTTCTGCAAGGAGATCGGCAACGGGACGTTGAACTCCATGTCGGTCAGTTGCTTCTCCTTCACCCATAAGAACTAGAGCGCAATGGGCAAGCGGTGCTAAATCTCCGCTACAGCCGAGTGATCCAAATTCGCGAACTAGAGGGGTAATTCCAGCGTTCAGTAGCGCTGTCATTGTCTGTGCAATAACTGGTCGCACACCAGTTTTACCTGAGGCGATAGTTTTCAAACGTAGAGCCATCAAGGCGCGAACAACCTCACGTTCTACAGGGTCACCAACACCGGCCGCATGTGAACGAATAAGAGAGCGTTGTAATTGGGTGCGAAGTTCTTGTGAAACATGTCGATTAGCTAAAGCACCGAACCCTGTAGAGATGCCATAGACCGGAGTATCTGATGCTGCGAGTCCTTCGACATGGTCACGTGAACTTTGCATTGCAGCAATTGACTGCGCAGAGATTGAAACAGTGGCGTTATCTCGCGCGATAGCCACGAGATCCTTGAAAGTCATTCCTGACGTTGAGATAACTACTTCTGCCATGTTGTCACTGCTCTTCCTGATTTGTAGGTACTGTGAACGAGATTTACTCCTGGACGATAAGCCAGATGTATATATGACGGAGCATCTAGGAGAACGAGATCGGCCTTCATTCCAACGCGCAGTTGTCCAATGTCATCGCGGCGAAGAGCCTGGGCTCCACCAAGAGTTGCAGCTAGTACTGCCTCTTCAACGGTAAACCCTAAGAGGCTTACTGCAGTTGCAATGCAGAAGGGCATAGATGTTGTGTAGCTGGAACCGGGATTGCAATCTGAAGCGATTGCGACAGTTGCTCCTGCATCGAGAAATTTACGACCCAGATGTGGCTGTAGGTGTGTAGAGAATTCAGCGCCGGGCAGAAGCGTTGCGACAGTGGAACTCGAAGCAAGGAGTTCAATATCGGAAGCAGTTGAATTACTAAGATGGTCAGCTGATGCAGCGTTGAGTGAGACAGCAAGTTGCACACCATTGCCCGCTTCAAGCTGGTTTGCATGAATTCGAGGGATCATTCCATGCGCTACACCTGCTCGAAGGATTGCTTCGGATTGTTCAGTAGAGAAGGCGCCTTGATCGCAGAAGACATCGATCCACTTGGCCTTTGATGCAGGAATGATGGATTCAATGATGAGCTTTACATAATCATCTGGATTCTTCGCAAATTCTTCAGGGATGACATGAGCTGCAAGTAAAGTGGATTCAGTTGTGAAATGTTGGGCAATCTCAATCGAGCGAATTTCATCTTTTACTGTCAATCCGTAACCAGACTTTATCTCCATCGTTGTCGTACCCGTAGAAAGCGCTTCATCGAGCAGGCGCTGGGCATTGGCGTGGAGTGCTGCGTCCGTAGTAAGTCTTGTCGCTTTTACGGTCGAAGCTATTCCACCTGCCGTGTATTTCTTACCGTGAGAACGAGCCGCAAATTCGTCGGCGCGATCACCGGCGAATATCAGATGCGAATGAGAATCAACAAAACCAGGAAGAAGTGTCCTATCTGAGCAATCTATTTCCTGGTCAACACCAGAAGGGGTTGATCTGGAAATAGATGCAATGAGTCCATCTTCTACAACAAGTGTTGCGCCATTATGTATTCCAAGCTGCCCTTTTTCGAGGGTGCCATCATTGGTGACAAGTGTTGCAATATTGGTAAAAGCTACTGAGCTCACTTGATAGGCGCACCGTTCATCATCGGAACATGAACGCCCTTATCAATGGCCACTTCCTTTGCATGTTCGTAACCCGCATCAACATGTCGAATCACTCCCATACCTGGGTCATTAGTGAGAACTCGCTCGAGCTTCTGCGCGGCTAGTGGAGTTCCGTCAGCAACACTGACTTGCCCAGCATGAATTGAGCGACCGATACCGACGCCGCCACCATGATGGATAGAGACCCATGACGCGCCAGATGAAATATTGATCATCGCATTCAGCAATGGCCAGTCAGCGATTGCATCGGAGCCATCGAGCATCGCTTCGGATTCGCGGTAGGGAGATGCAACGCTTCCACAGTCAAGATGATCACGGCCGATAACAATCGGAGCGCTTACTTCACCGCTAGCAACGAGATCATTAAATTTCAGCCCTGCTTTATCGCGTTCGCCATAACCAAGCCAACAAATGCGCGCCGGTAGCCCTTCAAATTCGACACGATCTTGTGCCATCTTGATCCAGCGATGCAGGTGCTTGTTTTCAGGAAATAGATCCAGAACAGCTTGATCAGTACGAGCAATATCTTTTGGATCTCCAGAGAGTGCGACCCAGCGGAAAGGACCCTTGCCTTCACAGAAGAGCGGGCGAATATATGCAGGAATAAACCCTGGGAATTCGAAAGCGCGTTGATAGCCACCTTGGCGGGCTTCATCGCGAATCGAGTTTCCGTAATCAAAGACAACAGCGCCCTTATCCTGAAAGTTCACCATCGCCTCAACGTGCTTAGCCATCGATTCCTTAGCGCGCTTTGCGAAGTCAACTGGATTTCGCTCGGCGCTATCGCGTGCATCGTTGATGTCGATACCTTCAGGAATATAGAAGAGCGGATCGTGCGCAGAAGTTTGATCAGTGACAATGTCGATGGGAACGCCCATTGCAAATAATTGCGGAAGAACGGTGGCGCTATTTCCTACGAGACCGATGGAGATTGCCTTCTTCTCATTCTTAGCTTTAACCGCCATAGCTACGGCATCTTCAAGGTTGTCAGCGATGACATCGAGGTAGCGCTTTGTCACACGTCGCTTGAGTCGTGACCCATCGATATCGACAATGAGACAAGTTCCCTCATTCATGGTGACTGCAAGTGGCTGTGCGCCACCCATTCCGCCGCAACCACCTGTAACAGTTAGGGTCCCTGCAAGAGTTCCGCCGAAATGCTTTTCAGCGACGGCTGCGAAAGTTTCGTAGGTTCCTTGAAGAATTCCCTGAGTTCCGATGTAAATCCAAGAACCAGCTGTCATTTGACCGTACATAGTCAGCCCTAAATCTTCGAGGCGACGAAATTCCGGCCAGGTTGCCCAATCTCCAACGAGATTTGAATTGGCTAGGAGAACACGCGGAGCCCATTCGTGAGTTTGAAAAACGCCCACGGGTTTTCCAGATTGCACCAACATGGTCTCGTCATCTTTGAGATGAGTAAGCGTCTTAACAAGAGCATCAAAAGATTCCCAGTTACGTGCAGCTTTACCGGTGCCACCGTAGACAACTAGTTTGTCGGGGTGTTCTGCAACCTCAGGATCGAGATTGTTTTGCAACATACGAAGGGCTGCTTCTTGCCCCCACCCGACGGCGCTCTTGGTCGTACCCCGTGGTGCTCTTACTGGGCGTGGTCCTGACATCATTTGAGCACTATATATCTGGCGTCAATGAGCTACCACTACCCTTGATACATGGCATTGCCTCATGATCCCCTTTGGCCAAGAGCCCAATCTCTCTTTTCTAAAGATAAGAGTGTGCGTAGCGATGTTTCTCTCTTCGGAATTCCCGCCTCGAAAACCAGCTTGAGCGCCACCTCTGCACATCAGACGCCAGATGCGATTCGCGATGCGCTCCTGCGTTATTCAACTGCGCATAGCAATCAGGATGTGGATCTAAGAAAATTGTCACTCTCTGATTGCGGAGATCTTGCCTCATCTGATGTAGATGAATCAGAAACAATCGCACAAGTTCGCGAGATTGCACAACGAAGTAGTTTCCTCATCGCTCTTGGTGGAGACAATTCAATTACTTTCTCTGCAGCACGTGGCTCAGAGGCCACTGGTCTTATAACCATAGATGCTCATTACGATCTTCGTGATGGAATCAGTAATGGTTCTCCAGTAAGGAGATTAATTGAGGCAGGGCTGTCCGGTAAGAATGTAGTTCAAATCGGTATTGCTGATTTCTCAAATTCACCTGAATATGCCCAACGGGCAAAGAATTACGGAATTACAGTGATTCCCCGTAGCGATTTTCGTAGCCGCACTTTGAAAGATATGTGGGCACAAGCTCTAGAAATCGCTGGCGAGAGAATATTTGTCGATTTTGATATGGATGTTTGTGACCGTTCTGTCGTCCCAGCATGTCCAGCGGCAGCTCCAGGCGGAATCAGTGCTGATGAGATCAGACAGTTGGCGTTTTTGGCAGGCTCTTCAAAGCAAGTTGCTGGAATCGACATCACTGAAATTGATTCAACGATCGACTCCGACGACCAACGAACAGTTCGTCTTGCGGCACTTGTTGTTCTCGAAACAATCGCAGGTTTCTCAACTCGACGTTGAAATTGCGTTACAGCGATTCATCTCTAGGATTCACCTGTGAATAAGCTTCTCGGCGCTTTAGGCGGAAATAGAGCAGCTGATGCATTTCGCAAAACTGTTTCAGGTGACGCTAGCGGCGCCCCCGAATGGTCAAAGCAGATGGCTATCGGAAACGATATTGGCCTCTTCGGTCCTGAAAGCGCAGTATGGGAGGTCCATGGCTGTATTGCAACGTTGGTTGGTGGTATTCGTGCGCTACTGATGCAGGCCGCACACCCGGCTGCTTTAACAGGAGTTGCCGAACATTCCGCTTATGACACAGATCCGCTGGGAAGATTAGAACGAACGACGCGGTGGTTAACGATCACTTCATTTGGGTCGACTGAAGCGATTGAATTGGAAGCACGACGAGTTCGTGAGATGCATAAGCGAGTTACCGGTAGTTTTGAAAAGAAGTCGGGGGAGCTAGCGCCATATAGCGCTTCTGATCCTCGTTATCTCTTGTGGGTTCATTGTGCATTCACTGATTCATTTCTTCGAGCTCATGAAGAACTCGGATATCCATTACCGCAGGGCGCCGATGAATATGTTCGCCAATGGGCCAAGAGCGCTGCACCGTTGGGATTAGAAAACGCCCCACAATCCAAGGCTGAACTTGAAGATGTCATGACATCTTTTGCTACTCAGGAAGTAACCTCGATTGCAATGACTCCACCTATTGTCGGATTTATTCTGAAACCTCCTTTCAGCCGCGGAGGGCTCTTCTTCTATCGGATTTTGGCCAATGCAGCGATTGCAACGATTGATGAACCATTCCTGTCAGTTCTTGGCCTGAAACCTCGTTCAAAGAAGTGGCTCAAAGTGAGCAGAGTGCTTCTCGATTTTCTGTCTTACATGCTCGGCCATGAATCACCGAGCCAGAAGATTGCGCGTAAAAGAATCGACGCTCTACAGTGACGCCATGTCAGAGTGCATCTTCTGCAAGATAGTCGAAGGATCTATTCCTTCTCATAAAGTTTTCGAGAATGAAAATTGTTATGCCTTTCTCGATATTTTTCCGGCTAACCGCGGCCATACTCTGGTAATTCCTAAGAACCATGTGAAAGATATTCACGAGGCAGATGCGAAGACGTACTCCGACGTTGCGGCGACTGCCAAGCACGTTGCAGATCTTCTTCAGAGGCAGCTTGGATCTGACGGCACCACTGTTTTTCAAATGAGTCGCGAGGCAGGCTGGCAGACAGTTTTTCATCTTCACATGCATGTCATTCCCCGTTGGGATAACGACGGGCTCCATAAACCTTGGGATATAGCACCTGCTCAAGAATCTGATCTCCTTGAAGTTCTGCAACAGATTACTAAGTAGAGCAGAATTCACATATGCAAAACCCTGACGCAATAGTTATAGGCGCAGGAATTGTGGGTGCATCTTCTGCGCTCTCACTTACCAATGCCGGATTGCGAGTATTAGTAATTGATCGTGGGGCAGTATCAAGCGGAACAACCGGTGCCGGTGAAGGCAATATTCTCGTTTCCGATAAGGATCCCGGTCCTGAATTAACTCTTGCACTTCGTTCACGAGATTTGTGGTTTG
>Ga0209298_10001694_pt1 | contig 14220 bp, 13 predicted proteins | sample S_140806_EF_Meta_FD_187325 | JGI IMG/M metagenome (GOLD analysis project Ga0209298, IMG submission 187325) | Freshwater microbial communities from Lake Simoncouche, Canada to study carbon cycling - S_140806_EF_MetaG (SPAdes) (version 2) | ecosystem: Environmental > Aquatic > Freshwater > Lake ...
GCCCAAACTACTCATGAAACGCGAGATTCGATGGGCAGCTAAGGCAATCGCTAAGACGCTGGTTAATCTAAAGAAGATCGTTGAGCGACACTAAGTAGACTCTAATGAAGTAAGTTTTCAATCCGGCTTATACGGCGCCTCTTCTTTACGAGTCACTCTCCACAAGTTGGGAGATGTTCGCTAAGCTGTCAGTACTAGGTGCTTAAATCTAAGGAAACAGAAAGGGGCGCCGTGCTGGAAACAGAACTTGATGATTTCATTCGCAATGGTGATGCCTCTTTATTTGAGAATTTTCCAAACTACTGCAATCATCGTTTGGATTCGATAAGTCTGCTCACTATGGGCGTGCCCGAACACGAACTCAACCACCTATTTCAAATTCTTGGAGCACAAAAAACTAAAGACTTTTCTCTTCGTCAATTAGGAACTCTTAAACCAAGTGATTTTGGGGAAATCCAAAGTAAAGCTTTCATTCGAAGTTTCATGCTTTGGTCGACTATGAAGTATTTAGTTACTTCGCACCTTCAGCAGTGTGACCCAGCCACAATCACAGATGACGGGTACATCGATGGCACATTTGCTGCCAATGTATTCGAGGACATTCCCATTAAAGGCATGGACTTATCAGTCAGAAGTAAGAATGTGTTGCAAAGAGAAGGATTTATAACTGCAAGACAGCTGGCCCCCTTTGGAGTAGAAGATTTGATGAAATTTAGGTTCATGGGCGAAAGTTCGGTTAAAGAAATTGAAACCCAACTTTTACTCTTAGGGATTTGGGGGGCAGGGCCCAAGCCAGAAAAGCAACCAGATAGGAAGCCAGAGAATCAGGTTTCCTATATCTCGGCGAATAATTGCTCCATTGACGACTTAGGTCTTTCTACAAGAACTGTTAACGGGCTCAAGCGGCATGGGTATTTGGACTTAGCACGGTTATTAATGTCTGATGACAATGACATCCGAGACATTAGAAACTTCGGGACGATGTCAATCGACGAGGTTAGACAAGTCAAAGCCATGTATCTGCAATCCTCCATACATCCAAATAGCCCAACTCCTTCTTCAGAAGTAAGTGAAACCACGTCTGAGATTAGAAATCTAATGCTGGCAGATATCGAGGCATTTGCATCCAGGTTGGGCGAAGTAGGGAATGTGGTTGTTAACCAGAAATCTTTAATCTATTTCCACTTTTCAGTGTCTTCTCGCCTCATTAAGTACATCGAAAATGGTAACAAAACAGTGCTTGAAATCCTGGGCGAAGTTAGGACAGAACTCTCGGGGAAAGATGTGCGTTCTAAATTAGAGTCGGAAATCGTATTTCTTGCTAGATTTCAGCAGGCAATCGAAGTGTACGAAAATTTGCGGGTGACAATTTTTCCGTCAAAAGAAGTTACTTCGAGTTTATTTGAATATGAAAACCGATACTCGGACGATTCAGTCGATATTCTTGAGTTTGATAACGCTACCTATTTTTACCTAGATTTGGATGCATCCAAGGGAAAACCATTACTTGACCAAGATTCCTTCTTTTCCTTTCTTGATGAACTGGCAAACACTCTAATTTGTTCACCAGAACATTGGAATTCACTAAAAGCCATCATCGATTTTCATTCAACATTTGGAACCTTTCCAAACTTTCTAGGCTTAACGGTCGCTTCATTTGCCCACGAAGCCAGAAATAGTGAGGGCGCTATTCAGAACTTTAAAAAATATCTAAGCCATGCCAGAGAAGATACTGCCGATAGAGATTTCAGCATGATTCAACTGAGGGTGCAAGGAAATACCTTGGACAGAATTGGGCAAGTACATTCCTTGACAAGGGAGCGGATACGTCAGATTTTGGCTAAATTTTCACCGCACTTGAATGCGCTAACAGATTTAATTCATGATGAAAAAGACAACACTCAGCAGGCGGAGTTATCCGCTTCCATAGTGCAACTTTTTTACGACAAGGGTGCGATTTACAAAGATGAACTGACTTCTACGTTAAATATGTCATTTGAGGATTCTTATCGTGTAATCCCTAAGAATTATAGAAAATTTATCATCGATGCGACTAGGGAATCCACGGTCACTTCCAAATGGAGTAGGGAAATAGTCTTGGAAGTATTAAAGAAGGCAGGTACATATTATTTCCCACTCAAGATTTCTGACTATGACCACTTGCTAGAAATTGGGGAAATCGAAGGCCCATCTGTAGCCAAAATCGGCATTCTTTTCGATTCTTGGGGAGAAGCATGTCGAATGGCTGGCGTGGAGCCAGCTCCCGCATTGCGACATGAGTATTCAAAAACTTGGAGCGATGTGGAGCTGGTAAGCTTCGTAGTGCGTTATCTAAATGATGAGAATACATCTGGAAGTTTTGATGGCTATAGAGCTTGGAGGGAAATTCAGTTGGACCACGTTCCCTCAGAAGCACTTTTGAGAAATACATTCGAATCTTGGTCAAAGATTAAGCGCCAAGCTTTAGAGGTAATTCGAATTGAAAAAGGTTACGAGGTTCGCCCATGAGCTTTCAATTCATTGATTTGTTTGCTGGAATTGGTGGCTTTCATATCGCCCTCAGCGAACTAGGGGGAACATGTGTTTTTGCATCAGAGATTGATTTAGCCGCACAAAATGTTTATAGAAAGAACTTTGAACACGAAATGAAAGGCCCAATCGTCGGAGACATAATTCCACTCACTGAAAAAACGCTCTCAAGGCTGATTCCAGAGCATGATGTTTTGGCAGGCGGATTCCCCTGCCAGCCATTCAGCAAAAGTGGTGCTCAGTTAGGTATGGACGAAACGAGAGGTACGCTGTTTTATAACATTGCGAAGATAATAGAGAAGCGTCGACCAAAAGTCGTTATTCTCGAAAATGTTCGAAATCTTACAGGTCCAAAACATAAACATACCTGGGCGCTCATCCTTCGGGTTCTAAGAGATTTGGGATATCACGTATCCGATATTCCAAGCATTGTTTCACCACACACAATTCCACCTAAGCTTGGTGGAACGCCACAAATTCGTGACAGGGTTTACATTGTTGGGGTTCACGTAGGTAAACAGAAGGCGTGGAAAATGGCTGATGAGCCCTTTGTATTCAATAAAGAACTTCTAGGAAGTTGGAAACCTACGGACTGGAGTCTTGAGAATCATTTACTCCAGCACGATGATGAAATAGAAGATTTGGATTCGCATAAAGTATCGGATGAAAGACTCCAGGTAATTGAAATGTGGAACGACTTTCTTCGTAGAGTTGGAGCCAAGAAAGGAAAGCGTTTACCTGGTTTCCCACTTTGGGAGTTTGCGATGACTACTAGGCCAAAAATTGATTCAGATATGCCTGACTGGAAAATCGATTTCTTAAAGAAAAATTCAGCTTTTTATGTGGAGAATAAGACAGCGATTGATTCCTGGAGAGTTAAGCATCCTGAATTAAAGAATCTAAACAATTCATATCGGAAGTTTGAATGGCAAGCGCAAGACTTAGAATCTGTGTGGAGTGGCGTAATTCAATTCCGCCCAAGTGGAGTTCGAGTTAAGAAACCTGACTATTTGCCAGCTCTGGTTGCAATGAACCAAACTTCTATTATCGGCTCTAAGAAAAGGACCATTACGGTCAGGGAAGCGGCGAGACTCCAAGCATTCCCAGAGACATTCACTTTTGGTGACCAAAACCCTGCTCAGTCATTCAAACAACTTGGAAATGCCGTGTCAGTCGGTACTGTTAAGTTCGTGCTCACGTCCATATTGGATGAATTGAACGTAAAGTTATAGGTGGAGGAACGGTAAATGCCTGGTAATTCTTTTGTTTTAGGGGAACAAGCATCTGCCCTGGACACACGAATTTCTGCCAAAATTCTAGAGGCCGACCGAGGACGTATTTGGGAATCTGCAGGGAACATTCTTGATTCTTATGAAAAGGGTAATGGAACAGTTCTTGCACTTGGATATGTCCAGTCTGGAAAGACCACCTCGATTACCGCCCTGTGCGCAGCTGCAGCCGACAGAGGATTTCAAGTAATAATTGCAATTTTGGGTTCTACTTTACTTCTTAGAGACCAGAATCGAACGAGAGTCGAAGATTATTTAGGACTCGAGGAAAATAATTATCGTTGGGTTTCTATCACTGAACTCAATCAAAAGCGCACAGGAAAAGAAATCGAAAATTGGCTTGGTCGTGAACGAGTCATTCTTATCCCTGTACTGAAAAATCCAAGTGTGATTAATAAGGTCTCTAATATATTAAATGAAGTAAATCTTAAAGACAGTAAATGCCTTGTTATAGATGATGAAGCAGACCAAGCATCACTAAATACCAATGTTAATACTTTGGGCGAAAGTAGCACTTACGCTGCAATTATGAATCTACGTTCTAAATTACCCAGCCATCTTTATGTTCAATACACGGCAACACCATATGCACCGCTCCTACTTGAACCTTCTGACCCTCTAATGCCACAAGATGTTGAGTTTCTACTACCAGGTCACGGATATACAGGCGGCAGAGAGTTTTTCGTGGACCATGCAACTAAAGTTTTGCGTGTAATACCCAGTGGAGACGAACAGAATGCTCGTGCTCCAATAACCGAATTACCAAAGAGCCTAGAAGTTGCGTTGGCTAACTATCTTGTGGGTGCAGCCCATTTGTATTTCATTGATAAAGATAGTGCGCCAATCAGCATGCTAATTCATTCGACTTTTAAGAATGATTTACAGGAAAAATATCATTTTCTTATTGAGCGGTTTATTAGAAAATATAAGGAAAGCGAAGACTTACAAAACGGCGAGTTCTCGAACTTAATCAAAGAAGAGCGTTCGAGACTTTATGAACTTGGAATTGACCAAGTCAATGACGAAGATTTCTGGTCAAACTTAGCCTTTGTACTCAAGGAAATAACTCTTTGGCTAGTTAATTCTGCAAGTGAAGTCAAAAAAGTGCAGTGGAACTTGGCGCCATTCCATATTCTAATTGGGGGAAATAAGCTCGACAGAGGTTTCACAGTCGAAGGCTTAACGGTCACTTATATGAATCGTCCTGCGAGTGACCAGATAGATACCATTGAGCAAAGAGCTAGAGCATTTGGTTACCGTACGAGCCTTCTTCCTTATTGCCAGTTTTTCGCCACGGCAAGAACAATAAAGACATTGCGTGGAATAGTTCATACCGAAGATGATTTACGAGCAAATTTGCGTGATGTTCTCGAATCTGGCGAAACCGTATCTGACTGGGCACGAAAGATTGGCCTGTTTCTGCCAGCGCAGACGAGGCCAACGAGAGATGTGGTGCTCCCCGCGCTATCTCATTTTAATCTCGATGGAGATTGGTACACACTTAGAAAACCATTTGTAGGAACACAAGAGAAAATTGAAAACCTTGAGACCTTAAGAAAAGTTGGACTACTGGACGCACCATTTGTTGAATATCAAAGAATGCAGCATCGTACGTTGGAAATTCCATTAGATAAACTCATTAACGAAGTGCTAGTACCTTGGCGAATTAATTTATCTTCTCCAGGATGGAAACATGAAGATATATTGGAATTCTTGAAACGTAGACCAGATTTATCGGGGCCAAGTTATGTCTTACTTCTAGGAAATCCAGAGGACTCCAGTAAGCCACGCTTGCGTAAATGGGTGGAAGATACTGGTTTTGTAAATCTATTCCAAGGTAAAGATTTAACGCAAGAGAAGCCAGGATACGACTACAAAGGTGACCGAAAGGCTGGCCTAGAGCAGTTTGGAGAGGATAAAGTTGTACTGCAAGTTCATCATGTTTCAAGGAGAAACCATGATGACCAAGATTTGTACACTTTGACTATTCATATTGGAGACGGAAGGTTGGTAAGGCGAGCAAATGGATAACTCCAATAAGTCAGGCGTAGTAGGAAAATCGTTATACCTAAATGTGGATGACCTGTTGCTCGATGTTGAGAATCCGAGATTTGGTTCAAAAAACAGGGCAGAGTCTCAAGAGGATATAGCGCTCAAACTCGAGATGGGTTTTGACGTTATCACTGTCGCCGAGTCCATCGCCAGAAATGGCTTCTTTGCAAATGAGCCTTTGATTGTTATTGAAAGTAAAACTCCTGGAAAATATACGGTCATAGAAGGAAATCGCAGATTCACGGCACTTCTTTCTTTAACAAATGACAATATTCGCTCAAGAATGTTTCAAACTGAACGTTTGAATGAGCTGGCTAGAATTTCTGCATTTAAGAAGAATGACTTGGTTCCATGCACCCTCGTGGAGAACCGAGAACTCATCGCCCCAATTCTTGGCTTTCGACATATTTCTGGAATTATGGAGTGGCAACCATTAGCCCAAGCTGTCTTTGTGGCCAAATTGATAGATGAAGATGGTTATAGTTTCGAAACCGTGTCTGAGGTTGTAGGTAAACCGAAGAGCGATATTGCAGGCATGTATAGAAATCAGGCCATAGCGAAGCAGGCCACAGACGTGGGTATGAATACATCTGGACTCGAGAACTCCTTTTCTTCATTGACAGTCGCAATGAGTTCACCAGGAATCCGTGCCTTCATCGCCGCTCCACTTGGAAGCGCAGTCTCACCTGGTATGAAACCAATCCCTGAAGACCACTACGAAGAATTGAAAGAACTACTGGCATTCCTCTTTGGCGATGACCTTAAGGAGCCCGTGATTAGGGATACTCGTGAAATTAATAGACTCGGAAAGATTATTCAGAATCCCACAGGCCTGGATACTTTACGAACAACTTGGTCACTTGCAGATGCAGAAGCAGCCATAAAAGACCAGGGAATGGACCCATATACAAGGCTATTAAATCGACTCAAAACTGCTAACGAAAGCGTAAAGAGCACTTTTGATGATATTTCAGATTACATTGATGATGCGAATGTTAAGGAATATGTTCAAACTTTGTATGAGAACACATCAAATTTAAAGAATTTAGTGGAAGATGATTGATTTATCCAATGAATCAAGCGAGCGGATTGCTGACTGGATAGAAATTCTTGCAGCAGCTCAAAAAGGAAAACCGCTAGCAATTCAGCGAATTCAGGAAGTTTCTCAAAGTTTTGCGAATCTTGGGCCTAACCTGATTCCCTTCGCTTTTCGTCAACTTGAACGCCGAAGCCAAATCCTAGGTTCGAACTATCCTTTCTTGGTTGACGAGTCATTTATTGTTACAAAAAAGTCTGTAGATGATTCTGTTTATTTGCAACTACTTTTTCTGACCCCTGGAGGGGGAATATCAACTGCTGGGGCAGTTTGGAATTTGGAAAAAGCTAGCCAGCTTTTTGAAGACATTGTAGAGAGTGCCCTAAAATCATTTTTTGGACAAAACACGAACACCGTTAATTTCGGATTCCCATCCAGAAGCGGCAGACCTCCAGAGTTTCCAGCAGCCGTGGAGTGGTTAAGTAAAAAGACTAACATTCGTCTCGGAAATGCTTATCGTCCACCACGTAAGAAAGATGGCGGCGTTGACCTCTTTGTATGGAAATCTTTTTCAGACAATAAACCTGGAATTCCAATTATGTTAGTTCAGTGCACAATTAAAGATGATTTCATTAATAAAATTGGTGACATTGATATCAAACTTTGGTCAAGTTGGCTTTCTTCGGACATCGAACCACTAGTCGCACTTGCCATCCCAGGGGTTGTCAATAAAGATGAAATTTGGAGTGAGTTAGCTACTCGGGGAATTCTGTTAGATAGATTAAGACTCGTCGAAAGTTGTTCTGACGCACCGCCGCAAACCGAGTATGTCAACATAGATTATTTGCGTAAGCTTGTCGATGAAATTTCAGAATTAGTACATTAATGAGTACCAAGCAAGAAATCATAGATAGTGTCTGCAAACATCTAAAGATTGGTACCTTTTTAATTTCAACAGGTTCAACAGAGCCAAAAGAATTCTTGATAGCTATTGCAGACCAACTCGGAATTACTGGCTTATCTACTGGGATGGATAAGCAAGAACTTGGAAAACTCATCGTGGAGGCAAGCGGAGAACTTTGGCTTCCTGATTATGACTCAACAGGAGGAACGATTACGAAAGAAGGGCTTCTAGCAATCAAAGATAGCGTCTTCAAACTTACTTCTGAGTAAAATAGAAATATGAAATATTTCAGAATTTTCAAAGCCAAAAAGCCGATTGGCCAATTAAATGAAGCTGAAAGACGAGAATTTTCAAGCAAGATGGCCTCAAACATATTAGAAAATATTATTAGTGTAGAAACCCGTTCCATGGCACAGGATTTGAGGGATGCGGCACCAAGTAATTTTTATGACACACAAGAAGACTTTATAAGGATTTGCGATACGCGGGATATTCTAAAAAGTATTGAACAGGAAACGCTTGATAAAGCTTTTGAAATGCATTCCCTGGAATACTTAAAATATCTGAATTCAATCAAAGTCATTACAGATAGTAATTTACTAGAGGTGAGTCTTGAATACCTCACTCTAAATTGGATAGATACAGCTATACACAAGAGGTCTCTGGACTTGTACTCCCGACTTCTTGAAATGAAAAGCGCACTGACTAAGATGGATTTATGGTCGGGTGACTTGGAAATAGCTTATAGGAACACTTCATTTGGAAAATCTGGAAGTAAGCCATCGTCTTTCGTTAATTGCTCTGTAGTTATCAAACAAAAGGATAGGTCTAAGTTGTTTGATTCAACTTGGGACCGAGACTTTTGGCCAGCACTGAGTTCAGAGGCATATAAGGAATCTACGGATTTGGGTTCAATAAAGATTTGGAATGCAATCGCTAATGGAATGGTGCCTGACCTCAAGTTAGTATTCCGAGAATTTAGCGGTTGGCTAAAATAGCGATTGGGCTACTGCCTAACCTTTCTGTACCTAGCTGTCCGTTTGGCCTGGCCAACATCTTTGAACTAGAGCCTTTAACCCTGGGGGGGTCTCTTTCTAATTTTGGTTGAATCTATTTTCATTTTGCAACTTCCTTAATTTCTCTTGTTTTGCTTGCAAGTCCAGAAGACTAGAAAGTTCGGGGTAGAGCTTTCTAGTATGGCTGTTTAGCTTCATTGGCTGACTTGGCTTACTCGGTTCATATGCGGCAAATTGCCTGGATTTAAATGATTCCATTACGTTCCTCTGTTAGTTTGCTACTGCCCTCCTACATTTAATCGAATCCGTGCGTACAAGTCCCTTTACGGCACCTTGAAAGCCAAATCTGCAAGTTAATAATTCTTATTATTAATTATTCCCAATCTAGTCATAGAACTGGATTGTAGATTTGGACTTTGCAAGGTCATTTTCCGCTTTTTAGCTTGTCGATTTATTACTCATATCTGATAACTATGCTGCATTTGGTTGAGTTGCATCAATGACTTGCACGTAGCGACGTTGCAAACATTCCTGAATCTGATTTTCTGAGATTCTTCGCGAGCGCCCGAAGCGGTGCGCATCCAGTTGGCCTCTTGAAATCATCGAGTAGATAGTTTCTCGGGTTAACCCGAAGTGTCTAGCAACTTCAGCAGGTGTGTAGTACTTATCCATTTCCATCCTCATTCTTGTCGGTTATTAAGATTCTCATATATCTTCTTCCACGTCTGTGTGAACTAGTAAATTCTTTTCCGTGATTGCCGTGCCAGTTTCTAAATCGAGGCGCATGCATAGATTGCCCTGCTTCTTTAGTGGGCGTCTGAAAGAGATACCCGCAGTCTTTGCAAAGCGCTTAATACTCTTCTGTTCAAGGGGCCTTAGGTTGAGGTCAAGTGAAGCCTCGTTGGCGTAGAGCATTCCAATAACCTGCGCCTTGGCATATGGTGGCAAGGATGAGTCATGAACCATCTTCACCCAACCCATCTCATGATTAACAGGTTCGCCCAACTTAGAAATGCCCCACCCAAATCGGAGTGCTGCCTCAAACTTCTCAGGAGTTAGGTCTTCAAGGGTATGGATATGGTGGCGTTGGAGGTGCTTATTCCGCATTAAATACTCAAAACGATATGTGCCGTCTTCAGGGATATTTTTAAGCTTCTTCTTCACTGCATGTGCAGTCTTGTCATAGAACTTAACGTGGCTATTCTTCTTTGAACTAGGGGAATCCCAAGTCTCGGCTCGGCCCTTGTTGTAGATAATGCTTACTGCGCGTGCAAATTTAGCCTTGGTTTCTTTAAACATCTCAATACTGAAGAGTGGGTCAAGAATGCGAAAGTCACGTGCTCCATCCAGCCTAATGATACGAATCTGAGAACGCCAACTCTCTTCCCAGTACTCGAGACTCTCTTCACCCTCAGTTGTTACTGCAAAGGCAGGAAGCGCCTCACCTGCGGCAAAGTATTCTTGAATCAAAAGCTCTGTAATCTGAGCAACCGAATCAATTGGAGTAAGAGAAGTTCCATCTGGGTCCATAAACCGAGAAGGATTAAACTCCATAGTGATTGACCAACGTGCCCGATTAAATTGAAAATGAACCTTTGTACCAGTAGCTTCATGGACTGACGTTGCTTTCGCACCCCATCGGCCAAGCAATGTGTTCTTTATTGTAGAGAGTAAAGCTTTACCATCACTCTTACTTGGCACTAGTGGAATCTCAACTGCAATGCGGTCTACACCTACGGTGGTATCCGCATGCAAGGTTGGTACTGGATATACATTAGATATACATAAAGAACACCTATTAGATAAAAGTGGTCTTATAACGTTACCCGTGTTAATCATTATTGAACGAGTTGCAGACATCTTGTTGCGGTATCTTGAACTATTGTACATGTTTATATAACTCCTTAATTGTTAAAGTGAATGTTTGAATTTTTATATTGCGGACCTACTAGCAAGGTGGACCGTGCTCGAAATCGGGTAACGGAACTTGTAACCAAAATGAAAAATTGATTTCCATTAGAGCGCCACTTTTTGGCGATTTACATATCCAGAACTTCTAACTGGGTGGGCGCTCGCGTATTGGTAGCGACGGCTTTGAAACCATTCATCCAGCTCTACTGGGGAATATTGATATCGACCACCCACTCGATAGCAAGGGACCCCTTGGCGCTTTCCTTCGGTTAATAGCCAGTGGACAGACTTGCCTAGGCGAAGCGAAGCTTCCTTAGCTGTGAGCATTACTTGTGAATCCATGTATATTTATCCTCATCTCTTCTACCTTTTGCAGAAGGGTATAAGGATATCACGGTTTATGATATGCTTGTGCCAAAGGTAGAAGCCTTGGGAATAGGGGTGGAAAATGGCGAAAGCTGACCAATTAGAGGCAGTTATATGGTCACCTAAGAAGGGGCCTCTTAAGGGGAAGTCGGGGCTTGTAGTTCTGAAGAAGTGGGCAGATGAAGCCACTAACCCCAAAGAAGAGTCTGATGATGCCCTTGGCTACTTAGGACATGTGCTTACCTGGCATGACGTGGAAATGAAAGACCAAGGGAACTTCCGCATCTGGGTTCATTCTTTGAACCGTTCTAAAACCCGACGTGACTTCTTCTCATTAGAAGTCCAGCGCCATGCTCACTTCTTTTCACCTGTAGAACAGCCTGAAGCCAATGCCAGAATCGTTTTGGCAGAAACAGTTCTCAATTGGGTTTCAGAAGGAAGCATTAAGTCTTCGTTGCTTAGACAGTTACCGTCTGGTCAGGTTCTAGAGGACCATGCACGGCAGATAGACCAATTCCTGATGACATTTCTAGAAACTTCAGGGAACGTTATTGATTTTAAGCAGAAGTCTGGCCGTGCAAAAGGGGTTAACGAATCTTCATCTGGAAAAACCGTATTTCGGTCGACAGGCAAAGATTCAATCATTCTGGCGAAGCTGTATGCAATACGTTCAGAGTCAGCAGGTTCATCACGAGTTGGAAAACGAATTTGTGAAGACTTGGGAATTGAATCTTCAGTTTTATATACAGCCATCCGAATTGCTAGAGCTAAAGAATGGCTAACTGAAGGACGTAAAGGTATTGCTGGTGGAACCATGACCGCAGAAGGTGAAAAATACTTCTTGGAAAATGACGGTCCCGCCAGATTGGAAAAAATCACAGGTATCAAGATCGGAAATCAATAATGGCAAGTACTCGTAAGCGTGGAAAATATCATTCAGCTCGATGGCGTAGCTGGGATGGTCAGCCACTAGAAAAGGGTGGCTTCCTCACCAAGAAAGAGGCTCAACTCTTTGCAAATGAACAGGAAGTCTTGGAACGAAAGCGAAAGAACACACGTCCTTCGGACCTTAATTACACTCTTTACCAGTTTGTAGTGGACGTCTGGCGCCAGACTTTAGATATTGAAGATGACACGAAAGATGGATACTCGTGGTCACTCAATAAACACATCCTGCCTATTTTTGGAAATATGAAGATGGTAGATATCAAGCCAGCAGATATTGAAGGTTGGCAGGTAACCATGAAGAGTATTGGCCCTAATGGAAAAAAGGGTCTGGCTGATAAAACTATAGAAGGCCATATGAACTTACTCGCTGCTATTCTTAAAAAGGCAGTGCAAAACGGCTATCTTCATCAATCACCATTTACTCACTTAAAGCGTAAGAAAGCTAAGTCACGTAAACCAGTCACACCCCTTGACCCAAAACTTGTGCAGAAGATTGCAGCAGGATTTGCCGAACGCTTCCGCCTGATAGTTTGGATTTGCTTCTACACAGGTATGCGTCCATCTGAGGCTTTGGGCCTTACTTATGACCGTCTGGACTTCGTTAAAGGAACAATCACAATTGACCGCCAGCTAAGTCGTAGTCGTAACAAAATCTTTGCTGACAAGCTAAAGACATCGTCCAGTAACCGTGTAATTGCATTTGCACCACAGCTACAGGGACATATCAAAGACCATGTAAGTAAATTCGGGACAGGACCACAAGGCCTACTTATGCAGAATCGTTCAGGCAACGTTTGGCGCTACCGTGATGCTCAAGACATGTTTAGCAAAGTATCCCGTCCGTTGGGGTTGCAGGTAGGGGAGGGGCTTCACATTCTTCGCCACACTTGTGTATCACTGCTAATTCAGCAGGGAGTAAACCCAAAGACTATCCAAGGGCATGTGGGACACGAGTCCATTGAAGAGACTATGGATACTTATGGACATCTGTTTCCAAACAGCCTTACAGACCTTGCAGCAAACCTAGATAACTTTTCCGCTATGTTCGATAGCGATACTGAAAAGGAATCCAAAACAGCGTAATATCCACTTGCAAGGAAATATTGCAAAAGCTTTTAAAGCTTTGCATATGCTTGTGGGCAAATGTGTGGGCGTGACGACTAAATCAGCAGGTCAGAGCATTATTCGTAGGCTGTCCGGCTTATAGGGCGACTCTTCTTTATAATAAATTCATGAAGTATCTAATCTCGGTAATTGATCATCTGAACAATCCAGGTACCGCTGCCGAGATGATAGAAATCGATAAGTTCAATGATTCCCTGCGAGCAAATGGACAGTGGATATTTGCTTGGGGATTACAACCTCCAGAGACTGCAACAGTTATTGATAACCGCAACGATGCAAATATCAGCACAGGTAAACCATTGTTTGATGCACCAGAGAATTTCAGCGGATTGTGGCTAGTAGAGGCTGAAAGCGCTGAAGTAGCTGAGAGGTTGGCGCATTCGGCTTCAAAGGCGTGTAATAGAAAAGTTGAACTTCGCCCAATGCATTAAGCGTGGAGTGAAAGCCTCCGGCTTATAGGGCGACTCTTCTTCACAATTAGTTACTCTGAGTAACATCAGTTTGCATATTAATTCTTTCATGGTGGTTTGGTAGTAATTGGGACTTGGTTAATCACCGAGTCCCTTTTGCTTAGATGTAGCTGGCTTCGTTCTATGTCATACTACTGTCAACAATGGATTGGTAGTAATTGGGACTTGGTAATTGCCAAGTCCCTTTTGCTTTTCATCTACATTTTATCCACAGATTTCACCGCTAAATATTTTCCAAAGTTAGAAAAACAGTAACTTCACCCTCGTGATGGGGGTGTGTTGCAATTGGCAGCCTAATTGATCGCCACCAAGATTTAACCTGGGAGATTATTAGATAGTTTTGAATTATTTGTTTAGAAATATCTTGTATTGCACCCGATCTGTAATCGCCACCTTGTCATAAAGCTTTCGGGCAACCTCATTATCTGGGGCAGTCGTCCAGTAAAGCCGCTTTGATCCACTTGTAGTTGCAATCTTTTCTAACTCATTTATTAATGCTCTACCAACCCCACCGCCTCTTACCGTAGGGTCAACATAGAGATCTTCTAGGTAGCAAAAATCTTTAACCTCCCAG
>Ga0209298_10001699_pt1 | contig 14199 bp, 12 predicted proteins | sample S_140806_EF_Meta_FD_187325 | JGI IMG/M metagenome (GOLD analysis project Ga0209298, IMG submission 187325) | Freshwater microbial communities from Lake Simoncouche, Canada to study carbon cycling - S_140806_EF_MetaG (SPAdes) (version 2) | ecosystem: Environmental > Aquatic > Freshwater > Lake ...
GCAGGCCAAGATATGCGTTGCAATGCGGTCTAAGAACCAGCGGTCATGGCTAATCACCATAATGCTGCCGGCAAATTCCAGTAACGCGTCTTCCAAAGCACGCAAGGTTTCTACATCTAAGTCGTTGGACGGTTCGTCGAGTAACAACACGTTACCGCCAGCGATGAGTGTTTTGGCTAAATGCAAGCGTCCGCGCTCGCCCCCTGAAAGCGTGCCAACGCGTTTTTGCTGGTCACCACCGTTGAAGTTAAAACGTCCGCAATACGCGCGGCTGGCCATCTCAAACTTACCCACCGTCAAGATATCGTGACCGCCCGAAACGTCTTCCCAGACAGTTTTGTCGTTTGCCAAATCCTCACGTGACTGCTCTACAAAAGCCATCTGCACGGTTTGGCCAATCTTGACTTCGCCGCTGTCGGGCTGTTGCTGACCCGCAATCATGCGAAACAGCGTCGACTTACCGGCGCCGTTCGGTCCGATGATGCCGACGATCGCGCCTGGCGGCACTTTGAAACTCAGGTTATCGATCAACACGCGGTTGCCAAACGACTTGGTGACGTTGATGAACTCAATCACCTCTTGACCCAAACGCTCTGCTACGGGGATAAAAATCTCCTGTGTCTCGTTGCGTTTTTGGTAGTCGAAATCGGACAACTCTTCAAAGCGGGCGATACGCGCCTTGCTCTTGGCTTGACGACCTTTGGGGTTTTGACGGACCCAGTCGAGTTCTTTCTTCAGCGCTTTGGCACGGGCGTCTTCACCTTTTTGCTCTTTCTCGAGGCGGTCTTGCTTTTGCTCTAACCAAGTGCTGTAGTTGCCCTTCCATGGAATACCGTGGCCGCGGTCAAGTTCCAAGATCCACTCGGCGGCGTTGTCCAAGAAGTAGCGGTCATGGGTAATTGCCACCACAGTGCCAGAAAAACGGGCAAGGAATTGCTCTAACCAATCGACCGATTCGGCATCCAAGTGGTTGGTAGGCTCATCCAGCAGCAACATGTCTGGCTTAGAGAGCAACAACTGGCACAAAGCCACGCGCCGCTTTTCGCCACCAGAGAGGTTGCCGATCACGGCTTCCCATGGGGGCAGGCGCAATGCATCTGCGGCGATCTCAAGTTGGTGTTCACTATCGGTACCAGCTGCTCCAATAATGGCTTCGAGTTCGCCCTGTTCAGCAGCGAGTTTGTCAAAATCTGCGTCAGGCTCAGCGTAGGCCGCGTAAATTTCTTCCAAACGGTTTTTTGCGGAAAGCACGTCGCCCATGCCGCCCTCGACAGATTGGCGCACAGTCTCAGCGTCATTGAGTTTGGGCTCTTGCGGCAAATAGCCAATCTTGATGCCTGGCATGGGCGTGGCTTCTCCTTCGATCTCGGTGTCGACACCCGCCATGATCTTGAGCAGGGTGGACTTACCTGAACCGTTCAAACCCAACATACCGATCTTGGCGCCGGGGAAAAAACTCAGGGAAATATCTTTCAAGATATGGCGCTTAGGCGGCACGATCTTGCCGACGCGGTTCATGGTGAAAACGTACTGGGCCATGGGGTATGTTCTTTCGGGAAGCAATGCTTTAAAACAACGATTATCCCCCGCACCCACGATCCATGCCACAATAGCCTTCGTTGCCGCCGCCAGTTGCCGCAACATCAGCACTTCTGCTGGAGCAGGCCCCAAACGTATTTTTAGTTTGTAGGCCATACCGCTCACCTGTAAACATTGCCGACCTTGACTGGGTGGCCCTCGGGCCAAGCGGGTTGGTGCCATGCGCTCGGACAAGAGCGCCCTACCATGAACTTTGAAGAATTGAATTTGGCTCCGGCCATCCTGAAAGCCGTACTCGAACAGGGCTACGAAACTCCCACCCCCATCCAAGCGCAGGCCATACCAGCTGTTTTAGCTGGCCAAGACTTGCTTGCCGGCGCCCAAACCGGCACAGGCAAAACGGCTGCCTTTACCCTGCCCATGTTGCACAAGCTCACCATGAGTCGCAGCACCGAGAACAAATTTGGCGTCTACGGTGTGCGCGCCTTGGTGCTCACCCCTACCCGTGAACTCGCGGCACAAGTTGAAGAGTCGGTGCGCACCTATGGCAAATATTTGCAACTGACCTCCGCCGTAATTTTTGGCGGTGTGGGTATGAACCCCCAAATCGCGCGCATCCAAAAGGGCGTCGATATTTTGGTGGCCACTCCTGGCCGTCTTCTCGACTTGCAGCAACAAGGCGAACTTGATCTCTCCACCGTGCAAATGCTGGTGCTGGACGAAGCCGACCGCATGCTCGACATGGGCTTCATCCATGACGTCAAAAAAATCTTGGCATTGGTGCCTAAAGACAAGCAAAGCTTGTTGTTCTCAGCCACCTTCAGCGACGAGATTCGTGAATTGGCCAATGGTTTATTGAAAAACCCACAAAGCATCCAAGTCACCCCTAGCAACACTACGGTGCAAAGCATCAAACAAATCGTGCACCCCGTGGGACGTGGCAAAAAGAAAGCCTTGCTCGCGCACATCATCAACGAACACAACTGGAGCCAAGTGCTGGTGTTCACCCGCACCAAGTTTGGCGCCAACAATGTGGCCGAATATCTCACCAAAAACGGCATCAATGCCATGGCCTTGCACGGCAACAAAAGCCAAACGGCTCGCACCCAAGCCTTGGCTGGTTTCAAGAGTGGCGACATCCGCGCCTTGGTTGCCACGGATATTGCGGCACGCGGTATTGACATCGATGAATTGCCCCATGTCGTGAACTACGAAATCCCAAATATCAGCGAAGACTATGTGCACCGCATTGGCCGCACGGGCCGCGCAGGATCGAGTGGCGAGGCCGTGAGCTTGGTGTCGCTCGATGAAGAAGGCTTCATGAAAGAAATCGAGTACTTCACCAAACAACAAGTACCTGTTGTGCAAGTGGAAGGCTTCGGCCCCGACCCAGATGAAAAAGCCGAGCCGATTGCCATGGGTCGTCAAACCTTATGGGGCGGCTTAGGCCATCCACCAGGACGTGATGTCATGGCTGCAGCAGCCCGCGCTGCGCGTCAAGAAATGATGGAGCGCATTCGTGAATCCAAATCCACCAACGGCGGCGGTGGCCGTGCGCCGCGTCCTAATGGCCATGTAAGCCGGGACCGCAATGGCGAACGCCCCCCACGCCAAGGCGATCGACCAGCGTTTTCTGGCGAAAGACCTCAGCAAGGCGGCGAACGATCTGAGTTTTCAAACGATCGTCCTAGTTTCTCAGGTGAGCGTCCACCCAGAAATGGCAACCGTCCCCAAGGACAGCGCCCACCCAGACAATTTGACAACCGCGGACCTCGCCCAGAAGGCCAACGCCCCCCAAGAGACTTTGAGGCACGTCCTCCCCGAGAACATGACGCGCGTCCTCCCCGTGATCACGAGCCTCGCGCTCCCCGCGGCGATGATGATGATTTCCAACCCCGTGCCAATGCCCACCTAGGCACCCAAAGCGGTGTCAATGCCTTTGGCCACAAAACCCAAGGTGGCGGTCAACGTCAGCCTGATCCCACACGCACCAGCGTCGACATGATGACCGAGCGCAAGCGTGGTGGCGGCGGAGGAGGTGGAGGTGGCGGTTATGGCCGTCGCTCTGGCGGTGGCGGTGGCCGAAGTGGTGGTGGCGGATTTAAACGCTAAAAACTGAACCCAAAAATAGAAAGCCCGCTATTTGAACTGACCCAACTAAGTTGGAAAAGTTCAAATAGCGGGCTTTCTTACTCACAAACTCAAAAATGATTTATTGGCATTCAGGAATCAAAGTTAACAAAGGCCGCTCCTCAAAAAACGCCTTTAAATTTGCCAAGGCCAAATCAGCCATTGCGCGGCGCGTCTCGTGGGTATTGCTCCCGTTGTGCGGCGTCAGAACCACGTTTTGAAGTTTGAAAAATTGCGGGTCAATATTGGGCTCATCCCAAAACACATCCAGGCCAGCGCCAGCAATGCTCTTATCTTTCAATGCTTGGATCAACGCCGTTTGGTCAACCACACTGCCACGCGCAATATTGATGACTATGCCTTTGGGCCCCAGAGCCTTGAGGACTTGGGCATTGATCATATTTTTGGTGTCGTCACCTCCTGGAACGGCCACTACCAAATAGTCTGAGTTGGCAGCCAGCTCGCTTGCCGTAGGGTAGTACCTAAACGGCGCATTGGTTTTAGCGCGACGGCCGGTATATGCAATCGTCATGTCAAAAGCAGCCGCCCGCTTGGCAATGGCTTGACCAATTCGTCCCAACCCCACCACACCTAACCGCGTGCCGGTTACCTTATGCGTCATGGTGAACGGCTCGCTCACCCAGTCACCGTTACGAACAAATTTGTCAGACTGCGGTATGCGCCGGCCTATCGACAGAATCAAACCCATGGCCAAATCTGCCACGTCATCCGTCAACACATCAGGCGTATGCGTGACTTGAATGCCACGTTCTTTAGCTGCGGCCACGTCAATACCGTCGTAACCTACGCCAAAAATAGAAATCATTTTGACGTTGGGAAACATCGCCAGCAACTTACGATCAACTTTGGCCGCACTACCCACGCCCACAAAAGCGGTAACTTTGGTAAATGCCTCAGGGTCGAGGATGTGCGCATGGTCATGCAACACATATTCTTGTTGCAAATCGTTCATCATGAACGTGGGCACCGATGACACCAACATAATGTCTTTGGACATGGCTTAAATCTCCGGGAAATATTGAACCTAGGCGCAACTCTACTCTTACATTCGTTAACATGCCTGTTGCTACCTTATCGGATTCAACAGGAGTTTTTCAACCATGCGTCTTCTTCACACCATGCTGCGCGTCGGCGATCTGCAGCGTTCCATCGATTTCTACACCCACGCTATGGGTATGCAATTGCTTCGCACCACCAAGCGCCCCGAGCAAAAGTACGACCTCGCTTTTGTCGGTTACGCCAGCAATCCTGATCAAGCCGAGATTGAACTCACTTACAACTATGGCGTCACCTCCTACGATATTGGTACGGCTTATGGCCACATTGCCTTGGGCGTATCCGATGCGAAGGCTACTTGCGAAAAAATTCGCCAAGCGGGCGGCAAAATCACCCGAGAAGCTGGCCCCGTCGCCGGTGGCACGGCCGTCATCGCCTTTGTGCAAGACCCAGACGGTTACAAAATTGAGCTGATCGAACGCGATTTTTAAGCGCGCTAGAGGGTATTTCCTTACCAAGTAGCACCTAAAAAAGTTGTCTACTTTAGTGTCTTTCTCTGGCATGTAACCTGCGTTGCACAAGCCCCAAAAAACCATACTTTTCGTCTCAGGAGACCATTTCCCATGCAAACCCATCTCACCGTCAACGGCAAGTCAGTCACTGTCGAGGCGGCACCCAATACTTTGTTGGTGCAAGCCCTGCGTGAACACCTCCACCTCACCGGCACCCATGTAGGGTGCGACACCGCCCAATGCGGTGCTTGCACCGTCATTGTTAATGGCGACGCGGTGAAGTCTTGCAATATGTTGCTGGCCCAAGCGGCTGACGCGCAAATCACCACCATCGAGGGTTTGGCCAAACCCGATGGCACCATGCACCCCATGCAAGCTGCTTTTAAAGAATGCCACGGCTTGCAATGCGGTTTCTGCACCCCTGGCATGGTGTTGAGTGCCGTCGACCTCTGCAAAAAACACCCCAATGCCAGCGAGCAAGAAATTCGTGAACAACTTGAAGGCAATCTTTGCCGTTGCACCGGTTACCAAAACATTGTCAAAGCAGTGCAGCATGGCGCTGCTGCCATGAAGTCCTAAACCAATACATATTCAGGAGACAAACCATGGGTGCATCTGACTTTTCCAAACTCCCCCACATTGGGGAATCCTTGCGTCGCAAAGAAGACTACCGCTTCTTAACCGGCGCTGGCCAATACACCGACGACGTGCAAATGGCCAACATGACGCACGCTTACTTTGTGCGTTCACCCCACGCGCATGCGCACATCAAATCGATCGACATAAAAGCTGCTTTGGCGGCTCCGGGCGTGATCGGTATTTTTGATGGCAAAGACGTCGCAGGCGACAGCATCAATGGCTTGCCTTGCGGTTGGTTGATCACCGATACCAGCGGTCAACCCATGAAAGAACCCGCTCACCCCATCTTGGCCCAAGGCAAGGTGCGCTATGTCGGCGACCACGTCGCCATGGTGGTGGCTGAAACACTCGAGCAAGCGCGCAACGCTGCTGAGTTAGTGCATGTGAATTACGACGTGTTGCCAGCTGTCGTGGACGTGCGCGACGCCGCCAAAGCCACTGCTTTGCACGAAGTCGCTCCTGACAACCATTGCTACAAATGGGCGATCGGTGACAAAGCACAAGTAGACGCTGCATTTGCCAAAGCTGCGCACATCACCAAACTCGACTTGATCAACAACCGTCTGGTGCCCAACCCGATGGAGCCGCGTGCTGCGATTGGTTCCTACAGCCGCGCCAACGACGAATACACCTTGTATGTGTCCAACCAAAATCCGCACGTCGAGCGCTTGCTGATGACCGCTTTTGTGATGGGCTTGCCCGAGCACAAAGTGCGCGTGATCGCACCCGATGTCGGTGGCGGATTTGGTGCCAAGATTTACCTCTACGCCGAAGACGTGTGCCTGACTTGGGCGTCTAAAAAACTCAACCGCAACATCCGCTGGACCTGCGACCGCTCAGAAGCTTTTCTGTCAGACGCCCATGGCCGTGACCACGCGAGCCACGCTGAGATGGCGTTGGACAAAGATGGCCACTTCTTGGCATTGAAGGTGCATACCAACGCAAACTTAGGCGCCTATCTGTCAACCTTCTCTACAGCCGTTCCAACGATTCTGTACGCCACACTTTTGGCAGGCCAGTACAGCACGCCGCAGGTGTATGTAGAAGTCGATGCATGGTTTACAAACACGGCACCTGTTGACGCCTACCGTGGCGCTGGTCGCCCAGAAGCCACTTACTTGCTAGAGCGTTTGGTCAGCCGCGCGGCTTGGGAAACTGGTATCGGCCAAGACGAAATTCGCAAACGCAATTTCATCAAAGCCTTCCCCTACCAAACCCCAGTGGCTTTGCAATACGACACCGGCGACTTCCATGCCTGCATGAACGAATCGCAAAAACTCGCTGATGTAACGGGCTTTGAAAAGCGTAAAACCGCCAGTGCTGCCAAAGGCTTGCTGCGTGGCATTGGTTATTCGAGCTACATCGAAGCCTGTGGCATTGCACCTAGCAATATCGCCGGCGCTTTAGGCGCGCGCGCAGGCTTGTTTGAATGCGGCGAAATTCGCGTCCATCCCACTGGCAGCGTGACGGTATTCACTGGTTCGCACAGCCACGGCCAAGGCCACGAAACCACATTCGCACAAGTGGTTGCAGCGCGCTTGGGCATTCCGGTTGAAAACGTCGACATCGTCCACGGTGACACCGGCCGCGTGCCTTTTGGCATGGGCACCTACGGTTCGCGTTCTATCTCTGTGGGTGGCGCGGCCATCATGAAGGCCTTGGACAAAATTGAATCGAAAGCGAAAAAAATCGCCGCCCATTTGATGGAAGCCGCCGACACCGACATCGAATTCGCCAACGGCGAGTTCTCTGTCAAAGGCACGGACAAAAAAATCCCGTTCGGCCAAGTGGCTCTCACCGCCTATGTGCCACATAACTACCCACTCGACAAACTCGAGCCTGGCTTGAACGAAACCGCGTTCTATGACCCGACCAACTTCACCTTCCCTGCCGGCACTTACATCGCCGAGGTGGAAGTCAACCCCAACACGGGCGAAGTGAAGTTAGACCGCTTCACGGCAGTGGATGACTTTGGCACCATCATCAACCCGATGATTGTCGAAGGCCAAGTCCACGGTGGTTTGGTCCAAGGTATCGGTCAAGCTTTGATGGAGCGTTGCGTGTACGACCGCGAAACCGGCCAGTTGCTCACAGGCTCGTTCATGGACTACGCGATGCCACGTGCGGATGACTTCCCAGAGTTCAAGATTGGCCATGTCTGCACGCCTTGTACCCACAACCCTTTGGGCACCAAAGGTTGCGGCGAAGCAGGTGCAATTGGCTCGCCCCCTGCGGTCATCAACGCTGTACTTGACGCATTGGCTCCCTTAGGCGTCAAAGATTTGGATATGCCAGCCTCTCCTCACCGTGTGTGGGAAGCGATTCAGGCGGCCCACGCTTAAACAAAATTAGAAGGAATCAGATATGTACGCATTTACCTACGAACGCCCCTCTGCCACTGCGGACGCCGCCAAACTCGTCAAAGCGGGTGGACAAGCATTGGCCGGTGGCCAAACCCTGTTGGCCTCGATGAAGCAACGCCTGATGCAGCCAGAACAGCTGGTCGACTTGGGCAAGATTGCTGAACTCAAAGGCATTAAAAAAGACGGCAACAACATCGTCATCGGCGCCATGGTGCGCCACCAAGATGTCGAGAACAACGCCGATGTCAAAAAACACATCCCCGCTCTTGCAGCGCTGGCCGCTGGCATTGGCGACAAGCAAGTGCGTGCCATGGGCACCATGGGTGGCTCTGTTGCTAACAACGACCCTGCCGCTTGTTACCCCAGCGCGGTGATGGCCTTGGGCGCGACCATCCACACCAACCAACGCACGATTGCGGCAGACAAATTCTTCAAGGGCATGTATGCCACAGCACTTGAAGCCGGTGAACTCATCACGGCCATCAGCTTTCCGATCCCTAAGCGCGCGGCCTATGCCAAGTTCAAACAACCTGCCTCGCGCTTTGCCTTGGTCGGCGTGTTTGTGGCGGATACCGGTAGCGGTGTGCATGTAGCGGTTACGGGTGCTGGCAACGGCGTGTTTCGCCATGCAGGACTTGAAGCCGCATTGAGCAAGAGCTTTACGCCACAAGCAACCGAGGGCGTAAGCATTGACGCCAGCAACCTCAATGGCGACTTGCACGCCTCTGCGGCCTATCGCGCCCACTTGATCAAAGTACAAACCCAACGCGCGGTACAACAGGCGATCGGATGAGCGCAAGCCCTGCGTTAAATTCCATCGACGAAGTGATCCACGCCCTAGCAGGCGTGGGCTACCAAGCAGAACGGCGGCTAGCAACCGCCGTTTTTTTGAGTCTTAGGCTGCAACGACCTTTGTTGTTAGAAGGCGAGCCTGGCGTCGGTAAAACCGAACTTGCCAAAGCCTTGGCAAAAGTCTTGGCGCGTCCTCTCATTCGGTTGCAGTGCTACGACGGCATGGAACAACGCGAAGCCTTGTACGAATGGAACCACGCTGCGCAACTCTTGCACATGCGTGCAGCGCAGTCGCGCACCGATACCGATGCGGTGGAGCAAGAGGTCTACCAAGAAAAATATTTGATCCGCCGACCACTCTTGCAGGCCTTGCAAGCGCCAGCCCCTGGTGCTGTCTTGTTGATCGACGAGGTGGATCGTGCGGACGAGCCTTTTGAAGCTTTTCTACTGGAATATTTAGGCGAATACCAAGTCACCATCCCCGAACTCGGTACCCAACGCGCCACGGCCATGCCAGTCACCATTTTGACCAGCAACCGCACGCGTGACTTGCACGACGCGGTGAAACGCCGCTGCCTTTTCCACTGGATGGATTACCCCGAGCGCGAGCGCGAACTCGCCATCGTGCGCGCCCAAGTGCCAGAAGCGGGTGAAGCATTGGCCAACCAGATTGCCACCTTCGTGGGGCGCTTGCGCAGCCAACCTTTTGCCAGCGCGTTTCAACGCGGCCCTGGCATTGCAGAAAGTGTGGAATGGGCCAAAGCCTTGGTCTCACTCAACACCTTGGAGTTGGACCCCGAAGTCATCCACGACACCGCGGGCATCTTGTTCAAGCAACGCGAAGACGTGGCGGCATTGGCGCCACTGGTCAACGACTTGTTGACGCCCGAAGAAACCACGTAACCCCCGTTAGAAGTCATGCAACTCGGTGACGTACGCAGCGGCAAGATGGCCGACAACCTGACAGGCTTTGCCCGTGCATTGCGTCGTGCGGGCGTGCCGGTGGACAGCGCGCGCATGGCTTTAGCCACTACCTCGTTGCTTGAAGTAGGCATTGCACGCAAAGACGATGTGCGTCATGCGCTAGAAGCCGTGTTTGTCAGCCGCGCGCAAGACCGTGAAGTGTTTGGGCAATTGTTTGACGCGTACTTTCGCAATCCAGAAATTGCGCAGAAATTGCTCTCGCAAATGTTGCCCAAAGCTGAGGGCGCCATGCCGCCGCCTAAGCGCCGCGCTCGGGTGCAAGAAGCGCTCACCGCAGTGCACAAAGCTGCAGACACCGAGAAGAAAAAAGACATAGAACTCGACCTAGACGCTGCCATGACAGCCAGCGACAGCGAGCGCCTGCGCCATGCCGATTTTCAAAGTCTGAGCGCCAGCGAGTTTCAATTGGTCGAGCGTTTGGCAAAACAAGTTCCGCTGGACTTACCCACTATCTTGGGTCGGCGAGTGGGCAGCCATCCACGCGGTCAAAGATTGGATTGGTCGCGCGCTTTGCGTGACACGCAGCGCTTTGGTGGCGAGTTGTTGTATTTACCTCGGTTACGTCGAAAGCCACAGCCCTTACCTTTGCTGGTTTTGGTCGATGTATCGGGTTCTATGGAACGTTACGCCCGCTTGATGCTGGCTTTTTTGCACCAAGCCACACGCTCATCTCCACGCGCGGTATTTGCCTTTGGCACGCATTTGACCGATTTACGACCTGCTTTCAAACTGCGGGACAGCGATGAGATGCTTGAACTCGTCAACGCTACGGTCGATGACTTTGCCGGAGGTACCCGTTTGGGAGACGCTTTAGGCGAATTACAACGCGACCACAAACGACTGCTTATCGGGAGACGCACCGTAGTCATGTTGATCAGTGATGGCTTAGACACAGGCGCACCCGAGACCCTGAATAAAAATTTGCAATGGCTCAAGCTCCACAGCCGACGTTTGATCTGGCTCAATCCGCTCCTGCGCTTCGACGCGTATGCTCCGTTAGCGCGAGGTGCGGTGGAATTGCACCGCCATGCCGACGCCATGCTGGCGATCCATAATTTGTCCCGACTCGAAGATTTGGCTCAGGGCATTTCGCAGTTGCTAAAAAAACAGAATGTGACCTAAAACCGTTTTTGACTTTTTAAACACGACCACTCATAAATCACCAAGGACAGACCCATGGACATGCAAGGCTCCCGCGTTTTGAACGCCACCCAAGAACAGGCTTGGCAAGCGCTCAACGACCCTGACATTTTGAAAGCCTGTATTCCAGGTTGCGATAAATTTGAACTCGCTGAACCCAATGTCTACGCAGTAGGCGTGGCCATCAAGATCGGCCCTGTTGCAGCCAAGTTCACTGGCAAGGTGAGTTTGATGGACATCGTGCCACCCAATTCGTACGCACTGCAATTTGAAGCGCAAGGCGGTATCGCAGGTTTTGGCAAAGGCGAGTCCAAAGTTGAACTCAAACCTGTAGATGGTGGTGTGGAACTGAACTACACCGTGCATTCACAAGTCGGTGGAAAAATCGCGCAACTTGGGCAGCGCTTGATCGACGGCGTTGCCAAAACATTGGCCGAAGACTTCTTCACGCGATTCGAAGGACAACTTCAAGCTCGCCATGGTGGCGCAGAAGCAAGCACTGCATCCGATGCCAAAAGCGAAAGTACCGAGGCAACTGGCGCAACACCTACTTGGGTCTGGGCATTTGCCATCGTGATTGCCGCCAGTGCAGTGTGGTTCATCGCCCGTTAATTCATGGATAACTTAGACGTCATGGTGTTGCGAAGCTTGCGCGATTGGCGCAAGTCGGGCCACCGTGCGTTGTTAGCCACTGTGGTGCGCACTTGGGGTTCATCGCCGCGTCCGGTTGGCTCCATCATGGCCTTGTGCGATAGCGGCAGTGTGGTGGGGTCTGTGTCGGGTGGATGTATTGAAGACGATCTGATTGACCGATTTACAAAGGCGTATGCAAATGCGGCGCGTGTTGGCAGTAGCGACACATCAACTTCAAGAGGCACTGCATCAGCAGACCTCTCCCAAATTCCTTCTGGCCCTCCACAACATGTGAAATACGGCATCACTGCCGATGAAGCCCACCGTTTTGGTTTGCCATGTGGCGGCACTTTGGAGTTGCTGCTTGAGTTCGATCCAGCGACCGCGCAATTAGAAGAACTGGTGCAACGCTTAGAAAAAGGCGAACTGGTGCAACGCGTCACCGTATTGGCCACTGGCGAAAGCCATTTGCAAGCCAGCACCTCACCTCAAGATCTGCTAATTGATACTGAGAAATTGGTCAACACCTTCGGTCCCGAGTACCGCATGTTGTTGATTGGTGCTGGGCAAATGACCGAGTACTTGGCGACCATGGCCATCTTCAATGGCTTTGCAGTGACCGTGTGTGACCCACGGGAGGAATACCGAGGCGCATGGTCTGTAGCAGGTGTGGCCCTGAGTTCGGAAATGCCAGACGACGTTGTGCGTTCATTCGTCCCAGATAGACGCAGCTGCGTCATAGCACTGACACATGACCCCAAACTAGACGACTTAGCTTTGCTGGAAGCACTAGAGAGCGATGCGTTTTATATCGGTGCGATTGGGTCGCGCAGAAACAACACCGCGCGGCATCAGCGTATGAAAGAACACTTCGAGCAAACCGATGAGAGCCTCGCGCGCTTGCGGGGGCCCATCGGTATTTACATTGGTAGTAAAACACCCGCTGAAATTGCAGTCAGCATCATGGCTGAAGTGTTGGCGGTTAAAAATGCAGTACCTTTACCGCGCGATATGAATGTAGCGCACGCGAAGAATTCGCAGCATATTGCGCATGATTCTGATTCCATCACTGCGAGCGAAATTGTGTGTGGCATACCTAACCGCACTTGACTAGGCTTATAGACCCCTAACCCGTTTATTTGCGCTCTAAAAGCACTCTTTCTGCCAACGCCAATTGTTCTGGCGTATCCACATCCAACACACACCCAATATCGTCAACAGGCACCAAATGCGCTTTGTATTGCGCAACCACACGCGCAGCACCTTGGTCGCCAGAAACTTTGCGCAAAGCCTCACCACACATCGCTGAAAAACCTACAGGGTGACCACGTTGGTTCTCATACACAGGCACCACAACTTCATGCGAGGCCAACTCTAGGGCTAATGCCAATAAAGTTTTGGGGAGCACCAGGGGCAAGTCAGCAGGCAAGATCAACCAACCATTGGCGCTTTGTGTTGCGGCCACACCCGTCGCAATGCTGTCACCCATACCAGCGTTTTCTATGTGTGCAATGTCCGCCGCACGCACCACATGAAAAGGCAAACCACTGGCTTGTACGCTTGCCAAGGTGCGCTCCAACACACTAAGCCCTTGCAATATCGTGTCTAATTTGTGCTGGCCACCCGACGCAGCTTTAAAACGCTCGGAGCGACCCGCCGCAAGTACAACCACAGTAGGTAGGCTGTTATCTGTTTTTGAAAATGACATAACTTGAACTTTAAAGCAGAATTAAAAAGACCTAACATCACCACCATGCAAGACATTTCCAAACTCCGCAAAAGCTACGAACGCGCTGAACTCAGTGAAACCGACTCTTCTGCAGATCCATTCAAGCAGTTTGAAGGCTGGTTACAAGAAGCTATCACCGCTGAACTACCAGAGCCCAATGCCATGACGCTAGCCACTGTGGGCAGTGATATGCGCCCCAGCTCCCGAATTGTTTTGATCAAAGGCTTGGATGCACGTGGCATTGTTTGGTTCACCAATTACAACAGCCGTAAAGGCCAGCAATTGGCTGGCAACCCATTTGCCAGTTTGCAGTTCCATTGGGTGGAGTTAGAACGCGTGGTGCGTATCGAAGGACGCGTTGAGAAAGTCAGTGACAAGGAAAGCGACGATTACTTCAACAGCCGCCCGCTCGATTCGCGCATCGGTGCGTGGGCGAGTCCGCAAAGCGAAGTCATTTCCGATCGCACAGTTTTAGTGACCAATGCGGTGAAATACGGCGCACAATTTTTATTACAACCACCTCGACCACCGCACTGGGGTGGTTATCGGTTGGTGCCAGACCAATGGGAGTTTTGGCAAGGACGTAAAAGCCGTCTGCATGACCGGTTGCGGTATCGCCTTGATACCAAGCCAAACGCCTCTGTTTGGATGAGAGAACGTTTGGCGCCTTAAACCTTAGGTTAGAAACTGGCTTGCAGTCCAAGTTTCAAACTTCTGCCAG
>Ga0209298_10001710_pt1 | contig 14157 bp, 13 predicted proteins | sample S_140806_EF_Meta_FD_187325 | JGI IMG/M metagenome (GOLD analysis project Ga0209298, IMG submission 187325) | Freshwater microbial communities from Lake Simoncouche, Canada to study carbon cycling - S_140806_EF_MetaG (SPAdes) (version 2) | ecosystem: Environmental > Aquatic > Freshwater > Lake ...
AGAGAGCGCATTGAGCATAAATTTAGTGAAAGGGTGTGATCTAAATGTCAGTTGATTTTGGTTGCATCGCCTGGCACGAAGATGGCCGTTGGAGCGCCAGAACCCTAGCCTCAACTCGGGATATTGGCGCAATTATTGATGCATTAAAAGCTCAACAAACAAATGGCGGCGCCATTGCTTTGATTGCAATAGAGGACGAGTTTGTAATTATTGCAAGAGCGTTAGGAGATCAAATGCAGATGATGATTTCAGATATTACCTACGCATTAGATTATGAAGTTGCAGCAGAGTTAGTTGAAGTATTAGATCTTGAATTCCCAGAGGAGGAAGATGAATCCCAACCTGGTGGGGATTTAGATTTATTAAACGATTTAGGTGTAAGTGAGATGGAGCTGCTAACAATTCTTGATGACAGCGAGCTATATCCCGATGAACAATTAGAAGCGATTGCAAATAGATTAGGTTTTGGTGATCAATTTAATCAGGTGATTGAAAGTAATTAGTGGATTACAAACAGTTAATGCAACAGGCAATTTTACTTGCCAAGGGAGCTAGCAACTTTGATGATGTGCCAGTTGGGGCGTTAATTGTTAATGAGCAAGGTGAAGTTTTAGCTACGGGTCAGAATTTAAGGGAAAAAGATAATGACCCAACCTCCCATGCTGAAATGGTTGCAATAAAAAATGCAGGTAACAAAATTGGCAATTGGCGACTTGATGATTTAACTCTTGTAGTAACTCTTGAGCCATGTGTCATGTGTGCCGGGGCGATTGCCCAATCTAGGATGAAACGACTGGTCTATGGCGCCTTTGATGAAAAGGCTGGCGCAGTTGGTTCAATCTGGGATGTAATACGAGATCCAAGAGCTTTAACTAAGGTTGAGGTGGTAAGTGGTGTGTTAGCCGATAAATGCGCTGTGTTACTGAAGGATTTTTTTAATAAGAAACGTTAAACAATAATTTCATATGATGGATTTAAAATAATTAATTGACCATTATCTTCACCCACCATACCTTCTGCCATTAATTGTGAACCAACCTCAAGACCAGTAATTTCACGACGACCTAAGAATTGCAAGGTAACGCCGCCGCTTTCATCCCACATTTCAACCTCAACTAATGGGGATGAACCAGATGGTGCTGACTTTATTGAGTTCACCCTTCCCTGAACGTGGGCTCGCTTTCGCCAAGTGATATTTCCAATCGGGGTGATATTTTCAGCGTAGTGGCTTATTGGTTCACTTGATTTGGTTGTAACAGGTGGTTTAGTAAACGCGCTCTGTGTTCTTACAGGAACATTCTGTTTTGATTCACTTTTCTTTTCAGCTGGCACCTTCCAACTACTTTGGCCAGAAATTATTTTTTCAACATCAAATGGAATAATGGTTGCAACAACTCTTTCTAGTTGAGAAATAGGACGTGCAATATCTTCAGCTGTTTGATCATGAAGCAGCCAACCTAAAACTTTAGAGTAAGAACGACGCGGTAAGAGAAGTGTTAGCTCAACATCATTGCTGGCAGTTGCTCTAATCGCATAATCAACTGCAGCATTGGCAAGGCGTCTATCTGGACAATCAATTAACTCAAGTGGCACATCAGCACACGCCTCATTTTTTGCCCACTCTTTGCTTAACATTTCAGCTCGTCTGTCATCAATTACAAAATGCACTGCTGAAAGATTTCTTGGATTTAAGCTTCTGGCATATCGAATTGCGCCAATGGTGGCAAGATCAAAACTATCAATTAAAACTGTCACATCATGTCTTGTGATTGAGGTGGCTCTTGAGGACTGAATTGTTATGTTAAGCGCGTCTTGTTCACTTGTGTACTGCTTGCGCAATCTTAAGAATGCCATCACTAAAAATGGTGTAATAACTACTACAACCCAAGCACCTTGATTGAATTTAACTACTGCAAAGATCAAAACTACTAATAGTGAGATTGAGCCAGATAAACCGTTAATTACATAGTTAACCTTCCAAGCACCTTTCTTATGAGTTTTTGCATACTTGGCCATACCAAGACCTGAGAGAGTAAATGCGGTGAATACTCCCAGTGCGTAATAGGCAACTAAATGCTCAACTGATGCTCTAGTTATTAATATCAATATCATCGCTGCTGCAGTTAAAACTAAAATTCCGTTTGAGAAGTTAAGCCTATGTCCTCGTTTTGTAAGCCAGTTAGGTAAGTATCCATCTTGGGCAACAAAGTTAACCACCATTGGAAACGCGCTATATGTGGTGTTAGCACCTGCAAACAAAATTAACATAGTCGCTGCTTGGACAATTATGAAAAACGCACTGCCAAAGGCCCCATCACCTAAAATTGTTTTTGCAATTTGTGAAATTACTGTTGGCGTTCCTGATTCATAGGGCATTGCATAAATCTTGTGGGCAAAGTAGGAAACACCCAGAACTAATGAGCCAAGGAGTGTGCTCATAATTACCAGAGTTCTTCTGGCATTTACATGCTCTGGAGATTTAAATAAAGAGACACCATCAGAGATTGCTTCAAGGCCAGTTAAAGATGATCCACCATTTGCAAATGCTCTAAGTAATATAAAGATGGCAGCAAAGGTTAACAAGCCTTGCTCTTGACCAATCTCAACTGCGCCCGGCTGATTGATATCTAAGGTCGGCAAGGTTCCTGAAATTTCTCGCCAGATACCAATTGCAAAGACGGTAAACATTGAACCAACGAAAAGATATGTAGGCAGAGCAAATGCTTTACCAGCCTCTTTTACTCCCCGAAGATTTCCGTAGGTAAGCAAAAGAATTATTCCAAGTGTCATATGAATCTTCCAAGGAGATAGTTCTGGGAAGGTTGAGATAATGGCGGCTACTCCTGCAGCTGATTGAATTGCAAGAGTTACAATGTAATCAAGCATTAATGCCACTGCTGCAACCTGAGCAACAACTGGGCCAAAGTTATCTCTGGAGACTATGTATGCCCCACCGATTTTTGTGTAAACAGAAATTACATTTCGATATGACAAAGTTACAATTAAAAGTATGAGTAGAACAATCATGGTCATCGGCATTAACATTGCAAAGGCTGCAAGCCCAAATGCTGGAACTAGAGCGAGCAAGATTTGTTCTGAGCCATAAGCAGAGCTTGAGATGCAATCAGAGGATAAAATTCCAAGCGCATACTTTTTATCAAGACGTTGGTGGCTTAAAGTGTGGCGGTTTAATGGATTGCCTAAAAGGCGCCGCTTGATTTTGTAGGAGAACGGATCTTTTAGATGAGCATGCTCTTTGAGCACCTTTGGCGCTGGTGCATTATCACTCCAAGAGTTAGGCACTTTTTAAAACACTCTCCAATGAGAAGTAAGGTGATAAGTATACGCCTGTTTAATAGGTGATTTTTAAGCATCCTTTACTTGGCTTATGCTTATCTTTATGCAGTTAAAGACACAGCTTTATATTGATGGCAAGTGGGTTAATGGCTCATCCACCTTGGCTGTTACTGATCCAAGTGATGAATCAGTAATTGCTAATGTGCAGGTTTCATCAGATAAAGAGTGTGCTGCCGCGGTGGACGCTGCAGATCGCGCGTTTAAGGGTTGGGCAAAAACTGCTCCACGTGTTCGCGGTGAGATCCTGCGCAAAGCATTTGAAATTATGGTGGCAGAGGCCGATCGATTAGCTGAAATAGTTTCTAGAGAAAATGGCAAAATATTAACAGACGCCAAGGGTGAGATTTTATACGCAGCAGAGTTCTTCCGCTGGTTTTCAGAGGAGGCGGTGCGAATTAATGGTGAGTATCGAACCTCTCCAAGTGGTGATAAGAAAATTGTTGTTACTAAGCAACCGATTGGAGTTTCGCTTTTAATTACGCCCTGGAATTTTCCAGCTGCGATGGCAACTCGAAAGATAGGACCAGCGCTCGCTGCCGGGTGCACAGTAATCCTAAAGCCAGCAGGTGAAACTCCACTTACTGCGATTGCAATTGTTGAAATATTAGAAAGAGCTGGTGTTCCAGCAGGAGTTGTTAATTTAATCCTGCCAACGCCAACTGGACCTGCAATTGCCAAAATATTAAAGGATCCAAGAGTTGTTAATTTATCTTTTACAGGATCCACAGAAGTTGGCAGAGTTTTATTAAAAGAAGCGGCAGAGCGTGTTATTCGCTGCTCAATGGAGCTAGGTGGCAACGCACCATTTTTAGTTTTATCAGATGCCAATGTTGATGAAGCAGTTACTGGGGCATTACTTGCCAAGATGAGAAATGGTGGCGCAGCTTGCACTGCAGCAAATCGTTTTTATGTTGCCAAAGAGATTGCGGATGAGTTCACAACAAAGCTAGCCAAGGCAATGGGTGATTTAAAGATGGCGCCAGGTATAACAGCAGGTGCTCAATTAGGAGCAAGTGTTTCAGTAAAAGAGCGCAATAAAATTGCAGAATTAGTTGATGCCTCAATCACAGCCGGTGGGCAGGTTAAAACAGGTGGTAAATCTCCAGTTGGTGTTGGTGCTTTTTATCCAGCAACAGTGCTTACTGTTAAAAACGATAATCCAATATTAAATCAAGAAATATTTGGTCCAGTTGCGCCAATTGTTATTACAACCTCTGATGAAGAAGCAATCACACTTGCAAATGCAACCGAGTTTGGCCTAATTGCTTATGTTTACTCTGGGGATTTGAAGCGGGCAATGAAGGTTGCAGAGGCTTTGGAATCGGGCATGGTGGCAATTAACAAAGGTGTTATTTCAGATCCAGCTGCTCCATTTGGCGGATTTAAACAATCAGGCTTAGGTAGAGAAGGCGGCTTTGCTGGAATTGAAGAATTTTTGGAGATTAAGTATATAGGTATAGAAATATAAAAAATGTTTACAAAAGATGCTTCAGAAGAATTTACTTTGAAATCAGCTAAGCAGATATTTATTGGCACGGCAAATTTTAATAAAAAATATGGAATTGGAACTAGAGCGGCAATGTTTGATAAGAGAGATTTAAAAAAAATTTTTTTCGAGGTAGAATCGAAACATAATGTCCTTCTCGATACTGCTCAAGGTTATTCTCATGCAGAAAAACTTATCGGTGAAATTGCGGGAAAAAAATTGGAAAATAAAGTTGTAACGAAAATTTCTCCAAACAAACATGATACGGCTGGTTCCACGGTAAATTTAGTGAAAAAATCTCTTATCGATTTAAATCAGAATTGTTTATATGGAGTTTTGTTGCATGATTCAAATATTATGGAATCTCCAAATATTGACGATATTATTCAGGGCTTAGAGTTTTGTATTGATTCAGGCATTGTGTCCCATATCGGTATTTCTAGTTATGACTCTACTTCAATACAATTAGCTGCTGCTAAGTATAGAAGTTTAACCATCTTTCAAATTAATGAAAATGTCATTGACCAACGAAATTTTAATAGCAAGGTATTGAACGATTTAAAACAAATAGGTAAGCAAATATCTGTGAGATCAATTTTTTTACAAGGGAATCTACTCGTAAAGGATTCTGAGATAATCCCCTCGCTTATGCCCAAACGTGAAGTGTTTGTAGCGTTTGAGAAATTTTGCGAGCTGCATAACTCATCTCCACTCAAAATCTGCTTGGATTATGCAAAATCTATCACCTGGTCAAATGGAATTATTGTGGGTGTTAATAGTTTTGAAAATTATCTAGAAATTATTGAGAATTACTCAACTCCAACTAGTACTATTGAATTTTCTAATTCAACATTGGGGAGTTTTTATTCTGACCCTCGGAATTGGATTAATTCTTCATGCTAGGAAATGTAGCAATGCTTCAAGCTAGAATGGAATCATCAAGGTTGCCAGGCAAAGTCTTGCTTCCCATAAATGGTAAACCAATGATTGAATGGCAGATTAAGCGTATTTTGCAATCAAAATTAATTGAAAGACTTGTAATTGTTATACCTAATAATTTAGAAAATAATGTGTTGAACAATGCTTTGCGGGACTTTGGTGTAGATGTTTATCGGGGTTCATTAAACAATGTATTTGATCGCTTCTATGAGGCGTCAAAGATTTTTCAAAGTGAGACGGTTATCAGGTTAACAGCAGACTGTCCGCTTGTTATGCCCGATATGATTGACGAAATGCTCAATTATTTCATTGAGCATAAACCAGATTATTTGTGTAATGCAATAGTAGAAACCTTGCCAGATGGTTTAGATATTGAAATATTTAATTCAAAAATCTTACAAACATTATCGGAGAATTCACTTACTAAAGAGGAAAAAGAGAATGTGACATTAAGAATCTGGAGAAATCCTCAAATTTTTTCTGTAGCAAACTTTCCGCATGCCTATAACTTAGGAAATGAAAGATGGACTGTTGACTATCCTGAAGATTTCCAGTTTATAGCCGAAATGTTTTCCCATTTTGGAGATCGCTCGGTCAATATAAAGATAGCAGATGTTTTAGAGTATGTAAGATTGAATCCAACTAAAGCTAACAAAATATCCAGTGCATATAGAAATATAATGCTAAAAAATATATCAAAAGAATCATTATGATACAATAAGTTTGTGAGTAGATTAAGATACAAAAAATCAACTAAGTTTTTAGCCAGGGCTGAGAAATCTATTCCATTAGGTTCTCAAACTTTTAGTAAGTCAAGAACTCAGTATCCGGTAGGAGTTTCTCCGCTTTTTATTGATCGAGGTCGTGGTACATACGTGTGGGATATTGATGGTAATAAGTATATAGATTTAGTTAATGGACTTGCTGCTGTAACAATTGGCTATTCGCATAAAAAAATAGATGATGCCGTGCGGAGGCAATTGACCAAAGGAACAATATTTTCTCTTCCAGGAAAATTAGAAGCGGAAGTGGCTGAATTAGTCATACAGACAGTGCCTTCTGCGGAAATGGTTCGATTTGGGAAAAATGGTGGCGATGCTACGACCGCAGCAATTAGGTTAGCGAGAGCTTACACGCAAAGAGATCATATTGCTTTTTGCGGATACCATAGTTGGCAAGATTGGTACATCGGTGCAACCAGTATGAATAAAGGTGTACCTTCAGAAGTTTCCAATCTCACTCATGCATTCAAGTACAATGACCTTAAATCCTTAGAGTCAATTTTTTCTAGATTCCCCAATAAAATTGCAGCAGTAATTCTAGAACCGATGTCAGGGGAGTATCCACAAGATAATTTCTTGCAAAAAGTGAAAAAATTAGCAGATAAAAATGGATCTGTACTGATTTTTGACGAAGTGGTTACTGGCTATCGATTTACTGCAGGAGGAGCACAATTAGAGTTTAATGTAACACCAGATTTAACAACCTTAGGAAAAGGCATTGCGAACGGGTACCCTCTTTCGGTATTAGCAGGGAAAGCTGAAATCATGAAGGAACTTGAAAATGTCTTTTTCTCCGGAACGTTTGGTGGAGAGCTTTTGTCTTTAGCAGCGGCAAAAACTGTTATACAAATGCATCTGGAATCAAACATTCCAAGCAAAATATCAAAAGTTGGGCTTGACATGGCGCTCGGAATTGAAAAAATTATTAAAGGGCATAAACTGGAAGACATTTTGCGTATCAGCGGTCATCCAACGTGGAAATTTTTGAACTGGACTGGAACTTCTGAGTGCAGTAGCTCAATCTTAAAAACCTACTTTATGCAAGAAATGTTTAAAAGAGGTATTTTAGTTCTTTCTACCCATAATAATTCATTGAGCCTAACACAAGAAATCGCCCATAAAGTAGTTGATGCGTATGAAGAGGTATTGTCAATGTTAAAAAAAGACCTAGAAAATTCTAATGTATCAAAAAGACTAAAAGTGAAACCAATATCTCCATTATTTAATTTGCGATGAAGCATAATGAGGTCTTTACAAAATTATATTATTTCCAATCTTCACTTTAGTTATGTTAAATATACTGACGATTATGGAATTGTGTAATTGATTACAGTTGAAGAGGGTGATTCAAATCTAATCCAACATAGTCCAAATGTTCTTAACTTAAATAGAGCATCAACTGGAATTTATCTCGCTTTAAAGGCTTGGGGTGACTCAGGTAAAATTCTAATGCCAGCAAATATATGTTACAGTCCCATAAGGGTTAGTTTAGATGCGGGATATTCGGTAGTTTTTTATAATCCAGCCAATCTTTCATATGATTGTGAAGAAGTTGTAAGAATTGCAAATTCTGATAAAAGCATCAAGGTGCTTCTATTACCGAAGCTTTACGGTTACCTTCCTAAGAATATAGAGAGTTTAAAACAATTAGATTCCCATCGTAAATGGCTTATTATCGAAGACATGGCCCAAACATTTGGAAATAGCTTTATAAGTAATAATCAAACTAATATCAAGCTCGTAACTATTTATAGCTTTGGAGAATCTAAATTCATTGATGATTTCAAAGCAGGGATGTTGGTCTGCAAAAATCATGATCTATTTCAAGATATCATCAAGTATTATAGGGATATCCCAATATTGAGTGATGAACTAGAGATGGAAATCGATGTTAAAGACGAAACTAATAAATTACAAGCAAGACTAAATGGAGATTGGCATACGTATTACAAAAATTTAGTAAAAACAGATAGCCGGAAATTTATTCTTAAGAAACAAAACACTCCTCCAATAAAAATAGATAAGAATTGGGTCGAAAGTAGAAAGCAAAATGTATTCAATAAATCCGAGTTATTTCTGCAAAAATTATCAACTATAAGCGACATAATTGTTCCTCATAGTGATGATTTTATTAAAGAGAATCCCGTATGGCGCTTCACGGTTCGTCTTGACGAAAGTCGCAGAAATAGACTAATTTCTGTGCTCCGAGCAAAAAATTTACCAGTCAGCTCATGGTACCAAGTGGTGCCTTATTACCTTGGAATGGTGGATTCCGATCGCTTTAGAGAGAGTATGCTCTTTGAAAAGCAGGTAGTTAATTTCTGGGTAAACGAACAGATTAATACTGGATACATTAACACAGTCATTAAAAACTTGTAAAATTCATATTGAGGCGCAAAACTAGGAATAAATTAGACTATTTAAAAACCAAAGCCTATATTGTAATGCTACACATTAATAGAATTTCCTATTACGATATTAAATTCACCAAAACATCAAGTAATATAATGATAAATATTCTACACAAGCAAACTACACGTAAACTATGAAACATTCTATTTGTCATAAATTAAAATATCTCTTTAAACAAGACATTATGAATGGAGCAATAAGGTGCTGTGTTATATTACGACAACAGTAGATTGTGGAGGCAAGCTTGAAAATAAATGGAGTTAATATCGGTGCAGGGTTCGCACCCTACATCGTTTCAGAATTATCAGGTAACCACAACAATTCTGTAAAAAATGTTTTAGAGTTGCTTGAAAAATGTACGCAAGCTGGCGTTAGTGCATTTAAAATACAAACCTACACTGCGGATTCGATGACAGTTAATAGCGTTTCAGATGAATTTGTAATTAAAAGTGGAACGTGGGCAGGAAGAAATCTTTACGACCTTTATTCAGAGGGTCATACTCCTACAGATTGGCTTCCAGAGATTTTTTCTGCAGCTAAAGCTTTTGGAATTACTGTATTCTCAACACCATTTAGTCCTGCAGACGTACAAATCTTAGAGAATTTCAATGTCCCTGCATATAAAATAGCATCACTTGAGATCACATATACGCAATTGCTTCGTGAGATTGCATCCACTGGGAAACCCGTTATTTTTTCAACAGGCTTAGCCACAATTGATGAAATATCGGAAACCATAGATATCTTGACTGAATCAGGTGCAAGCGAAATTGCTATTTTGAAGTGCACAACCAATTACCCAGCTGATTTTAGTGATTTAAATTTAAGTTCCATACCATATCTGCAGGAAAAATTTAGATTGCCTGTGGGCTTTTCTGATCATACAATTGGTACAACTGCAGCCATCGCTGCAACCGCATTAGGAGCTTCAATTATAGAAAAACATGTAAAGCTAGATAGGGATACCACATCAGTAGATTCAAGTTTTTCACTAAACGCATCAGAACTTAAAAATTTTGTTTCAATGATTAATCTAACCGCAGATTCAATTGGTTCAATTCAAGATGGACCAACAAATAGCGAACAATCCTATTTGCGCTACAGGCGCTCCCTGATAGCCAAAAAAGAAATTAAATGTGGAGATTTATTAACAAGCGAGAATGTGGCAATTGTGAGACCTAACTTAGGAACAGGTCCAGATAATTACGATTCAGTCATCGGGAAAAAAGTTAATCGAGATATTAGTTTCGGCGAAGGAATTAAATTAGAGTATCTAACTTGAGCATTAATTAAATATTAATTTCTTTGTAAATTGTTTATTTGGTCTAAGACAAAACCAACTTTTAAATCTCGGCCGTATAAATGCCATCCAGCAGGAATCAAATTGGTGCTTGAAAGTATTTGATTTAGAGCTTTTAAACTTTTGTAGTCATCTAAGGTATGCAAAATATATCGGTTTTGTTTTTTTTCTGTTTTTAAATCTAGCAAAGCAATAATTCCGAATGATTCAAGAATATCTATTGCGAATTTGATTGTATCATCTGGCGGTTCTAGATCTTCAATCTTTTCAATTGTAAAGCAAGATTTATCCTTAATTTTATAAAGATAAATGCGCAGAATGTTTGACTTTTTCGAAAATACTTGAATGTAAAAAGGTTTATCAACAGGTATATTAATTTCACCTACAAGAATTTTACATTTTAGATTATGAGAATCAAGTTTAGGTAGATTTAAGGATTTTAGTATAGGGTTTGGATTCCCGGTCCAAATAATTTTGTCGTATGGTTTAAGAGCATTGTTTCCTCGCAATCTAAAGTCAGTCTTATTTATTTCAATTTTTAAAGACACATTTGTATCAGTATCCTTAATAATTTCCGGGAGCACGATTGAGTCGAGGTATGAATTAAATCCATCGTACGGAACTGAAAATGTATCATCTTGTGAATAATTAGAATACAGTAGTCCATAAAAGTTTGAAGCACTAGGTCTGTCCCTACGCATAATTTGCACATCTTCAATTTGATTTGGAAGATACACCCTTATAGCACCAAGTCCCAACAAACTGCTTTGGTGCATCTGACTCGAATTTATACCGATTCCTGCTAACCAATTCTGGAGGGCAAATCCAATAAATGGCGGATATTCTTTCAATTTCTCTTCAATTGAGATGTCGAGAGAGTTTACATCTTTCGGTGTGTTCAGCTCAATTTGTTTTTTCATTGTTGGGCCTACAAATTCAGTTGACACACTTATTTCATCAAAAATATCTGTGTAAGACCCATATGCATAGACAAAATTTTTCAACCCTGTTTTAGGCATAAATTTATAAGCAATTTCTTTATTAGTAAAATACTGGCATCCTGCAAAAAAATTCATCCCTTCAACTGTGATGTCGCGCAATATTCCACCTATATTATTTGTAGCCTCGTAAAGCGTTGAATCTATTTGCTTACTATTCAAGAAATACTTTACCGAAATACCTACACTACCTGCTCCAATAACTGCTATTTTCATATTGTCAGTTTACCGAAATGTACGTGAACTAGCAATAAATAAAAATCAGTTAGCAAATTTCAATTCACTAGATAAACTTTAAATAGTAATCGCGTGCGTATATCTTTGAGCCTTTTGCATGACTTCTTTACTTCTGTGCCCATACATCATTATCAAGTCTATAACAGATGCATAAGGCATAAATGGCTCAATTAATTGACTATATACTGGATGGTCATATTTGTAGATTTTTACCGAAATTTTCTTTTGCTCAAAAAATTTATAGTCTTCAATGAGATATTTTTCTGCTCCTTCAGTTGATATGTATTCGTCGCAGTTAAAGGCTTCACAAATTTTGGCTAGGTATTCACCACGCTGACCATCAATATTTAAATCTGAAGCTCTAATAAACTGAGTATTAATATTCAACCATTCGCAGCAAAACTTTATTAATCCTTCATTTAAATGAGAAAGTTTTCTGCTTACCAGTAAATCTGGCAGTTTATTTTGTAGGTCATCCATTACAGGTTTGAAAAACGGTGCATTAGAATAAGCATCTTTTAGCTTATTTTTGAAATACTCTTCAAAATCTATCTGAGAAATGTCAACATCTATGATTTTCTGACCGAAACGTCCGGATGTTTTAACCGGCACAGTTAAGTACTCTAAGCCTCGAATTGTTCTTATTCTATTTCGTTGTTGCCATGACTGCTTACTGAATTGGGCAGTATTATAAAGTATAATCAGATCAGCTTGTTCAACTAGGTCAAACCAACCAATCCAAGGTAAAAAAGTTGGCTGTGAAATCATACATTTCATAATCTAAGATTCATTGTTGGGAAATTTGTATGCATAAATCACAAATTCAAAAGGGATTGTGTGCTTTTTGGTTTCAAAATCATGTCGGAGAGTGACATATGGTGTCAAATTATTTTTCACAAACTTGAATACATATTCAGGATTTTCATAAAAAAGGTCTATATTTTGAAAATCTACGTATGTACTCATCATATTAAATGCAATTCCTTTTTTACACTTTGAAAACAACTCTACTACAGTGTCTTGCCAGAATCTTCTATTATTTTTCATTTTGTCATTGAAAGTACCACTTACAAATCCATAGTCATAACTTAGGTTACTTAATTCGGTAGGAGGGAAAAAATTGGCATTAGAATATTTAGTGCGGGCAAAAGCAAGCATTTCCGGAACTATTTCTAGCCCAGTGTATTTTTCTATGCTTTGCTGTTGTGAAAGCAGAAATTCTAAAAAATGGCCAACTCCACAACCAAAATCGAGTACCGTGCAACCTGTTAAATCTCCAACTGTAATCAGATTCTTATATCGTTTTAATTGACTCTCTTTACTTGAGTAGCGAACTGTTTCGTGACTATCCCCAAATTCTTTAAAGAGCGTTTGATAATAATTCTCGACAGATCCTGCTTGCTCCACTTTAGTTTTATTAGATTTAAAAATTCTACGCATGATTGATGATAAAGTCTACCAGCCTCATAGTTCCTAAACCATCAATCTTGGTGTGAATTCGCCTTTTTTTATTCAAATTTGGAATTTGTAATAATGAATCTATACATGTACTTAAGGTAGATTCAAAATGGCTTGCCCAATTACTAGCAATAAAAAAATCTACTTCCTCTGAGAGTTTTGATGAAACTTCACTTTGAATTTCATTTAAAGGCAAAATCAAAGCCGGAACTCCTAAGCATGCTAATTCGAGACTCATTAGACCACCAGCACATATTGCAAAGTCTGACATGGCCAGTAATTTTGCAAAATTCTGCGCTTCAATATTTAGTTGTATCCGCAATGAGGATGATCGTATGATTTTTTCTAACAGTTTGATTTGGGGAGCCATTGAACTTATTACGACGTTTATTCCATACTGAGCAAGCTCAGGTTTTTGCTCTAAAAAAGTTAAAATCTTGGGAATTAAATTGTTTGAATCTAATCCTCCCATTCCAACTAAAATATTGTTGCTAGAGACGGGATTTTTTATCTGTTTATTGCGGTAGATGCTAAAGTCAGGATGCAAAATAGTATATTCTGGCCCTATGAGAAGTAATGTATTGAACTCTACCAAATTTGCATAATCTCTAGCAGTTCTGACTGGTGTTTGGTCGAGTAAAATACTGCATTCATGTTTTCGATTAGCTAAGTCATCAATGACTAAAATACTTTTTGTCATTGGTTTGACCATACGTTCCCAGTTATAATCTAAATTGTAGTGATCAACAATCAAAAGGTCAGGCTGGTATTTTTCTAATAATTTAGAGCAATATCCTGCGTCAAGTGATTGTTGTTCTATATTTACTAGACTTATGGCATTAGTAATAGTTGAAAAATTACTACCAAGACTTACTATCCTATGTCCCCGCTTAGTGATTTTTTCCTGTAACCCTAAACCGGCATTATTAATTGCAAATAGCGATTGACAACCTTTTAAGCGCAACGCATCAGCAAGATTTAAGCATCTATTCAAATGACCAGTTCCAATATCCTTAGAAGCGTCAACTCGGATAAAAATTTTCATAGGTTAATGGAACCAGTGTTATTCGATGATTTGTTTTCTAAAACGCTGTAATGTATGAGCCGTTGAGTACAAAGACAGCGGAGGATGAGGGATTTGAACCCTCGGTAGGTTGCCCTACACACGCTTTCCAAGCGTGCGCACTC
>Ga0209298_10001714_pt1 | contig 14146 bp, 9 predicted proteins | sample S_140806_EF_Meta_FD_187325 | JGI IMG/M metagenome (GOLD analysis project Ga0209298, IMG submission 187325) | Freshwater microbial communities from Lake Simoncouche, Canada to study carbon cycling - S_140806_EF_MetaG (SPAdes) (version 2) | ecosystem: Environmental > Aquatic > Freshwater > Lake ...
CCGGCATCTTTCACCGCGGCACCCGCCATCTGAGCCGCTTGCAGCTGCTGCTTTGGCAGCGGCCTCCCACGGTGTTGAGCTCCACCGAACGGGGCGAGATGGGGCTGCATGTGAGCCACCTCAGCAACGAGAACGAGGGCGGCACGGCCCCCTCCCGCGGTTCGGTGCACCTGGAGCGCAGCACCCTGCTCACCCCCACCTCCTGCGTGCAGCAGCTCAGTTTCACCAGCTTTGAGCCGGAGCCGGTGCGGATGCCCCTGGCCCTGCGCTGTGATGCCGATTTCCGCGACATCTTCGAGGTGCGCGGCATGCCCCGGCAGCGGCGCGGGACCCTGGTCGCCCGGGCGCTGGCTGATGGCCTCGAGCTCACCTACCGGGGGCTCGACGGGGAGGCTCGCCGCACCATCCTGAGGCTCGGAGCGCCACCGGAGCACCGGGGCCAGCACCACCTCAGCCTGCATCTGGAACTGGAGCCGCGGGTGACCCGGCGCTTCTGCCTGGTGCTCGATTTCCACCCCGACGGCCCCGCGCTGTCGGCCGACTCCGCCACACCTGCCGACCTGTTCGATGCGGCCCTGGCCGCCACGATCGCGCGGTTTGATGAGGCCCGCCGCTGCGCCGCCGCTCTGGTTACCGACAATCCGGCCCTGAACGGCTGGATCCAGCGCTCCTACTCCGATGTGCACCTGCTCTCCAGCCGGCTTGAGCACGGGCTCTATCCTTTTGCCGGCGTGCCCTGGTTCAGCTGTCCCTTCGGCCGCGACGGACTGATCACGGCGCGCCAGCTGCTCCTGGTGGAGCCGCGCCTGGCCCGGGGAGTGCTCGGGTTTCTGGCTGAGAACCAGGCCCATCAGCACGACCCTGCCAGCGACGCCGAACCCGGCAAGATCTTGCATGAGGCGCGGCTGGGGGAAATGGCGGCCCTCGGCGAGGTGCCCTTTCGCCAGTACTACGGCACGGTGGACGCCACGCCGCTGTTCGTGATGCTGGCGGGCGATTACCTCGAGCGCAGCGCCGATCGGGGCTTCATCGCCGGCCTGTTGCCGGCCCTGGAGGCCGCCATGGCCTGGATCCGGGCCGCGGAGGCGGCCAGCTTCGATGGTTTTCTGCGCTATCGCCGTGCGGCCCAGGGGGGCCTGCGCAACCAGGGCTGGAAGGATTCCGACGATGCGGTGCACCACGCCGACGGGCGTTACGCCGAGGGATCGATCGCCCTGTGTGAGGTGCAGGCTTACGCCTATGGCGCCCGCCGGGCGATGGCCCGGATCCTGAGCGCTTTTGATCGCCATGGCGAGGCGGAGACCCTGCTTGAGGAGGCCTTGGACCTGCGCCTCCGCTTCCATGCGGCCTTCTGGAGCGACGCGATCGGCACCTATGCCCTGGCCCTCGATGGCGATGGCCAGCCCTGCGCCGTGCGCAGCTCCAATGCCGGCCACTGCCTGCTCACCGGGATCGTTCCGGCGGAGGTGGTGGCTTCGGTGGCGCGCCAGCTGCTGGCCCCCTCGATCTTCAACGGCTGGGGCGTGCGCACCCTCGATGAGCGGGAGGTGCGATACAACCCGATGAGCTATCACAACGGCTCGGTCTGGCCCCATGACAACGCCTTGATCGGCCTCGGGCTGGCCCGCTATGGCCGCACCGCCGACGCGATGCGCATCTTCAGCGGTCTGTTCGACACGGCCCGGGCGATGCCGATGTTGCGGCTACCAGAGCTCTTCTGCGGCTTTCCCCGCCGGGACGACGAGGGTCCCACGCTCTATCCGGTGGCCTGCAGCCCCCAGGCCTGGGCCAGCGGCAGTGTGTTCGGCCTGCTGGAGGCGATGACCGGCATGGCGATCGGCCGCGATCCCGACAGCGACCGGGTGCAGGTGCGCTTTCGCAATCCCGTGCTGCCCCGCCCGGTGAATCTGCTGGAGATCAGCGGCCTGCGGCTTGGGGAGGAGGAGATCGATCTGCAGCTGCATCGCAGTGAGCACGACGTAGGGGTGCTGGTGCGTCGGCGCTCGCCGGGGGTGGATGTGGTGATCCTCAAATGATGGAACTTGAATGATCGAACCTTGATCGCAGGTGAGCTTGTTGCGAGCCACTTGCAAAAAGACCGGGGTCTTGTTTAGGTTGCGAGTCATTCGCAATAGGGCCACCCGCGCCGCCCTCCCCTCGATGTCCTTCCGCTTCCTGCCCGACCAGCCCGTTGCCGCCCTGCGCATGCCCGCTGGGCAAACCGTGCTGCTGGATCCCGCCGCCCGGGGCAGTCGGGCCAGTTGCTTGGAGGTGCTGGAAGGCATCGCCCGGGTCTACTGCCCCTGTGAGGAGACCGAAGGGATGACCCTGGCCTTCCTGCAGCCGGGCGACCAGCTCCGCACCGACCGCCTCTGCAGCGAGGGCGTCTGCGTGGAGGCGCTCACGCCGCTGCTCTTCCGCAGCGACGCCGAGCCGCTGGCGGGCCACGGCTTCGATCCGGTGAACGAATGGACCCTGCAGCTGCTGCGCATCCGCCATCTCGGCAGCGCCGAGCAACGACTTCATGCCCTGCTGGGCTTACTGGTGCGGCGCCTGGGCCGCCGCTGCGGCGACTGGTGCGACCTGCCCTTCCGCCTCACCCATGAGCGGATCGCCGAGCTGATCGGCACCACCCGGGTCACCACCACCCGGCTGCTCTCGCGCATCCGCCGCGAGGAGCTGCTGCAGGTGCCCAGCGGTGAAATCGGCCTGCGGCTGGCACCGGCACTGGTGGAATCGGCGCCGCTGGCGGCGGCGGCCTGAGATGGCTTCTGCCTGAGCAGGCTTCTGCCTGAGCAGGCTTCTGCCTGAGAAGGCTGCTCCATCAGCCTGAGAGCTTCCGCCAATCCCAGGCCACCCTCCCGGGGCCTGCGGTGGGGCCTGCCGGTGGTGCACCTCGCCATCAGAGCCAGGGGCCGGCAACCGATCCAAGCTCCTCTCACGCGAAGCTCAAGGGCACCGGGATCGCCAGCCGTGAATGTTGTTCGGCAGCCTCCCATGCCCCCTGATCGAGGGATCGGAAAAACCAAGCCAAGGCCACGCGATGGTTCGCTAGAAACTCTTTCAAGTCTTGATTGACATAGCTTGAATTTCTGCGATTGATTACCCAGATCGGCGAAGATATTTCGACGAAATGAGGATAATCGGGCTATGCAGTCGGTACGCTGATACCACGCTCGTAAACACAAACCCTAGATCTCGCCTATCCCAGTATTCTCAAGTCAGGCATAGAAATAATAGCCAAGGTTAAATTGCTGTAGCGTTATATCTATGGATTCTGCGCTGCCTGCCTTTCTGGGCCGGCCGTCCTCTCGACCCGTAGAGCAGCTTGTAGCAACCGCACCATGTGGATATCGGATCCGACAACCACTGTTCGCGACGAACACAACTGCCATGAACTGACTGCGGTGGCTAGGATTAGCTTGGCAACAAGGAGGTGGTTATCGGAAACAAGCAGGAGCGCCGCCGTGGTTCACGGAAACCATCCAATAAGCGTTCGAATCAAGCCCTCCTCCCGTTTGTGCTTCGGCGGTGCTGCTGCTGTCACTGCCGACAACGTGTGCCTGCAATGACAGCAGCCCGCAACACACCAGGCAGACGGGGCAGACTGAGCCTGCGATGCGGCAGATATGAGGGCCAAGGCCTCAGGAACTCGGCCCAGGGCCTGGGCGGCCCCCGGGCGAACAGGGCCACCAAGTAGGGTTCCTTGATAAATGCCGTTTCGCCCTAAGCACGGATCAAAGACCACGGCTAGAATTTGGCATAATTTGATGGGATTGCGATGAAAAATGGGTCCACCCAGGAGGTCCGAGAGCGCCCTCGGCAGGATGGCAAGAGCCACATTGCGATTTATGTGTTTTTGCTTAAAGGCGCAATAGTTGTATTATACAGCAGCTTTGCTCGATTTAATTTTAATGCTTTTATAAGCGAGCCCGGATTAGACTGGATTGGACGGCTTCTTTTACAGCGAGGCATCCCTTCAAGCATAGTTGGAGTTATGCTTATATGGGTTATATCTTTACTACCTTGGGTTTTCTATCAAGTATCTAAATTCATTTTTCGTAATACCTTAGTTTCAAACACTAGTGGAATATGTTGCGCTGTATTTCTTTATTCTATACTGATATGGCGATCTTTTGCAATTAATGGGATTGTTTCGGAATCATTTATAACGTTCGTGCCCTCGCCCATAATAGAATTTAATGAGCTTGTTTGGTCATCCTTTATAGTAATTACACTATTTCTATCATTCTTTTTAGAAGTAAATATCAGATTTCTAAGTTTTTCGCCCAGGCATCCTTAATCCTCAAAACTAAGAAATACGATTCAAGTTATCCATTAGATGCTTTCTCATCATTTATGATCATTGCAGGCTGGATTGTGTTTCTTCCAAGCTTTGCAATGATTAGTGCTGCCAGTTTATGGTCTCTTGTTGCGTGGCTTTTGGCGGCAGTACTAGCTGTGTTATGGACTGGTTTTTTGTTACTCCTGGTACTACTTTCGCCCGTTGCAGCTATTGCTTTAGTTGTTTTGTCTTTAGGGAGATATGATTCAGGATCCAGTAATCGAGAAAGTGATGAAAACCGGTATAATTCTACTTATGAAAGTCATTGGCTGCCAAGGTTTGAAGAAGAGAGGCAACAGAAAGAGAAAGAAAGAGAAGAATTGATGTCCAGCAAAGATGAAGATTCTTAGTAGTGATAGGGATGATCAAAGGTGGATTACTCTTGCGTTAAGAAAAATGGCTGCCTCCCGCCTCTGAAAGTTAGGGACAGTGCTTTGATTCCCCTCAGGCCAATGCAGCAGCCCTTGCCTTGAACAGAGCAGAAAGGGGGTTGGAGGGTTGGGTGAGGTACGCCTATTCGAACAATCCCCTGGAGTGGACAGGCCTCCACAAGTCCTCTGCTACAGACTGACACTAACTGCCTGCCACTCAGGGGCAGCGTTCGAAGGATAGGCGAACCGGGCAGCATACATCTACTTAAGTACAATTAGCTTAGTCTCATTTTAATAGAAACTGAAGCGCTTTATACTCAATCTTCATAGTATGGTAAATCAATCGAGCAAGACTTTGTTGCCGCGTATTCGGCGATGGCCACCATGTACGCAGCCAGCGAGGGATCTAATTCGGAACTGCGTATGATTCGGGTTTTCCATAGCCTCATTAATAAATAAATCTCAACATTAATGCCAATTCACCCATTTGCCATGGATAATTAAGAGCAGATTCAGGCGTCGACGAAGTAAAAAGTGTGGATTCAATATATTTCCGCAAGCGTGCCTTGTCAACCCAAGACAAGTCTGGATAGAGTTTTGCAATTGCAAGAGTTGACCAGACAAGTTTTTGATGTTTGACAGCATCCAAAAAATCAGTTCCATCATTCATTTCTATTACCTCGCCAGAAATCTCTAAATCAGTGATGACGAATTTATTTTTAGTGAAAGAGGTTATACATTCTTGTCGGGAACTCTCCAGCACCCTAGGATCCATCTCGTTGAGTACGTATACAACTAAACCAGAGATAGCCACGGATGGTTCTTTATTGACACTTCTATCCGGGTATTCTAGCCAGGCACAACTTCCTTCGCGTTTAGACATTAACCATGACTTTGCTCGCTGCGCAGAGGCTTGTGCACGATCACGCAAATCACTTTGTATAGCATTTGTTGTTAATCCAGTCTGAATCGCCCAAAGGGCGATTGCCGTAGAATAAGTACTGGCATTTTGTGGATCCATGGCCGAATCTTCATAAAGAGGCCACCAGCCGATTAAACTTTGCTGATCAAGAAGATAGGTCCACATCTCTCTACTTGGTTGATCCCCATTCGATGCCATGGCAACCAATACCCATGATGTTGCACCTGTATGACAAGGTTCTGTGCGAGACGTGTTGCGAAATTGCGGCCAACAGCTTTTTCCGGGCCTCATTTGCCTATGAAAGTAGGAAAAATGATCCCTCTTAAATTTAGAAGCAACAACATCAGGTCCCAATCCCATCAGGATATTGGCATATGACCATGAATGATTCTCAGTATGATCAGAGTCTGAATATAGAATATCTGCGTGAGCCAAAAGATAATCTTCAACCCGATGGCGTAAGGCCTTTGCACGCAAATAATTTGCAAGCCTAAGCGGCTTGTCATCCCCAAGAAACGCGATAGGGTAGAACGGAAGAGAATCAAAAATAAATCCTCCTATCAATAAAACTATTGCACCCGTTGCGGTGATTGCGAAAGTCTGCAATGGCCTTTTTGCGAGTAAATTCTTTGCCTTCGCGAAGACGCCTGGAAAAAGGACGTCTGAGATTTTGTCAATCAACCAAAGAAGTACATGCATAACCTACGGGATACCCCTGTTTAACAGAATCTACCATAAGCCAGATAGCTGGCTTATGGGCTGTGTGCTCTTCCAAACCCAATGAACGCTCTAGGAGTTCGCTGGTATACCCAGCCAACTTTCCGCCAATAGTGCACCTGGCCAGTCCAGATGGGAGGACATCGGGAGCGCAGCAGCTCACTGCTCTCTCTATGTGTTAATCGAGGAGCGGATCCCGGCCGGCCATCCGCTGCGGCGGATCCGGAAGCTGGCGGATCAGCCCCTCAACCGCCTCAATCCCACGTTCTGTGAGCTGTTCGCCGCAGAATGCCCGCCCTCGGTGCCGCCGGAGCAGCTGCTGCTGGCCTCGTTGCTGTAAGCGTTTTACGGCATCCGCTCGTAGCGGCTTTTGCTGGAGCAGCCCCACTACATCCTTCTGTTCTGCTGGTTTGTGGGTCTCAGCCCGGATGATCCGATCTGGCACCCCAGTGCGTCAATGAATGAAGGCGAAATAGTTGTCGAGCTTTCTGAGGTTGCATGAGTTTTCCATGTGCGCCCAGAGTCCGCGGACGTTTCCAATAGGGAAGCGACACTTCGAACAAGCCCCTCGAGTGGACAGGCCTCCATCATCTCCTTACATCGCAACCCCAGGCTCCTCGCCTGCCACTCAGGGGCAGCGTTCGGCGACACTCCCAATGAACGCGCGACAGCCAAAAGCATGACGTTAGTGCAGCGCTGCAAGCGGGTCATCGAATAGAATGCGAGCTATCCATGGTGGGGAGGTAATTCATGACAAATGAAATCACGATCATTCCTGATGACCAGCAGGAAGATGAGGGCGATATTAATAAGCATATCTCCTTCAAGGATGCAGTCGTTCTCAATGCGGACTGGACGATTGAAACGATCAACTCCCAAATTCAAAAAGGGAACATAGATCTTCAGCCCGGGTTCCAAAGGCGTGTCGCATGGGACGACGTGCGGAAGAGTCGTCTCATCGAGTCGATCATTGTTAGTTTGCCAGTGCCAAACATAGTTCTCGCCGAAAACCGAAACCACCGTGGTCGGTTTATCGTGATTGATGGAAAACAGAGGCTCGTTTCCATTAGCAACTTCATGGCGAACGGTTTTACTCTCAGGGGCCTCGACATCAGACCCGACCTTAATGGTAGGTCTTTCGAGCATCTTCCCTCTGAAGATCGTGAGTACATGGAGAATGCTACATTGCGATCAACACTTATAAGGAATTGGACCGATGAAAACTTTTTATATGCAACCTTCTTCCGACTTAATAGCGGTAGCTTGCCTTTGTCGCCTCAAGAACTCAGAAAGGCGTTGGTGGGCAGTAACTTGCTCGACGCAATTGATGAGTATTTGCTAGCGAGCGAGGCGTTTAAACGGATCTTTGGGAACGAACTCGATAAGCGAATGCGAGACTCTGAACTCGTGCTGCGCTTCTTGTCATTTGACAGGAGTCTTACTGATTACCGCGGCGACTTCAAAGAGTTTTTGGACTCTACAACGCGGTACTTTGAGGATGATTGGACGACTCGACAGGCCGAGGCCTCGGAAGCATTGGCTCGATTCGATATGGCATTGAACTCAGCGCATTCCATCTTCGGGGCTGACTCATTTAAGAAGTGGATTGGCGACAAGTATGAACGAGTCATTAATCGAGCTGTCTTCGACTGTGTTGTCAGGTTCTTTGCCATTCAAGCAGTTGTGGATGCGTCGAATGGAAAGGGATCAGAAATTGTCGATGCGTTTAAGACGGCATGCCTCGACAGAGATTTTCGTGAAGCTATCGAGAAGACGACCAAGTCCGTTCATGCAACATTTCACCGCATAGATCGTTGGGGCGAAGTGCTTAGCGCATCGATCGGACTGAGTTACGACAAGGCAATTCATCAGATTGTGTAGCCATGCTAAAGAGCTGTGCACACTTCAAGCACCTAAGTGAGCGAGTCGAAGCTCTATCAGAAAAGTTTGTCAATGATCAAGTTGCCAATGAGCTCGCAGATCCCATCGGCTTTCAGCCTGATCTAGATCGGCTTGCAGCGTATCGCCTTCTCGTACATGCAGAAATTGAGCAGTTTCTTGAGGCTAAAGCAACAGAGAATATACTAGAGATCAGAGCACTGGCAGCCGGTTCAACAGCTTGGATGCGCGCGAAGCCGGCGCTTCTACTTCTTGCCATAGCTTTAAGCAGGCCGCTCCCATCACACGAGAATTTAGACGTCACCAAATTTGGTGTGTATGTGGGCGAACTAATAGCAGGTGCCAAGTCTGCCATTTCCGAAAACAATGGAGTAAAGTCTGCATCATTCTTAAAGCTGTCAATCTTTGCCGGTAAGACTATTGATGAAATTGATGAGGTCCTTTCCGCCAGCCTGAACAGCTACGGAAAGGATAGGGGTGATGTAGCTCACAAGAGTGCTGTACATTCCAAGTCATTGAATGCCCCTTCCATGGAACGGGCCACTGCGAAGCAATTAGTAGCCCAGATCTCTCAGTACTTCGACGTTTGCCCCTGAGGCGGGGCTTGTATGACGCCGAACAACACGCTGCACCCGACGCTCCCGCATCCGAGGCCTCGCCTCCAGGCAGGGCCGCGGGTGACCGTGAGCGTTCGGCATCGACCAAGGCAAATCCACTTTAGGTAAGCGAGTGTTCAAGATGCTCGTAGGTCCCACCAATCTTGCCCCACGCGCCTCTAGGTAGTAGTATGCGTGTATTGATGAGCCTGTGATGCGGCGAGGCATGGATTGCAAGCTCACGAGCGAGGACAGCAGCTTGGCTGGTCAGAGTCGCTTACATGCCCCACTGGACGATAACGCTATCAATGTGGGCCGCGAAATAAACAATTTTAGTTTCAGCAAGGGAAACAAAGTTATTGATTTGTTTTCAGGGGCTGGCGGATTATCAGAGGGATTCCGGCAAGCAGGATGCGACATTATTTGCGGCACCGATTCTGACCCCGACGCACTGTCTACATTTCAGCATAACTTTCCTTTTGCTGCAACTATCTGCGGAGATATTAGAAGACATGAAGTGCGCGAGGCGCTAATCTCGCATGGGGAAACGGCCAATATTGTTGTGGGAGGCCCACCCTGCCAGGCATTTTCGCAAGTTAGGAACCACCAAAGGATTATTGATGATCCCCGTAACTCTCTCTACCGAGAATTTGTCAACATAATCTCTAGCTTAACGCCCGAAGCATTTGTAATGGAGAATGTAGCCGGAATTGATCAGATGAGCGTTCGCGAGCAGATATTGAATGACCTTGAGCTTGATGGCCACTATCACGTCTTGCCCCAAGTATTAGACTCGTCAGATTTCGGCGTCCCCCAATCACGAAAGCGCCTTGTATTTCTTGGGATAAGAAGTGACCTGTTTATTCCGCCTCCTATCATTGCTTGTCAGAATGCATCTAGCATGATTTATCTTTCACGCTCGGTGAATAAGGGGCATTCGTCTTATTGCATAGATCCATCGCAGACGATCTTCTCTGGATCATATCTAGAAGCATTGAATGATCCTGATGACGTGTCGCTCGTTACTGCCAGTCAGGCAATATCGGACTTGGAGAACTTGGAAGCTGGCAATAGGTCTGACTGCATCCCATACACCGACTTGCCTCCTGCATCATCAGCATATCAGCGCTTAATGAGAAGCACTACTTCTTTGGAACTGGCAAACCTGTCCGTTCCAAGGATAAACTCAGACACAGCTCTGAGGCTTGAGAGTATACCTAGCGGCGGGAACTATAGAGATCTCCCTGTTGGCTTAACTGCACGATATCTTTGCGGTCAAAAATGGGGCCAAGACAATGGGTCTGGAAAGCTTTCGCGTAGGCATTTCTATGCCTATCGTCGGCTACACCCATCAATTTGGGCATGGACGCTCAACACCAAGGCAGATTTTGTTTATCATTATAAGTATTCTCGTGCTTTGTCTGTTAGGGAATTTGCCCGTTTGCAATCATTCCCAGACCATTTTGTCTTTTTAACGGATAAGCGCAAGGGTCCGTTGCCTGGAAGGCATGATGGTGGGGCAGCACACTCTCGATATCGACAAGTCGGCAATGCAGTTCCCCCATTAATGGCAAGGGCCATAGCGATTAGCCTTCTCGTTGCTTTAGGCTGCCGATTAACCCTTTCCCAAGCTGCCTAGCACTGTTCAGAAATGGCGGAACAAGAAAACGGCAACGCTGACTCAATACCCGTAAGAGCAGCATTTGGAGCCGAGAATAGAGCAAAGCTCATCAACCAATATTTTCAGAACGTCGGCGATGTATCGGCAGCTAATGCTTGGAAACATGTCTACAAGCTGCTGTTATGGATAGATCGAACCACTGGCCTTGCACATTGCTACGAGAGTGACAAGTGTCAGCCTGGAAAACATTGGTATCCTCGTTCATTGGCATTCCATGCCTGGGTGTCCAACGAGCTAGGCATGACTAACGTTAACCTATCTGAATCACTGGACTGGCTGTTTAACAAGGCAACTCTTGATTTATCACGATATATCCTCCATTCTCAAGAGCGGGTGATTAAGAAAGCGAAGCAACAGATGCTCCCTTTTGCGGATCAATCTTTTCCAGCGCCAGGGGAGGATCCAGAGCTGATCCACATCATCAATGATGTTCTGCATCCATTTTTTTCTGCCTCGCCCCCGGATGTCGCTTGGATACAATTGGTTCAGAGAGTGCGGCAGCATGTAACTCTTGAGAACAAAAGAAAGAATCTTGTTGGGGAAGGGTTTGAGGATGTGCTAGCAATTACGCTTGGCAAAGTCCTAGGTTCATCTAGATGGAGGATTGCTCCTCGGATAGCGTTGCAAGAAATCCCCGGCTTTACGAATGAGCGAAAAGGCGAGAAAGTAAATAAGGTTGATGTCGTTGCAATTTCGGGAGACGCGACAAGACGAATTCTTGTAACTGTCAAATGGAGCATTAGAGCCGATCGGGAGAAGCAGTTCCCTGCAGAGTTTGGAAGTTATGTAAATACTAAGTCTGACATGAATCCGTTTGATTACGTCCATGTGACCAACGAGTTTGATCCTGCACGACTTCTGCGCGCATGTCAGTTAACCGCAGCCAACCATTTTATGTTCACGGATGTAGTGCATATTTGCCCGGAGGCGCTGAGGGCTGCTTATGGCAAAGACCGTGACAACTCTATGAAAGCAGTTGTTTCCTTGATTGACGCTGGAAGACTAATAAGCCTAAAGAATTGGATTACACAGATGAATGGATGACTTGACCTCGATATCCTCTCGTATAAATGCCGAACAATCCCTTCGAGTGGACAGGCCGCCATTAGCTCTCAGCTTCGCCACCGCATGCTCCTTGCCTGCCACTCAAGGGAAGCGATGGGCACGCTGAAATCCGGTTGTAGGTAGAATCCAAGCTCAAGCCTCAGGCTAAGCCAATTGCCAGAGCTCACACGCTTCTTCGGTATCATCATTTCCATGTATTATAACGACCATTCTCCGCCTCATTTTCACGCAAAATACGTAGATGCGCAGGTATCTATTCGAATTGAAGATGGCCATGTGATTGACGGAAGTCTTGGTGCAAGGGCCCTTCGTCTTGTGGAAGAATGGCGGATTCTTCACAAGGCAGAGTTGCTCAATGATTGGTCTCTTGCGCAAACACGCCAACCCCTGGTTAAAATAGAGCCTCTAGAGTAGCTTCCATGATCCCAAGAGTTGCCGAGGTCAAGCCGCTGCAAGGCTATCGATTGTGGCTACGATTCCACGATGGCAAGGTGGGTGTAATCGAGCTCATGAATGAGCTGTGGGGTCCAATGTTTGAACCGCTGAAGGATCCCGATCTCTTTTTGCAGGCGAAGGTCGACCCAGAACTTGAAACTGTTATTTGGCCGAATGGCGCAGATCTCGCTCCCGAGTTTCTTTATCAAGGCGCCCAACACGACGTTTCAGTGGACGAGCCGCAAGCGGCACGCCACTGAGCTTTGGCGTCGGGCCCTGCCGCAGAACCTCAGCTCCTCTGGCCGCCCAGGCCACCATTGTGCTACTCGCCCCCGGCGGATCAGGCATCCCGGGCTTCGATGTCCGGCGCAGGGTTCCGGCTTCGCCGTTCCAGCCCCGGCACCAGCGCCAGCGAGGCCAGCAGTCCCAGGGCCAGGATTAGGGCGGCAGGAATCAGGGCGGCCCCGAGGCGTTCATCGCTGGCGTACTGGTAGACCCTCACCGAGAGGGTGTCGGAATCGAAGGGGCGCAGGGCGAAGCTGAGCGGCAGCTCCTTCACCACATCCACGAACACCAGCAGGGCCCCCACCAGCAGCGGCCCGCGCAGCAGCGGTAGGTGGACGCGTCGCAGCACGGCCCACCAGCCGCAGCCCAGACCCGTGGCGGCCTCATCAAGGCTGGGGGGAAGGCGTTCAAGGGCGGCGTCGAGGCCCTGGCGGGCCACGGCCAGGAAGCGATCGGTGTAGCCCCACAGCAGTAGCAGCAGCGGAGCCACCCCCAGGGGGGCGCCAAGCAGCAGCAGGGCCAGGGCCAGCACGGCGCCGGGCACCGCGTAGCCCATGCCGGCCAGGAAGGCGAGGCGCCTCAGCCAGGGCTGGGGGAACCAGCGCCGGCCCAGGGCCAGCACCAGCCCCGCCGCCAGGGTGAGCAGGGCGGCGGCGAGGGCCAGGGCGAAGCTCCGCAGCCCCAGGGCGGCCAGGTCCGCAGCATCGGCCGCCTGGAGCTGGTCATGGCTCAGCAGCATCCAGGCCAGGGGAAGCCCGAGGCTGAGGGCGGGCGGCACCAGGGTGACCAGCTGGGCGAGATGGGCCCGCCAGCCGGCCAGGGTCCAGGGCATTCCCGCCTCGCTGTCGCCACCGGCCAGCCAGTGGCGGCTCCGCCGGCGCAGCTGGCGTTCGCAGGCCACCAGCAGGCTCACCAACGCCAGGGTGATCAGGGCGAGCCCCACGGCGCCCTGCGGATCGCCGTCGCTCTGCCAGCGCTGCAGGATCGTGCCCGAGAGGGTGGGAACCCCGAGCAGCTCCACCGCTCCGAGCTCGTTCACCACCTCCATGCCGGCAAGGGCCACGCCGGCGCCGATGGCGGGGGCGGCCATCGGCAGGGCGACCCGGCGGAAGCTGCCCCAGGGTCCCACCCCGAGGCTGCGGCAGGCTTCAAGCTGTCGCTGGCCGCCGGCGCTGAAGCTCTCGGTGGCCAGCAGAAACACGTAGCTGTAGGTGCCGAGCACCAGCACCGCCGCCGCCCAGAGGTCGCCGTGGAGGTGCAGGCCGAAGCGGCTGCCCCCATCGATCAAGGTGGCGGCCAGCAGGTAGGGGGGGGCCGCCAGGGGCAGCAGCTGGGCGATGCGCAGCAGGCGACGCCCCGGAAAGCTGCAGGCGGAGGTGAGCCAGCCGGTGGCCGTGCCGAGCAGGGCGCCGCCGAGGCCCACGAGCAGCACCAGGCCGGCGGTGTGGGCGAGGGCTTCGCCGCCGCCCGCGCCCAAGCCTGCCAGGACTCCGTGGCCCAGGACGCTGCCGGAGCCAGCGTCAGCTCCCCCCGCGGCACCGGGTTCAGCACCGGCGTCGCTGCTGCCGATTCCGCCCAGCAGCGCAAAGGGGCCAAGGCCGAGGATCGGCCACAGGGCCAGAGCGGCCACCACGAGGAGCAGCAGCAACAGGGGCCAGCGGCCCCGGCCGAAGCTCGCCCTCAGGCTCAGGCTGGAGGCCAGGCGGAGGCTGGAGCCCAGGCGGAGGCTGGCGGCGCGGGGGGTGCCGGTTCCGGAGCCCACACCATGGTCGACCCGCCAGAGCGTTCCGCGGCCTGATTCCCCACGGCCTGATTCCACACGGCCTGGCG
>Ga0209298_10001716_pt1 | contig 14137 bp, 30 predicted proteins | sample S_140806_EF_Meta_FD_187325 | JGI IMG/M metagenome (GOLD analysis project Ga0209298, IMG submission 187325) | Freshwater microbial communities from Lake Simoncouche, Canada to study carbon cycling - S_140806_EF_MetaG (SPAdes) (version 2) | ecosystem: Environmental > Aquatic > Freshwater > Lake ...
ACGGCACGGCTTCCTTCTCTTCGATTGACGTGACCACCGTTGCGGTAGGTAATTCTTCCCCCCCAGGCTTTGGATTTGCCGGCATGACGGCCACAACTGGTACGACCATAACGGCAGCGGGTACTGCTAACTTCACCGTGACCATCAATTCAACCTACACGCCCGTTATAATTAGCGTCCCGGTCGTTTCGGGTAAGATTACATTCATCACGGACTTCTGGATTACCTCGGTGGTGGCGCCCACCTAAGCCCGACCCCCCTCCCCCCTTCCAATTGGGGCAAGATTAAGACCCGATGAGCTGCAACACCGTCACCTTTAAGCGCGGCACGAACTTCGGTTCCTCGACCGTCTTTACCCCGGAGGCCCCTCCGGCCATCCAGACCCTGAGCGGCGTCACCGTCACCTCGACCATCGTCGACGCGGATCGCAACGAGTACGACCTGACCGTGGTGGTCGCCGGCGACTTCTTGTCCTTCACGGCGGACTACGTCGGCTCGACCGCTGACTGGGCTATCGGCACGGCCCGTTGGGACATCAAGTTCACGCAGGGCACGACCATCTTCTACTCGGATACCATGCGCCTAGACATCATCGGCCAGGTCACCGTCTAATTTCATGGCCCTCACCATTACCATCCCTGGAGCAGTCGAGACGACCACCGGGTCAACCGCCCCTGCCGTCCTCACCGTCGGCGTGGGTGCCCCCGGCCAAGGCGTCCCCTCTGGCGGGAGTACGGGTCAATACCTAGTCAAGGCGTCGGCGACCTCGTACGATACCGCATGGCTGACTCTGCCTGCCAATTACATCACCAGCGTCACGGCGCCGCTTGCGGTCACCGCTGGCAATCTGGCAGTGAACCTCTCGGCCTACCTCGCCAAGTCTAACAACCTGTCCGACATAGCCTCTGCCTCAACGGCCCGGACCAACCTCGGTCTTGGCACAATGGCGACGGCTACAGCTTCGGACTACGCGGCCCTCGCTGGCGCAACCTTCACGGGAGAAGTGTCTACCCCTGCCTCGACGACTGGCACGGCTGGCTTTAGCATCCTCCCTGGCACGGCCCCGACCTCCCCGGTTAACGGCGAGTTTTGGAACACCGGCACCGATCTACAGGTGCGCCTTGGTGGCGTCACTGAGACGCTGGCCGAACAGTCTTGGGTGACCTCGCAGGGATACCTGACGTCCTCGGCGCTGACGCCGTACGCCCCGCTGGCAGGCGCTACGTTCACCGGTCTAGTGGGTACGGTGGCCTCGACCACGGCCACTGCTGGGCTTAACGTCCCGCACGGCGTTGCCCCGACCTCTCCCGTCAACGGCGACATCTGGACGACCACTGGAGCCGTCTTCGCCCGCATCAACGCTGGCACTAAGCAGCTGATGACCCTGAGCGACACCCAGACCGTCTCTGGCAGCATCACTTTCTCCAACGCCTCGCAGACCCTCGGCAGCTCGACGGCCACTGGCACGATTAACGTCGCCTCTGGTGCGACCATCAGCGCCGCGACCAAGACCCTGAACATCGGCACAGGCGGGATCGTCGGCTCGACCACGACCACTATCCTCGGCCCGGTCCTCGGTGCTTCGACCACCACGATCGGGGCGACCACCGCCGCGTCTACCCTTAACCTTGCCACGGGTGCGACCCTGACGTCCACGACCAAGGCGGTCAATATCGGCACAGCTGGCGTCTCAGGCTCGACGACGAACATCGCCATCGGTGGCACGGCTGGCACCTCGACGACAACCCTCAACGGAACGACGAACGGTGTCACCGCCGCAGCTGATACGAACAGCGTCGCCCTAGCGACCACGGCCTACGTCGTCGGTCAGGCTGGTTCGGCCACGCCCCTGGTTGACGGTACTGCCGCGGTCGGCACGTCCCTCCGCTACTCTCGCCAGGATCACGTTCATCCAACGGACACCTCCCGCGCTGCTCTTGCAAGCCCGACCTTCACCGGCACGCCCTCCCTGCCGACAGGTTCAATCGGCGTAACGCAGTCCCCAGGCAACAACACCACGGCGTTAGCCACCACGGCGTTCGTTACGGCGGCGGTTCCTGCCATCGCTACGATTGCTCAAGTCTACGCCAGCACATCAGCGACCACGGCCACCCCGCCCCTGCTGGCTCCTTTTGCTTTTAACTCTGGTGGCTATTTCCCTAGGATGAACTTTACGACTACCACCAGTGGAACGGGTGCATCAGTCGGCGGCGCTGATCATCGTTTTGAAATCATCGGGCCTAACGTATCTACCGCTGGCTTTGCTCAAATCGCTTCGGAGGCTTCGCAAATGTGGTCGGCTGGGACAACCTTCACAAAATTCAACTTTTCAAAGCCAGTGTGGTTGTCCTTCCGGATGTGCAATTTTAGCGCGACTTATGACGGCGACGCTCAGACTGAAATCAAAGCGTTCATGGGAGATAGTGTGGCGGGCGGTATCGACCCCGTGACTCCGGCTGTCGGCATCTTTAAGGCTGGCGGATCGGGCTCATTCATTAACTTGATGGTCCATAACGGAACCACGCTGACAAAGGTTGCGACGACCACCACATTTAACACCACGGTCATTGATGTGGCCATCTACTCAAATAACGGAACAGTGACCCTGTATCTTAACGGCGTTTCAGCCGCCACGACCTCGCTTGGCCCGACCGCAGACTCGAACACCAACAAGGTCATAGCCGCTGTGAAGGCCACGGCAACGGCTTCTGTCCGACAAATTCTTGAAATCGCCAACATCAAAGTCTTTGCCCCGCAATAATGACTACCTACCGAATCACCTGTATGTTCGAGCCTGAGTGGCATAGCCTGTACCCGGCCCTCTTCGGCACGGTCCAGCACTGCGCCTCAATGGTTAACGGCAACGTGGCTGAGTTCACCTTCGCCTCCCCGCAGACCCCTGTCGACCTCGGCCCCCTCGTCAAAGTCACCGTCATCCCAAACCCATGATCACGCTGCTCCTCATCGTCGTCGCCTTCGCTGGCGGCTTCATCGCTGGCATCAAGAACGCCAAGTCCGCCAAGGTCGAGAAGGCCGTGGACATCCTCAAGGCCCTTAAGGGTAAGTAAGGTATGCGTCTACTCCTGGTCATCGCTCTCTGCCTGACCGGGTGTGCTACGTCCCCGAAGGCTCTGCCTGAGCAGCCGCCCGGCCCGACCTCTCCGTCCGTTGTGGCTACAGTCTCCAAGCAGTGGGACACCGCCGACGCTAAGGTCAGCGCCGCCATCTCGATTGCCAAAGAGAACGCCGACCGCCCCGAGGTCGTCCGCAGTGAGACCGCCGTGGCCCTTTCGTTCCTCCCGCCCCCCGAGGCTGGCGAACTTGCCATCGCCCGGGCACGCGCCGCCAAAGCCGATCAGAAAGACTACGCCGCCGCCGAAGCCTTCGGCAAGAAACTACTCTCGCAGATAGACACCTCCTGGCTAAAGGTTCAGGCCGACACCACCGAGGCCCTCCGCGTCTCGCAGCTGAAGGACGCCCGCATCGTCGAGCTGACCAAGGCCGTCGAGCAGGCCAAGAAGGACGCCGCGTCAAACCTTTGGACTCTGGCTGGCATCGCCGTCGCAGTCATCGGCGCCGTCGCTATGGTCTTCACCGGCCCCCGCATCGGTGGCACTCTGCTTGCCTCGGGTGCCGCTATCGGTGCATTCCCGCTCATCGTCGACTCTGAGTATTTTTCCTACATCGCCGGCTCGACTCTAGCCTTGGCCGCTGGCCTTGGCATCTATTGGCTTTGGGACCACGTCCGCGACAGCGCAAACGCACCCTATGAGCCGCCGCAAAAGTAAGCCTGTGAAAGTCGTCTGGCGTAAACTCGGCCGCGAGAAGGCATGGGGTCAGGCCACAATCGGCGAAGACCTCATCGAGATTGACCCGCGTCTCGGTGCCAAACGTCAGCTCGAAGTGCTCTGTCACGAGCAGGTGCACCTTATCTTCCCAAGCGCCAGTGAGCCCGAGGTCGACAAGGCCGGCAAAGCCCTGGCTAAGATGCTCTGGGCTCAGGACTATCGTCGCGTCGTACTCGCACCCAACGCCAAGCCCCCGCGCATCACATGACGACCGAGACCTTCACGACCATCGTCGTCCCAGGGATTGCCTCCCTCGCGTACTTCTCCGCCGGCGTGGCTTGCTTCATCGCTCACCGCCCAGCCTTGGCCATCATGTGGCTCTGCTACTCCATCGCCAATATCTGCCTCCTCTCGACCGTCCTCCGCAAATGAGCGCCCTGTCTACCCCTCCCGGCCCTGACGATATGCCCGTCGCCCTACGCGACATCGTCTTCGGCATCCTGATCGGGGCAGCCGCTTGGCTCATCCGCTACCTCTGCTCCCCGGACAAGTACTCGATGGGCTACATCTTGCGCCGTACGGCCACCGCTGGGTTGGCCTCACTCCTGGTCGGCCTTGCCACCAAGGGCTACTTCGCCTCCGAGGGTATGGCCTTCGCCGCGGCAGGCTGTGCCGGTTATGCCGCCCCCGAATTATGGGACGCCCTTTTAGCCCGTGCTAGGGCTTTGAGGGCCAAGTCCCCACCCAAGGAGTAAAGACGCCGCCACGGGGCAGCCAGAGGGGTCTAATACCCCTTGACGGAGGGACACCTAGGGGCATAGTCAACTCAGTCGGGTAGGGGTACGTTCGTTCATGGCGGGCCCCCACGACCCGAGGGGTTACAATCCCTGACCCCTTATGGGGTCACAGGGTATTTGCGGAAAGGTGCTTGACCAATGCAATTCAGTCGGGCAAGGTGCTTGTCTTCCCAATGCCTATGAAACTCATCCTCGCCCTCCTCGCTGGCCTTGCGCTGGCCCTGTACGTCCTGCTGCTGTCCGATGGCCCCAGCCTGCTGGACATCATCAACCGCTTCTAATTTCCCACCATGCCCAACGCACATCACCCATACACCGAGACGCTGACCTTCGCTGGTCGCGTCCTCCCTCTCAAGCGCCCGATGGCCGAGTACGCCGCTCGCCGCCTTCAGGCCATCCTCCCGCAGATTGCCGCGCTGAACGCCGCCGGCAAGTCTCAGGGCGATGCCGCCGCCGCCCTCGAGACCACCGTCACCACCCTGCGTCACTGGCTCGACATCACCGGCACGACTTGGGTCAACGTCAAGCGCCGTGGCCCTTACTCTTCCCGTGCCTGACCCTCTCGCCCACTCCACCGACATGATTACCATCCGACCAAACAAGATGCCCACCCTCTGGTGGCTCTTCCCCTGGGCCTACGCCCGCACCCTGCACATGAGCGCCAACGCCGTGAAGGCTTACGCTGATCGACTCGAAGACCTGCACGACCTTCAGCGCACGATCATCGAAGACCAAGCAGCCGACATCCGACTGCTTCGGCAGCGCGTCCGCGATCAGGACGACGCTATCATCAAGGGCACGGCCATCACCCCGGACGCTTACCCCCATGAGTAACTTCGCCCACCTTGAAGGGATGCGGAACCTCATCCTCGAAATCTACGAGGTCAACGAACGCATCATGACCGGGGACATCTGCTCCGCTAAGGCTGCCATCGCGTCGACCAACGTGAAGAAGATTCTGAACCACTACCACGAAGCCCTGCACGAGGACGGCGCCGTGAAGGTATCGCTCCAGGCATACGTCGCGGCTGGTGGCTGGGTCGGCATCCAATACTCCTATGAGCTCGACGGCTTCGAGGTCGCCGGATCACAAGTCCCGAGACGCGTATGAGCGAACCGAAGCGATACAGGCTCGACCCAGAATCATATCTGGCTGAGCACCCTCAGGGCGACTTTGTTGACTATCAAGACTACGCCCGCCTCAAGGCCGAGGTCGAGCGGCTGAGGGAGGCTGGGGATTTGCTTGCTGTTCATTACACCGCTTTAAGCAAATGCGTTACACCAAACAATGCGAAGTCGGGTAGCATAAATGATTGGACATCCGTTATTGACTGGAACGCCGCCAAGGAGGGCAAGCCCGGTGCATAAGCCCATGCGCCCCTTCTCTATCGTCGCCCTGTTCCTCCTCGGCTTCAACTCAGCTGCGGCCTCTGACGCCACCTTCCTCGAGGCCATCGCTCAGGTCGAGTCAGGCCAGAACCGCAAGGCCATCGGCAATGCCGGCGAGCGGGGAATGTATCAGGTCGGAAAGGCCAGTTGGGACGACGCCAACGCCCTGCTCGAGGCCGAGAAGCACTTCCACTATCAATGGTCCAAATGGCGAGATGCTATGGCCCAGGACATGATCGCGGCGGCCCATCTCCGCATCCTCCGTAAGCGCTTCAAGGCTGACGGCTACTCGACCCCTACCCCTGAGCAACTGGCGTTGGCTTGGAACCGTGGGTACGAAGGCGCTAAGTCCTACCACTTCGCCCCGAACGACTACGCATTACGCGTCGGCAATCTTTTCCGCTTGTCCCAGCGTGGGAAGTGACAAGGGTCTTGCCCATGCATCTCCTCGTCGCGATTGACCCCGGTGTGAACGGTGGCATCGTCTGGTCGGTCGACGGTGATCCTGTCGAGTGCGCTAAGATGCCCGGGTCTGACTTCGAGGTCTGTCAGTTCCTCGCCGACTTGAGCTGCAAGGCAAAGGACGTAAGCCTGTACCTAGAGGAGCCCCCGCTCTTCGCCGGCAAGAACATCCCCGGCTCTGCCATCGGCAAACTGATGTGGAACACGGGCGTACTCTACGGCGCCGCCGTCGCGATGGGTTGGAAGATTCACCGCATCCGTCCAGCCATCTGGCAGAAGACGCACACCTGCGGCACCAAGGGCGAACTGACCACGACCCAGTGGAAAAATAAATTGAAGGCACGCGCTGCCGAACTATTTCCGACCCAGACCGTCACGCTTTGGAACGCCGACGCCCTGCTCATCTTCGACTCCGCCTCTCGCGGCGTGATTAACTAAGTTAACATAACTTAGCCTAACCCTCCCCTTTGTAAACTCTACCCAATGAAGAAAGACACCAAACTCCCGACCGAGTACCGCATCATCGCCGACTCGTCATACATCGTATTACCTGATCAGAAGGTCGCCCGCCTCCTGACTCCGACCGTCCGCAACGGCGTGACGTACTACAACCTTTTCGTCCCCGACTACACCCGGATGTCCCTGGCTGACATCGAGGCCACCATCAAGGCCGGTGAAGTCACCAAGTCGACCGACGCCAAATAATTTCCCACCATGAGCACCACGCCCAAATCCCCCACCTCTGACCTAGTCGCCGCTCTCGCTGAGCTCGACAACGTCAAGGCCAACAAAGTAAACCCCGGCTTCAAGAACCGCTACGTCTCACTCGACGCGCTGCTCGACGCCATCAAGCCCGTCCTCCTCAAGCACAACCTGGCTCTGATCCAGACGCTCGTCAGCGAGGAAGGTAAGGTCGGCATCAACACCGCCTTTCTCCACGCCTCGGGTGAGCGCTTCGACTTCGGTCGCCTAATGGTCAAGGCCGAGGGTCTCGACGCCCAGAAGATTGGCGGCGCCATCACCTACATCCGCCGGCAGTCAATCCAGACGGCTTGCGGTATCAGTGTTGACCTCGACGACGACGGTGCCGTGGCGGCATCTGGCTTCCGTTCTGCGGCCTCTTCGCAGTCCGCCCCTGCCTTCTCCCCCACCCCTCGCCCCCTGACCAAATGAGCGACCCCATCGAAGACGCCTTCAAGTCCCTACACCAAGGGAACCTCCTCGCGGCCAAGGATGCCCGCATCAAGCAGCTCGAGGAGCAACTCGAAAGGCTAACCCTTGACCACGCTTTTTTAATGAACGAGGCTGCCCGTATTATTGACGCAATAAAGGCGGATAAAGATAACAAAGCCAATGGGTAGGTCTAAGGCTGCGGCCAAGGCCCTGGCTCACCCGGGGCTCAAGCAGCAGACGCCTAACGAGAAAATGAAGACAGACCTCCACCTGCTCACCGATCGTCAGCGCTGGGAATACCTCTTCAGCCTGAACGTCTGCCCGAAGTCTCCGACTAAATGACCACGACCCCCGCTGGCATCGAACGCATCGCCCGCACCGTCTCCGGCCAGTATGCCCTGCTCCTGTTGCTAGATGGTTACCCGTACGTTGAACTGACCGCCCGCAAGCACGCCGACTTTCTCTCCGACCTTGGCCTCTGGAAGCGCAAGACGCACCCGTCGCTTGCCCGGTCACAGGTTCGCTTTTTCACGCTTGCCCCTAACGGAGAGATAAAGGAACTTACTTTCAACCGATGACCAACCGCGACAACATCAAGCGCCTAGTGGAGAACATCACGGGCTCGTTAGCCACCGTTCAGCATATCGCCGGACGTTATGAACAGCACGACGCCGACATCATCACGCTGTCGGATTTAAACCGCTCGGCCATCACTGAGCTACAGGTCTTCACGGACTCCGTCGAGACCGCCGACGAAGCCGCCCAGGTTAAACCGCTCCACGACCGGGTGCACGTCCTCGTCGTTCAGCTGCGCGTCCTACGCAATACGCTCGAGGCCATGGAGAACGCCGCCGAAGCCGCGCTGGAAGATGTGCGCCGCATCTCCGCCAGCGTCGAGGGAGCAAATCCCGACGACGACGCCCTATAATTTCCACCAACCCAATAACACCACACCACCATGCGTATCCCACCCGAACCCATCACCCACCGCGTCCTTTATGACGGCATCCAGGCGCTGAACTACTCCGGCTCCAAAGAGCTGCTGAAGTCCCCGGCCCATTACCAAGCCTACCTCAACCAGGAGCGTGAGGAAACCAAGGCCCTGCGTATGGGCTCGCTCATCCACTGCGCCGTGCTCCAGCCCGAACTCCTTAACGAGAAGTTTGTCACGGCCCCCGAGTGCGACCGCCGCACTAAGGAAGGCAAGGCCACCTACGAAGCTTTCCAGTCCTCCCTCAAGCCTGGCATGACGGTCGTCAGCGCCGAAGAGTCCTGCGAGTGCCACATCATCGCGTCAGCCGCCAAGCACGCCCTCGAGCGTATGGAGGTCACCTTCGAGATGACCGAGTTCATGTTCACCACGGATCACTGCGGCGTGCAGCTGAAATGTGCAATTGATGGCGTGGGCTCGGACGGCTACCTCTACGACCTCAAGACCACCGAGGACGCGTCCCCTGCTGGCATCCTCAAGTCTATCCGGGCTTACCGCTACAACCTCCAAGCCTACTTCTACCGCCTGTGCTTTGAGACCGCCTTTGAGCGCCGCGTGCTTGGCTTCCGCTTCCTCTTCGTCGAGAAGGCCCCGCCCTACGCCACCGCATGGGTCGAGATTGGCCCTGAGCTGATGTCCTACGCCTGCTCCGACTTCGAGAAGGCGCTGCAAGCCTACCGCGAGTGCACGACGCTCGGCGAGTGGCCAGCCTACGGTGACGAAGTCCAGGTCATCGACATCAAGGGACCGACTACCTCCACCGCTATCACCTTTGCCTAATGGATGCCTTCCTCTGCATCCTTAAAATTATTATCACGCTGACCTTCTTTGGACTCATCGTCGCATCTCTTATCAAATACCTTTCCACCTAACAACATGACCACCGAAAACAACGACCGCCCTCCGCTCACCTCCATCTCGACCAACGGCACCTACCGCCTGAAGCTCATCAAGCCCAAGTTCGAGAAGGTCAAGGTCTGGGAGGACGGCACCTGCTCCGCCCGCCTCTTCTTCGTCGACGATAAGGGCTTCTGCCTCTCCAAGAACTTCTCGACCAAGTACGGCAAGGCGCTCGCCATGCTCGTCGGCAAGTACTCCGGCAAGTTCACCGAGGAGATCAGGCTCGACGCTACGGCTGCCGAGTACCTCCAGTACCTCGAGCCTGCCTGCGGCCAGACCATCCTCGTCGGCGTGGAGTGCGAAGCCAATGGCGAGTACAACGGTCGCCCGCAATTCAAGTACAAGATGACCTACCCCAAGGGCTCCCAAAAGCCGACCGTACCTGACGCGCTGCCTCCTGAAGGCGTTAACTTCTAAGGCCGTGACCGAAGCACCCACGCCGATGGCCGCCCCCACTCTCGTTCTGATCAGTGGGTTTGCCCGGGCAGGGAAGGACACGCTGGCCTCGGGCCTGCTGGAGTGGTCGACCCGCCCTGCCGAGCACATCAACTTTGCCGACGCGCTGAAAGAGGCCGGCAATCACTTCATGGATTATCTCGGACTCGAAGGCAACTTCATGGCCGAAGACTTTAAGTGCGAGAACCGCGACGCCCTGGTCGCCTTTGGTCGCTTCGCACGGCGCCTCGACAAAGATGTCTTCGCCCGACACTTCGCTAACTGGTGCCCGGTGATGAAGCACCACGATCAGGTCAGCCCCGAGACCGTGGTCTGCTCCGACTGGCGTTACATCAATGAGCTGCGCGTCTGTCAGGACATCCTCTGGGAGAAGGGCTGGAAGGTCCGCACGGTCTACGTCTCGACCGCTGGAGTCGGCCCCGCCAATGACGAGGAGCTCGACAGCATCGCCGAGATACGCGCCTCGCACTCGTTTGACCAGGAGTACATCTTTAAGCCGAACGCTCGGCAGCAGATCATGTCCGAAGGACGCATCCTCGCAAAGTCATGGAGGCTCTAACCCTCGAGACGGTGGCATGGGCTCGCAAGGTCGGCCTGTCCCCTGATCGCGTCGCCTTCCTACTGGCCTGCCCCAAGTACACGGTCAGCAAGGGCCACCGCAAGTCTGACCGCGTCATCACTGACAACCCGAACCATCACCTGCAACGCTTAGGCGACTGCTACTGGTTCCGCCTCCGTCGTCGCGGCACGGACATCGTTGAGAACATCGGCCACGACCTCCTGACCGCCCGACAGCGCCGTGACGAGATGCTTGCGGCCTTCGACTCCGGCCAGCCCATCCCTCATCTAAACACTAAATGAGCACCCCTATCCGCTTTGTGGCCTTTGGTGATAACCACGGTGACATGGCCGACGATGAGGCCACCGACGCCCTCTGTGAGTTTATGAAGGACTACAAGCCGACCGTGCGCGTCCACCTCGGCGACTGCTTCGACTTCCGATCGCTTCGCCGGGGCGTTGGCAATGACGCTGAAGGTGCCGAGTCCCTCATGGCTGACATCCAGGGCGGAGAGGACTTTCTCGCCCGCACCAAGCCCACCGTCTACCTCATGGGCAATCACGAGCACCGCACCGTCGCGCTCCAGCATACGTCCGGCTCGGCCATCGTCCGCGACTACTGCGCCGACCTCGAGGCCCGCATTAAGACCGCCGCTAAGAGCTGCGGAGCCAAGACTATCCTGCCCTACCACGCCGAGAAGGGTGTCTATCGTCTCGGCCCGGTGGCCTTCATTCACGGTTACGCGCACGGCCTGAACGCCACTGCCGAGCAGGGCAAGCACTACGCAGACCGGGGAGGCGCTCTCATCCACGGCCACACGCACACGCTCGCCCAGGTTAACTTGACTAAGGCTGAAGGCGGCGCCGCTTTCTCTGCCGGCTGTCTCTGTCAGAAGGACGCTATGGCTTACGCGTCGCACCGCCTAGCCACGTCCCGCTGGGGCTCAGGCTTCGCCGCTGGCTGGGTGGATGGCAAAGACTGGAAGGTCTGGCTCGTGCACAAGGTCGGGCGCAGCTGGATATGGCAGACTGACCTTAAGGTCTACACCCCGAAGGCACGCGCATGAAGCCCTTTGACGCTCGCGGCTTAGTCGACGCGCTCCGTGGCTCGACCGGCGAAGATATCGACGGCTGGATTAGGACAATGGACGTCATCCCGCTTATCGGCGTGAAGACACTCGCCGGTGTTCGGCTGCCCATTGCCCGTATCGTCAATGCTGGCTTTGCGGAACAGCGCCGCGTGGGCAAGGCCCTTCTGATGTACCGCCTGTCGCCCAAGTTTAAGACCTGGGCAGACGCGCACGCCGCCGCCACTGAGCTGGAGCGCTTCGTCGCCCCCGCTGGATGGGTCACACTTACGCAGTACGCCCGCAAACTTCGCCGCACTGTTCGCGGCCTCCAGTACCGCATCGACGGCCAAGACATCCCCGTCCGCATTTACAAGACACCCCGCCCTGTCCCGCATTACCGAAGCACTGACCTCGACCGTCTCTTACGCAAAGCACCTTGACCTTGGGCACCCACGCCCACAAACCCACACCCTTTCTTCCATGACTCCGCCCAACAACACGGCAGCGGAACGCCACGTCCTAGGCGTTATCATCCGCGACAATCTGCCATTCCCAGCCCAACTAAAGCCTTCGGACCTGTTTGAGCCACAGCACCAAGACATCGCCTCGGCGATCCTTTCGCTTCAGGCCGACGGAAAGGCCATCGACGAGAACATCGTATCGAATTACCTGCGGGAGATGAAATCGGTAGTGGAGCACTTCTTTGTGTCCTCCATGACGACCGAGGCAGGGCAAATGTTACGCCAGGAGCACGTCGACATGATTGCCGACTCTGCCATCCTGCGCGAGGCCAGCCTGATTGCCAGCCGCGCTACCGACCCGGATACCTTACTCGAGCACTATGCCCGCCTATCCGATAAGCGCAAGGCCCTCTCCGTTCGCCAAGGTGCTCAACAGATGCGGATTGACGACCTTATGGCCTTTGACCGCAAGGCTGACCCAACCAACGTCTTAGGCAATCGCTGGCTGTGCCGTGGCGGTTCCCTGGTCATGGCTGGTCAGGCTGGCACCGGCAAGTCGGCCCTAATGATGCAGGCCGCCATCAACTGGACGCTCGGGCAGGACTTTTTCGGCATTAAGACTAACGATGGCATGAAGATGCGCACGCTAGTCATCCAAGCCGAGAACGATGCCGGAGACGTTGCCGAGTCCATGCAGGATCAGATTAAGGGCCTTGGCTTATCCGAGTTTCAGAAGGATGACCTCAAGGACAGGATGTTCATTTACCGCGAGAGCGTCGCAACGGGCAAGGAGTTTGGCGACGTCCTTCGTAAGCTCGTCGTACAGCATCAAGCGACGATTTGTTTTGTCGACCCACTTATGGCATTTGTTGGCGCCGACATCTCCGAGACCTCCGAGGCCGCCAAGTTTCTACGCCACATCATCCAGCCCATCCTAAACGAGACCGGGGTCATCATCGTCTTCATGCACCATACCGGGAAGCCCAAGTCGTCCAAGGACAAGGAAGGCCAGACGGCTGCCGACCTCGCATATCAACTTTTCGGGAGTTCAGAGGTCACTAACTGGGCGCGGGAAATCGCCTGCCTTCAGCGCTGCCCAGGGGAAGAGCAGATCTACCGCTTTGGCCTGACTAAGCGCCGTATGCGTGCCGGCATGACTGACGGCTTCAAAGGTTGCGGGGAAATATACATTCGCCACTCCCCTAACCGCGATGAAATCCGCTGGGTACGCTCCCAGCCTCCCGTAGTCGACTCTGGTGAGGGCTATTAGACCCCTCTCCGTGGCTTCCTGCGCCCCTTGCAGGGACAGGTGGCTACCACCCCCGCCACTAGGCACATAACAACCCATTTCAGCCCAACTATGCACACCCATACAAAACCGACGACAAAACCGACGACAAATCCATGTCTCTCTTGCAGTCCATGTCTTCTACATGGACATGCAATGAGAGAGGGAGGGAAGAATACGGCTCGCCTTGACGGCGGCCTATCCCCCTCCCCTCGAGATACAAAATACAGCTGACGCACATGGCACACTACCGGAAGAAACGCACCCCTGCTCAGGTCGCGGCTGACAAGGTACGTTACGAGATCGCAAGAAACAACCGCATCGAAGAGCTGAAGACTTATGCCAAGCAGTGGAAAGACCCAACCCTTGAGCCCGTAATGCAAGCCCGGGCAGCCGTAGGCCGTAAGTCTATTGCTGAGCGCAAGACCATCGTCGTTCAATCCTTGCAACGATTTCTTCAGCGACAGGATGAGGCCAACACCAGGCTAAGATGGGTACAGGTCATCCAAGCCGGCGAGACTCAGATCATGACGATAATCCGTCAAGCCTGCCGCGGCCAATCAACCAAACTGCGCGCCAAGTCTTCCGAGCATCTTTTCCGCACAATGGTCAGGGAGGGTATGTTCAGGCTAAACCTTAGCACAGGGCTTTGGGAGAACCGATGCAAGGCGCTCTGACCGTTTGCCACTTGCCCGCTGAGTAACATCCTTTCCAAATGAGCAGCGTGACCAAGGCCACAGTCAACGACCTCACGGCGCCGCACAGTGAGGCCAAGTCGTTCGACGCATGGTTCTTTGCGCAGCC
>Ga0209298_10001718_pt1 | contig 14130 bp, 8 predicted proteins | sample S_140806_EF_Meta_FD_187325 | JGI IMG/M metagenome (GOLD analysis project Ga0209298, IMG submission 187325) | Freshwater microbial communities from Lake Simoncouche, Canada to study carbon cycling - S_140806_EF_MetaG (SPAdes) (version 2) | ecosystem: Environmental > Aquatic > Freshwater > Lake ...
CATGGCCTTCTCTGACGTGGACAAGACCTCCACCGACTTCGCGACGGTTGACCTCAACACGCCTGAACTGGCTGGCATCATTCCCTTCATCTGGGTGGCCAATCGCGGCTCAACCTTGACGAACGTCACCCCCCTCCAGGCACGTGCCTTGCTGACCAATGGTTTCGTCCGCAAGTCCCTCTTCACTGGAGTGATCGCAGATGGTGCTGATTTTAATGAATTTGCCCCTGCGGCTGATACTACCGCCGGCGGCTATGTGGTTCTTACAGGTCGTAACGCTCTCTCTGGTACCCGCGTGGCGACCCTGGCTGAAACCCAGCATGGCGTCTTCAATCCCGTCCAGCAGTTCAAGCTTGGCGCGACGAGTGGCACCCAAATCACGAGCCTCGAGTTGTGGCCAAACACGGGCGCTGCTTCCACGGGTGACGATCCTACCCTTGGCAACGGTGGTTACACCAGCGGCAGTGGCATCGCTTCTGCCATGGCCTTCCAGGGCGATCAGGTGGACTTGTTCTTCATCGACGAAGAATCCAATACCATCCCGCTTCAAACCGATGAAAAAGTTGACCTTGTCAGTTATGTTGGTGTCAGTGATGCTTCGACGACAGTCACTAACCTCGGTGTGCGTCTCGGCTGGAACGGCGTTACCTACGCCGGCTCGGCAGACAATCAGAAAATCATCAACGGCCAGTATACCTTCTGGTCCTCCGAGTTGCTGTTCACCAAGGGCACTCTCAGCACAGGTGATAACAACTTCAAAACCGCCCTGCTTAGCTTCCTGAATGTTCAGAGCAACATCGGCAGCTCCGCTATCGCTCGTGGCAGCATGCGCGTGAACCGCCAGACGGATGGCTCGCTCATCGGCTACTAATTCCAACAACTTGTCCTGCTAATCAGTTAGGACAGGATGCTGATCACCGCTGGTGCTGATGGGAAACCGTCAGCACCAGTTTTTTTTACTTCATCGCGCGCTCTCATGAAAATTTCACATTACCTGCTCGGACTCTCTCTTTTGGCGAACTTAGGTCTCGCGACCGCGCTGCTCTGGCCTACCCCCGAGGGTCCCGCCACTTTTGTGAACTCTGCAGTGACACCCCGTGAGGATGTAAAGAATACTCTGGCAGCAGCCACGCCTACCGTGCCGTCGTTCCACTGGCGGCAGCTCGACACGAGCGACTTCGCCGGCTTTGTGAAAAATCTACGGGCCATTGGGTGCCCGGAACTGACCATCCGCGACATCGTGAAAGGCGAGCTGGATGAAATCTATGCGCTGAAAAAACAAAACGCAGTGGCTAATCAGGCTGGAGCACAAGCAAACGCAACTCTACAGCAACTTCAGGCAGAACAGGACCAGTTGCTCGCGAATTTGATCGCCCCTCATTCCTCAGCAGGTGAGCATTCTGTTTCGGGAACTCTAGCGGTGCAAAAGAACCCCTCTAAACCCCAGCGAGACGCCGCCAGGCCACCTCAAGTGCCTGCTGCCTATGTGATTGGCAGTGAACCCGGCGCCGCGATCGGGCGGGATCAAGACCAATTTGTACTGCTAAACCCAGCCATCCCAGATTCCCTTCCACCCAACGCAAAAAACGCCATCAACCAGATGCGGGCCGAATTTGAGCAGGCGCTGAGCACCAGCGTAGAACACAAAACCGATCAGGATTCCGTGAATCAGTGGAACCAAGCACGTCAGCAAAGCGATGAGAGATTTCGCCTGCTTTTTGGTGGTGAAGCATTCGTGCGAGCCCAACTCCAAGCCGTGCAAGCCGCGCAAGCCGCTGCCTCTTCCCCGAAATAAGGCTCATCCAAGTGACAAAAATGTCATATAATAACGCGAGGCCCACCTGCTGTGACGCATTCGTAACAGTGGCGTTGTTGAGGCAAGGCCCGCCGCGAACAAAGACAGCCTGGCACACATGACCGGCTTCACCCCATCCGCCTCAGCACGTCCCATCATCAGGCAAGCACGCTCCTTGGCGTTCGCTGCCTGCTTTGGTCTGGCGGGCAGCGGCGTGAAAGCCCAGGAGGCCCCCCCCCCGCCACCCACGCCGGTGGAGGCACCTGCCACCACGCCCACCGCCCTCTCCCAAGTGGGGCCGCTCTATATCCAAGAGTATCGCGTCCGTGGAAACAAGATCCTCAAGCCCATCGACATCGAAAAGGCCGTCTATCCCTACCTCGGCCCCGGACGCTCGGAAAATGACATCGAGCAGGCACGGCAAGGTTTAGAGAAGGCCTATCGCAGCCTCGGTTATCAAACCGTCTATGTTGAAGTCCCTCGGCAGACGGGCGCACGCGGGGTGATCTACCTGAACGTCGTGGAAGCACCCGTCGGCAGGCTGCGCATCAAAGGCGCGAAGTATTTCCTGCCCAGCAAAATCAAAGAGAAGGCCCCGTCCATGGCTGAGGGCACCGTGCCAAACTTCAACGAGGTGCAGAAGGAGGTCATGGCGCTGAACCGCTGGCGGGATCGCAAGATCACCCCGGAACTCCGCGCCGGCGTCGTCCCCGGCACGGTGGACATTGATCTCATCGTCGAAGACAAAAATCCCCTCCACGGCAGCCTCGAGCTCAACAACGTCCACAACGCCAACACCGTCCCGCTGCGTCTCAACGGCTCGCTGAGCTATGCAAACCTCTGGCAGCTCGGTCACACCCTCGGCGCTAGCCTTCAGGTCGCTCCCGAGAAGCCCTCCGATGGCACCGTCTTCTCCGGCTACTACATGGCACCTCTGGAAAACGACTGGAGCGTCATGGTCACCGGTGCCTGGCAGGATAGTGACATCTCAACGCTCGGCGGCGGTACCGTCGTGGGCAAAGGCCAGATCTACGGCATCCGCTTCATGAAGACGCTCCCAGCTGAAAAAGGCTGGTTTCATTCCATCAGTGCCGGGATGGACTACAAAGACTTCATTCAGGACGTGAACGCGGGCGGTGCCGTGGTCGCCTCACCCATCGTTTATTATCCCTTCACGCTCTCTTACTCGATGAGCCATGTGCAGGAGCATAGCTTCACGGAATTCAATGCCGCGCTCATTTTCCATCTTCGCGGCATGGGCGGCTCGGAAAGTGAATTCCGCGCCCGCCGCTTCGCCGCTCGTGATAACTTCTTTTACCTCCGTGGGGACCTCTCCCACACGCATGACCTTCCTGGTGATCTCCAGCTCTACACCCGCATCCAGGGCCAAGCCTCCGGCTCTCCTTTGATCAACACCGAGCAGGTCGCCGCGGGCGGCATCAACACCGTGCGTGGCTACCTCATCGCCACGCAGCTCGGTGATTCCGGCATCATGGGCTCCATGGAACTGCGCAGCCCCTCCTTCATTGGCGATGGCAAGGACAAGGCCAATGAATGGCGTGCCTACGCCTTCGCCGAAGCCGCCCAGCTTTACGTCAACAACACCCTGCCCGGTGAAAAGCGCACGCACAGCCTTGCCAGCATCGGCATCGGCACCCGCATCCGCTGGCAAGATCACCTCTACGGCTCCTTCGACCTCGGCGTGCCCCTCGTCACCCAGCCCGATGCCATTGCCCACCACCTCTACATGACCATCCGCGTCGGCGCGGACTTCTAATCTCTGACCTCTGACCTCTGATCTCCCCCATGCTCAAGAAACTCCTCTGCCTCCTCGCCCTCGCCACCGCCCTCCACGCGGAAGAAAAGCTCTGGCTCGATCCCGGCTACACCATCCGTAAAAAGATCGACATCGACACCAAGGCCGCCGCCATCACCGATCCCATCGGCACCACCGCCGTGCTCGTGCGCCTGCATGAGGGGGTGATGAGCTTCATGTCCGCCAAGGAAGATGGCAGCGATCTTCGTTTCACCGCCGATGACCACAAAACCGTCCTCAAGCACCACGTCGAAAAGTGGGATTCCCTCCTCAATGAAGCCTATGTGTGGGTGCAAGTACCCGAGTTGAAGCCCGCTGCTGCCACCGCCATCTGGCTCTACTACGGCAATGCGGCCGCTCCTGCTCCTGAAGCCGCCAAAGAGACCTACACCGCGGACAGCGTGCTCGTTTACCACTTCGCTGATGCCGCGAAGGTCGGCACAGACTCCTCCGCCATCGGTGCCAATGCCGAAGGGGCACCACCGCCTGCCGCCGGTGCCCTCATCGGCAGCGGCCTGCGTGTCTTCGGCCAGGCTCCCATCAAAGTGAGCACCCTCCCCGAGTGGGCACCCGGTGCGCCGCTCACCCTTTCCGCTTGGGTAAAGCCCTCCGCCCTCGCCGCTGATGCCGTGCTCCTCAGCCGCCGCGATGGCGCGAATGCCTTCGTGCTGGGTCTCAACAACGGTGTGCCCTTCGTCGAAATCAATAAGCAGCGCAGCAGCCCCGGAGCACCTCTCGGTGCCAATGCCTGGACGCATCTCAGCGCCGTGCATGATGCCGGAACGACCACCCTCTTTGTGAATGGCAAATCCTACGGCCAACTCGCCGCCGCCATGCCGGTGCTCAAAACCCCGCTCGAAATCAGCAAAGACAGCGCAGGCGCAGGTCTCACCGGTTTCACCGGAGAAATCGATGAGCTGCAAATCGCCAAAACCGCCCGCCCAACCGGTTTCATCGCCTTTGCCGCCATCAACCAAGGCACCACCGCCGATGCGCAGAAGCTCCTCGTCGTCGGCGCGGATGAATCCAGTGATCACGAAGAAGAAAGCGAGATCGCCAAGCATCTCACGCTCATCACCGACATCTCCAAAGACCTCACCTTCGACGGCTGGGTGGTCATTTTCCTCTGCACGCTTCTCGCCATCGTCGGCTGGCTCATCGCCATCGCAAAGGTGCTCTACCTCAACACCATCGAGAAGGCCACCAAGGAGTTCCTCAAGCGCTGGGAGAAGGTTTCATCTGATCTCACCGCCATCGATTCCGAAGACGAAGAAAGCATCAAAACCCTCGGTGGCACCGTGAATGCCAAACAGCAGAAGCTCATGCGCAAATCGCCGCTGTATCAAATTTACCACCTTGGCTCCGATGAGATCAGCAAACGCCTCAAACCCGTGCGCAAGCTCACCCTCGACAACTCCGATAAAAAAATCATACCAGGTGGTCTCTCTGGCCGCAGCATTCAGGCCATCAAAGCCACGCTGCATGGTGGCCTCGTGCGTGAGGTGCAGAAGCTCAATGGCAAGCTCGTCTTCCTCACCATCGGCATCGCCGGGGGGCCTTACCTCGGCCTGCTCGGCACCGTCATCGGCGTCATGATCACCTTCGCCGTCATCGCCAAAAGCGGTGAGGTGGAGGTCAACAGCATCGCCCCCGGTATCGCCGGTGCCTTGCTCGCCACCGTCGCCGGTCTCGCCGTCGCCATTCCCGCCCTCTTCATCTACTCCTACCTCAGCGCCCGCATCAAGGATGTGGTCACGAACATGGAGACCTTCATTGACGAGTTCATCGCCAAGATGGCCGAACACCACAAGGAGGCCTAAACCACCATGGACGCCGACAACAAGAGCTACGACGATATCAACGTCACCCCGATGGTGGACCTCTACCTCGTGCTGCTGCTGATCTTCATCATCATGACCACGGCTGGGGTGCAGGGCGTCAAGGTGAACCTCCCACGCGGCGGCCCGGCCAGCTCGAAGCCCATCGAAGGCCCGAAGATGCAAGCCATCACGGTGAACAATGAAGGCAAAGTCTTCCTCAACACCCTACCCGTCACCCTCGACGAGCTCTCCTCCAAGCTGGAGGCGCTCAAATCCTCCACGCCCGAATTCCCCGTCGTCATTCGTGGGGATAGCGCTTCGCAATACCAAGGCATCATGGATGTCCTCAACGTCGTCGGCCGCCTTGGCCTCACGCAGATCGGCCTCGCCACCCAGGCGAAAAAATAACCGCTTCTTCTCCATGAAATCTTACCCACGCCAAATCTGCGATCTACGCCGCTTGCCTATGCATTTGGTGCTGGCGATGCTCGTCTGCGCCCTGGTCTCCTGTAAGGATGACAAAGGACATTCGAAGAAGAAGTCGAACATGGTCATGGTGGACGTCTTCGTGCCACCGCCACCGCCGCCGCCCCCACCTCCACCTCCGAAAGAAGAACCTCCGCCTGAGGAAAAAGAAGTAGAAGAAGAGGAGATGGCTGCGGAAGAAGAACCACCACCCGATGCTCAGGACAAGCCGGCCGACAAACCTGCGGATGAACCCATCGGCACCGCCATCGCCGGTGGTGATGGCAGTGGCCTCGGTCTCGGTGGCGGTATTGGTGGCACCGGCATCGGTGGCACCGGCAATGGCCGCGCCTATTCCGAGCGTGGCCGCTGGCAGGGTAAATTTGGCCGTGGCGTGCAGGAAATCCTCTCGCGTCATGCCGGGCTGAAGTTTGCCAAGGGCAGCGTACCCTTTCGCGTGTGGCTGGATGACTCCGGCCGCATCACCCGCGTCGTCCTCAATGGCTCCACCGGCAATTCCGAGCATGACGACATGCTCAAAAACCGCGCCCTCGTGGGCCAGGTGCTCGAACCCGCCCCTCCCGGCACCCCCATGCCCGTCATCATGCGCTTCAACGGCCGCTAAACACTGCCCGCCCCCCTTTTTCTCATGCTCATCCTCCGTCGCTCCTCCCTTCTCTTCCTCCTCGCACTGCCCGTGGTGGCCCAGGTGCCTGAATTGAAGGAACCCGATCTCCCCTTCCCTCTCCTCGCCGAGGTCACGCCCGCAAAAACGGCCGCCCCTCAGATGAAGGAAGGCGCCCCGGCTGCTCCGCCTCCTATTCCGACTCCGGCTCCAGCTCCGCCTCCCGCCAGCACCGGTGCCGATCTCCCACCACCGATCTCCCTGCTACCCGAGCCCGGTGCCATCCAATCCCGCCCACAGGCCACCGCGACGGAAAGCGTCGTCGTCAACCTCATCAACAAGCTCGTCGAACGCGGTGCCTTGACCAAAGCCGATGCCGCGGACCTCGTGAAGAGCGCCGAGCAAGAAGCTCAGATGGCTCAAGCCCAAGCGCAGACCCTCGCCGAAACGCAGGCCGCCGTGGCCGCGCAATCGGCCCTACCACCGCTCGCCCCCGATCAGGAAGAAGTCCGCGTCACCTACATCCCGGAGGCCGTCAAAGAAGAGATCCGCACGCAGATTCGCAGTGAAGTGCTCTCCCAGGCCCGCACCGAGGGCTGGTCCTCCCCCACCACCGACCGACGTCTTGAATGGGCACAGCGCATCAAGATGTTTGGCGATATGCGCATGCGCCAGGAGATGCTCATGTATCCCGCCGGCAATGACAACCTCACCGGCGCGTTCCCGAACTTCAACGCCATCAACACCGGCGCTCCGTTTGATCTCACCAACGCTGCTGGCACCTTGCCACCGCAGCTCAATGTGGATCGCAACCGTGACCGCACCCGCCTGCGGCTGCGCCTGGGCTTTGACGTCGATCTGGAGGACGGCTTCACCGCAGGCATTCGCCTTGCCAGCGGCGGGAACAACTCGCCTGTCTCCACGAACCAGACGCTCGGCTCCACCAATGGCAACACGCAGGGCGGCAATTTCTCGAAGTATGAGATGTGGCTCGACCGCGCCTTCATGAAATATGAGGCCGATCTCACGACTCACTCTCATCTCATGGTCGAGCTCGGACGTTTCCAGAATCCGTTCTTCAACAATAGCCAGATCATGTGGGACGAGGACGTGAACCTTGATGGCATCGCTTTCTCCGTCACCAACTCATGGAATCAGGATCTGAGTTCCTTCTTCACCGCAGGAGCCTTCCCGGTCTTCAACACCGCACTCAACTCACCGGACAACAGCACCTCAAAAGCCACCAGCAATGACAAGTATCTCCTCGCCGCTCAGTTTGGCGTGCAGTTCAAGATCACGGATGACATCGAAGTGAAATCCGGCATCGCCTACTACCACTGGGAAAGCATCGAAGGGCGCTTCTCCAGCCCCTTCGTGCCCGCCTCCGCCAATGACGCGGGAGACACCGATGACAGCCGTCCACTCTTCGCACAGAAGGGCAACACTTACCGCCCCATCCGCAACATCACAGCCACACCGGGCGCGGCACCTGGTGGTAACCTCGGCGGCACCATCAATCAGTTCCAATACTTCGGCCTCGCCACCAAGTTCCGCCAGCTCGCCTGGAACGGCCGCGTAGACTTTAACCATTGGGAGCCGATGCAGGTCTCGTTGATGGCCGACGTCGTGAAGAACTTCGGTCTCGACCGTGCCGCGATGAACGACTTCGCCCGCCTTGATCCCGTGGTGAACAATCGTGCAGGTGGAGCCGGTGCCTGGGATGGCGGTGATCTCGCTTGGTACATCGGCATGAACTTCGGCAAGCCCGTGGCCCTCTTCGACAAACGCGGTGACTGGGCCCTCAACATCGGCTACCGCCATGTGGAGTCTGATGCCGTCGTCGATGGTTTCACCGAATCCCGCTTCGGCAACGGCGGCAGCAACATGGAAGGCTACACCATCCAGGGACTCTACGCCCTCTCCAAGCGCACCTGGACACGCCTTGCCTACATGAGCGCCAACCAGATCGCCGGCCCGCCGCTCCAGACGGATGTCTTCCTCATTGAGTTCCTTTCCCGCTTCTAAATCATGAAAAAATCCCTCGCCCTGTTCCTCATTCTTGCCGCCAGCCCGGTCTTTGCCGTCGAAGAAGTCGATCCGGCCATGGCAGCGCTCAAACGCATGCGCGAACAACTCCGCACCGTCATGCTCCAGCAGCAAAAGACGGAGGCGGATCGTGCCGCTCTCGCTGCCGAGAAAGTCACGCTGGAGGAAAAAGCCTCCAGCCTCGATTCGAACCTCAAAAAGCTCGTTAAAGAGAGCAATCTCCAGAAGGAGACGGACTCCAAAGCCATCGCTGACCTCCAAGACAAGGCCGCCCAGCAGGCCGCCGAGATCGTCCGCCTTCAGGAATCCCTCGCCGCGTGGAAAAAAGGCCACGCCCAAATCGTCGATGCCGCCAAGAAGATTGATGCGCAGCGTGCCGAGCATGCCGCCCGTGCCATCCTGGCCGAGCGAAAGGTAGCCGAGGCCAACCGCAAGAACCTCGATCTCTACAACATCGGAAATGAGATCCTCGCCAAGTATGAAGGCTTCGGCCTCGGCACCGCCATCGCCGCTCGTGAACCCTTCACCAAAAGCATGCGTGTGAAGCTGGAGAACTACCTCCAGGACTTCGGTGACAAGCTCCAGGACGGCAAGATTCAACCCGCCGATGCCCCGAAGACACCCGACGCAACCGCCGTCACCGCGAGCAAACCGGTCTCCAAAGAGGAAGCCGCCCGTGTCGAAGCACCCAAGAAACAATGACGAATGACGAATCCAGAATGACGAATGAAGCCCGAATGCCGAATGCCAAAGGGCTTCGCCATTGGGGTTTCGTCATTGTTGCTTCATTCGTCCTTCCTCATTCATCATTTTGTGACGACGTCATCGCCCGCATCGGCGAGATCGAACTGCACGCCTCCGAGATCGAGAACCCCGGCACGCTCGATGCCACCTCGTTGCGGAAATTAGCCGAAGCCATGCTTCTGCAGCGTCTCGTGCTGAAAGAGGCTCTAGCGAAAAAGTGGGATAAAGAGCCCGGAACACAAAAACTGATTCAAAACACTCGTGAGGCTGCCATTGCGGATAGTTACCTCAAAAAGCTCAGCCAGCCGCCCGCGTCATTTCCGAGCGAAAACGAGCTGAAAGCTGCTTACGAGGCCGCCAAGCCCTCACTCACGCAGTCAAAGTCATTTCACCTCGCGCAGATTTTTGTCAGTGAAGACCGCCTGGAGGCCGTGAAGGCTCGTTTGAAGGCTGATCCCGCGTCGTTTGCTCAAATCGCTCGTGAAATGAGCGAGCATCAATCCAGCGCCAAACGGGATGGAGACATCGGTTGGCTCACCGAAGCCCAGATCCAACCCGAAATCCTCGCCCGCCTGCCCAAACTAGCCCTCAACGTCATTTCCGAGCCGCTAAAGCTGGGTGATGGCTGGCATATCCTCAAGGTACTCGACGTTCGCGAAGCACATACCCCCTTCCTGGAGCAGGTGCGTGAGCCTCTCACGCTCCGGCTCCGTGCTGAAAAGGCGCGTGCCAACATGCAGGCTTATGTGACGGAAATGTTGCGCAATCACCCTGTCGCTTTGGATGGGGTCGCGCTGTCAAAGCTAGCCCGCCCCTAACCCTTTCCCCCCCTTTCATGATCGCCAAACGCATCATCGCCCACTTCATGATCCTCCTCATCATCCTGCCACCGCAGGCTGTGATGGCGGATATGCTCACTCGAAACACGCTGGGTGGCGCAGGAGGTGCTGCGGGTGTACCTGCGGATGCCAGCGCCGCCAATGCCAACAGCGTGAATGCCGCCGCCGCTGCCTCCCAGGCACGAGCCGCCGCGCAGGACATGCTCACGCGCAACACCTTGGCCCTCGATGCGGTGCAGAACATGCAGGATGCCGCCCGTGCCGCCGCTGCCACGATGAACAATGCGGGAGCGAATCCCAATTTCCCCGGCATGACGCTACCCGATGTGCCCGATGGCCTCGGAGTCGGCGGCCTGGATTTCATCAGCGCCGACGGGGCGGAATCTCCCACACAGTCCCGGGACCTGATAAACGCTCGCGAGATCGTCAACATCCAGCAGACCCAACAGCAGGCCATGCTGAAGTGGAACACCTTCAACATCGGCCGCCAGACGACCCTGCGTTTCGGTTATCTGGATGCCAGCGGCAATCCGATCCCTGACAGCGTGAGCGTGAGCAATAGGATCGCCTTCAACCACATCACCGATCCCAGCGGCAATCCCTCCCAGATCCTCGGTAGCATCGAAGCACGCGGACAAGTCTATGTGATCAATCAAAACGGCATCATCTTCGGCGGTGCCAGCGAGGTGAACACCGGCTCCCTCACTGCCTCCGCTTTGCCCATCAACCAGACGCTCGTCACCAACGGCCTGCTCAACAACCCAGACTCCGAGTTCCTCTTTTCCTCACCGGACGTTCCCGTCACTGCGACGGCGTACGGCAAGATCGGCAACGTCACGGTGCAGCGCGGAGCGCAGATCACCGCGCCTACCAGTTCCGCCAATGTGGGCGGTCGCGTGGCACTCATCGGCCCAAACGTCACCAACAACGGCAGCATCTCCACGCCAGACGGCCAGACGATCCTGGCCGCAGGCATGGAGGTCGGTTACGATGCCCACAGCAGCGATGATGCGAGCCTGCGCGGCCTGGATGTCTATGTCGGCAAGGTGGGTGCCTATGGCGGCACGGCCACGAACAATGGTCTCATTTCATCAGAACGCGGCAGCGTGGTTGTCACCGGAAAGAATGTGAACCAGAACGGCTTCATCCACAGCACCACCTCGACCGCTCTCAATGGTCGCATCGACCTGCTGGCGAATTACAATGCGGTGCCGAACATCAACTATGGCATCTCAGGGCAAGGTGGCGCTTTTGTGCATGCGTCTGGAGCTTCGACTGGCATAGTCAGAACCGGGACGGGTTCAGTGGTGCAGATTCTGCCAGAGTATGCCAGCGCCTTGAAGGCGGTGGGCACGGAGTTGGCTCTAAAATCTCAGGTTAATATTCAGGGCCTTGGCATTTACATGGGCGTTGGTTCGGCTCTTTTCGCCCCGAATGCCGATGTGACCATCAGCGCTGGGGTCTGGGATTTGGTTTTATCTGCCGGTAACACGACGCGAGAATTCGTGCATGCTGGTGGTCAGGTGTACTTGGACCAAGGAGCAACCATCAACGTGGCAGGATCAACGGCGATCGCGGCTTCGATTTCAGAATACTTGCTCACCGTGACATTGCGTGGAGCCGAGCTAGCAGACTCGGCGTTGCAGCGAAATGGCAACCTGCGTGGACAGACGATCACCGTTGATCTACGTCAGCAAGGCGTGCGTAGCGATGGCACGACATGGGTGGGCACCCCCCTGGCGAATCTGACGGGTTACCTCGGCGTGATCGAGCGCACGGTGGGGCAGCTCACGACGGACGGTGGTACGGTTTCCGTGAAGGCAGGCAGCTCGGTGGTGATACAGGATGGGGCGATGGTCGATGTGTCCGGTGGTTATCAGAACTTTACAGGGGGAACTGTAACGACCACTCGCTTGATCGACGATGGGAATCTGATCGACATCGCCAATGCGGATCCGTCGGTCGTCTATGATGGCATTTACACCGGCAGCACGAGCACAACGGACCCACGTTGGGGGACGACTACGACGACAACGGGTGCATTTGCAGCAAACAGTCGTCTCGAAGCGGCGCACAGCTATGGTGGAAGTGGCGGAAGTCTCGATATCCGGGCTGCATCCATGGCTTTGGACGGTGCGTTTAAGGGGATGACCATCACGGGCCCTCAGCAGCTCGATCTTGCCCCGCAGAGGAGCGTGCTTTCGCTACATTTTCAGGCGCAAGAGCTGGTTCGCGGGTTGCTGACGAACCCAATCCACTACCCTGGAGCGCCAGATATTGAATTTCGAAGCGGTGGTGGAAACCAAGTTGTAGCAGATCCTTTTGCGTTGGATGCCAATGGCGTGCCGTTGAACCTGAGGCAGGACAGACGTGATCAAGTCTTGCTAGCTCCTGACCTTCTTTCCTCTCAGGCATTTGGTTCTTTGGTGTTGAGCAATCCAGATGGTGACATCCTCGTTCCTGAAGAGGTTTCACTGCAAGCGGCGGCAGCGGGTACCATCGCCTTTGAAGCAGCGAATCTGACACTTTTGGGAGATATTTACGCGCCCGCGGGTTCGCTGGACCTCATCGCATACAACCTATCGCCTTATGAAACATTGAAATTGAGGGCTGCAGGCAACACGGCCATTCACCCCAATCCAGATGCCACACGCGGCAAATTGATCTTGGGCAGCACTGCGGCATTGAGCACCGCTGGCTTGGTGATCAATGACCGATCAGATGCCGTGAATCCTTTGACGGTTCCTCATGCAGTCGCTAGGACCACAACTGGTGGCGCAACCCAGCAAGTGAGCACCACGCAGGGCGGAAGCATTCATATTCAGGGCTACGACACACAGCTTGCGATTGGCGGCTTGATTGATGTCTCCGGCGGCTTGGTTGCCGGCAAGGGTATAACCTATGCAGATGCGGGCTCCGTTTCGATCCAGGCAGGCAACGATCCACTCGTCGCTTCGCTACTGCGTGGAAATCTCGCGCTAGGAGCTACGCTGAAAGGTTATTCAGGTTCACATGGCGGTGCGTTGAGCTTGCAAGCTCCCAGCATTCAAGTGGGTGGTACTGCCACCTATCCAAATACGCTCTTGCTACAGCCCGAGTTTTTTAGCATGGGCGGATTTAGCCGTTTCTCTTTGAAAGGCTTGGGTTCAATCCTGGCTGAAGAGACGTTTGCACCTGCGGTCGTGATTGCTCCTGGCGCTGTGATTAGGCCTGTCGTCAGCAGCATGTTGGCCCATGTTTCTCAGCAAAATGGAGTCAGTTCAGTGTCCATCTCCACATTGGTGACGCCAGAGGGCTATCGCAATACGGCCCAGCTCACGTTTGAAGCGCCTGGCGTTTTGAATTTCGTCGATAACACGCTTCTCGTTCGCGGTCTCGTCACGATGGGCCTGGGGAGCAGGGTCGAAACGGATGCTTTGGGTAGCGTCTCACTGCATGGCCAGACTCTGGAGCTACTGGGTGAAGTGGTTGCACCTGGTGGCACGATTTCCATCAGGGGCGCAGCACGCTATCCGCAAAACATCGACCCACCACCTGTGGCCTTAGCCACGGTCCACCTCGGCAGCGCCAGCCGCTTTTCGACCGCTGGGAAAACGGTTTTAGTGGCGGATGTTTTTAACCGTCGAGTCGGCTCTGTCCACGACGGAGGCAGTATTTCGGTAGATGGCAACACCATTGCTGATCAGGGTGCAATTCTCGACGTTTCAGGCACCAGTAGCGTGCTTGATCTGCTCCCGCAGGAGGCGGGTCAAATCCTAGCCGAACTCAATTCCATCAACCCGCTGGGCACTCTTTCCGTTCCCACTTTAATCGAAAGCAATGGCGGTCGTATCTCGCTCAAGGGAGGTGACTTTCTATTTAGCCGGGCAACGTTACTGGGGCATGCAGGTGGGACAAAGGCACACGGTGGCACGCTCGAAGTCAATTCCGCTCGTTTTGCGCCATTGGGTTCTGATGGGAAAGACATCACCATTTGGGTG
>Ga0209298_10001731_pt1 | contig 14069 bp, 8 predicted proteins | sample S_140806_EF_Meta_FD_187325 | JGI IMG/M metagenome (GOLD analysis project Ga0209298, IMG submission 187325) | Freshwater microbial communities from Lake Simoncouche, Canada to study carbon cycling - S_140806_EF_MetaG (SPAdes) (version 2) | ecosystem: Environmental > Aquatic > Freshwater > Lake ...
AGACCGGCCTGGTCACCTATGCCGACAAGACCGAGACCCAGTTCGTCATCGCCGTCTGCGGGGGCGTAGCCGTAGCCGGACCGAGGGAGAAAGCAGAGCCAGACCCGAAGGTGCTCACCGACACGGGAAAGCCGGGTAAAGATAAGCCGAAGAAGTAAGCCGCCGGGCGATTTCGGCTTAACCTTTTGGCCGATGCGGTGTTCCATCGCGGGACCCCATGAGCCTCCGTGCCCTCCTCTCAGGCATCACCTGCCTCTGCGCAACCCTGGCGGGGGCCCAGACCCAAAAACCTAATATCGTCTTCGTGCTGATCGACGACATGGGCTGGGGAGACTTCTCGTGCTTTGGCAACATGGAGGCGAAGACGCCGAACATCGATCGGCTGGCAGCCGAAGGCCTCCGCTTCTCCCAGTTCTACGTCAACTCACCCATCTGCTCCCCTTCCCGCTGCGCGTTCGTGACGGGTCAATACCCGCAGCGCTGGCGCATCAACTCCTTCCTCGATAACCGCGCCGAGAACACCCGTCGTGGCAACGCCCACTGGCTTGACCCCAAAGCCCCTACGCTCGCTCGCACGCTCAAAGACGTCGGCTACGCGACCGGGCATTTTGGTAAATGGCACCTCGGTGGCCAACGCGACGTCGATGACGCTCCCGCGATCACGGCCTACGGCTACGATGCGTCGCTGACCAACTTCGAAGGGATGGGGCCGAAGCTCCTGCCGCTCACGCTCAAGCCCGGCGACAAGGAGCCGAAGAAGATCTGGGTCGACGCCGAACGCCTCGGCGGACCAGTGACCTGGATGAACCGCACCGAGATCACGACTGGCTATACAGATGCAGCCTTGAAGTTCATCGACCAGGCTGCCGGGAAACGGCAGCCCTTCTACGTCGACCTCTGGCCCGACGACGTCCACAGCCCCTACTTCCCTCCGCTCGAGAAATGGTCGCCCGAGAAACATCAGATCTACCTCGCCGTCCTCGAGGAGATGGACCTACAGCTCGGCCGCCTCTTCGAGCGCGTCCGCTCCGACTCCGCCCTGCGCGACAACACGGTCTTCCTGATCTGCTCTGATAACGGACCCGAACCGGGCGCCGGCAGCGCCGGTCCATTCCGCGGCAAGAAATCGCAGCTCTTCGAAGGCGGCATCCGCTCCTCGCTTGTCGTGTGGGCTCCGGGCCTTATGGAGAAAGCCAAGGTCGGCACGCTCGACGCCTCTTCGGTCTTCGCCGCGATGGATCTCGCCCCCACGCTAGCCCGTCTCGCCGGCACGAAGGCGCCGGAAGGACTCGATGGCACCGACCTCTCCGCCACCCTGCTCGGCCGTAAGGCCACCTCGCACCCCGGCCCGATTTTCTGGCGCCGTCCGCCCGAACGGAAAATCTGGCTCCCCGCCCTCGCAGTCCCTCAGCCCGACCTCGCCGTCCGCGAAGGCGACTGGAAACTGCTCTGCGAATACGACGGCTCTAAGCCGCTCCTCTATGACCTCTCCAAAGATGTCGGCGAGATGACGAACCTTGCTGCCAAGGAATCCGCCGTCACCGAAGGCCTCACGGCCGCGGTGCTCGCCTGGCATCGCTCCCTGCCGGCCGACAACGGTCCGGCGCTCGGCGCAAACATACCCCAAGGCGGCGCAAAGAAGAAAAAGAAGTGACGCCCAGTTGGCGTCCCTTATCTCCCGCCAAACCCTGCTAATTGCTCGCAACCCCGGACGGTCTAACGTGTCATACTCATGTCCCGGGATACCCCACCGGACATCCCCTTAGCCCCATGCGACGCCTTTCCTTTGTCAGCCTGCTTCTGATCGTCACCACGCGCCTCCTCGCCGTCGACTTCAACCAGGAAGTCCGCCCGATCCTTGCGCAGCATTGTTTCGCCTGTCACGGCATGGATGACCACTCTCGTAAGGCCAAGCTGCGCCTCGACCTGCCGGAGTCCGCCCACGGCAAAGGCAAGTCGGGCGAACTCGCCATCGTCCCCGGCCAACCGGACAAGAGCGAAGTCATCCGCCGTATCTTCTCCCACGACAACGACGAGCTCATGCCGCCGCCGGAATCGAAGAAGCCGATGTCAGAAAAAGAGAAAGCCGTGCTCCGCGCGTGGATCGCCGAAGGCGGCAAGTATCAGGACCACTGGGCGTTCTCAGCACCGAAGCAGGCGGCCCTGCCGAAGAGCGGACTCCATCCGATCGATGCGTTCATCCGTGCCCGTCTCGACCAAGCCGGGCTGAAGCCTTCGCCCGAAGCCGATCGCTACGTGCTCGTCCGCCGCGTCACCCTCGACCTCACCGGCGTCCCACCCACGCCCGAAGAAGCCGACGCCTTCGCGAACGATAAATCTCCCGACGCCTACGAGAAGCTCGTGGATCGCCTGCTGGCTTCGCCCCGCTACGGCGAACGCTGGGCCCGCCGCTGGCTCGATCTCGCCCGCTATGCCGACACCAACGGCTTCGAGAAAGACCGGCCGCGCCAAATCTGGCCCTACCGCGACTGGGTAGTGAAGGCATTGAACGAAGACCTGCCCTACGATCAGTTCAGCATCAAGCAGCTCGCCGGTGACCTCCTGCCCGGCGCTTCGCCCGACGACCTCATAGCTACGGGCTTCCATCGCAACACGATGCTCAATGAAGAAGGCGGCGCCGACCCGAACGAATACCGCTTCTACGCCATGGTCGACCGCGTCGGCGCTACCGGCGCCACCTGGATGGGCCTCACGCTCAACTGCGCCCAGTGCCATACGCATAAATACGACCCGATCCTGCATACCGACTACTACTCGGTGATGGCGTTGCTCAACAACGCCGACGAGCCAACCTACAGCATCCCGCCCCTCGACCTCGAAGCCAAGCAGGCGGATCATGCCCGCCGCGTCCGCGCCGCGGAAGAATCTTTGGAAGGGAAATTCCCCGGCGGCGCCGCGGCCCTCGAGAAGCATTTCGGCGCATGGCTGAATGAGGAAAGCCAACGCGCCTCGAAGTGGGAGACGCTCCGCCCGAGCAAGCTCAAGACCACGATGCCCACGCTCGACGTGCAGCCGGATGGCTTCATCCTCGGCGGCGGCGACATCTCGAAGAGCGACGTCTATGACCTGGCCTTCGATCAGGCCATCAAAGGCGCCGTCGCCATCCGCATCGAGGTCGCACCCCACCCTCTCCTCCCCAACGACGGCCCCGGCCTCACCAATTACGAAGGCCCGCTCGGAGGGTTCTTTCTCAGCGAGTTCCAAGCCTGGCAAGGCGACCGACGCCTGACGTTCGACGACGCCACGGCGACCAACGACGAAGAAGAAGATCGCATCAGCGACGCCGCCGCGGCGAAGCCTGCGACCAAGGTCGTCGCGAAGACGCCGGCCAAGGCCGCGCCGAAGAACGCCAAACGTGCCGCCAAGGCCGCCGCCATCCGCAAGAAAAACAACGCTGCGGCCGCGCTCGATGGCGAGATGTCCAGCGGCTGGCAAGTCCTCGGCGGACTCGGACAAAACCATGTCGCCGTGTTCCACTTCGATAAGCCGACCGACCTCTCCGCGGGCTGGGCCATCAAGATGCTGTTCGAAAAGCACTACGCCTGCCCCGTCGGGCACTTCCGCGTCTCCGTGACCACCGATCCCCAGGCCACCGCCACGGGACATCCGGCCGAGATCGAAGCCATGCTCGCCGGAGCCGCCCCGCACGACCAGGCCAAGCTCCGGCAGCGCTTCCTTGAGACAGCACCCGAACTGGCCGTCCCCGCCAAGGCGCTCGCTACCCTGCGCAAGCAGGTCCCGCGCGGCCAGCCGACGCTCGTGATGCGCGAACGCCCGGCCGCCCACCCGCGCCCGACCTTCCTCCACCACCGCGGGGAATACCTCAGCCCCAAGCAAGAAGTCCCGCCCGCCGTCCCAGCATTCCTTCCCGCCCTCCCCAAGGATGCTCCGGCCAACCGCCTGACCTTCGCCCGCTGGCTCTTCGCCCCGGAGAACCCGCTCACCGCCCGCGTCGCGGTCAATCGCCAGTGGCAGGCCTTCTTCGGCCACGGCTTCGTGCGCTTGCTCGAAGATTTCGGCTACCAGAGCCAGCCGCCCACGCACCCGGAGCTGCTCGACTGGCTCGCCGTCGACTTCGTGAAGTCCGGATGGTCGATGAAGAAGCTCCATCGCCTCATCGTCACCAGTTCCACCTACCGCCAATCCTCCATCGTCACGCCTGAGCTCGCCGAAAAGGACCGCGAAAACCTCCTTTATGCCCGTGGCAGCCGCTTCCGGCTGGACGCCGAGATCGTCCGCGACAGCGCTCTCAGCGCCGCCGGACTGCTCTCCGCCAAGATGGGCGGCCCTGGCGTCTACCCGCCCCAGCCCGCCAGCGTGACCAGCGAGGGCACCTACGGACGCATCGAATGGAAGACCAGCGAAGGCGAGGATCGCTACCGTCGTTCACTCTACACCTTCATCAAGCGCACCGCCCCGTTCGCGATGGCCACGACCTTCGATGCTCCGACTGGTGAATCGTGCATCGCCCGACGCGACGTCTCCAACAGCCCGCTCCAGGCGCTCACGCTCCTCAATGATGAAATGTTCATGGAAGCCGCCCGCGTCCTCGGAACGAAGACCCTCGCCGCCGCCTCGGACGATGAAGGACGTATCGCGTTCGTGCTTCGCCGTTGCGTCACCCGCCCACCAGCCACCGACGAAATCGCCACCCTGAAAGCCTTCGTCAAAGCCCAACGCGCCCGCAAGGTCGCCGACAAGGACATCTGGACGGCCGTCGCCCGCGCCGCCCTTAACCTCGACGAGAGTATCGTGCATCCTTGAACGCAGATGAGAAACATGATGGACGATGAAAGATGGATGATAGAGGAAGGCGAAGAGGCCTCCGGCTATCAGCGACTGGAGGTCTGGCAGCTGGCGCGCGACCTGTCGGTAGACATCCACCGCATGACCCTGGAAGCGCTTCCTCGCTTCGAGATGCATGAAGTCGGGTCTCAAGTTCGTCGATCCGCTAAGTCCATTCGTGCCAACATCGTCGAAGGCTATGGCAAGCGACGCTATAAATTGGAATTCCTCCGTCACCTGACCTATGCCCTTGGTTCGGCCCAGGAAACCCTCGATCATCTGGACACCCTTCACGAGACCGGCTCACTCACCTCCCAGGCCCACCACGCTGAACTCACGTCCCAAACCCGTCTGCTGATCGCAAAAGTCGCTACGTTCATGCGCGGCGTCGAACTTCACCATCGCTCCTGACCCCCTGCTTCTTCGTCCATCTTACATCCTTAATCTTTCATCCTTCATCTGCCATGTTCCGCCCTAACATCACTCGACGCCACTTCTTCCAGGACTGCGGCGTCGGCGTCGGCAAGATCGCCCTCGCCTCCCTGATCGCCGACGGCGCCATGGGGCAGCTCGCGGCCGCCGGCTCCGGCATGCGCTCCGGACTCCCTCACCACGCCCCGAAAGCCAAGGCCGTCATCCACCTGTTCATGGCCGGCGCTCCGTCGCAGCTCGAGCTCTTCGACAATAAGCCCGAGCTCTCGAAGCTCGAAGGCAAGCCGCTCCCGCCCTCGATCATCAATGGACAGCGCTATGCGTTCATCCGTCCCGACGCCGCCGTGCTAGGACCGCGCTACAAGTTCGCTCGCCATGGTCAATCTGGCACCGAGCTCTCCGAGATGCTCCCGCACCTCGCCACCGTCGTCGACGATATCGCGGTGGTGAAGTCCTGCCGCACGACGCAGTTCAACCACGCCCCCGCGCAGATCTTCATGAATACGGGCTTTTCCCAGCCCGGCCGACCCAGCATGGGTTCCTGGATCACCTACGGTCTTGGCTCCGAAGCCAAAGACCTGCCCTCCTTCGTCGTGATGAGCACCGGATCCGGCATCAGCGGCGGTGCCGCCTGCTGGGGCAGCGGCTTCCTCCCGAGCAGCTACACCGGCACGCGTTTCCGCAACGCCGGCGACGCCATCCTGAACACCAGCACGCCCGCCGGCATCGATCCTGGCACCCAGAAGGACACCATCGCGCTCATCAACGCGATGAACGACCGTCGCCTCCGCCTCGACGGCGACAGCGAGATCGCCACGCGCATCGCGAACTACGAGATGGCGTACCGGTTGCAGACCTCGGCGCCGGACCTGATGGACCTTTCCTCCGAGAGCAAGGAGACCCTCGAGCTCTACGGATGCGACCCGAAGGTGCCGTCCTTCGCCCGTGCCTGCCTGCTCGCCCGTCGCATGGTCGAACGCGGCGTCCGCTTCATCAACATCTACAACGAAGGCTGGGATGCACATAGCGACGTCGCCGGCAACGTGAAGAACAACTGTGCCAAGACCGACAAGGCCTCGGCCGCCCTCATCAAGGACCTCAAGCGCCGTGGCCTGCTCGACAGCACGCTCGTCGTCTGGGGCGGAGAATTCGGTCGCACCCCGATGGTGGAATCCAGCGTCTCGCTCGGACGCAGCCAAGGCCGCGACCACCACCCCCAGGCCTTCTCCATGTGGATGGCCGGCGGGGGCATCAAGGGAGGCCAGACAGTCGGCGAGACCGACGAGATGGGCTTCAACATCGTCAAGGACGAGGTCCGTGTCCCCGACCTGCAGGCCACCATCCTCCACTGCCTCGGCATCGACCACGAGCGCCTCACCTTCCGCAACGCCGGCCTGGACTTCCGCCTCACCGGCGTGGAACCCTGCCACGTGGTGAAGCAGTTGTTGGCTTAGACCGGCTTCTTATCTTTTCCTCGCAACCCAGACGGCTTTCCGCTGTTTGAAGGGTATGCGTCTCCCCCGCTTCCTTCCCCTCCTGTTGGCCGTTCTGGCCGGCTGCTCTTCCCTCTTCGCCGCCGGCTTCCGCTTGGCCGCACCGATCTCGGACCACATGGTCCTGCAGCGCGAGAAGCCTGTGGCCGTCTGGGGCTGGGCCGACGCCGGAGAGTCCGTCACCGTCGCCTTCGCCGGACAGTCCAAATCCGCCACCGCGGATGCCGATGGCAAGTGGACGCTCAAGCTCGACGCCCTGACCGCTTCCGCTGAATCGCGCTCGCTCGTGGTCACGGGCAAAGACGGACATAAGATCGAAGTGAAGGACGTGCTCGTCGGCGAAGTCTGGCTCGGCTCCGGTCAGTCGAACATGGCGATGACCGTGCAGTCCGCCAACCACTTCCCGACCGTAAAAGCCCGCGCCAAGCAGCCGCTCATCCGCCACTATCGCGAGACCTCGACCCACTCCGCGACCCCCGCCGCCGAAGGCAAAGGCCTCTGGCAGGAATGCACGCCAGAGACCGTCGGCGGTTTCTCCGCGGTGCTCTACTTCTTCGGTCGCGAACTGCACTCTGACCTCGGCGTCCCGGTCGGCTTGATCAACACCTCCGTCGGCGGCACGCCCATCGAATCGTGGGTCTCCGCCGAGGCCCAGTCCTCTGATCCGGAAACCAAAGCCAACTTTGACGCGAAGATGAAAGACTACCTCGCCTTCGATGAAGCCAAGGCCCCCGAACTCTTCAAGAAACAGACCGCCATCTGGAAAGCCGCCGTCGCCAAGGCCAAGGCCAACGGCACCCCTTTCGTGACCCCGGCGCCTAAGGATCCCCTGGCGATGCGTAAGCTCAAGGGCGGACCCGCCGGCCTTTTCAACGCCAAGGTGGTCAACCTTGTCCCCTACACGCTCCGCGGCATGCTTTGGTATCAAGGCGAAGGCAACGCCGGCAACCCAGGCCTCTACCATAAACAGCTTTCCCAGCTCGTCACGAGCTGGCGCACGCTCTGGGCCGACGAAGTCCCCTTCGCTTGGGTGCAGCTCCCCAACTACACCTCGCCCGGCGAAGGTTGGCCCCGTATCCGCGAGTCGATGATGAAGACGCTCGAGCTCCCCAAGACCGGCATGGCCATCACGATCGACATCGGCGACATCAAAAATATCCACCCGACCAACAAACAGGATGTCGGCAAGCGCCTTTCCTACTGGGCGCTCGGCACGGTCTACGGCAAGAGCGTCCCCGCCATCAGCGGCCCGCTCCCGGCCGGCTCCTCGATCAGCGGCAACGCGGTCACCGTCTCCTTCAAGCACACCAACGGCGGACTGAAGTCCATGGACGGCGGCGCCCTCAAAGGATTCCTCATCGCCGGCGCCGACCAGCAGTGGAAGACGGCCGAGGCGAAGATCGTCGGTGATACGGTCGTCGTCAGCAGCGCTGAAGTCGCCCAGCCCGCCGCGGTCCGCTACGCTTGGAAGGATTGGCCGGAATACAGCCTCGCCAACGGCGCCGGCCTGCCCGCCTCCCCCTTCCGCACGGACGACTGGCCCGTACCCGTTGCCAAGAAGTAAACCCTTCGGGGATAGTGCCTAAAATAGGGGGTTCGCCTTGCAACCCCACGGGGTTTGGGCTGTCTTTAAAACCAGCATGAAGACCCCGCTTGCCGTCTTGGCTCTGCTTATCGGAGCCACGCCCGCTTTCGCCCTCAACAAGGGCAACGCCGGACCGACCGACGTTCAGCTGAAGTTCGACCTGCCCGCACCCGCCCCGCTCTCGGCCGAAGAAGCCCTCAAGAGCTTCAAACTTCCGCCCGGGTTCCGGATCGAACTCGTCGCCAGTGAGCCCATGATTGAAGCCCCGGTCGCGATCAGCTTCGACGAACAAGGCCGGCTGTTCGTCGTCGAGATGCGCGGCTACATGCGCGACATGGACGGCACCACGGAGAAAGAACCGCTCGGTCGCATCGCGCTCCTCACCGATACGGATGGCGACGGTCGCATGGACAAGTCCTCCGCCTTCCTCGACAAACTCGTGATGCCCCGCGGCGTGATGGCCGTCAACGGCGGCGCCTTCGTCGCCGAACCGCCGAATCTCTTCTTCTGCCGCGACACCAAAGGCACCGGCGTCGCCGACGAAAAAATCCTCATCGCCTCCGATTTCGGGACCTTCGGCGGCCAGCCCGAACACATGGCGAATACGCCGACATGGGCCATGGATAACCGCGTTTACGCCGCCGGCTACGCCACCAGCTTCAAGCTCAACGCCGGCACCTGGCAGCGCGGCCCCGGACTGGGCCGCGGCCAATGGGGCCTGAGCCAGGACGATGCCGGCCGCCTGTTCTTCAACTACAACTCCGACCTCCTGCGCGGCGACCTGCTCCCCGCCGCCGCCTTCGCGCGGAATCCGCTCCTCCGCGAAGCCACCGCGGTCAACAGCAAGATCATCAAGGAACAGTCCGTCTACCCTTCCCATCCGACGCCGGGAGTGAATCGCGGTTACGACACGAAGACGCTCCGGCCGGACGGCACGCTGGCCAACGCGACCTCCACCTGCGGCGCGGCGATCTACCGCGGCGACGCCTTCCCGGCGGAGTTTCGCGGCAACGCCTTCATCCCAGAGCCCTCTTCCAATCTCGTGAAGCGCGTGATCATCACCGAGAAGGATGGAGTACTCACCGGCGCCAATGCCTACGAGGAAAAGGAGTTCCTGACGTCGACCGACGAACGCTTCCGACCCGTCATGACGGCGAACGGCCCTGACGGCGCCCTTTACGTCGTCGACCTCTGCCGCGGCATGCTCCAGCACCCCGCCTTCCTGACCCACTACCTCGCCGCCAACATCAAGGCGCGCAAACTGGAGACCCCCGTCAACCAAGGTCGCATCTGGCGCATCGTGCGCGATGACCGATCCGCCCCGAAGTCCACGAAGATCCCCTCCGACGTCGCCGCCCGAACGAAACTGCTGACGCATCCCAACGGCTGGGTTCGCGACACCGCCCAGCGCCTGCTCGTCGAATCCGCTGACGCCGCCGCGGCAGCCCCGCTCCGCGCACTGCTCGCCGACGCCCAAGCCCCCGCTACGGCTCGCCTCCACGCCCTTTGGTCCCTCGACGGCCTCGCCGCCGCCCGGCCCGAGGACATCCGTCTCGCCCTCAGGGACGCCGACACCCAAGTCCGTGCGGCCGCCATCCGCATCACACCGGCTGAGATGCTCGCCGAACTTTGCGCGCTCAAGGACGAGAAGGAGGTCCTGGCGCTCGCCCACCTCGCCATTCGCCTATCCGCCGCCAACCTGGCCGAAACTGACAAGGCTCTCGCCGAAATCCTCGTCGCCCATGGCGACATCGCTCTCGTGCGAGAAGGCGCCCTCACCGGCGCACGTGGTCGCGAAATCGCCCTCGCCAAGGCTGTCGCCGCTCTCGGCTCGGACGACAACCTCAAGCAGACAGGTCCCACCCTCGAAGCTTTTTCCATCCTGATCTCCCAAGCTGGCAAAGCCGGCCCACTCGAAGGCATGCTCGAAATATGCGCCGGGCTCAGCAACCGCCACCTTCGCGCTGCCATCCTCCGAGGACTCGACCAAACCACCCGCGACCCGAAGGCCAAAAAGCCTGTTCCACTCAAGACGGTCTGGCTTAACGCCGAGCCGGCGTCGTTGGCGAAACTAAAGAAGGCCGTCACCGAAGCCAACGTCCTCAAGAATCTCGAGAGCGTCACAGCACGGCTCGCTTGGATCGGCAAACCCGGCGCCCCGGCAGCGCCGAAGGTCGTCGCGCTCACCCAAGCGCAGCAGGCGTCGTTCGAGAAGGGCAAAGTCACCTTCACCAACCTTTGCGCAGCCTGTCACCAGCCGCATGGCTACGGGCTAGACGGCCTCGCCCCTCCCTTGGTCGACAGCGACTGGGTCCTCGGCAAGCCCGACGTCACGGCCAAGATCATCCTCAACGGCCTCGGCGGACCGATCAAGGTCGGCAACCGCACCTGGGACCTGACGATGCCGCCCATGGGCATGCTCAGCGACGAAGAGGTCGCAGGCGTGCTCACTTACATCCGGCGCGAGTGGGAGCACAACGGTTCGCCGGTCGACGCCAAGTTCGTCGCCGGCATCCGCAAGCAGTCCGCCGACCATCCTAATTCCTGGACCGCCGACGAACTCCGTCCGCCGACCAAGAAGTCGGCCAAGGCCGCCAAGGAAGACGCCAAATAATCTTGCATGAAAACGTTCCGCCTATTGCTCGCCCTCGCCGCCTTCTGCGCCGGAGCGAACGCCGCTACCAAGCCTAATGTCATCGTCATCCTCGTGGACGACATGGGCTTCTCGGACCTCGGCTGCTATGGCAGCGAGATTCCCACGCCGAACCTCGACGCCCTCGCCCAGAACGGCCTGCGCTTCACCCAGTTCTACAACACCGCCCGCTGCTGCCCGACGCGCGCCGCACTCCTGACCGGAGTCTACTCGCACCAAGCCGGCGTCGGCCACATGACCGACGACAAGAAACTCCCTGGCTATGCCGGTCGCCTCAACGACAGCTGCGTGACCCTGGCGGAAGTGCTTCGTCCTGCGGGCTACCTCACCGCGATGACCGGCAAATGGCACGTCGGCCAGAACCAAGGCGTCACCCCTAAGTCCCGCGGCTTCGATCGCAGCCTTAATGCGGCCGCCGGCGGTTTCTATTTCTCCGACGCCCCGCGCGCAGAAATCTTCCTTAACGGCGAGCAGATCGCCAACGATGACTCGCGTCTGCCGAAGGACTGGTACAGCTCCGACCTTTGGACGACCTTCGGCCTGAAGTTCATCGACGAAGCGCTCGCCGCCAAGAAGCCCTTCTACCTCCACCTCTGCCATAACGCGCCGCACTTCCCCCTCCAGGCCCCCAAGGCCGACATCGAGAAGTTCCTCGGCAAATATCGGCTGGGATGGGAAGAAGTCCGTGCCCGCCGCTACGCCCGCCAGCTGGAGATTGGCCTGATCGACAAGCAGTGGGCGAGTTCGCCGATGCCGAACGCGATAAAGGCCTGGAAAGACGTCCCCGCCGAGGAGCAGAAGCGCTTCGACCACCTGATGGCCACCTACGCTGCCGTGATGTACCGGATGGACAAGTCCATCGGGGACCTCGTCGCCGGCCTCCAGCAGCGCGGCGTGCTCGACAACACCCTGATCCTCTTCATGAGCGACAACGGCGGCAACGCCGAGACCGGCGCCCAAGGCCGCACCGAAGGCGATCCGAGCACCGGAAAGTCGCAGTGGTATTCCGGTGAAAGCTGGGCCTATGCCCAAAACACCCCCTTCCGTCTCTACAAGCACTTCAACCATGAAGGCGGCATCAGCACCCCGCTGATCGCCCACTGGCCCGCCGGCATCTCGGCCAAGAATGAATTTCGACGCCAGCCCAGCCACCTCATCGATGTGATGGCCACGGTGGTCGACGTCTCGGGTGCCGCCTATCCGAAAGAGTTCAACGGAAAGGCGATCCTACCTATGGAAGGACGCAGCCTCGTCCCCGCCTTCGCCGACAGACCCATCGAACGCGAGGCGATCTACTGGGAGCACGAAGGCAACGCCGCCGTGCGCCAGGGAGACCTCAAACTCGTCCGCCAGGGACGCAACGGCGGCTGGGAGCTTTACGACATGAAGGTCGACCGCACCGAACTGCACGACCTCGCCAAGAGCCAGCCCGAGAAGACCAAGGAACTCGCCGCCCTGTGGCAGACCTGGGCCGAACGCGCCCACGTGCTCCCGGCACCGGGAGCCGAAGCCGGCAAGAAGAAGGCGAAGAAAAAGAAGTAAGCCCATGTTCGGCGGAAAATGTCCTTTCGGCCACAAGCCGTCCGACCCCTTCAAGGCGAAGCGGGAGGCTGGACCAGTCGCCCGCTACGAATTCCAAGGCGAACAGATTCCGATGATCCTTCGGCATGCCGATGTCCGGCAGGCCGCCAAGGACTGGCAGACGTATAGCTCCGACGCCCCCTTCCGCGTGCCGATTCCTTCCGAGGAGGAAGCCCGCTCGATGCGCCAGTTGCCGATCGAGACCAATCCGCCCGAGCACACGGAATACCGCGCGATCGTGGAGCCTTTCTTCAGCCGCCCGAAACTTCCCGAGATGATCGCGAAGGTCGAGGGGCTCATCGATGGCCTCTTACGTGAGGCAATGGCCCGCGACACGGTCGAGGTCGTCCACGGCTTCGCCCTCCCCCTCCAAGCCCGTGCGCTGACCTACCTGCTGAACACTCACGAAAGCGAAGCGGACCTCTGGATAGGCTGGGGTATCCACGTCTTCCGCGTCCGGGGTGAACTCAAGAAAGGCATCGAGCTGGAGAACTATCTGCACGCCAAGTTCGACAGGGCGAGCCGCACGCCCGGCGCGGACTTCTTCAGCGCGCTCGCGCAAGCAAAGTTCCGCGAACGTCCGCTCACGCGCGAAGAGATGATGGGGTTCGCCAACCTGGCCTTCGCCGGCGGCCGCGACACGATCATCCATACGGTGGCCTGCGTGCTCGGCCATCTGGCGGCCAACCCCGAGGCGCTCGCCTACCTCCGCGAAGATCCTAAGCGGATCACGCATGCGAGCGAAGAATTCTTCCGGTTCTTCATGCCGCTCACGCACATCGGGCGCGTCTGTCCGGTCGCGACTTCCGTCCACGGCGAACAGGTCCCCGCCAGCGGGCGCGTCTCGCTCGGCTGGGCCTCGGCCAACCGCGACGAATCCGTCTTCCCGCAGGCCGACGAATTCAAGATCGACCGTAAGCCAAATCCGCACCTGTCATTCGGCTTCGGTGAACACCTCTGTCTTGGCGCCCCGCACGCGCGCCTGATCGTCCGCACATTGCTCCAGAAATGCGTCGAGCTCGTGGGCACGCTGGAGGTCGTCTCGGCCGAGGAACGCACCGAGATCGAGCATTCCTACGAGCGTACGCTAGGCTACGAATCGCTGTTGTTAAAGTTCCACCCGCGGGCCTGAACGGGGTTGCCATGAGGGAGGCGAGGACCTAGCCCTTCTTTGCCCCAACCTTCGCCCCGTGGCGGGGTTCAAAACACAACCCTGCCATGTTCGCCTTCAGCCTGACCATCTTCTGGGGAGCGTGCCTGCTCTTCCTCGTCCAGCCGCTGATCGCGCGCTTCATCCTCCCTTGGTTCGGGGGCGGCCCCGCGGTCTGGACGACCTGCATGCTCTTCTTCCAGGTCCTGCTCCTCGGCGGCTACGCCTACGCGCACTTCAGCATCAGCCGCCTGACGCCGCGCCGTCAGGTCATCACGCACCTTTGCCTGCTGGCACTCGCCGCAGCCCTGCTACCCATCACCCCCGGCGATCAATGGAAGCCCACCGACGGCACCAACGCCGCTGGAC
>Ga0209298_10001732_pt1 | contig 14069 bp, 6 predicted proteins | sample S_140806_EF_Meta_FD_187325 | JGI IMG/M metagenome (GOLD analysis project Ga0209298, IMG submission 187325) | Freshwater microbial communities from Lake Simoncouche, Canada to study carbon cycling - S_140806_EF_MetaG (SPAdes) (version 2) | ecosystem: Environmental > Aquatic > Freshwater > Lake ...
TTCCATGTGCCTTTTGGCGGCACGCTGGACTCGGACAACCGCTGGGTGCTCTTCTCGTCTCTGATGCCATGGGAAGCGCTGGAAGAAACATATGCCCCTCAGTTCAACCCCACGACTGGCGCCCCTGCGAAACCAGTGAGGCTGGCGTTTGGAGCGCTGTTCATCAAGCAGCGGCTTGGCTTGACCGATGAGGAGACCGTCGAGCAGATCAGAGAAAACGCTTACATGCAGTTTTTCCTTGGCTTTGCCGGCTATTCCAGCAAGGCACCGTTCGACCCATCGATGATGGTACATTTCCGCAAGCGATTCTCGGAAGAGGATCTCAATCGCATCAACGAACTCATTGCCGAACGCGGTAAAGCCATGGTGATCGATGCCGTGGCGTCACTCCCAAACGATGACGACTCTGACGATCCAGATGCTGATGCTGGGCAGCAGCTCTTACTCGGCGAACTTGTGAAGCCTGTAGATTGGCCAGAGGGCAAGAACTGGGGCACACTCACTATCGATGCATCTTGCACGCCAGCCGACATCACCTATCCAACTGACCTGAAGTTACTGAACGAGGCGAGGGAGTCTACAGAGCGAATCATTGATGATCTCTGCGACCAACGGTCAGATCTACGCAAACACCGGCCCCGATATGATCGTGGGAGGGCACGCGCTGTTTTCCTCAATGTCGCCAAACAGAAGAAGCCACGCAGCCGCAAGATAAAAGCAGCAATACGCCGCCAGCTTGACTACCTGCAGCGTAATCTTGATGCCATAGATGCCCTGATCGCTTCTGGCGCACAGCTTTCGGGCCTGACGACGCATTGGTGGCGCAAACTTTTAGTGATCAGTGAGCTGCACCGCCAACAAAGCATCCTGATTTACGCCAAGACACGCAGCATGCCCGACCGTATCGTCAACTTGCTTCAGAGACATGTTCGTCCCATTGCTCGTGGTAAGGCAAGGGCACCTTTTGAGTTTGGCGCCAAGATTAGTGTCTCCGTGCGGAATGGCTTTGCCTTCCTGCACAGGATCAGTTGGGATGCATTCAATGAAGCTGAGGACCTGATTCCACAAGCCAAGAAATATAAGCAAGAACACGGCTGTTATCCCGAACGAATTTGCGCAGATCGAATTTATATCAACACCAAGAATCGCAACTTCTGCACCAGGAACAGCATACGGCTATCTGGTAAGCGATTAGGGAGACCGCCCAAGGATCCAGAGGTCAATGCTGCCCACAAGCAGCTGCTCAGTGCAGATCAGCGGAGGCGAAACGAGGTGGAAGGTTGCTTTGGATCAGGGAAGCGGAAATATTCTCTGAGGTTGATTATGCCTCGGCTGGCCAAAGGTGCAGAGACCTCGATCTGCATGGCATTTCTGGTGATGTGCGCGGAGAAGATCCGGAGGCTCCTCCGCCTCTTTTTTGTCCTTATCTTTGCCTGGGTATGCGCTTGGCAATGGCCAGGCTGCCTCTGGTCGGCGCTCAGGAACATTTACCTGCTCGAGTCAACCGAATACTGGTCACTCGGTAACCGTGCTTAGGAGCTGCCTACGCCACTGTCCTTGGCTGCAATCGAGCCAGCTCGCGATTTGTTTTTTTCAGGAGTCCCAACTTAGCCCGATCTTTGGCAGAATTGCGTTCACCTGACAGTCCTTCGACGTCTAAGCACAGCCTAAATCCACCCAACCAGGAATCAAACCACCCTCGGCCCCAAACGCCTTTCCTACGCTCAATCCTTGGTTGAGTCGGCCTTGCTGGTAGACCAACAAGTTGATAAACGGCGCCACATCCTTCAACAAACCCATCTAGCATCAAGAGAGCATATAAGCTATGTCGCATACTTAGAAGGCCTGAGCTTAGATGACCTAGGCACAAATCAGATCTAATTCCATGTCGGGAATCGGGCCGTCATCGCGGATCGAGCCCGCCAACACAGACGGCACTCCCCGCCGCACACATTCGTGAAACATGCTCTCTATTGGCACCCCTGCTCCAAGACTGCCGCCAGCAAGCTGCCGCAGGGGGGGATCGTGCTAATCGCCTTGAGGTGGAACCGATGGCGGCCATGCACCGCCCCATCGAGGCGCTCACCCGAATGTTGGCACTGGAGGGGCTGTGCCGTTGCTGCCCAAGGCTTTCGGTATAGAGCACGGCCTTGTCGAACTCTGCTTCTGCGAGAAGACGCTACTCCTTTGGAGAAGTCTTCGGCTTGAGGCGATTGTTCTCCTGTTCCAGCTCCTTAAGCCGTTTGGCCCCCGTGGCTTGTGGCCTCCGGCCGACTCCGACAACATGGCGCCGTAGGGCTGTCGCCAGCGGTGATAATTGGTAGCCGAAATCTTCAGGTCTCGGCACACGTCAGCGACGCGCTGACCCTGATTAAGCAACTGATCAGCAGTTCTCAGCTTGCGGATGACCTGCAGGGGATGTGGCGTGTGCGTTTCATGGGGGTTCTACTCGTCAAATCTGGCCGATAGGGGAGCTCCTCACAGGGGATCGTTCAGTTTTTGGGGTCCATGTCAAGCAGGATTGGATCGCCGAGAACGGAGCCGCAGGATCGGGGCGGATGCCACACGCCAGCTGCACACGGCGGGCAGGACGGCGCTCAGAACAGCGCCCGAGACCTCAACCGGACGAACCCCGCCCGGGCTGCGCTGCCGCCATCCCCGCCGTGAAGCGCCGCAGCCCCTCGGCCAAGATCCCCTCGCTGGTGGCAAAGCAGAGGCGCACATGGCCCGCGCCGCCGGGCCCAAACCAGCGGGGGCTGCCGGGCACCAGGGCCAACCCATGCTCGTGCCGCAGCCGCTCCACCAGCGCCTCGGCACCCTCCCCGCCGGCCGGCAGGCCCACGAAGGCCACATAGGTGGCATCGGGGCGGCTCACGCTGAGGCCGGGGATCGCCCGCAGGGCGTCGATCGTCTGGTCGCGGCGCTGGCGCAGATGATCGAGAAAGGCCGCCAGCCAGGCCAGGCCCTCGGGGCTGCAGGCCGCCGCGGCCGCCACCTGGCTGAGGGTGGCCACCCCATCCACGGTGCTGGGCTGGTCGCTGGCGGCCAGCAGCGCCGCCAGGGCCTCCGGATCGGCCATCGCCACAGCGCCCACCCGCAGCCCCGCCAGGGCGAAGCCCTTGGAGAAGCCCTGCACCACCGCGCCGATCGCCGCCAGGGAGGGCTCCAGGGCCAGCCAGCTGGTGAACACCGCCGGCGGATACACGATGTCGCTCCACACCTCATCGCTGAGCACCCGCAAACCCCGGGCCAGGCAGAGGCGCCCCAGGCTTTCCAGCTCCTGGCGGCTGAAGCAGCGGCCGAGGGGGTTGTGGGGATTGCAGAGACAGAGCAGGCGGGTGCGGGGCGTGATCAGGCGCTCCAGGGCCTCCAGATCCAGGGGGCCATGGCGCCCGATCGGCCAGAGCACCGGCACCCCGCCGGCGGCCCTCACGACATGGGGGAGCAGGAAATCCACCGGATCCCACACGATCGCCTCATCGCCGGGCTGCAGCCAGTGCCGCGCCACCAGGGCCAGGCCGGCGGCGGCGCTGTTCACCGCCATCACCCCGCCCGGCTCCACCGCCGCCCGCCGCCGCTGTCGCAGGTCCCGAGCCACGGCCTCGCGGAACAGGGGCAGGCCGCCGGGCGGTCCGTAGCTGAACACCCCGTCGCTGACATGGGCGACCAGGGCCTCCCGGATCACCGCCGCGGCCGGGAAATCGGGATCGGCGGCCGTGAGCGGGATCACCCCCTCCGGCTGCTCGGCCCAGCGCTGGTTGAAGGCCCGCTGCCGCAGCAGGGGCAGGGGCACCGCGGCATCGTCGAACAGAGGGGTGGGAGGCGGGCTCATAGGGCCACCGGCAGCAGCTCGCGGTCGGGCCCGAGGCTCAGGAAGGCGGCGGCCATGTCCCGCCCCATCGCCACGTAGTGCCGCAGCAGGGGCAGCCGCTGCCGCTCGTAGGTCCGCAGGGCAACCTCGATCGCCGCGGAATCGACTGCGTCCCGCAGCAGATCGCGGAGCAGGCAGGCATCCTCGAGGGCGAGGTTCACCCCCTGGCTGGTGAAGGGCAGAAGGGGGTGGGCCGCATCACCAAGCAGGGCGATATTGGGACCCACCAACCGGGTCGGCGGGTCGAGATCGAGGGGGCGCCAGTGGTGGGGAAGCCCGCTCTCCGTGCCGGCGATCACCTCCCGCAGCCAGGGCGGAAAGCTCCGCAGCAGGTCCGCCAGAAAGGGCAGCGGCCCCGCCGCGTCAGGCCAGCCGTGACGCTCCGTGTCGAACTGCACGAACCACACCAGCCGGCCGCGGGCCAGGGGGAGCAGACCCACCGCCAACCCGGCGCTGGGCTCCACGATCTTCAGCATCCCATTGCCGAGCCGGGCCGCCAGTGCCGGAGCGGACACCTGGGCGACGATCTCCTGCACCCGCGCCACGGTGCCCGGCAGCCAAGGTTCCTCAAGGTGTTCCAGCAGCGCCCGGCGACAGCGCGACAGCGCCCCATCGGCGCCGAACACCAGGTCGGCGCCGATCTCCTCGCCGCCGCGGAAACCCACGGCCACCACCCGCCCAGCCGCGCAGCGACGCAGGGTCTCGAACCGTCTCCCATCGAGGATCCGGGTTCCATCCAGCCGGCTCCGCAGGGCCGCCAGCAGCCGGGAACGGTCGAGCGCCAAGGTTCCCGGCTCAAGGCGATGCTCCGCGATGGTCTCACCCTCCGGCGTGACCAGGCGGGTGTGCTCGATGGGGAGGGGCTCCAGTTCCCGATCGCAATCCACCCCGAGGGCCTCCAGGGCCTGGAGGCCCCGGCGCAGCAGCAGAAAGCCGAAGCCCTGGTGGGCCGGCACCTCCAACCGCTCACACAGCAGCGGCGTGTAGCCATGGGCCTGCCGCCAGCCCACGGCGAGAGCCAGGCCAGCCACGCCGGCACCGATGATCAGCGATTGGATTTTTGGCAACTGTCGGGATTCCAGTTGGGCTGCCGGAGATGAGGGGGGGTCGACTTGGAGAGGGCAGACTGGGCAGACAACCTTCCTGCCCCCAATCCTGCCGAGCATGGTCGTTTCCGTATCGGGAAACAGCAACGGAATCACCACCCAGCTGGGTCAGCAGGGCCTGGGCCAGCAGCCCTGGTGGGTGGAGCAGTGGATGGAGCTGATCAACGCGTACCGCTTCAAGAAACGGCTGGAGCGAGCCTGGGACTACGCCCGTTCCGGCAACGTGGTGTCGATCCGCTTTGAAGGTCGACGGGTGCATGCCCGTGTGCAGGGCACCGGTGAGGAGCCCTACAAGGTGAAGCTCTGGCTCGATGTGCTCAACGACGAGGACTGGGGCTACGTGCTCGAGGCCCTGAGCCTGAAGGCGCGCTGGTCGGCCCAGCTGCTGGCCGGGATCATGCCCCAGGACATCGAGCGGGCCTTCGCGGCCAGCGGCAAGCGGCTGTTTCCGTTCAAGTTGCAGGAGGTGCGCAGCGAATGCACCTGCCCCGACAAGGCCAATCCCTGCAAACACGTGAGCGCCGTCTACTACCTGATGGGCGACCGATTCTCGGAGGATCCCTTCGTGCTCTTCCAGCTGCGCGGCCGCACCCGCAGCCAGCTCCTGGCCGACCTGGCCGAGCGGCGGCGCCAGGGGGCGGTGGTGCGGCGAGAGCATGCGCCCCATCCGGTCCACGCGGCCATCGCCGATCCGGCCCGCTGGTGGCGCTATGACGCCGCCCTCGATCCCGACCTGGTGGTGATCACCCCGGCCCTGGAAGGGGAATCGGGCCTGGAGGGGGCCGGTCCCCTGCCCCTGGCGGAGGAACCCCGTTTCCCGGAGGCCAACAGGCTGTTCCTCGAACGTCTGCGGGAGCAGGGGGTGGCCATGGGCCAGCTGGCCATGGTGCGCGCCATGGCAGCCGGCAGCGACTCCAGCGAAACCGGGGAGGCCGCGGGCGGCACCGACGGTGCCTCTAGCTGAGTGCTCCTAGCTGAGCCCCCCTGGCTGAGCCCCCGGGGTCTGGCCGATGCCGCTCTGATCCTGCGGGGCCACGAGCGGGCCTACGGCCGCCCCCTGCTGGCGGGCGGCGGTCATCGCCACCTGCGGCTGCCGGCCCAGGAACTGTTCGCGGCAACCTGCGTGGTGCTGGCCCACGACGGCGGCGACGATCCCCGGCTCATCTACGCCAACGCAGCCGCCCTGCGGCTGTGGCGCCGCCCCTGGTCCGCGCTGGTGGGCATGCCCTCCCGGCTCACCGCGGAACCGGCGGAACGACGGGCCCGGGCCGGCGCTCTGGCCCTGGCCCTGCGCCGCGAAGCGATCAGCAACTACGGCGGCATCCGCATCGACAGCAGGGGCCGCCGGTTCCGCATCGAGGGCGCCCGGCTCTGGACCCTGCGCAACGAGGCGGGCGAAGCCCGCGGTCAGGCCGCCTGCTTCGAGAGCTGGTGGTGGCTCTAAACCTGCCTACCGCCGACTCTCAACCAACGATTAAAAAATGCAACATAAGATAATCCTGTTCGTTCTGTTGAGATGGCCGTAAGGCCGACCACCTCACCTGTAGCACCTCGACTCCCTCCAAGACCCCAACCGCCATCCCCGCTGTCCCCCCAAGACCTAGCCCAGCATGCCCGATTCACCAGCCAACCCTCCCAGTTCCCTGCCGCGCCTGAATTGGCTGGAACTCCTCGGTGGGCCCTCGGATGACACCGGCTTTGTTCTCACCAGCGGTGGCGACGGGTCCATCTATCTCGGCGGGGAGACCAATGGCGGCATCTGGGACGGCCAAACGGCCCGGGGTCGACGCGACGGCTTCGTGAGTCGATACAACCTCGCCGGTCAGCGGCTGTGGACCCAGTGGTATGGCAGCAACCAAGATGATCAGGTCCGGGGCCTGAGCGTCGATCCCTACGGCATGCTCTACGTGAGCGGCGGCACTCAAGGCGGACTCGGCGACAACAGCAGTCCCATCCCGAACGCTGCGCCCAGCGATGGTTTCTTGAGCCGGATCAACGCCGCTGGCGAAAAAAAATGGACCCTGCAGCTCGGGGCCGAGTCGTGGGATCTGCTTCGCTCCTTGGCCGTGAGCCAAAGCGATGGCTCTATTTACGGCATCGGCTATAGCGCCAGTCTCAGCTTCAGCCTGCTGCCCACCCGTCCGACCCAGGAGGCGCCGCCGGATGCCTTTGTGATCAAGGCGGATGCTGCCCAGAATGTGATCTGGGCTACACGGATCGGTAGCGGCAATCAAGACTACGGCATGAATCTAGAGGTAAGCAACGATGGCTTCATTGCTGTCACCGGCTTCTCCGGGGACAGCAATGCCACGAGTCCAGCCAGGGGATTCCTGAGGAAACTCAAGGCCAGCGACGGCACGGTTGTCTACACAAGAATTATCGGCGATGCGATAGCCGGCAATTCCTACGGCGAGGATCTCAGCATTGGCATCGATGGCTCCGTCTACGTTGCCATCAGCACCGATGGCAACCTCGGCGGCAACACCAATCAAGGCAACCGTGATGTAGCGGTTCAAAAGTATAATCAAAGCGGCAGTCTGATTTGGACTGTTCTTCAAGGAACGGCAGCCAAAGAAGAAGCCCGCAGCATCGCCACTGGTCCGGATGGATCCATTTATCTCACGGGCCACACCTCCGGCAACCTCGGCGGCCAAATCAACAATGGCGGCGAAGATGCTTTCATTACCAAAATTAGCGAGAATGGCATCATCCAATGGACGAAGCTGTTGGGCACAGCTGGCAATGATGTCGGCTGGTCGGTGACGCCAGCTGGCAACAACAGTTTGATCGTTTCCGGTCTCACCAATGGCAATTTAGAGGGTCGAACCTCCAAGGGTGGACAAGACATCTTCATTGCCAGCCTGGATATCTCCGAGCCTGCTGCCGCAACCTCCGTTTCTGTCAGCCTGAATCGCACCAGTATGCGCGAGCAGGATCAAGAGCGCCTCCTGTTTAGCTTCAGCCGCACCGGCTCTTTGGTCGAGCCGCTCAGCATCAGTTATTCCCTTGGCGGCAGCGCCAGCCAGGCCGACTACAGCGGTGCCGTGCCTGGAGCGGCCCAACGCTTCATTCTGCCTGCCGGAGTGCGCTCAGCCAATCTGACTCTCAGCCCCGTGGTCGATAGCCTGGTGGAAGCAGACGAGAGCATCGAGCTCAGGCTCAATCCCGATACGGCCTACAGCATCGCCACGGCAGCGCCCCTCAAGGCAACGCTGATCGGTGAGCTGAATCATGATCCGATCGCCACCTTCACAGCCAAGCTCTCAGCCAGGGTCGGCGCGGCGACCCTCAATGGCAAGCTCAGTTCCACAGACCAGGAGAGTGGCGATCAGGCTTCTTTCCGGCTCCTGCGATCGGCGCCAGCGGGTTTTGTGCTGCAGGATAATGGCACCTGGAGCTTCAACCCGCAGGATTCCCAACTCCTGAGTATTCCAGCCGGCGAACGACGCAGCAGCAGCGTTGTTTACAAGGTGGAGGATCGGGTCCCCACCTCACAGCCCAGCCTGCCCCCGGGTGTGGTGCGGGTTGGTGGTGCCAATGCCCAATTCGCTACCATCCAGGCCGCTCTCAACGGATCACCAGCGGGCTCGGTGCTGCTGCTAGCCGCCGGTGTCTACAACGAAAGAATAACAATCGACAAGGATGTCACAATCCTTGGAGCCTATTACGGCATTCCGGCCGATGAGTCATCACGCGGAAGCACCAGCGGGGAAAGCGTGATCAAAGGCTACCTTAATGTAGCCGCTACCGTAAACCAATTCAATCTCGATGGCGTCACCCTGCTCGGAGACTCTGCCTTCGGCGTGAACATGCGCGTTCAGGCGGCCTCCTCACGACTGACCAACTCGATCATCACCGGCGTGCGGCCTCCAGGGGGCTATGCCGACTTCGCCTATGTGAAGTACACCCGCGACGCAGCCCTACCCGCCTACAAAAATATCACGATTCAAAATAATGTTTTTAATGGCAATGTCGATTTCAACGCCACTCCCGTTGTCCTTCAGATCAACAACTCTGAGTCGATCCAAGTCAACAATAATGCCTTCCTGAATGCGGGCGGTGGTGGCAACATAGTGCTTGCCGGAGATTCAGGCACGATTGAGATTCAAGACAACCTGATTATCGGAGGTGGCAAGGGCATTGCCACCTACAACGGTAGCATCGAAAAACTTGAAATTATCAACAATACGCTTCTTGACAGCAATCTCAACGGCATTGATCTTAACTTCGGCAGCATTCTCAAGTCTGGCCTGATTGAGGGCAACCTTGTTCAGGGCAGTGGCATCGACCGCACCAACCAAGCGGTCACCAGCGCCAACCTCAGTGTTTCGCCTCAAGCCGAGTTGTGGTCTGATTTTCGAATTGGTAACAACAATCTCACCAACCCCTTCGGAAGCAATCCCGCTTATCAGGGATTCATTCCCGCTGGCCTCACCAACGCGACCTTGCAGCCATCAAGCATTGGCACCCTGACGCTGGAGGTGGAAGCACCAGCCCCAACTACGCCTGCGGCCGCCTTACCCCTGGCCCGAAGCAACGATGCGACGCGCTTCCGTGTCAGCCGCTTCGCCACCGATCTTGGCTTTCCCAGCAGCTTCGCTGAGCTGAGTGATGGCACACTCCTCGCCGCAGTAACCCTGGGAGATCCAGCCAACCGATCGCCCTTCGGAAGCACTCCCTCCCAGCTGGTGCGGTTGGTGGACAGCAACCGCGATGGCGTTAGCGATTCGCGGCAGGTACTCGCCACCGTGCCGGGTTTCGTGACCAGCCTGCGGCGCTGCGGCAATCTGATCTTCGCGTTGAGCAGCGGTCGTCAGACGGTCTCGCCGACCCTCACCATCCTCCGCACTGGTGCCACAGAGTCGGCGCCGCTGGTGGAGGAGGCCGTGCTGCGCTTCCAATTCCCCCAGGCCTATCTCACCGCCACCAATCCCCACAGTTCCTACGCCCTGGCGGTTCGCAGCAGTGCCACGGTGGCCAATGGTTTGGAGCTCTTCTTCAACCTCGGTCCTCTTGAGGAAGACCGCTCCACCGATCCAACGCTCACGATCGGCCTGAGCGGAAGCGGAGACGTGGAGTTTGCGCCAGCCCAGATGGCGCCGGATTCAATCCAAAGGATTCTGATCACTGATCAGGGCGACAAGCTGAGCATCGGGGCACCGCTGATGGTCGCCAGCGGTGTGCGCAATGCCGCCGGGATCAGTTTCGATCGCAATGGCAATCTGATCTTCCAAGACAATGGCTTTTCTCTTCCAGCCAACACCGAATTCACCCTCAGCTCCGATGAGCTGAACCGCATCAATGCCAACGAATTAGGCCGAACAGTTCCGGATTTTGGCTTTTCCGAATCCTACGTGCGTATCAGCGACGGCGTCATCGTCAATCCTTCCGCCAGCTACCGCCCGCCTCTGGTCAGCTTTCTCCCCCTGAATGGCGGCAAGAGTGAAGGAGCAGTGGAGGTTTCGATCGCTCCAAGCGGCTTCCCGAGCGACTTTATCGACACGGTTTTCACCAGCTTCTTTGGCAAGTTCGGAGTGGGCACGGCCAAAAACGATGAGAACCCTATCGTTGCGGCCAATCCTGAAACGGGCACCTACTACCACTTCATCAACAGCGCCAAGATGGGCAATCCCAGCGCCCTGCTGGCGGCGGGCGGCAGCCTCTATTTGGGCGACTACAGCAAAACAGGTTTCTTCTTCGGCCCAGGCGCCGACACGGCGGGCGCGATCTACCGAATCACCCCCGTACAGCCGCCGAGCTTTCGCAACCTCCCCCTGCTTCAGCAGGCCGGTTCCAGCTCAGCGCGCCTGGCCTGGTCCATCGATGCCGATGCGATCAGCAGTCTTGAACTCTGGGGAGGTTCCATCCTGGCGCAGGCCCCCAGGCTTTATACCCTGACGCCGCAACCCTCGGGCACGGAGTTCGAGGCCTCGGCGGTGCTCCAAGACCTGCAGCCTGGCACCACGTACTTCTACCGGGTGCGCCTCGGCGATCAGGTCTGCGAAGCCAGCTTCAACACCAGCGGCGGCGTCACCCCCACGGTCAGCCTCGCGATCGCCGAACCCAGCGTGGCGGAAGACGGCCAAGCGCCCCTGCGCTACCTCTTCAGCCGCAGCGGCGACATCACCTCCGCCCTGACGGTGAACTACGTCGTCGTCGGCGGCACCGCCACCCTCGACATCGATTACACCGGTATCGCCGCCACACCAGCCACCAAAACGGTCACCTTTGCGGCAGGTTCCGCCACCGCCACCGTCACGGTTGATCCAACAGTTGATTCGGAGATCGAGCCCGATGAAACCGTTGCCCTCACCCTCGCCGCAGGCAGCGGTTACACGATCGGCACTGCGGCTGCTGTGGTGGGCACGATCCTTAATGACGACACCGCTATAGAAAATCAAGGCAATACCAAGCTGCTAATGCGCGGCGATGGCAAGGCCTTTGTGGAAGTCGGAGGCGCACGCCAGGAGATCTCCTCCCCCTGGAACTCCCCCGCCGGCAACGACAGCAGTGAGTGGCAGATGCTGGCCGCTGACACCATTGCCGGCGTCAACCAGATCCTCTGGCGCAACAACACCTCCAGCTTCCTCCACACCTGGACACTCGATGCCAACTGGACCTGGCAGGCCTCCTTTGGCGCCGATGGGTTCAACACACCCAGGGCCTGGGAGCTCGAAACAAGCTTCCAGGTGGACGCCACCCGAGATGGCATCATCGGCACCCCCTTCACTACCGTCGAAGCCCAGGGCAACACAAAACTTCTGCGGCGCGGCGATGGCAAGGCCTTCGTGGAAGTCGGAGGCGCCCGCCAGGAGATCTCCTCCCCCTGGAACTCCCCCGCCGGCAGCGACAGCAGCGAGTGGCAGATGATGGCCGCTGACACCATTGCCGGCGTCAACCAGATCCTCTGGCGCAACAACACTTCCAGCTTCCTCCACACCTGGACACTCGATGCCGACTGGACCTGGCAAGCCTCCTTTGGCGCCGATGGGTTCAACACACCCAGGGCCTGGGAGCTCGAAACAAGCTTCCAGGTGGACGCCACCCGAGATGGCATCATCGGCGCCCCCTTCACTACCGTCGAAGCCCAGGGCAACACCAAACTTCTGCGGCGCGGCGATGGCAAGGCCTTCGTGGAAGTCGGAGGCGCCCGCCAGGAGATCTCCTCCCCCTGGAACTCCCCCGCCGGCAGCGACAGCAGCGAGTGGCAGATGATGGCCGCTGACACCATTGCCGGCGTCAACCAGATCCTCTGGCGCAACAACACCTCCAGCTTCCTCCACACCTGGACACTCGATGCCGACTGGACCTGGCAAGCCTCCTTTGGCGCCGATGGGTTCAACACACCCAGGGCCTGGGAGCTCGAAACAAGCTTCCAGGTGGACGCCACCAAAGATGGCATCATCGGCTCTCCCACCACCCCCGCCAACCTCCAATACGACTGGTCCACCGCCACGCCCCTTGGCGGCTTGCCAGCCCTACTCAAGGCCAGCCTCAACCTGACCAGCCCGCGTCCCGCCGAACCCACCCTCAGCGTGACCGCATTGCGCGTGGATCTGTGGGCCCCCGGCATCAGCCTCACCGGCACACCACGGGCAACGAACTGGAGCAACGGCGTCAGCGAAACCATCAGTCAGACCACCCGGCAATTCATCAGCGCCAGCCGGAGCGCCGGGCTGCCCGTGGTGGCCGCGATCAACGCCCCCCCCTTCGATCTCATCAGCCAGTACCAGTTCCAGGCGGTGCCCACCAACCTGCGCGGCTTTGTGGTGAGCGAGGGCCAGCTGGTGAGCGACACCGACAGCAACGCCGATACCTTCAAATCCACCTTCCTGTTCGACACGCTCACCGGAGCACGGATCGAGAACATCACGGCGATCAACGCGCCAGCCTTCTCCTCCCTGAAGGTGGCTACCTCCGGTTTCGGAATCGTGCTCGATAACGGCCAGGTGACAGGCGACACCACCCTCCAGAACGCGCGCTCAGCGCTCGGGCTCAGCGCCGACCGCCGCTACCTCACGCTGGTGGCCGTCGATCGTCTGCCCAACGCGAGTCAGCCCAGCGGCTGGCAGGGGGCCACAGATTTCGACACGGGACAGATCCTGCGCGGCTTTGGCGCCGCCAAAGGCATGCTGCTCGATGGGGGCGGCTCCACCCAGATGGCCTGGTGGAACGGCGGACTCTCTCAGGCGGAGTTGCTCTCCAACCCGCTCTTCGAACGTTATGTCGGCAGCTCCTTGGGGGTGACCTACCAGTCGGTCGGTTGAGGCCGACGGGATTGCTCCGGAGCCAGCCCGAACGCCGGCGATCAAGCCTCTCGAGCCGCCCCACCCCCCACCAAGTGCCGGTAGCAATCGCAACCCTGCGTGACGATCACGGCATGGGCACCGTTCCCCCGGGAAGTTCCTACAGTCCACCCCACCACGATGCCGCAGCGCCAGGACGATGAATATCAACCCTCCATCTTCTTCCCTCAGCCACACACCCCTCTCCACGGCTCCAGGATCCGCCAGCGCCACCGCACCGCCGCCGCGGTTGAGCCTCCAATGCGAATCGATCGCGGCCGACACCACCACGATCCGCTCGCTCGACTGGGACCGCAGCCGCTTCGACATCGAGTTCGGCCTGCGCAATGGCACCACCTACAACGCCTTCCTGGTGCGGGGTGAACGCACGGCCCTGATCGACACCAGCCATCTCAAGTTCGAGGCCACCTGGCTGCCGCTCCTCAAGGAGGAGATCGATCCCACCACGATCGACCATCTCATCGTGAGCCACACCGAACCGGACCACTCCGGCCTGATCGGTCACCTGATCGACCTCCACCCTGAGATCGAGATCGTGGGCTCGAAGGTGGCGATCCAGTTCCTGGAAAACCAGGTGCACCGCCCCTTCCGCTCCCGCGCTGTGAAGAGCGGCGAGGAGCTGGATCTGGGCACCAACCCCACCAGTGGCGTGGCCCACCGCTTCGAGTTTCTCAGTGCCCCCAACCTGCACTGGCCCGACACGATCTTCTCCTTCGACCACGGCACCGGCATCCTCTACACCTGTGACGCCTTCGGCCTGCACTACTGCAGTCAGGAGCTGTTCGA
>Ga0209298_10001736_pt1 | contig 14060 bp, 21 predicted proteins | sample S_140806_EF_Meta_FD_187325 | JGI IMG/M metagenome (GOLD analysis project Ga0209298, IMG submission 187325) | Freshwater microbial communities from Lake Simoncouche, Canada to study carbon cycling - S_140806_EF_MetaG (SPAdes) (version 2) | ecosystem: Environmental > Aquatic > Freshwater > Lake ...
CTTGTTCATTAGCAGTCTCTTTGTTGTTTACTACAACTACTTTAGTAACTATATTATTTTCAATTTGTGCAAAATGTGCCATGTTTTTCCTGTTAAGCAGTATAGCTTCCTGTGCCTGTAAATTTAATAATAGTATTTGAACCGCTTGTTGTTATAGTTGGGCTTCCTGTAGTTGTACTTGAATAAAGAGATGTAAGAACTGATAGAATAACTACGCCTGAGCCGCCTGTACCGCCATGAATCCCGCCAGCACCCCACGCCCCACCACCCCCACCGCCGCCTGTATTAGCAGTTCCGTTTCCACCATTTGTTTGTGCGCCAAAAGAACCGCCCCCACCGCCAGCAGAAGCAGTGCCTGGTGTCCCATAATAAGAAGCTCCAGAGCCACCTGAAGCGTAAAATGTAGATGTTCCAGTAATGGATGAAGTTGCTCCTGTGCCACCATTACCACCATTATTTGATACACCATTTGCCCCAACGCTTCCAGCACCACCGCCACCTGCACCATGATATGTGCTTGCAGAAGCAGTACCGCCTGCAAAACCTTCCCCTGAAATTCCAGTGCCGCCTGTACCACTAGAATAAGAACCGCCCCCGCCAGAACCACCAGATAAAGCATCTTTTAATCCTGCTGCACCATCACCACCACCACCACCACCACCACCTGATGATGTAATAGTAGTAAGTCCTGTTCCCGCAATAGAAGAATTATCTCCCGTTGTTCCTCTACTTACACCGGTTAATCCGTAAGCACCACCGCCCCCTACCGTAGCAGTATAAACTTGTCCTTTAATAAGTGATGCAGTTCCAGATTTAAGTCCACCCGCACCACCACCACCATAAACTGCACCGCCCCCACCAGCAGCTACAACAAGATAATTTGCTGATACTATAATTTTCGCTGCTGATAATGCCCCAAATCCTCTTGCTGAAGCAACAGCTAATCTTGACAATAATGGCATTAACTAATTCCTATTTAAACTGTGTTTGTGCTGCAAATACTGTGAAAGCTGCTGAACCTGTTTTAACGATAGTGTATGAATAAGCATCAATTCCTGAAGCATTACCAGCAGTCCATGCTGTGCCACCTTGATATTTAGGTGTGACAGATGAACCATCTATTTGGAGAGCATTATTGTAATATGCTGTTGCACCTTGTGTAACTAAAAATACTACTGTAATTGCTTGTCCTGTAGACATTAAAGTATTTAAAGATGTTGTGCCATTCCCTCTTACATTAACTGTCCAGTTAGCTGAAGCATTAGATGTATAGTATAAAACTGATTGTGTTGTTACATCATAATTAATAGTTCCTGTAGCTGCTGTTGCAGATACTGTTACTACTTCTGCTGAGTCTTGAAATACTGCTGCTATCGCTGTTGTTGATCCTGTAAATGTTTGAGTAGCTGTGAATGTAGTTGCAGTTGCTGGAGCTACATAATCTGTACCTGCGGTAGCTGCTGTAATTGCTGATGTACCATTACCTTTAATCACACCTGTCAGAGTAGTCGCACCAGTACCACCGTTAGAAACTGGTAATGTACCTGTGATACCTGTAGAAAGTGGTAATCCTGTACAATTTGTTAATGTGCCAGAAGCAGGTGTTTGTAAGATAAGTGCATCAGCAGTTTGCAGTTCTTCTATAGAAGTTCCTGTAAGTACTAATGGGTAAAAATTTGACATATTTCTTCCTTGTTAAGATACTGCTACATTAATTGTAGAGCCACCATGATTTAATATTGGTAATACACCATTTGCAACTGATACATCAGCAGTAGTTGATCCACTATGTAATAATACTACTAATCTGCTAGGTAGTGTAGACCATGATGTATCCGTACCATTTGTTTTTAAGAATTTACCTGTGTTTGATGTTTGTGATGGTGCTAAAGCATTAAATGCTGTATTAGCTGTTGTTTGTCCTGTACCACCACTACCAATACCTAATGTACCTGCTAGAGTAACTACGCCTGTAGCTGCTGTAGAAGGTGTAAGGCCACTTAATGATGTTTGGAATGATGTAACACCTGCACCACCACTTGCAGATAATGTACCTGTGCTAAATGATAATCCAGAGCCTATAGTTACATTACTAAAACCACCAGAACCATTACCATATAAAATAGATGATCCGCTAGTAGCAGGAGCATAATCTGTACCAGATGTAGCTGCACTAATTGCAGTACCATTACCTTTTAGTAATCCTGTAATAGATGTTGAAATAGTAATAGCTGGTGTAGTTGTAGCTGTTGCTACTGTACCTGCAAATCCGTTAGCTGATACTACTGACGCTGATGTTACAGTACCTGATCCTTTGCTATTAAACGTAGTCCAGTCTGTGGATGTTAAATAACCATTAACTGTGCTAGATGCTGCAGCCATGCTAATTGCTGGTGTTGCACCACCTGATGATACTACCGGAGCAGTACCTGTTACGCTTGTAACTGTTCCTGCAGCAGGTGTTGTCCATGTAGGAGTTGCACCTGTGCCAGCAGAAGTTAATACTTGACCTGCTGTACCTTGTGAACCATCAAAGCTGGTTGTACCTGTTACACTAAAGTCTACAAAACTACCATTTTTAGGTGTTGTAGCACCTATAGTCATGTTATCTATTGTACCTACGCTAGTAGGATTTACTTGAATACTTCCTGATCCTGTTGGATTAATATGTACATGACCAGTACCAGTAGGACTAATATCTATTTGTGCATTAGAGCCATTTAAGTTTGTAGAAACATTTAATGAAATATTATCTCCACCACCAGCACCCATACTCATCTGAGTAGTACCAGCAGAATTTTTAAGAGACAATCCACCTGAATTTGTTGCTTGAACTGTTGGTGTAGTTAAACTTGTAGAAGCAGTAAGTGTAGTAAATGCACCTGTTGTAGCTGTAGTAGCACCTATTGTAGTACCATTTACTGTGCCACCTGTAATAGTTACAGAGTTAGCATTTTGCGTAGACATTGTACCTAAGCCAGTAATATCTGTGCTTGGTACTGTTGCACTTGCTGTAAACGCAGATGTACCGTTACCCTTTACATATCCTGTAAGTGTAGTAGCACCTGATCCACCGTTAGCTACAGGCAATGCTGTGCCTGAATATGTTAAAGCTAGTGTACCTGCTGCTGTAATTGGGCTTCCACTTACAGAAAATATAGATGGTGCTGTTAATGCTACAGAAGTAACTGTTCCTGTACCACCGGCTGCAATCCATGATGTGTTTGTACCGTCTGTGCTTAAAACTTTACCTGATTGACTTGTTTGGCTGGGTAATAAAGCATTAATAGCTGCATTAGCTGTAGTTTGACCAGTACCGCCATTAGAAATAGCAACTGTACCAGAAATTGTATGATCGTTATTCCAATCAGAAGGCAATACAATGTCAGCTAAGACTGTGCCAGCAGGAAAGTTACCTAATGCAATCTGTGCATCTAAATCGGCTTGTGTCCAATCCGCTATGGTATCCGTCTTGGCATGTTTAATGGTTATTGCCATTATTTAACCCCTATAATCTTACCATTCGAATCACGAATAACTGTTTTTGGTCTAGTCATGTGTTCAATAAGTGCTTGATGTGCCATTTCTTGTTTAGCAGCCAACTCTTGATTGTGCATGTGATTAGCATTAATTAACTCAGCTACGTTTTGGTTTACTGCACTTAACACACCAGAGATTTCGTCTGTAAGATGTAAGTTACCATCTATGCCAACGTCTACTAATGGATCAGCTAACGGATTAGCTTGCATGTATTGTTGTTTAAGTTTTGTTTTAGCTTCTAATTCAGCCACAAATATCTTAGTTTCATTTTCTAGTTTAGATTTCCAAGCGTCAAACTCTAATCTTTGTTTTTCTAGGGCTTGATCTAGCTCTGCTTTGTGCTGACGTTCTTTCATGTCGTTTTGTGCTTGAGCTTCTTGTTTTTGAGCTTCTAATTGTATCTCTTGTTCACGCATTTGTGTTTCATTTTGTAGTTCAGATTGTCTAGCTTGAGCTTCCATTTGAATCTTCATCATTTCTGGATCTTGCTTAGGTTGTTTAGGTTGTTTAGCTTGTTCTTTAATAGCATCTGCTACATTATCAAACTCACCTTCTAATACTCTGCCTACTCTGTAACCTGTTACACCAAATTTGAGTAAGTCCATAAGTAATGGAGTAGCTTCTGGTGGCATACCTTGTGATGCTTGTGTAGCTCTTTCTAAGAATTGGCCTACTGCACCCAAGAAAGCAACACGATCTTCTTTTTCTTGTTGTTCATCTTGGTAAAGCATAGAGTCTGTAGCTACTTCTATACGGAATGTACGCATAGGATTGTCTTTTAGCATAGCAATAGCTTGTGGTACTAATGCTTGATCTTCTGGGCTTAATTGTGATACTCCACCAATCTTGACTAATGTCTCAGGTTGGAATTGACCACAGATAATTTGAGCTTTAAGTTTAAGAATGTTAGAAGCATAGAAAGCTACACCGTCTTGATATTCTTTTAAGCGTAAGGATGCAAATTGGCTCTTGATTTGAGCTGATGTTGCAGTCTCTATAACATTAGATTGGCCACGAATAATATCAGATATACCAGTAATATCGTAGATTTCTTGTTTAAGCTGAGCCATAGCTTCATAAGCATTTTTAAGAGCCATAGCAATAGGTGTAATATCAACAATATCAATCGCACCTCTAAGACCTTGTTTCTCAGAAAACGCAGGCCAATTTTTAACTGGGATAAGAGTATTGTTTTCACCTTCGGTAAATAAGCGTTGTAATGTTGGTTCTGATGCGTCATATACACCACGAACTTTTAATGCGTCTATAAGGCCAGAAATGCGTGTAGAGAGTACATCTAAAGCATTAGCTTGATCTTGATAAAGTGTGAAATCTGGAATAGGTACTAATGTTTCATTAGTAATAGTTGCGTAGAGTGGTTTAGGGCAAGGGAAAAATTCTTCTAACTGTAAAGGATCATCTCTTTCATCTAAGATTTCATTAAGTGACTTAGAAATCCATAATACCTTTTTAGTTTCACGATCCCATAGCTCAATGATAAGGCCTTTTTTACCAATACCATCTGAGTCTTTATATTTCTGATCGTCTGGGCTTGAATCTAGTGGAATCTTCTCACCTAGTTCTTTACCAAATCGTTCTACTAATGCTTTGCGTGATAAGTAAACCTTACGCCATACCTTGTTTACTTCATCCCATGTTCTTGCTGGCTCATGTCCAAAGTCTTTCCAATGTACATAGTCTACCGGTGCTGCTTCTGAATCTAAATATTCTGCTGATTCTTCTGATTCTTCATCTTGTTCTGATACAGCATAGTCTTGTGACTCAATCTTAGGCTCATAACGAACCCATGCTGATCCACGACCACCTAAAAATCTGTCAAATACAGACGCTTCTAAACAATGTTTAAGATCACCGTAGTGAGTAATCTCAAAATCCATAGCTCTTTCAAGAATCATGGATGCAACTCTACCTACTGGATCATTGTCTTTAAATCTGCGTGACACATCCGCTTTAGGCATGCGTGAGAATGTAGCAGCTTTTAATGTGCTTACATTAGCCCATAGCATGTTATAGCGTGATTGTACGGAATTTACTTGACGTTCATCTCTGTATCTACGCAATATTTTATCTGTGCGGCTTGCCCATTTAGCAAACTCTTTATCATACTGCGTAACAGTATTTAGGTATAACTCTACTTTAGTCATGCTTATGCAAAGACCACAGTTGCTGATAATGTACCAGTAACAACAATATAAATACCTGCTGTTGTACTAATTGGCATTGGATACCATGTGCCTGCTACCAATGTTACTGTATCAATTACTTTAGCTGTAGTTGTTGTAGTAGCACTATCATAAATAGTTACTGTGCCTACTGTAGATGTTGAAGCAAATATACCTAGTAAGCTAGTACCAAATGGACATACGTTACCTGTTGCTGTTAATAATTTATAACCACCTACGTTTTGATTTGTGCCTGCCATTTTATATCCTTTTACCTTGTGTTTTAGGGGCTGATTCCCATAATTCGTTTAATGTTACTTTCGTCTTACCTACATGCAATCCTCTAGGTTCTTCCTTCTTCTCTATCTTAGCTTCTTCTTGCCAACATACAGCTAGGTATCTAAATGCGTCAGCAGCGTGAGATGTCCAATCGTGTTTAGGTTTATCTTTGAATATCTTGCGATCCTCATCCCATTCACGTTGATATTGCTTTAAAGCTTCTAATCCGTCTGCACAGTTTTCCTTATCAATCCATACTCTCGGAAACATAAGTCTTGCAGCTTGTATACCATCCATAATAGATAGGTTAGTAGTGATACGCATGTTCTTCCACTCAAAGTGAGAAGCTAACTGTTCTACAATAGATTTACCACCAGATGCTAAAGTTTTAGCTTTAGCGTCATGCGGTAGATAATGTAATCCAAACTTATAAGGTTTGGTAAGCACTTGCGCAGCATAGTGAGCTATTTCCTTACCACTTGAAGCGTAATAGTCAATCACATGGACTTCCCCATGAATGACCTGATAGAACCATATAGCAGTATCATCACTATATCCTAGATCCCATACTGTGTGTACAGGGACTTCTTTATCATACTTAACTTCTGTGATTCTGTGTTCTTGTTCGGCTTGGTATAACTCTCTACCCCATATTGCACCAGGTATAGCAGCGTCAAAATCACATTCCATCTCTTGTCGCCAAGCATCTTCAGTCATTTCTCTTTTTAAGGAGTCATACTCGCTAGGCAGAAGTATATTACTTTGTGATGCTGTGATCTTGAGTGCTAACCATTCGCTACTTGTAGTAGCCCTGTTATACACTTCCCAGAATTGGTTGCGACCTTTAGGTGTGCCAATAATAATAGCTTTACCTTGTCTATCGGCTAACGCTGGGCGTATAACGTAATTCCATACTGACGGTTTCCAGTCACCATACTCATCTGCTACTAATAGATCAAAGAATAGTCCACGAAGGCTATCTGCATTGTCTGCACCAAATAATTGTATTCTTGCACCATTAGCAAAATCTATACGCATTTCAGATTCGTTTATGGTAGTACCTTGTATTGACCTACTAAAATATTTAAAATAATCCCAACTGACTGATTTCGCTTGACGGTAGAAGGGTGCTAAGTAAGCTCCTCTAAAGTCTGTGCGCTGTGTAATGAGTGCTTCTCTTATAAGATGATTAACACAAGCTACTGTCTTACCAGCTCTACGGTGAGCAACTACTACAGCCCATCTTTTATCTGTATCGTGTAATGGGTTAAATGCTTCTCGTGGAGTATAGGGTATTACTATTTCTTCCATGTGTATGTAACCTCACCACTATGTTCAGTAGTTTGGTCTATTTGCTGTGTAGGTTTACCATCTACTCTATCACCTAGTTCTCTAATAGCTGATACATCACCTGACGCTGCTTTCTCTATTAATGCTTCTGCAATAGCTCTGATCTTATTACCATCTGCTTGTAATAAGGCTCTCTTTAGAGTATCAGCCCATAACCTATTGTTTTTACTAGAATGTGTATTGCCTTTATTGGCTTCTGCGGCAATCTCTCTAGCTTTTGCTAAATGTTCGTTTAATTCCATATACTAATAATCAGGGTAGCCTGATTCCTCGTTGTTATTTGTTAAATTCTTTTAAACCTCTAATAAGTGCTTCATTTGGTTGTATATCTAATCCACCATGTTCAGGTAAGTATTTAAATGGATAAAACATACGTCTTTGATCTTCATTCATGTGTAATCTGTTTTGTGTTAGCCTAGCTTCAGCTTCACCACCTAATTTTCTGTAAGCATCTCTAGCCATTTCATATTGCTTTGTTGGGTTAGATTCACTAATGTATTGCATATACTGTTCAGGAAGATGATTTTGTAAATATGTAGATCCTTCTGACACATTTCCACCTTTATTAAAGCCTTCTATTTCTTGAATAGCATGTTGAAATTCATGTGCAGCAGTTGATGGTGCTTTACCTTCTTCAAAAGCATTTTTGTATATATTTACACCTTCACCAGGCCCATTAAATGAACCATAATATCCATGACCTTCATATTTAGAATTAAGTGGTAGATTTTTTAATTCAGGATATGCGTTATATAGATCTGGATGAGAATAAAAGTTTTCAGATTTAGTTAAAAATGGACTGTTATATTCTAATTTATCTAAAATAACTTTATTATTACCTAATTCTCGTTCATTAATTTTAATATTATCTTTTAATTCTTTTTTAGCTACATTTAATTGTTTTGGAAATAAATCAGCATTAGTTTTACTTGCTTCATTAACTGATTTTAATAATTCTTTAGATTGTAAATCTTGTGCTGCTAAGTTATTAATCTTATTTTTAATTGTATCAGGTGTTTCAAATTTAGCTTCAAGATCACTTATTTCTTGACGCCATTGTTTATCTAATCCACGACCTGTTCCTGTTTGATTCCAAATAGATTCAGGATTTGTGCCTTTAGCTTCTAATGCTTGAGCTAATGCGTGTGCTTCTGTATTCCATAGTTTAGACTTAGGGCCAATAAATGTGGCTGTTATACCTATTGGATTTGATACATCTAATCCTGCATAAGGATTTTTAGCTAGATCCTCAAACGCATTTGCTGCTGATTTCTTAGCACCCTCTGTGTCACCACGCATTAGGTTTGCCATTGGGGTATCACCTGCCTTGTATTGTTCTACAAGGTTAGCTAGTGTATCCCTTAATGAAGCCATGTTACTTTAGGTTTTCTAGCTTGTAGATTGCTGTTAAGAATACTGCTACAATTTCGTCTATCTTGTTTTGTAATGCTGTATCTTCTTTGCTATATGCTTTATAGCGATTTTTCTCTATGTATTGTAGTTTGTCAGCTATACAGTATAAAGGTTCTTTGTATGATTTCTTTTCTGTAAGGATAGGTATATCTAATAGGCCATGTGCGCCCTGTGTGATTTCTGCTAGATCATCTGTTAAGTCTAGTAAATCCTCGTAGAAGTTTTGTAGAGCTTTATGTTGTGAATAGCTTTTAGTAGATAAGTGGTATCTATGTGCTAGTTCTCTAGTTAAGAATAGTGTGGCTATAAATTCATTCATATTAGGATACCTGTGTCATTTGTGGCATTGGTTTGGCTAATCCTACACCAAATCTGTTTTGGCCTTGTGATTGGCCCATATTCATAGGGCCTTGTGGTGCTTGGTTCATGTTAGGTATTGGTGGTTGCATGTTAAATGATGCGTTTGATTGTGGCATCTGCATATTACTCATCTGTGGAGTAGGGTTACCGTATTGGCTTGCTGGTAACATGCTTGGTTGTGCTGGGTTAGGTTGTCTGTAATTAGATGTATTACGCAAAGCATTACCTAGCATTTGATTTCTAGGTTGTTGGTTTTGCATAGTATTGAAGTTGTTTTCTGGTGAACCGATCATATTATTTACTCATTAGGGCTTGCGCTAGTTTATGGGGATCTTTCTTTACACCTTCTGCTGCCAGTTTTTTAGCTGTTGCTTGTGGAATGCCTACTTTTTTAGCAATAGCAGGATTATGCTCTGCGGCTCTAAAAAGCTTATTCTGTTTGGCTGAGTAAGGCATCTTGTTCTTTCTGAAGTAATTTGGGTATTTCTTTTTTAGTTGTATCACCATCTCTAATACATTCAGGGCAAGTAGGGTATCCGGTGTAGTCATACACGTCTCCGCAATCTTGGCATACTGTGATTTTCACTTGATTCCCTATGTAATGATATAAAAAAAGCCCACGTTTTAAGTGAGCTTATGCGGAACATATAGATACAATTATCCCACATCTGCGATTATACCAAAAATCAGTATGCTTGTGTAGATTATTTTAGGCATTTATACGTCTGCCGCCAATAGTCATAAGATTATCCATAGCAAGCTCTAGCTTAAATTCATAGGCAAATGGCTTCCTAGTCTTTAAAAAGCGTGTGTAGATAGCTTCCTGTTGTTCTTTTGGTAATGAATGAATGATACTGTCCATTGTATGTACATTTTTTAAGTCTTGAGCTGATACCATATCTTCAAAAGCATCTGCTGTAGATTCACCACCTGAACTAAATCCTACTGCTTTTTTAGGGAAACCTAACTTATGACTATCATGTGCTTTCATGTATAAAGCCCAATCCTCGCATATACATAATAAACGATCCATACTAAGCATTTTTAACCTTTTCCTCTATAAGTCTAGCAAACCTTACCATGCGTTCTACGCTAACTGGCTCGTAACCTGTTGGAAATACTTTTTTATATATAGCAATAATATCTTCTTGCGTCATGTTCCTATTTTCACTCCTTCACCTACTATAGAACTACCATGAAATGAATCTTGATCTGGGTTAAATCTTAAATTATGTTTTGCGTCTTTATCGTTGTAAACTTGTGAGCCTTTTATTTGATCTTCTGTAAACTTTACTTCATGGCCAAATATAGACTGTAATGGATGCGGTTTAGGTTTGAGATAATATGTAACGTCATTTATTTTGTATGATGTAAGATGATCTTCATTTCTAAGCCTATACATAACCCATTTAATTCTGTTGTAATGCACACCTAATTTTAAAGACATATCCTGGCAAGTCATTTTATCCTCGCCTATTGCTTCTATTACCGCATCTTTGTATTGATAATAATAATGCTCTGATTGAAATTTCAACTGACGTCTTTCACTTTACAATGCCATTTACGTTTATCGTCTTGATGCCAGCCATGTACATGAATAGTCCAGCCAGCATCACGAACTGCATTTACATATTCATTATCAGCTATTTTATTAACTCTTGCTGACATGTTAGATGCTGTGGTTGTTTGTACTGCTAATACTTCTTTACCCTTTAAAGCTAGTATATCTATAAATCCAAATAGATCCTGACGTATTCTGGCAAAACTGTTCCAATGTTCTACTATAGCAACGGTGTATCCTTCATCTCTTAACTTTTTAAGACTCAGTTGAGTCGGACTCGTTGCCAAATTGTTCTCCATTAGGTTTAGATACACCATCTACAAAACGCTTTTGCACTTCTCCTGTACTAGGATGCAATTCATATTCTGCAAAGTAATTGTTTGCTTCTAAATGTAATTCTTCAAATGTTTGTTTACGTCTAAATATACGATCAAAGTTTTCTTCAAACTCTTTACTGTTTATGCGTGATTGTAATAGATCACCTGTGATAGGGTTTTTATCTGCCATAATTATTCCTCGTTACAAGAATTAACAATATAAACACAAGCTGCTTCAAAAGCCACAAAGATTATTGCAAAAGGTAAAAATAATATACCTATGATACCTACTAAATATTTCATGCTAATCTTTCTTTTTGTAGTAATTCATAATCTGTATTTAATTCACATCCAAGATATTGCCTATTAAATTCTTTAGCAACTTGAGCTGTTGTTCCTGATCCCATAAATGGATCAAACACTATATCATTTTCTTTACTTCCTGCCAATATACATGGGGTAATTAATTCCTTAGGAAATGTAGCAAAATGTGCGCCTTTATATGGTTTCACATTAACTGTCCATACATCCCTTTTGTTTCTTTTTTCGTATATTTTTTTAACCTTACTAAAGTTATGTTGCACATATTTAGATTCTTCTTTAGAAGCATTTTCTCTATGTTGCTTTTTATTTCTTTTAGCTATTTGTTCTTCTGCTGAATTAATACATGGTTCTTTTATGGCTTCATTGTTAAAATAATATTGTGGTGATTTAGATAATAAAAATATATATTCATGGGATTTTGTGCATCTATCAGTTACAGACTCAGGCATTGGGTTTGGTTTATGCCAAATAATATCTTGTCTTAAATACCATCCAAAATCTTGCAAAGCAAATGCTACTCTCCATGGTATTCCAATTAAATCTTTTGCTTTTAAACCAATATCACCAGCAAATCTATTATGACCTGTATTGGGGTTATTTTTTCTTCCATCCCAATGTCTACCCTTTTTAGAAGAGTCTCCACCTGTTCTAGCATAACTATCGCCTAAATTTAACCATACAGTTCCATCATCTTCAAGTATATGCCATACATGTCTAAATACATCTACCATGTTAGCAACATATTCTCCAACTGTTTGTTCTAAACCAATTTGACCATCAACTCCATAATCACGTAAACCAAAATAAGGTGGAGAAGTTACACAGGTTTGCACTTTAACGCCTTCATCTTTCCAGCGTTTCATTATCACTCTACAATCACCAAATTCTATTTTATTCATTTTATTTGTATATGGTTGTTAGTAAATAACCACCCTATAGTTTTTCTGTGCGCTTCTTCCCATGCTGCTATTCTATCATGTTTATCTAATGATTTGTCATTATCTATCATGTGGTGGCATTGGTGGCATAAGAACGCTATACGGTGATCATGGGCCTTTATACCTGTACCTTTACCATCTCTTAACTGATTGCTATGTGCAGCCACTATAGTACCGTCTTGCATAGAACACATCATACATGGTGCGCCATTAGCTATTTTAAGTAGTTTAGGGTTTCTATAGTTCATTCATGTTCCCAAATATATGTTTAATAACATCTACAGTCCATCCATTACCAAGCATTTTATATCTAGATGTATTAGATACGCCTTCTGTGTATCCCGGTGGAACTGTTTGCAATCTTTCACATTCTGTAGGTGTAAGTTTTCTACAAACTTTATCTTTAACAACTACATTATCTTTTTGAACTGTAGTAAGTGTATTTGTTTTGTTGTCTTTTCTCATTTCTAATTGTTGTTGAATTGAACCATCATCTAAATATCTACCACAAATGGCTGCTGCAATATAAGCTCCATCTGTAGGTACTTTATGATAACCAGCAATTAATGTTCCTATTTTATCGTGAGTTTCAGATGAATAAAAAAATCCTTTTCCTCTTTGGGTGTTTAATACTCTATCTATTTTAGCTTCAGATAAATTGTATTTGTCATCCACTACAATCTCCAATATATCTTTTAACAAAATACCTTTATCTTCAGGCAAAGTAACATTAGGAATATTAGTCCAATATAATCGTTTTCTGTTTTGAGCAGATACTAAAGATGAATTAATTGTTATTGGTTTAACACCAAGATATTCACTAATAACATCTTCTGATTCTTTTTTCATTCTTACATTTTCAAGTAAAAAGTATTTTGGATTAGTTTCTTTAAGTAATCTTACATATTCAAAAAATAATGCACTTCTAGGATCGTTAAAGTTTAATTGTTTACCAGCAAAACTAAAACCTTGACATGGACTACCACCAATAAGTAAATCTATTTTAGGCAATTCACTACCTTTAACTTTTGTTACATCACCAATATGATTTATATTAGGAAAATTCTTTTTAGCTATTTTCATAGCATCTTTGTCTATTTCAGATGCAAAGTAATTATTTACTTTAAATCCTAATTGGTTTAATGCTATTTGTCCACATGACATTCCGTCAAATAATGATAATACGTTCATAGATCCCATCCCCATCCCATAGTTTGCGCCCATATTTCTATTTGGTGTTGATATTCTGACATTTCGCTTGTAGTAAGTTTGGTAGTAGATTTGATAACTTCACATGGAAAGCCACATATTTCTGTTTGTGATCTAAGCAAACGATAAGACATAAGTTCGTGCATGTTTTGTTTGTCTATGCCTAAATGGTTACCAATGCTTGTATAAAGCTCCCATAACCTTTCGTTTTGCTCTAAACTACGACTTGCTTTAGCTTCTACAACTGTTACACGCCATCTTTTAGTCCAATCAAGTGATCTTAATTTTATAATCAGATTTTCTAGGTTGCTTTCTACTAAATTCCATTTCAGCATGATCCCATCCTTTACTTTTAAATGTTTGTCCGTCTTTGGAAGTGGCTTTATATTCTACGTTACCAAAATGCTTTTGTATAGATTTTAAAAATTCATTTATGCTCATGGGCTTTCCTTGTATCGTAATCCTTTAGCATCAAACCAAAAGTTAAAACTACCTTCCCATTGTGCGTTTCTCTGCTTCTGAACAAATACCTTGCAGTCTGGAATAATTTTAAGTTCGTCATCAGATGTTTTGCCTTCATCAATTA
>Ga0209298_10001738_pt1 | contig 14056 bp, 8 predicted proteins | sample S_140806_EF_Meta_FD_187325 | JGI IMG/M metagenome (GOLD analysis project Ga0209298, IMG submission 187325) | Freshwater microbial communities from Lake Simoncouche, Canada to study carbon cycling - S_140806_EF_MetaG (SPAdes) (version 2) | ecosystem: Environmental > Aquatic > Freshwater > Lake ...
TAAACGACCGAAAGGTTTCGATACTCGCAGATGCAGGAGCTAAAGCGCATTTGACGGAAGAGATTCTTTCCAATTGTCTTTCAACTTTAATTCATGATTTTAAATCGGACAACTACGCTGAAGGGATTCGTTCTTGTTTCCTCGCCATTGCGAACGCATTAAAATCACATTTCCCTTATCAAGAAAACGACATCAATGAGATTAGCAATAAAGTCAGCCGTTAAGTTATTATTCGTCGCTGCTTTGCTCGTCTTTGGCGCAAACGCAAACGCTCAGGATTGCTTTCCTGCGAAAGATGATCGTCGATTGGTTTACGACGGCGCGGGCATGCTTGCAGCCAATGAAATACAATTGTTGGAAGACAGCTTGCAAAATTTAGCTCGCACAACAGGAACACAAATCGTGGTTGTGATTGTGCAAGACTTGTGCGGATTTGAACCATACGCTTTCGCAACAAAACTTGGTGAGCAATGGGGAGTTGGTCAAGCCAAGCAAGACAACGGAATCGTATTTCTCATTAAACCGAAACAACCGTCTTCGAAAGGAGAAGCTTTTATTGCGGTTGGAAGAGGGCTGCACGGAACCATTCCAGATGCAATCTCATACACCATTGTTGAAAATGAATTTATTCCTTTAGCAAAACAAAAAAAATATTTTGAAGGCATAGCGAAAAGTGTTCAAGTACTTTCCGATTTGTCTCGTGGAAAATATCCAGCAAGTGCATACGCTCCGGAAAAGAAAAACAACAAAGGCGGTATCTTTGGCGCAGTCATTTTCTTCCTAGTCATTGCGGGCGTATTCTTTTTATTTAAAGTGAAGAGCACACGTCAATATGCGCGCACAAACAACCTCGGTTTTTGGGCGGCATGGGCCTTACTAGCATCCATGAACACGCGTCACTCAGGATATTACAATTCGTTCCGAGGTGGAAGCGGTGGCTTCGGCGGAGGATCAGGCGGTGGCGGTGGCTTTGGCGGTTTCGGAGGTGGAAGCTTTGGTGGTGGCGGAGCAGGTGGATCGTGGTAATATTGAATTGACCTATCTTCGCGACATGAATTTGAAAATAAGAACATCATTAGCTAGAGCACTGTTCGTGCTTTTTGCGGGTGTGCTTTCTTTTCAAACCATTCACCAGCTCACGGCGCACAGTCATGATTCAGAAACTTCTCATGAGCATGAAGACGAGCAATGCCAGTATTGTGCAATCAAAGCACTTCCTTATTTACCTGTAGAAATTTTAGATATTGCTTTTCATTGCAATGTTGAATTGCCTGTAGCAACGTCGGTTTATGTTTCGCCATTTTCAGATTCAGTTTTTGTAGAACAGTCGGGGAGAGGGCCGCCCCAAGGATGATCGTTAATTCTTTTCCGATTCATTCTTAATCTTTTTCAATGCGTTTATTTTTTCTTGTTCTCTTTTTGGGAATGGGATATTTTGCACAAGCGCAACTGCACGGAATTGTAGTTGATGCTTCCACGCAATGGCCCCTTTCGCATGTTCATGTAGAAGTGCATGAGCTCAATACCGACGTTATTACCGACGGTAAGGGCTATTTTATTGTGGAAGAAATTCCAGTTGGAAAATATCATTTGCATGTGTTGAAGGACAATTACGCAGCGAAGCTTTTCGATTTCACGGTAGAGCACGATTCAATAACAACCTTGCGCATTGAATTGCTTCTTTCAAATTTTCAATTGAATGAAATTGTCATTGAAGACGGAACTTCAAAAGTAGAAGTTCGAAGATCTTCACAAGCCATGGTTTCGCTTTCAGCAGCAGAACTTACGTTGGCCAATGGACTCACGCTTTCAGACAAGCTGAAATCGCAGCCAGGTATTTCTTCCATTTCAACCGGAGCGGGAATGAGTAAGCCTCAAATACGAGCGTATTCAGGATCGCGCTGTTTCATTCAAGATTTAGGAATGAAGCACGAGGCGCAGCAGTGGGGAAGTGATCATGGGTTGGAGATTGATCCGTTTCAAATTGAGAACATTGAATGGCGGAAAGGTGCCGGAAATGTCATGTATGGATCAGACGCAATAGGCGGAGTGCTTACCATTCGCTTGCCCGAAGTTCCGAAAGAAGCTGTGCATGGAAACGTAGGTTCCATCTTCCAGTCGAACAACAACACACTTGGAAATTCTGCACAAGTTTCAATTCGAAAAAATAAAAATTACCTGAAGCTTCGAAGTACGTTAATGAATTATGGCGACATGCAATTGCCGGCCGATTCGTTCACTTATTTGAGAAGAATTTATCCGCTTGCTAATGGCGCTCTTCAAAACACGGCGGGGAAAGATGTGCATGAGCAATTTGTTGTTGGAAGATTATTTCCCAAAGGGAAAATTCAGTTGTCGCAAAGTTTGTATACGCAGAACGCAGGCATGTTCGTGGGTGCGATCGGAGTGCCCACGGTTGGTAGTGTGCAAAGCGATGGCGATTCAAGAAATGTTGGATTTCCAAATGTATCGCTCCGACATTTTAAATCGGCGTTGCATTTTTCTTCGAACACAAAATGGGGATGGTTCGAAACGAATGCAGGGGTTCAGGAAAACAGAAGACAAGAGTTTATTCTTCCGCGAAGAGAGGGCTTTCAGCCCTTGCCGAATTACAACGTTGCGCACGACTTGCGTTTGCGTTCAGCGCAAATCAATTCGTTTTTGCGCATGACTTCGAAGGAAGGGACAAAGACGTTGGTTGGATTATTTTCGGAATTGCTTCAGCATACGCGTGGCGGATATGATTTCCTGTTGCCGAATTATTCTGGAGCTCAGAACGCGGTTTACGTGCAACAGAACGTTCCCCTTCAACATAGAAAAAAAGAAACATTTCGGACACTAGGAATGCGAGTGGAGCAGGGAAAAATGCATGATGAAGCTTTTCGCTCCCCTGTTTATGCATCGGTTGATAGCATTGAATCGTACTACGTTCGTGCGAACGAGATGACTCGAAAATTTATGGGGTGGTCGTTCGAAATTGGAGGAGCTGTTGCGATTCGCGAAGGGCAGTCTTTGAAGTACAGTCTTCAGCGGGCATGGCGTATGCCGAATGCTGCAGAACTATTCATTAACGGCGTCCATCACGGTACCTTCCGCCACGAGCAAGGCAATGCCATATTGAATTCGGAAGTGGGATATCTCTTCGATGCGGCGTATGAACTTCAAACCGAAAAATTCCGATTGTCGTTGGCGGGATATGCGCACTATTTTTCCAACTACATTTTTCTTCGGGCTTCTTCTGTTTTTTCGGAATTGTCGGACGGTGGGCAAGTGTATGTTTATTCGGAAGACCGCGCATTGTTTTCTGGAGGGGAAATAAAAAGTGAATTTCAATTGAACACACGAACCAAAATAGAATGGAGCGCGCAGTCGGTGTTTTCGTATTTATTTTCATCGGGAACAGCTTCTCCGTTTACTCCGCCTATTTCATCGAGTGTAAACCTTCAACAAAAATTATTCGAATTGAAAAACAAGTTGAATGTTCAGTTGGAAGTGCAAGGCAATTGGGCTGCTGCGCAAAACAGAGTCGACCGCAATGAGAAGTCAACGCCAGGATATCACACGCTAGATTCTAGATTGAAAGTTGAATGGAAGTTGCGCGGCATAACTCTCGAAAGCAACCTTGGTGTAAACAATCTTTTCAATGCGTTTTATTACAATCACACGAGTAACTACAGAAGACTGAATCTTCCGGAAATGGGCCGAAATGTATTTATTCAAACATTAATTAAATTTTAAAATCAATTCAAAATGAAAAATCAAATTCTTAAATCGTTTCTTGTGTTAATCGGAGGAGCGTTCATTCTTCAAAGCTGTCAGCAAGAGGATACAAACCCTCCGGCAATAAGTTCCGTTTCAGTGAACGATGTTATGGGACTAGATTTCTTGGTACAACCGGGGGATTCTTTGGCAATTCGTTTTACAATTATAGATGACTACCCATTAAGTCAGATGAAGGCGAGTATTCACGATGCGGCAGATGGGCATAGTCACAATGGTGTTGTGGATACCGCTGCAGTGGTTCCGAATGTAGGTTTGTGGGTTGACACGCGCATTCTAGCATTGTCGGGGACTACTGTTACAAAGACCTTGTACTATGTTGTTCCAGATACCATTCATGGGGTGTGGCATTGGGAGCTTCAGGCGGTTGATGAAAGCGGAAATGCAGCCGAAGAATTGGTTGTGGAATTCGACGTGCAATAGTGGTACGGTTTTTTAGTTAGGGACATTGGTACAACGAATCTGCGTTGTACCTTTAACCCGAACTTATGAAAAAGAAATTAATCCTGTTTTTAGTTGTCCAATCGCTTATCACAGCCACTGCTTGGGCACAACCAGATCCGAAAACAACAACAGATAAATTCGCGTCGTTGTTGAACTACATCGAATACATGTACGTTGACTCGGTAAACTCAAAAGAACTTACAGAAAAAGCAATCATTTCCTTGTTGGAAGAATTGGATCCCCATTCAACCTACATCAGCGCTGAAGAATTGCAAGAAGCCAATGAGCCGTTGGAAGGAAGTTTCGATGGAATTGGAGTTCAATTCAACATACTTCACGACACCATTATGGTGGTGGAACCTATTCAGGGTGGACCTTCTGAGAAACTTGGAATTCGCGGTGGTGATAAGATTGTTACTGTAGATGGTATTAACATGGCTGGAATTGGAATAAAGAATACCGACGTGTTCAAGAAACTTCGCGGTCCTCGCGGAACGAAGGTGAAAGTGGGTATTCTCAGAAAAGGAGTTCCGGGAGTTTCGACTTACGAGATTGTTCGAGATAAAATTCCGATTTACTCTATTGATGCCGCTTATATGGCAGCAGAAGGAGTTGGGTACATTAAAGTATCTCGGTTCGCGAAAACGACAACCGAAGAGTTGCGCAAGGCGTTAGATGATTTAAAGAAAAAAGGAATGCGCGATTTAGTGCTAGACCTTCAAGACAACGGAGGTGGAATGTTAAGCGCGGCGATTGATATGTGCGATGAGTTCTTAGATAAAGACAAGCTTATTGTATTCACTAAAGGAAGGGCTTTTCCGGAAGAGAAGACAAACGCGAAGCCACGCATTAAAGGAAGATTTGAAGAGGGCCGATTGGTGGTGTTGATTGACGAGTCTTCAGCGAGTGCAAGTGAAATTGTGAGTGGTGCCATTCAAGATTGGGATCGCGGGGTTATTGTAGGAAGAAGATCGTTCGGAAAAGGATTGGTGCAGCGACCTATTCCATTGCCCGACGGCTCTATGGTTCGCTTAACCGTTCAGAAGTATTATACACCTGCTGGAAGATGTATTCAGAAGCCTTACGAGAAAGGATTGGAAGATTACGAGATGGATTATTTGAAGCGATTGAAGAATGGTGAGTTCTTCCATGCGGATAGCATTAAGTTTTCTGAAAAAGATAAATACGAGACCCGTCTGACGCACCGCACGGTATACGGCGGTGGTGGAATCATGCCAGACATTTTTGTACCGTTAGACACTTCTGAGAACAGTAAGTATTTTTCGAATCTTCTTCGTGTTGGAATTACCAACGACTGGACCATGGAATACGTAGATGCACATCGTGATGAATTGAAAAAGAAGTATCCATCATCTAAAGATTTTATTTCACACTTCATGTTTTCGGAATCCGAAGTGCAAGCGTTTATTCAAGCTGCTGAAAAGAAGGAAGTGAAATTCAATGAAGAAGAATTTGCTCGTTCAAAGCAGGTGATTCTTATTCGTATGAAGGCTTTGGTGGGAAGAGGTATTTATGAAAACGAATCGTTCTATGAAATCATCAATGAATTGAATCCGGCCTTCAAACGCGGAATGGAAATTCTTGTGAACGGAGAATTCGAGAAACTTCCATTGGGATTCGATGAATACAAAATGGGTAAATCAAAAGCGAAAAAATAAGAAAATGAAAAAGCTAGTATTTGTTTTTGGAAGTGTCCTGCTTGTTTTTGCAAGTTGCTCATCTTCTTCAACCAACACTGCGGAAGTTATTCCAAGTCAACCTGCACCTGTAGTGATTCCAAAAGAGGCTCCTAAGCCAGGATCTGGTGAAGAGTCGCAGAAGCGTTCGAAGACCAAGATTAAATTCAAAAAGATGGTGCACGATTTCGGTCGAATGAAAGAAGGAGAGAAGCGAGAGTTTGATTTTGAATTCACCAATACAGGAAAGGAAGATTTGATCATTGAAGATTGCAAAGGTTCTTGCGGATGCACTGTTCCGGAATGGCCTAAGGATCCTATAAAACCGGGTCAATCTGCAGCAATCAATGTGAAATTCGACAGTACGAAGAAGGAAAAAGATCAAGAAAAGTCAGTGACCATAACGGCGAATACAGAACCGGAAATAACCACTGTCATTAAAATTAAAGCTTACGTAGAGCCGTCGGCTGCGAAATAACAAAGGAAGAACATGGCCAGTGCGCAAGAAGAAATAGGAAGAAGAAGAACGTTTGCAATTATCTCTCACCCCGATGCGGGTAAAACAACATTGACTGAAAAGCTTTTGCTTTTTGGTGGTGCAATACAAACAGCAGGTGCTGTTAAGAGTAACAAGATTACCAAGACAGCAGCTTCCGATTTCATGGAAATTGAAAGGCAGAGAGGAATCTCAGTTGCGACTTCGGTGATGGTATTTGAATACCAAGGCAAGCAAATTAATTTGCTCGATACTCCCGGTCACAAAGATTTCGCAGAAGATACCTACCGCACGCTAACAGCTGTTGACAGCGTAATCCTTGTCGTTGATAGTGTGAAGGGTGTTGAAACCCAAACTGAGCGATTGATGGAAGTTTGTCGCATGCGCGATACGCCGGTAATTGTCTTCGTAAACAAGATGGATTTAGAGGGGCGTGATGGTTTCGATATTCTTGATGAATTGGAAACCAAGCTGTCTATAAAAGTTCAACCACTTTCTTGGCCAATATCGAAGGGATTCAGTTTCAAAGGAGTTTATAAGCTTTACGACAAGAGCATTAATTTATTCGCATCGAATAAGACTAAAGTTGAAGAAAATATAGTTCACATCGAAGATTTGAACGATCCAATTTTAGATGAGTTGGCCGGTCAATATGCGAATGAATTGCGTCAAGACGTGGAGCTCATTAGCAACGTTTATGATCCGTTCGATGTTGAAGCGTACAAAGCAGGAAAGTTAGCTCCTGTGTTTTTCGGTTCGGCTATGAATAATTTCGGGGTGCGTGAGTTGTTAGAGAAATTTATTGAGATTGCTCCAACCCCGCGTTCACGCGAAACAGAGACGAGAGAAGTAGATCCAACCGAAGCGAAGTTCAGTGGATTCGTTTTCAAGATACACGCGAACATTGATCCTCGCCACCGCGATCGCATAGCGTTCTTGCGCGTGTGCAGTGGAAAGTTTGAACGCAATAAATTTTACAAGCATGTTCGCCTGGCGAAGGAGTTTAAATACCCTAATCCTGTAACGTTCATGGCTCAAGCAAAGTCAACCATTGACGAAGCTTATCCGGGTGATGTTGTAGGATTGTATGATACCGGAAATTTCAAGATAGGCGATACGCTTACGGAAGGTGAGAACATGATGTTTAAGGGTATTCCTAGTTTCTCACCGGAGATCTTCAAAGAGTTGGTGAATCGCGATCCGATGAAGACTAAGCAATTGGACAAAGGTATTCGCCAGTTGACTGAAGAAGGTGTTGCACAGGTATTCTTTCAAGAGCCTGGATCTCGTAAAATTGTTGGAACAGTTGGTGAACTTCAATTTGAAGTAATCAAATACCGTTTGGAAAACGAATACGGAGCGAAATGTATTTTCGAACCGAAGTCATATTACAAAGCTTGTTGGATCACCACTACGGATCCAGCGAAGCTCGCAGAGTTTTTGCGTATTAAAGGAAACAACATTGTGAAAGACAAAGAAGACCGAGATGTCTTCTTAGCTCCCAGTCAGTTTATGCTAGACATGGAAAAGCAGAACTATCCGGAATTGAGTTTCCACTTCACAAGTGAATTAGACGTATAACAAAAAGGCCCTTTTTTTAAAGGGCCTTTTTTCTATCTTATAATAGTCACATGTCCTGTGATAATTCGATCGGGTTGTGGGTCATCTGCGCGAGCTTTTTTTCTGTATTTTACTTGGTACGTGTAAATGTCGTTTTGCGCATAATAATTATCATCTCCTGGCGGGTGCTCTTGTGAATTTCCAATCCAAGCTTCTTCAACATCGTTGGTATTAAATATTTTTATTCCCCATCTGTCGTAAATGGTGAATTCATAGAATTCAATTCCTTCGGTGCTGGAAAACGAAGGTTTGAACACATCATTTACACCGTTGTAGTCAAGCGGGGTGAAGGCATTCGGTATGTATACAACTATTCCTTCGACTTGAACCAATTGGGTGGCAATGTCAAAACAATTGTATTCATTCGTAACCGTTAGTTCCACCAAATAATTTCCTTCAGAGTTATAGGTGTGCGTTGGATTGATTTCATTGCTCCAATTTGAATCACCGAAATTCCAATAGTAATTTACAGCTCCGGTACTGTTATCGTAAAATTCGAAATAAGGATAAACGATATCGGCAGTTGTTGCATTGGTTGTGAAACTGGCTGTTGGTGTCGGATGAATGATAACTTCATTTTGGAAGGTCACAGTGTCTGTGCATCCATAGATGTTCGTTACTATCGCTGTAATGCTATACACGCCAGGCTGAGAATAATAATGAACTAAACTCGTTGGGTTGAGCAAGTTTAAAATAGTTCCATCTCCGAAATCCCAGGTTGAAGTTGAAATTCCCGTGCCGTCAATTACAAATTCAGTTGTTGCTCCAACACATAGGTCGTCGTCAACAGCGTTTAGCGTTACCGTTGGAAGTTCGTGTATAATAAAATCTTGACTTACAGAGTCGGTGCATCCGAATTGATTGGAAACAATAAGCTCAACAGTTTGCGCTCCGGCAGTATTAAATGTTGCTATGTAGTTCAAAGAGTTCGTCGTGTGAGAAATCCCCCCGTAGTTCCAAATATATGGAGCTATGGCATTTAATGAATTGTTTTGAAGCGTGGTTGTTACAGGGTCATACAAGCAGTTTTCGTCAGAGCTGAAAGTAAATGCCGCGAATGGCTGTGGATTAACTTGTACAATTTGATTCGCAACTGCATTGCACGATAGCATAGGCAATGTTGAATAATAGGAAGTTGCGTCTATGGTAACGTTGTACGTGAGTGGCGTAGTTCCTTGATTTAAATAGAGGTGATTCGGATTCGAAGTGGTTGTTCCATCTCCCCAATTGTACAAATATGTCGAGGTTGGTAGATTGGTAATTGAAAGCAACAGGGGGCTACAACTATTTACATCGCTATATTGAGCAGTCGTTAGATCAGGAGTGTCATATACATTGACATTTTCTGTTACGGCAGCAGAACAAATAGTTCCGGATGTGTTTTGAAACGCGGTTAGAACAACTTGCGTTTGCAATCCAGTCGCATTTCCGACATCGAATGTCATAGTCGTATTAGTTGCACTGCTGGTACCCATTGTGCCAAAATCCCACAGATAGGTTATTCCTGTGTTTTGATTATTAGCTGTCGATGCAATGAAGTCAATATCATCACCCTCACAGACATTTATTGCTGAAGCGAAAATCTGAGGCAAAGGAGTCGGAAATACATTTATTGTCTGATTTGAAGTGGCAATACAATTCAATAGAGGAACCGTACTGTAGGTGCTCGCTGAAGTTATAGAAAGAGGGTACGATAACAGGCCAGAACCGTTATTGAGGTATGTATGCGTGTTGACAAAATTGATGTTGCCATCACCCCAATTTATTTGATTCGTAGCGGTGGGCAGATTTGAAATTACTACATCAAGGCTACTGCAACCTGATGTTGAGTTAAATGTAACAGGTGTTAAATCAGGTGTGTCGTAAACTACAATTGTTGCGTTTGTAATTTCGGTGCAAGTCACTCCAAGTGTAGTTTGAGTTGCAGTTAATTCAATCGGATAAGTAGTTCCCGCTGCACTGCCTGTTGCGAAAGTGAAAGAAGTGTTTACCGCATTTGAACTAGTCAAATTACCGATATTCCAAGAATAACTAACTCCAAGGTTTTGATTATTTGATGTCGAAGCACTAAAGTTTACCAATTGTCCCTCGCAGCTGTTTGTTGCCGATGAAGCGATGACAGGAAGAGGTGAAGGGTGAATAGTAATAGGTTCAGTGGTTATGGAAGTGCAAACTAAATTTGGAAGTGTTGGGTATGTTATGGATGAAGTAACACCTAAATTATAGGTCAATACAGCTCCGCTGTTGTTTGCATATGTATGGAAGTTATTGGTGTTAGTTACACCATCACCCCAATTTATGGTATTCAAATTAGCAGGTAGGCTTGCTACTTGCACGTCAAGTATACTGCAGCCGTCGGTGGTGCTGTATGAAACAGCACTTAAATCAGGATTGTTATAAACATAGATGTTTGTGCTGATCGAATTTGAACAATTTGACCCAGTGTTGGTAGGTGACGAGACCATTAATGTAACAGGTATGTTTAATCCCTGCGCTGATCCATTTGCAAATGTGAATGTCGAGTTTTGTGTATTTGATGTCCCTAATCCACCAAAGTCCCAGGCGTACCCAAAGCCGTTGCCGCCCCCTGTTATGCTACCCGAAAAATCAATAGTACTTCCAGCACAAATGTTAATTTGAGACGCCGAAATATTCGGAATTGGATTGGCGAAAACGGAGATGTTTGAATAAATGGTATCATTGGCACAGCCATCAGTAACAACTAAATAGGGGTTGTAGTTTTGAGTCGTGTTGTTCACCGCGAAGTAGGTAAACTGTATTGAGTTTTGATTTGCTATAACTGTATTTGCTGGATCATCGAGGTGCCATGTTGCAGATAGATTAGTGTCGAAAGTTGTATTCGTTAACGTTACTGTTAACGGCGAACACCCCTCTTGCGCTGAAGTTATAAATCCACCTTGAACATTGTCGGGAAGAACAGTTATACTGTCGTTATATGTGTCGGTTCCGCATCCATTGGTTAGAGTTAATGTAATTGGATAAACTTGAGTGACAGAATCACTTGGGAAGAACATGGAATTTAAGTTCGGATTATAAGAAGTGAAATTGCCGTATATCCAAGTGTAGCCCGTAGGTTCTCCAACGGAAATGTTATTTACCATCAGCGTGCTTCCTGAACAAATGATATGTGTTGCTAAAGTGAAATTTGCAACAGGGGTAGGAAGCACTGTGATTTGTTGGTCTGAAGTGACAGTTCCGCATGCATTTGTCACGGACAAGGTTGCGGTATACGTTGCTGTTACATCTCCTTGAAGGTATGTTGCGCTTGGTGGATTAATTAAGGTTGAAGAAGAAAACGTATTGTTCCAGGAAACCGTATCAGGAGCGAATGTCCAATCGTAGTTGGTTACATATTGACCCGTGCTTAGATTAGTGAAGTTCACCAATAATGGTGCGCAACCGCTATTGATATCTGTACTAAAGTTTGCTACAGGTTGGTCATATATCTGTATTACGGAATTCAAAGTGTCGGTGCAACCATATGAATTGATTGCCACCATTTCAATTGTGTGAATTCCTAATGTTGTAAAAATAGGAGGTGCGGGATTAGGGCTTGAGCTGTATAAAACTCCATCTATTGTCCATTCGTAATTACCTATCGTAGCGTCCCCATTGCTCAGCGCAATTGGAGAGTCAACGCAACCAGTAGTTGGGAGAGCAAAGTTTCCAACTGGGTTTGGATTAATTGTAACTAGAATAGAGTCAAGCGCCTGACAACCCGTGGCATTATTGATTAAGCTTGTTACATAATAGAAATTGGTAGGTGCGTTCCCAATTGGGTTTGGCAACGTTACGTTAATTACACTTGGACCGTTGTTTTGTCCAGGATAGTTCGCCGAGGTATTTGGTAACCAGTTATAGGTATAGGTATTTGCATCAGGGATATACTGCAATGATGTTGTTGAAACGTCAGAGCAAAATGTATAGGTCGTATTGTTCAGAGCTGGCAGTGGATTAACAATTATAACGATCGATGTATTTGGCTGAATTGCGCATTGCGGCACCTGGTCGTATGCAATATTGGTTACAACATAAGTAGTCGTTTGTGACGGTGTTACCGTGTACAATGGATTTGCGCCATTGTAGTTGTCTAAGGTTACGCTCTGTCCGTTAGCGGTGTAGGTGATGTCATACAATCCAATCGAAGGTGTGAATGCAAAATTGATATCAGACGACTCGAGTAAACAAATGGTCTCTCCTCCGGTAATTGTGACAATCGGATACGGATGAATAATGACTTCTGAAATGTTAGAAGTTATACTCGGACAACCTCCTCCGCTTACAAAAGAAACAACGCAATAAAAATAGAAAGTACCATCAATGTTCGAGGGGGGAGAGTATGTGTTGCTGGTTGCTAAATTTATAGGAGTTCCGCCAGAAATTGTATTGTTGTTGTTTGTATACCATTGATACGTAGGAATTCCAGTCCCGTTGGAATATGCAACTTGCAATGGACTTGTGGATTGATTCAAACAGTGTTGTTGCGTGTTGATTGGTTGATTGGAGAAAATAGGGGCAAGGTTTACCACTACCTCTGCCGGATTGGAAGTGACTCCGCAATTCGTTCCTGTTTGGGTTATTGTGCAATAATAATATTGCGTTCCCACGGCAGCGCTTGGTGGAGTGTATGTGTTTAGCGTAGCTCCGGCGATTGGTGTTCCTCCAACGTTAGAGTTGGTTGTGTTTGAGTACCATTGGTATGAAGCGGTTCCGGTTCCTCCCGTTATAGAAACAGATAATTGTGAAGTTACCGTGTTTTGACAAACGGATTGAGTAGTTGTCGGTTGTGCGGATACGAGGGGGTCTGCAAGAACGATTATTGCGGCATTAGCTGAAGTTAGTGCATCGCAACCTGAACCCGATAAACCTATCGTTACATAGTAATTGTAAGTTCCGGGAGTGTTGAAGATTGACGGTGTAAATGAACTATTTGTTTCACCTGCTAGAGTTATAGCAGGCGTGCTGAACCACTGGTAAGTCGGGGTTCCAACACCTCCAGTGTATGCAACGTTCAGTGCGGTAGGAATAGTTCCTCCCACACAAATAGTTTGCGTTGTAAGCGGTTGTGTTGAAATTGTTGGGTCGGGAAGAACCACAACTTCTGCGATGTTAGAATTGATCATTGAACATCCTCCGCTCGCCGAGAAAGAAATGATACAGTAATAGTAAATTGTGCTATAAGTAATAGATGGCGGTGTAAAGGTTGATGAGGTCTGTCCCGGAATTACTGTTCCGCCTGCGTATGTATTGGTAATGCTTGCATACCACTGATATGTTGCAGTTCCTGTTCCATTGCTGTAGGCAACGCTAAGTTGGGTTGTTGTTCCACCAACACATACCGATTGTGTTGGTAACGGTTGCGTTGTGAAGGTTGGAGCTGGAGTAACCGTAATAAGTGAAGCAGGAGAATTTACTGTGCAATTGGCACCGCTTTGAGTAACAACGCAATAGTAGTAGGTATCGCCTGTCTGGTTAACAGGCGGAGTATATGTTGAATTGTTAGCGCCCGCTATTGGAGTGCCTGAAGCATTACCACCTGTTGTATTTGAATACCATTGATAGGAAGAAGTCCCCTCGCCATTTGAAACAGCAACTGAAAGAGGCACGACCGATGCTGCGTTTTGGCAATATGAAGCACCCGTTGAAATAGTTGCTAAGGGGTCAGCGACAACAATTACTGTTGCATTTGCAGAAGTGAGAGCGTTACACCCAGAACCCGATAAACCAATTGTTACATAGTAATTGTAAGTTCCGGGAGTGTTGAAGATTGACGGGGTAAAAGAACTATTTGTTTCACCTGCTAGAGTTATAGCAGGCGTGCTGAACCATTGGTAAGTCGGGGTTCCAACACCTCCAGTGTATGCAACGCTTAGTGCTGCGGGAATAGTTCCTCCTACGCAAATAGTTTGCGTTGTAAGCGGTTGTGTTGAAATTGTTGGGTCGGGAAGAACCACAACTTCTGCGATGTTAGAATTGATCATTGAACATCCTCCGCTCG
>Ga0209298_10001742_pt1 | contig 14045 bp, 10 predicted proteins | sample S_140806_EF_Meta_FD_187325 | JGI IMG/M metagenome (GOLD analysis project Ga0209298, IMG submission 187325) | Freshwater microbial communities from Lake Simoncouche, Canada to study carbon cycling - S_140806_EF_MetaG (SPAdes) (version 2) | ecosystem: Environmental > Aquatic > Freshwater > Lake ...
GTCTCGGTCCATTTCGTGCCGTTGATGGCGTGGGAGAGGGCGACGGCGGCGAGGCCCACGTCGTCGGTGGCGAGGCCGGTGAGGCGCACGGCTTCATCCGGGAGGAGCTCGATTTGCTGCGCGGGGTCGGTGATCTGCGCGGTGGGCGGGAGGTCGGGGATGCTGGTGATGCGCCAGGGGGTGGTTTCTTCGTTGGTGAAGCCGGTTTCAGCCGAAGTGAGGGCGGCGAGCCAGGTGGCGGCCTCCGGCGTGATGGTGAGGGTGGGCGTGAGGGAATCGCCGATTTTGGCTTTGGTGCCGAGATCGGGATTGAGGAGGATTTCGGTCGATTTGAGAGGCTGATTGGCAGTGAGCGTGAGTTTGACGGTGGAGCCTTCGAGGGCCTCTAGATCGCCCTGGTCCTCGGTGAGCTTTGTTTCGGGCAAACCGGTGTATTGGGGCGGAACGATGGTTTTTTCGAAGCTGGTGATGCGTGGCCGAGCGCGGGCGGAAAGGGTGTGCCAGGGCGTGATGGCATCCTCGGCGTGAACGCGGTATTGGAGGTCGTTTTGACCGACGGGGACGAGTCCGTCGAAGCGGTTGCTGCCAAAGGCGGTGAGCTCGATTTTGCGCGGGCGGCTGCCGTCGGCGAGGATTTCGAGCGTGGCGGTCGCGGCCTTGGCACCTTCGGTTTCGATGATGAGCGGCACCTCGCTGCCGATGGGCGCAAGCGTGGAGGCGGGCGCGGGCTCGACGATGGTGATTTTGAGCGAGGCGGGGCGCTCGAAGTTCGCAAACGGCACGGCGGCGCGGGCGAGGAAGCCGGGCAAATGAAGCTGCGGGATGAAGCAAAGCCCCCCGACGGCGGCGGCGGTGCCAAAGGCGGCGAGGAACCACGGCTTCAACGAGCGAGAAGGCAGGCGCGAGTCCCAATCGACACCCTCGACGGCCTTGGCGACATCGTCTTGGAGGCGCTCGCGGAATTCGGCGCTGTCCTTGACGTCGGTACTGGCGGAAAGCTCGACGGCGGCGAGCAGGCGCTCGCGGAGAGCTGGCTCAGCGCTTTCGATGAGCTTGGCAGCTCCCGTTTGACCCTTCGCCTGCGAGATGAAGCGCAGCGCGACTTTCCACGCGGCGAAGGCGGCTCCGGCATAGGTGGCGAGCGTGAACCACGGACGGATGGCGTCCGGCATGAACCACGCACGATCGAGCAGGGCGATCACGGTGAAGGCCGCGAGTGCGAAGGCGATGGCGCAGAGAAGCGCCCGCGTTTTGAGCAAGGAGGCCCTTCGAGCGCGGAAGGCATCGAGCGCAGCGAGGGTGGCGGGACGGAGCGTAAGATTCATGAATGACGGAGTAGGAGGAACGTGAAGCGGAGGGCGGTTCTCTCCTTGGCGGGAGGTGGAATGCGGTTCATAAGGCGAGGATGAAGCCACGCATGCTGATTTTTGTCTTTTGGGTGCTCGCCTGCCTCCGGGTGGAAGCAGCGGAACCGATGTCCTTGTTCGGGAAGGTGATGTGCGGCTACCAGGGGTGGTTCGTAACGCCAGCGGATGGCGAAGGCATGGGCTGGCGGCATTATGGATTTGAAAAGCAGGGCCAGTGCCACATCGACCTGTGGCCGGATGTTTCGGAACTCGATGCGGATGAACGGGTGGATACGCCGCTGAAGTTCGCCGATGGACGTACGGCGCAGGTGTTTCGCTCGGCGCATCCGAAGACGGTGCAGCGGCACTTTGAATGGATGCGGGAACACGGCATCGACGGGGTGTTTTTGCAACGCTTTGGTAGCGTGCTCCGCGATACGAAATCTCGCGATCATGCGGATCGAGTGCTCGCCGCCGTGCGAGCGGGTGCGGAGACCGCCGGGAGGTCTTGGTGTGTGATGTATGACCTCAGTGGCCTCCGGGCGGGCGAGATCGAGAGCGTGGTCATGCAGGACTGGAAGCGCCTGCGGACGGAATTGAAGGTGCTGGAAAGTAACGCATATCAAAAGCATGCCGGGAAGCCGGTGGTGGCCGTGTGGGGCATCGGCTTCAACGATGGTCGTGACTACACGCTAGAGGAAAGCCACACCTTGTTACGTTTCTTGCATGATAACCCAGAGTTCGGAAAACTGACCGTGATGGCCGGGGTGCCCTGGGGCTGGCGCACACTGGATCGCGATGCAGCGCCTGATCCGAAACTACACGAGGTGCTGCAAAAAGCCGACATTCTCAGCCCGTGGAGCGTGGGCCGTTACCATGATGTAACGTCGGCAACGCGAATGATCAGCGCGGTGCAGGTCGCCGATGAAGCTTGGTGTTTGGAACGCAGCAAAAGTTATCTTCCCGTTACATTTCCAGGCTTTAGCTGGGCCAATCTGATGAAGATGCGAGGCAAAGAAGCCCGGCTGAATCAGGTGCCGCGACTGGGTGGGCAGTTTCTTTGGCAGCAGGCCCGAGAACGCATTCAAGGCGGTGCGACGATGCTCTATGTGGCGATGTTTGACGAGATGGATGAAGGCACGGCGATCTTCAAAACCGCCTCCGAGGTGCCGGAGGGAACGCTGGGTTTTGTAACGGAGGATTCGTTGCCTTCTGACCACTACCTGTGGCTCACGGGACAGATCGGGAAAGCGTTGCGGCGTGAAATTCCGCTCACGGTAAAGCTGCCGACGAGGTGAGAATCATCTGCGCCGGGTCGATGGCGAGCTGGAGGATGGCTTCGTAGCTGAGGCCCTCGATCCATGGGGCGAGGACTTCGAGGGTGGTGGGAGCTTGGAAGTGCTCGGGCTTGGTCTCGGGATGGGGGAGGTAGATAAGTACCTCGTGGGTTTGGCCTGCGTGAAGGAGTCGGGCATCAAAAAACGAAAACGTCTCCGGGGGCTCCACCGGATGCCAATGAAGCCGCTCGAAGATGTGGCGTGGCTTCAGCGAGCGGTAGGTCAGAGGGCTGATGTCCAGATTCAGCGTGCCTCGATGATACCGGCTCAAATCGAGGCCGAGACGGGCAAAGTGGAGCACCTGCATCGCCACAGTGCCTCCGGGGAAACGCGGATCGCCATTCAAACCGGAGGCGACTCGATGGCCGCGGATGATGCGGGCGGGATGGACAGGCCATGACATGCCTCCACCATGCACAACGGGCGGGGCGGGTGTCACGCAAAAGTTCGAGATTGTGTTCCGGGCGGTCCCAGACTTCATACGCGCCATGTCCGCCGCCAAAGCGCCCGTCAGTCTCCGCCGTTTATTCGATGAAATCGGCACCGTCGATCACGTCGGCATCGAGGAGCGTGTGGCGAAGTATGGCACGCGCAGCCTCAAAAAGCAGTCGAAGGTCTTCGGCCTGCGGCTGGCGGTTTCGATGGTCGATTTGACCACACTGGAGGGCAAGGACACGCCCGGCAAGGTGGCCTCGCTCTGCCAGAAGGCGCTGACGCCGCATGATGAGGGCGACATCCCATCGACGGCGGCGGTGTGCGTGTATCCGGCGATGGTGAAGCACGCGAAGAAGCATGTCGCCGGCACGAGCGTGAAGGTGGCAAGCGTCGCCACCGCCTTCCCGAGTGGTCAGGCTCCTCTGAAAACGCGGCTCGCCGAGGTCACGGCGGCCGTGAATGATGGCGCGGACGAGATCGACATGGTGATCAATCGCGGGGCCTTTCTATCGGGTGAGTTTGGCCGCATGCAGGACGAGATCGCCGCCGTGGTCGAGGCCTGCGGCAAGGCCACGCTGAAGGTCATTCTGGAGGTCAGCGAACTCGAAAGCTACGACAACATCCGCGCCGCCAGCTTCCTCGCCATGCGAGTGATTCGCCCGAATGATTTCATCAAGACGAGCACCGGCAAAACCTCATCGAATGCCACCCTGGGCAACAACCAGGTCATGCTGGAGGCCATCCGCGATCACTTCCTCGCCACCGGCGTGCCCATCGCCATGAAGCCCGCTGGCGGCATCCGCACGGCGAAGCAAGCGCTGCACTTCCTCCTCGCCGTCAAAGAAACGATCGGCGACGACTGGCTAAACAACCGCCGCTACCGCTTCGGGGCCTCCGCCTTGCTCAACGACCTTGTCCGCCAGCTCGAAAAGGAACGTACCGGTGCCTATCAGGCCCCCTGGAATTTCAGCGAGGCGACGGAAGGGTATTGAGGCCCTCTCACGCCAGCCCGCAGCCACGCATGGCAGCCAAGGTCCAGTCGTATTCTTTGACGAGTTGATCCACGACATCGCCGCTGCGCATGTCCTGCGGGAGGACTTCCCAGGTGTAGGTCTCCATTTCGATGTGCTGGCACTTCGTCGGGTTTTTCGCCAGCCACTGCATGGCGCCGTCAAGATGATCGCGGGTGCTGTCGAAGCCATCGGCGGGCTGCGCATGGATGGGGATGTGGAAATGCACGCGCCACTCGCGGCCGAGAGCGCTCGGGTTGGTGGCGGCAAAGGCGAGAGCATCGGGCAGGTCTATGAAGCGTCGCAGCGGTTCGTCGGGGCCGTAGCTGGCGATCACCTGATGAAAATAGACCGGTTCGTCGTAGCTGAGGAGGCGAGCGATGTTCTCGGCGGTGGGCTGAAGCTTCAAGGCGGAGCTGAAGTGCAGTTTGCTGAGGCGGATGCCCGCGCCGGTGATGCGGTTGAGGGCCTCGGCGGCTTCTTCGAACTCGATGGCGAGGTGGCAGGTGTCGTAGTTGAGGCCGATGAACTTGAAGAAATCGCGATCCTGCGGGTTTCGATCGAAATAGAGGCCGAAGAACTTCAGCGTCTCGCCACTCGTCTCGAAGAGGCCGAGCGGTTCCGGCTCCAAACCGAGGTGCAAATCATGCCCGCTGGCTTCGACGACTTTTTCGATGTGCTGGCGGCAGAGGCGTAAATTCGTGAAAATGGCCGATAACTCGTCGGAGCCGACCTGGAAGGTTTTGTGCGAGCCTGGAAGCGTGCTCACGCTGCCGCTCACACCTTCGGGGAGCAGCTTCGCGAGAAGGTCAAAGAGCAGGTTGGTGTAGTCGAGCCGCTCCTTCGTGGACCAATCCGGCTTGAAGACCTGCTCCTTCACCCGCGTGCCGTGGAATGAGCCGTAGGGGAAGCCATTGATGGTGAAAACGTAGCAGCCGTTGTCATCGAGCCAGCGACGAAATTCATCGAGCTTGCCCGGCTGATTCAATTCATTGGCCGCCTGCGCACTGAGACGCAGACCGATGCCGTAGGGCTTGCCGCCGCTGACGCGGTCTTTGACTCGAAGCGTGTGTTCCTTGAGTCCACGCCATGTTTCTTCCCACGATTCGCCGCGATGGATGTTGGTGCAGTAGCCGAGGTGGATGTCGTGGTTGAGGCGCATGGAGCGTGAAAGTGAATCGTGAGAGGTGAGCAGAATCTTCCTCCGACTCCTACTCCGCCTCCGACTCGACACGTTTGAGTCGGAGGCGGAGGCAGAGACGGAGGCGGATTGAAGTTACTTCGTCGGAGCAGCCTTCCATTCCCATTTCTCGCCGAAGAAGCCGGCCTCGGCGATGCCGCCGGGGGCTTGGGAAGTCTTGGGCTTGCTGAGGTCGATCACGGCCCAATCGGGTAGTTTGGGGATCTGGCGGGCGTTGTTGAGGTAATCGTATTCGCGGTAGGTGAAGCTGCTGTTGAGCACGACATACTTCGCGGGATTCAGCGGGTTCGGGAAGATCAAAACGGGGGCGTGGCTAGTGGCGTCGTAGTCCTTGCCGTTGACGGTGAGTTTACCCTGAGACCACTGGATGGGCAGCTTGTCGGCGATTTTGGCGAGGACGGCATTGCTGGAGGGATCGCCCCACAGGATGAGGTTGTTCGCGGCGATGTCGGCCTCGCTGATGGCGGTGTCGTCCTTCATGGGGGCATCACCGCGGAACTGACGACGCCATTCAAACTGCGCTCGTTCGAGTTCGGCCTTGCTCCAGGTATCCATTTTTTCATTCCAAGCGGCTTGGGTGGGCTTCACGAAGAGGAATTTGTCCATGAAGGCATCGTCGATGGGGCCGCTGAGGCCGTGCTTTTTGATGAGCTTGCCCTGATCCTCCAGCTCGGGGCTGAGCGCCTGCCGCCAGCGGCCGTCCACGAGGCGGAAATGCACACGCCAAGAGCGGTCGGACTTCGGACGTGAGACATTGAGAGGCTGGCCTTCGAGGATGACTTTCACTTTTTCGAGCGCCCAGAGCGTCGAATGCCCGGCCGGCATGTCGAAGGTGAAGGCGCTAATGTTCTGCAACCGCACCGCCACTTCCGTGGGGCTGATGACGCGAGCGTGGATGCGACCGCGCACCCAGTGCTCCTCCAAGGCATCGACCACGACCCAGTTCATGCGGTTGTAACGCAAATGCCAGGTGGAGAGATGCACTTCCTGCGGATTGCGATCGCGACCAACGGCGCAGATGTCCGCGAGGCGCTTCTCGATCTCGATGAGCGAATCGGGATGGATCTTGTGGCCGGTCTGTGGGCCGATGATGTGCATCAGATCGACCTGCTCACCACGCAGCGACCGCTCCATGATGTCGGCAGCTTGTTTCTGCTTGTCGATTTCACCGCTGTAGGCCACGGTGGGGCACATTTCGAGGTTCAGGGCATTGTCCGTGGCATCATACCAATGCCAGAGCTTCTTTTGAAACCACGAGGCATTGGTCACATCCTCGCTCTGGAAGCCGCCGAGGAATTCGGCCGTCTCGGCAAAGCCCGCGCCGGGATTCGCCGCGCACCACTTATCGGCGTAATGCACCGCGAACTGCCAGGCCGCCGCGCCGCCCATGCTGAAGCCGCGCATGACGATGCGGTCCTCGTCGATGGCGTAGAACTTTTGGGCGTGCTCCAGCGCTTCGAGCAGATCCACTTCGCCCGCGAACTTGTTGGCGCAGCAGTAGCGGCCATAGGGATGCAATACGATGGTACCTTGGGGCTGCACATTGCCGACCTGCTTGCTGCGTTGATCGATGAAAGCCAGTTCGCTGAGCGTCTCGCCGCGACCGTGGCACCAGATGTCCGTACGCACTGGAGCACCGATATACGACTCGGGAATCACCAACCCGTAAGGCTGCACGCTGCCGTCAATCTTGGAACGATAGGCACGCACGACGAGGCCCTTCTGCTGCGTCCAAGGCGATTTCCCTTCCTTCAAAGCGGCGGCACGCTTCAAACCTTCCGCGAGGGCTTCATTGGCGGATTTCAGCTCGGGCAGTTTATGGACCTCGTTGTAGCGCAGCGCCCAATCGACGGCCTTGTGATAAATCTCCACATCGGGGAGAAGATCGGCGAGCCGTGGGTTCTTCGCCTGCGCTTTGGCTGCCTCTTCGATGGCGGCACGGAGCTTGGTAAGGCCTTCGGTGAGTCGTGCCTTATCCGCCTCTGGCACCGCCACGCCGGGTGGTGGAACGGGGCGCACATTTTCGGCGGTGTTGTCCTTGGGGCCATCCGCGAGGGCGGTGACGGCGAAAAGCAGGGCGAGGAGAGCGTGGTTGGGCTTCATGCGGCCGCCAAGTGGTCAAGCCAGCCCGCGAGGTCAAGAGGAGAGGTTTTTTAGAAGCATCTCTCGCACACCTCGCGCAACGCGGCGCGGGTGGTGCAGCGGCGCATGTCATGGAGAAAGGTCTCCGCGTCTCTCAAACCGGGGCCGAAGAAGCTGAGATGCTTCTTCACGCGGTTCACCTGATCGATTTCACGCGTGGCCGGGACGGTGACGCATTCGTAAAGCTCCTCCACATAGGCCAGCCGCTGCTCAGGCGAAGGTTGATGGACCGCCTCGCCACGCCCGTGCTGGCGGATTTGCTCAAAGAGCCAGGGATTGCGGATGGCTCCACGTCCGAGCATGAGACCGCGAACGCCCGTTTGGTTCGTGACGGCCTCCGCATCGTGGTGGGTGCCGATGTTTCCATTGGCAAGCACCGGGCATGGAAGTCTCTCGCGGGCCGTGCCGATGAGATCGTAGCGCACGCCTTCGCGATACATCTGCGTGACGGTGCGGCCATGAATGGTCACGAGATCGACGCCATGCTTCGCAAACAGCGGCACGAGGGCATCGATGGTCTCCGTGTCATCGAAACCGAGCCTTGTCTTCACGGTGAATTTCACCTCCACGGCCTCACGCAAAGCCCCGAGGATGCCCTCGATGCGCGGCACATCCCGTAGCAGGCCACCGCCCGCGCATTTGCGATACACGATGGGTGCAGGGCAGCCGAGATTCAGATCAATGGCGGCCACGGCATGCTGCTGGAGTTCTTTGGCTCCACGGACGAGCGAGGGAATGTCATTGCCGATCATCTGCGCCACGACGGGGCGGGCGGTGGGATTCTCGGTGATGGATTCGAGGATCCACCTTTCCAAATGGGAGTCTGGGTGGACGCGGAAGTACTCGGTGTAATACACATCTGCACCGCCGTAGCGGCTGATGAGCTCCCAGAAGGCGCGGTCCGTGACATCTTGCATCGGCGCCAGCGCCAGCAACGGCTCCGGCCGGGCCAGAAGATGCTCGAAATGCTCCAGCGGTGTCATGCCACTACTTCGCGGGCTCCCGGCTGAGCTGATCGCGGAGGCCGGTGGCACCCGCTGGTAGTGAAAGGGACATACCAGGGCCTTTGGAGGGCGTTTCAGCCGTTGGCGTGAGAGGCACATCATCCGGCACCGGAAGGGCTTTCGGCGGAGTAGGAGCCTGTTTGGGCACGGCGATGGCTGCGGGGGCGTTTTTGAGCTCGTCCTGTTTTTTGAGCCAGAGAGCCTTGCCGGAAAGGTGGGCGCAAAAAGCACCAAGAATCATCGAGCCACCGATGAAGACCGCTGTTTTCAGCCATTGGGGAACTTCATCACTGGGTAGCAGATACTCCGGCAGCGTCGGTGGGGCTCCTGCGGCAGCTTTGGCCCAGTCCGGTGAATCCGGCGGCGCTGGCTCGCCCCCGCCACTGCGGAACAGCAGCTCGGCAAAGCCGATCGAATTCGTCTCCGGTGAGGCTACGATGCTGCCGCTCGTCAAGGCACCGGCAACGGGCGGCACGGCATCCCGATTGAGTGGGGCGGAAACGCTGCGGGTGGCGCTTTTGCCGCGAGACTTGGGCTGAATGCGATCCATGTCCGCTGTGACGGACAGTTCCGTGGATGGCTTCACCAAATCATGATGCTGAATCACACGAGCGTAGCGGGCGAGGAAATCACCCCGCGTGCCCGGCTTTCCATCGAAGACCTTCGCGATCTCTTCATCGAGCAAGCGAGCGACGGTTTCACGTTCGCGAGAATTGCCGGAAAGCTCCGCCTGCACGCCGACGGGGGATTCGAGGCCGATGAGCAGTTTTGTGAGCGCCGCGAGCCAACCGCCATGCCACAGCGTGTCCGATTTGATGGCCACCTGCGGCAGCAAAACGGCTGGATCGGTGCCGCGACCCACCATCGAGGCGAGCGTGGGATGCGCCCGCACGACCAGATTGAAGGCCGGCCATTCGTTGAGCTTCGAGACGAGCAGCTTCGCACAGCGAGCATCCTCGCGAGGCAGGCCGGTGAGCAAAAAAATGTCCTCCAGGCGAAGTTTGCCGATGGTGAGGTTGGCGGCGTCGAGCTGCGTGAGCGGTGTATCGAGACCGGCGAGCACGAGGTAAGCCTCCTGCGTCTCCAGCGAGCGGCGTTCCTTGAGTAAATCCGCCAGGCTGATGCCTTCCGCCACTTCCTCGACGAGACAGGTGGTGCCTTCGGCTTCGTTCACCAGCGCCACGGTGATGAGCGCGGTGTTTTCCCGCTTCTTCGTGACCTTGAGTGCGGCCTGATCAGCAGAAAGCACCTGTGGGCAGCACACACGGGCCGGTGGCACCTGCTCAATCAACACCCCGCGACCCGCCTTCGTGAGGGTGCCGCGCATGCTGTAAGGATTGGCCATGTCGAGACGCTGGCTTTGAATGCGCACCAGATTCACCACTCCACGCGCCACATCCTGATAACTCGCCAGCAGCGGGGCCAGCAGCGCACGCGGCTTTTGCGCGGTGGGAATCTCGCCGGAAAGATGCTCGGGCGAGAGTTTGAGAAGCTGGTTTTTCAGATCCCGAATCGCCACCGTTACACCAGGACCAGTATTCAAAAGACAGGCTCCGAGCAGCTCCATGAACTCCGGCGCGGGCACCGGATGATCGGGCAGTGTCACTTTCCCACCTGCCTGCTCAAGAAGAAAAGCCTTCAAGAACTTCGCCTGCTTCTCAAAGCCGCTTTTCAGCGCTCGCTTCTTCGCACCGCCATTGTCCAGTACGCGAAGATCGGCCGCCAGCACCTGCACCGTCTGCGGCCCAGTCTGCACGACGCGGAAATGATCCAAGGGCTGATCCGTGAGGAAATCTCCACGCTCCGCCACCGCCACCGCCGTCTCCAGCGAGCGGCAGGCCAGCATCACCGCCAGCCAGCAGGGCATGTCCGTGAGCCGCATGAGGAAGGTGCGCAGCGATTCGCCGTCGATGTTCGAGGTGATGTAGAAAGGATTTCCCTCGTCCTCACCATATTCGATCACTCGCGCCATGGCCGGGTGGCCCGCACGCTGGACCTTTCGGCAGGCGTCCTCGAAGGCACCGCGATTCGCCAGCGGCTCGAGCAGCACATGGCAGTGGACGTATTCGAGCCGTTGGGTGTCAAAGGCCAGCACCGCCACCTGCTCCGCATTGCGCACCAGCTCGACGTTGTTGCCGTCGGCGTCCTGGACGATCTGGTAGTGCCTGAATTGGCTCGGGTCCGGCATGGGTGACGATGAAAGGAGGAGAGTGGGGAATAACGACGCGCCGATTATTCCCCACGGCCCCGCATCTTCAAGGGCGGGTTTCCGCCGTTGGCTCACTCCTCAGCCCCGCTGCGTTCAATTGATCCGCCACCCAAGCCTTGTCTTCAGCAGAAAGCTCTGGCTTGAGCGGTTTCGCATAGTTGAGCATGTAGTAGCGGCCCGTGCGGTGGATCGTATCGATCAGCGGCTGCAAATCGAGTGCCACATCCGGGTCCGTAGGTCGCAGCGGCACGCGGAAGCACGGCAACCGCTCCCTCAAGCGCCAGCGATACACCTCGAATTTCCTCGGCCGCACCGCCCGCCACACGCAGACGAGGTAATCCGGCACGGCACCATCCTCCCAACGGCAGGCGTAGTCCTGCACCGCCACAGCATGGCCGCCTGCTCGCAGCAGATCGATCTCCACCACATTGACCCCAGAGCTTTGAAAGCGCCGACGACGCTTCCGATAGGCATCATGCTTCGAACCTTTGTTCGTCGGGCTGAGCACCTCGATAATTGTTACCAGCCGGCCGCCAGATTCGCGAATCTCCAGCCACCGCTGCGTCTCTGGCTCGTCCACTCTCTCGATCACCAGCGGCTCCGCCAACACCGCTTCCTTCTCACCATCAGGACGCCAGCCCGGCGGCAAGCCCTGCTTCCACTCCTCGGAAATGCCAAGATCGACGCGGTAACGGCTGGGCGAGCCATCTTTCCATGCATCCTCATCATCGATTTCAAGCATCACACCCTCCTCTGGCCTAGCCAAAAGTCCGAGGGGCAATTTTTCGGCCAAAACATCCTGTATTCTTACCAGCAAGGCAGTGTGAACGCCCCCCCACGAGTGCTCGAGATAGGGATTCATTCCTGGGAAAGGGTTATCAGGCAGGATCGAGGGGGGCATATCGTCAGTCATAACGTCTCGTGACGGGATTTTCAATTCATGCCTTCGTCTCCACCATCACCCAGCGTGCATAACTCTCCGCCACCTGCTCTGGGCGCAGCGCCACGATCTCCGGCACGTCGTAGGGATGCAGTTCCCGCAGTTTGTTCTCAAACGCGGGCCAAGCTCCGGAGGTCGTTTTAAACACCGCCAGTACCTCCCCTGCCCTTTCCACGGCCCCCTGCCACCGGTAAATGGATTCGATGCCCGGCAGCAGATTCACACACGCTGCCAAGTGCGCCTCCACAAGAGCCGAGCCGACTTCGCGGGCCTTTTGGACATCTGGAAAGGTACATAAAACAACGAGAACCGAGTGCATGCTGGGCATGGTAGGAGGTTCCGCCGTCATCGCCAGCCGCGAATCTGCTTCGCGACGCGTTTGATTTCACGCCGGGCTTGAAACAAAGCCCGCAGGCCTGTTTAGGAAGGCGGATGACTTGGGATTCGCTTTTGGACAACCTGCGCGGCAAGCGCCTGTGGCTTTGGCTGGGCGGCATCGTGCTCGTGCGGCTGGTCATGCTGCTGGCAGTGGTGAACGGAGCTGATCTCGCCGGCGACGAGGCTTACTACTGGGACTGGGGTCGCCAGCCCGATTGGGGTTATTATTCCAAGCCGCCGATGATTGGATGGATGATGGGCCTGATCGGCTGGCTCACGGGCGATGCGGAATGGGGCATCCGTCTGGCGGCTCTGCTGCTGGGCCTGATGACGCTGCTCATCACCTGGCGGCTGGCCCGCGATCTTCTGGGCGAGCGTGTGGCAGCCCTCGCGGCGCTGCTGATGGTGCTCACGCCGGGCAATGCGGGCTTGTGCCTTCTGCTCACCATTGATGCTCCGCTGCTGTTGGCCTGGACGGCGGCACTGTGGCTCTTTTGGCGGGCAGTGGAGGCTCCGGAGAAATTTGGGCGCTGGCTGCTGCTGGGCCTGGTGATCGGCTTTGGCTGCCTGAGCAAGCAGATGATGCTCGTCTTCCCCCTGCTCATGATCGTCTTCGCGGCCGTTTCGCCGGAAGATCGTGGTTTGCTCAAACGAGCGGGCTTTTGGGCTGCCGCCGTGCTAGGTCTGCTCTTCATCCTGCCGGTGCTCTGGTGGAATGAGCAGCATGGCTGGATCACGCTGGAGCATACGAAGCACCATTTCGACGCCTCCTCGACGCCGACCTTCAGCAAGTGGCTAGGCCGTACCGCAGAAAACATCGGCCTCCAGGCGCTGGTCTACACGCCGGTGCTTTTCGTCGCGATGGTGGCGGCTCTTTGGCAGACCTTTCGCGGCCTGCGAGGGCTTTCCAGGCCGCATCGTTACCTCTGGCTCTGGGCAGGGCCGGCGATGGCCTGTTTTGCCATTCTCGCCCTGCGCCAGCGCATCAATCCGAACTGGCCCGCCGCCTTCTTCGTCCCTGCGATCATCCTCACAGCGGCTTGGCTGCTGGAAAACGGACGTGAAACTTGGTGTCGCTGGTCGCTGCGCATCGCGGGCGGTTTGGCGGTGGTGATTCACCTGGCCGTGATCGTGGTGATGCTCACGGAATTGAAATCGATCAAGAAAGTGGCCGGACTTCGCGGCTGGCGTGAGACGGGTATCGCGGCGGAGACCTGGCTGCAAAAGATGCCAGAGCGTGAAAACACCTTCGTCATGGCTTTGGGGCATCGTTACCACGCCGCCTGGATGGCTTTTTATATGCCCAGCCATCCACGGGTGTATCGCTGGGAACCGACCGCCTTTCCTCAATCTCAGTATGAAATCTGGCCCGGCCCGGAGGAGCGGATCGGCCAGGATGCAATGATCCTCGTGCCTGGTGCCGATGAGAGCATGGTGCTGCTGCCTGACTTTGCGCAGTGCTTCGAACGCGTGGAGCCGCTCGGCACCATCTCCATCCCACTGGGTGCTGAGACGCGGCAGTTTGGCGTGTTTCGCGGCGTGAAACTGAAAACCTGGAAAGCCATCCGCCCCTCATGAATCACGCCTGGGACCTCGATTTACTCCGCCTCATCAATCAAACGTGGTCCGCTGGCTGGCTGGATTACGCCATGCCCGCCATCTCCGCCATTGAGGCCTGGATGCCACCGCTCGTCCTGGTGGCACTCGTGCTCGTGATGCGCGGCGGGCGAAAGGCACGCGTCATGTTTCTCTGCGCGGCGCTCGCCATCGGCATCGGTGATGCACTGGTCTCCAATACCCTCAAAAAACTCGTCGGCCGTGTGCGTCCTCGGGATGCGATCGAAGGCGTGATCATCCGTGACCTCGCCCCAGCCACGCCGGCGGTGATGCGGCTGTTGGCGCCTCCCACGAAGGAAATCAGCCGCCCGCGAGGCGAGCTGCGCGGAAAGTCCTTCCCCTCCAGTCACACGGTGAACATGTTCGCCGTGGCCACCGTCGTGGCCTGCTTTTACCGCCGCATCGGCCTCGGCATCTACCTTCTCG
>Ga0209298_10001744_pt1 | contig 14043 bp, 22 predicted proteins | sample S_140806_EF_Meta_FD_187325 | JGI IMG/M metagenome (GOLD analysis project Ga0209298, IMG submission 187325) | Freshwater microbial communities from Lake Simoncouche, Canada to study carbon cycling - S_140806_EF_MetaG (SPAdes) (version 2) | ecosystem: Environmental > Aquatic > Freshwater > Lake ...
CACGTAGCAAATCGTCGCTCGACCGCTATGGAAGTGATGCGCCCGGCTGGATTATGGGCCGTGGAGAAGTACGGTAAGAAAGCGACCCGGTGGGGCAACGAAAACGCAGGGATCGAACTACCCTCAGGCGATCGATGGCTCATCCATGCCGCTAACGATTCGGCAGGCGTCGGCTACAGCTGCTCGATGATCTTTGCTGACGAGGCTTGGAAAATCCCGAGGACGGTGGTTGATGATGCGCTCAGTCCCACAATGGCCGAGAGGAATCAGCCCCAGATCTATTTAGTCTCAACTGCAGGTGACTCGACCTCGGATCTGATGACGGCATACCGACAGCGGGCCCTCGACCGGTTGGACGACCCAGACCCCGGCCAAGTCCTGCTCCTGGAATGGTCAGCACCAGCCGAGGCAAACCCCGACCTAGTGGAAACGTGGAAATGGGCTAGTCCCGAATGGACACCCAAACGCGAAACATTTTTGCGCCAGCAATGGGCCAACGTCGAGGAAAGTGCCTGGCGTAGGGAATACCTAAACCAATGGGTGATCCGTTCCGACCATTGGCTGAAAGACTCAGCCTGGACGGGAACGCTCGACCCTGAGTTAAGACTTCCCGAAAAGGGCACCTGGTCGGTGGCCGTCGAATGTGACTTTGACGGAATGGGCCACGCTGTCGCCATAGCCGCGCCCCTCGATGACGGCAACATCGGCGTCAAACTGACCACCCACAGGACCATGCCCGAAGTCGATGCTCGACTAGCAGAAATACGGAACCAACACCCAACGGTGTACGTCCAAGTGACCCCCGGTTATGTCGACCGGCTCCGGTCACCATTCGATAGCCTGGTCGGACAGCGCGAGGCCGCAGCTGCAACCCAAACGCTGCTCGACCTATTTGACCGCAAGGCCCTGAGGCACGACGGCTCCCAAGTGCTACAGGAACACCTAGCGTCCTCGACGGTAAGCCGCAGACAAGGTGGTTGGGTGCTCACGGCACCCATGGGTCGAGGAGGCGTCTACGGTGCGCGGGCTGTCATGTTTGCAGTAGCGCAAGCATCTAAGACGCCTAGGCCTGTCGCCATGATCCGAACACGCCGAATCCGTTAGTGCGGCAACGTCGTAGGTTCATGGTAAAAGGTCTACACTTGCGACGTGGCGTTTCCCCGTTCACTCTCTATCGTGCGGGGCCAATCCAAGATAGCCGAGTCTCTTGGGACTCCCACTATGGCTGAGGGTTCGGCTCCGCACGTTAGGGAGTCAGGTGGTAGTTGGCTCTTGCGTTTGACCCAGTTTCCTGCGGGCGCGCAAGTCTCCCGTGATGCCGCTTTGCAGGTGCCCGCGCTCAACAAAGCCCTGCAGACTTACACCAGGGCAATCAGCGCTTTCCCGCTTCGCGAGTATGTGGGCCGCGACGAAACCGTCGCCCGAGACTTTTTACGGCAACCGACACCGGGCCTTTCTTATTCCGCCCTCATGGCACGCACCATTCAAGACTTGCTGCTTTACGACCGGGCCTATTGGCAGGTCACGGCACGCAGTTGGGACGGCTTCCCGTCGCAGGCCGTCCGACTGATCCCTGAATATGTGACCGACCCGTTGTACCCGTGGGATCGTCCGCCCGTCGAGGTCGACTTTCAGGTCTGGTACAACGGCGTCCCAGTCCCTGCCCGTGACCTAGTCCGGTTTGAAGGTGACGGTAACGGCGGCTGGCTCACGACCGGAGCCACAGCCATCAACACCGCAGCCGCGCTTGAGGCCGCCACGCAGAACATGGCAACCATTCCCATGCCGGCCACGATCCTCAAGAACACGGGCGCGGATCTGCCAGCCGAGCAGGTCGACGCGCTGCTTGAGGCGTGGGAAGAAGCCCGAACCAACCGGGCCACCGCGTACCTAAACTCGACCATCGACACCAAGACGATTGGGATGAACCCCAACGATCTGCAGCTCGTGGAAGCCCGCGAGGCGTCAGCTCGGGCAATGGCACGCCTAGCCAACATCGACCCGCTATTCGTGGGCGCAGGAATACCCGGCGCATCCCTCACGTACACCAACCGGGTCGACCTTTACCGTGGCCTGCTCGACCTCAGCCTCACGCCCGTGATGAATCTGGTCAGCCAGCGCCTCTCAATGAACGACATCACGCCCCGAGGCCACACCGTCACGTTCGACACGTCCGTGTTCCTGCGGTCTAACACAGATCAGGCCGTCAATCTCATTAATGACATGCTCCCGCTCGGCGTGATCACCGTTGACGAAGCCCGCGAGCTGCTCGACCTTCCAGACCTGATGAACATCGACCAGAACCCCGGAGTGAGCTAAATGCAGACAATGGACCTTGAAGCCGAGTTCGTGATCGAAACCCGCGAGGACTCCGGCGACATCGCAGCCACGTTCTACGGCCGAGCCGTCCCCTACTCCACGGAAACCCAGATCGGCGGCGTCCGCGAATCCTTCGCCCCTAACGCATTTGATACGGCATCGGTTATCGGCAAGCCCATCGCCTACCGTCACGGGGAACCCATCGGCGTGATCACGGGCGCTACCAATGAGGCCGACGGGCTCTACATCGACGGCACCATCGTAAACACCGTTCTGGGCCGCGACGCCGCCACCCTCATGCGCACAAAGTCAGCCAAAGGCCTTTCAGTCGGATTCACCCCGACCAAATCAGTCTGGTCTAAGGCCAAAGACGCCGTAACTCACATGGCCGCCACCTTGGCCGAGGTCAGCGTCACCCACATGCCCGCCTACCCGACAGCCGGTGTAAGCGTGATTCGAGAGGAAAGTGAAATGTCAGTTGAGACCGTCGAGGTTGACGCCGCCACGGCGGTAACCGCAGACATCGAGGCCCGCGAGGCCATCGCAGACGTGCGCCGCGAGGTTCACGAACTTGCCGCTAAGGCCTTCGTTTCCGAGGCTAAGCACGAACTCGCCCAGTTCCGTTCGTTCGGTGACTACCGCATGGCAGTCATGTCCGGCGAGGTCGAGAACCGAGCCCTGTTCGACCAGGTGACCGACAACAACCCCGGTGTCCTGCCCCCGAACTGGTCATTCATCGTTCGCGGCATCTTCGATCTGGGCCGACCCACAATCAACGCTTTCGGCGTCGAGTCAGCCGGAACCAGCGGAACGACGATCAACTGGCCCTACTGGACCGGCGACCTTACCGAGATCGTGGCCGAGCAGGTCGACGAGAAGGACGAAATCAACTCGGTGGAGATCAGCATTCTTAAGGGCACCGCGACCCTCAAGACGTACGCCGCTGGCTCGGACGTGTCTTACCAGTTGCTGCAGCGCTCCAACCCGTCCTACGTCGACGCTCACAGCCGCATCATGCTGAACTCCTACGTTCAGGTGACCGATATCGCGTTCGTCGCAGCCGTCTACGGAGCTCGTACCCCGTACGCCTACGACATCACGACAGACACGGACGGCTCGGACTTCCGTGAGGCCGTGTTCGGCGCCTCGGTCAACGTCCAGACCGCGACCGGCATGCCCGCCGAGTTCGTCCTGGTGTCACCGAACGTGTTTAAGAAGATCGGCGGCTGGTCCACGTTCTTCCCGAGCAACTACGGGACGTTCAACGTTTCGGGTACGGCAGTCGCCAGCACCCTCGGCGTCAACGTGTCCGGTCTGCCGGTCATCCTCGACCGCAACATCGGCGGCAACGCGATCCTCGTGTCGAACCGTGAGGCAGCCCGTTGGATCGAGGACGGCCCGCGCTTCGCGCAGGTCGAGAACGTCGCGCAGCTCGGTCGTGACGTGGCCATCTATGGCTACGGAGCCTCGCAGATCATCTCCGGCGCAGGCATCCAGTCCCTCGAGGACTAATCCAGTAAAGGGAGGGGACCGACAATGGCGCTCGTGACAGGCGAGGAACTAGCAATCGCGCTAGACCTCGACTACGAGGACGAGGTAACCGCAGCGACCCTTGACCAAGTCGCCGCAGCCTCAGATGACATTGTCGGTTCCCTCCTGACCACCGGGGCCTACGAGGAAGAACCACCAGCCTGTAAGGAAGCCGCTCTATCCGTAGGCGTGGAGATCTTTCAGGCACGCACCGCATCCGGTGGACAGGCCGTATCAACGGACTTCAGCGCAGGCCCTTACCGACTTTCTATTTGGGTGACCCGTCGAGTCCATGCTTTGATCATGCCCTACGCGAACGTGGGCGGGCTGATCGGATGACAGCCCTCTCGACCGAGGCCCGCGAGGCTATCGTCGCGTCGCTCAGCGGGCTCGGTATCCGTGTCTACAACTATGCCCCGCCCGTACCGTCCCCGCCCTGCGTGGTCGTCATCCCCGATTCGCCGTGGATTCGACCCACCCGCATCGGGTCCAACCTCAACTATGAAGTTCGGTGGCGGCTGCTGCTGGTGATCAGCCCGAGGAAAAACGATGCCGCGCAGCTCGACTGCGAAAACTACGTCGACGCGATCCTTGACGCCCTCCCGGCCAACTACTTGTGCACCCTCGTCGGCCAGCCTCAACTGACTGACACCGGCGCGCAAGGTACCGTAATCACAACTGAAATCAATATCCAAGCAAATATGAAGGAGTAGAAATGCCCACCGTCCAGATCACGGGCGCTCAGTTCACCGTATCGGTGGGCGCGACCGCCTATTCCGCCCAGGTAACCTCGGGCACCATCACCACCACGCCCACGGTCGCCCGCACAAAGACCCTTTCAGGCGTCGCTTTCGACCAGACCGACCTGAACTCGACGCTCACCATCGAGTACCTGTACGACGACAATGCAGGCCTATATGACGCTCTACAGACCGCTATTACGGCTGGAACGGCGCTCGCTGTTAGCGTTCACGGCGCGACGGGCGTGTGGACTGGCGCAGCAATGTGGCCGGACTCCGCTGACGTGACGTTCGATGCGGCCGGTGTCGCCACCGCGACGGTCAACTTCCAGGGCGATCTGACCTTCGCCTAAACAGAACGGGGAAACGCCATGCACCCAAACGTGCCAGAACTCAAAATCCATATCGAGGGAACCGAAACGGTCTACCAGTTGCAACAGGTCGACCTTTGGGAATACGGCGACCTCGTGCACAAAACCAAGACGGAAGCCTCAGACATGGGCCTACGGCTCTGGGCGGCGTTCACGGCTACCACGGGGGAGCAGCCGAAAACGTTTGACCAAGTCAAGAACTGGGCCCGCAGCAAAAAGGTCTACGTCGAGGTGCTCGACAATGCGGACCCTACCCAGACGGAAGCCACAACCGACTAATAATCAAAGTGGCTCTCCGCATCGGCAGACCGTACACAGAAGTCCTGCAGTACCCCGCTGAAGTCTTTGCAACCATCGTGGAGGAGTTAACCGATGCCGGTAACTGAACTCTACGTCGACGGCATAAACGACGTTCTAAGGGCCTTCAAAGCCTTACCAAAGGCCGCTTCACAGGAACTACGCGCCGCCTCAATGGAAATCGCAGGCCGCTACATGGCCCCAGCATGGCGAGAGGCCGCGGGATACGCAGGTCCTTGGGGCGACGTGCTAGCCGATTCGGTCAAGGTCAAGCGCGACCGCGTCCCAGCCGTCAGCATCGGCGGAAATAAAAAAGTACTGTCAGGTGGTGGCACCGCGACAATGGTCCGCTACCCGTCCTCAAGCGGCAATGCCCGCCAGTCATTCGCCCCCTTTGAACAGACCGACTGGCTCCGCCGAACTGGTGGCTACCGTCAAGCAGCGATTCAAGAATGGGGCCGAGCAGTCGACCGCATCGTTTCTAAATGGGACTCCCTGTAATGGCTAAAACCCTAACCGTTTATCTCGCCGCTGACGTTTCCCGCCTGACGCGTGGACTCGATCAGGGCAAATCCGCCTTAGCCGGACTGGAACGATCCGTCACCGGGCTTGTAGGTGCCTATCTCGGCATCGAGGGAGCCCGCAAATTCATCGACTTTCTCGGTGACGCCGCTAGCGCAGCGATCCAAGAAGAACAAGAACTCACACGGCTAAACACGACCCTAGCCAATCTCGGATTTGCCCAGGCGTCGGAATCAGTAAATAAGTTTGTGGACGATCTGCAGTTCGCGACAGGCGTTGCCGATTCGCAGCTGCGGCCCGCATTTGACCGGATCATTCGAAGCACGCAGGACGTAGCCGAGGCTCAAAAAGTCCTCAGCATTGCCCTAGACGTATCGAAAGGCACCGGGAAAGACCTGCAGACCGTCGCAGATGCTCTTTCGAAAGCCTACGACGGCAACACGACAGCATTAGGCCGCCTCGGTCTAGGCATCGATAAGACCACGCTAGCCGCTGGAAGCCTCGATTCGATCATGAATCAGGTCAGCGGACTATTCCAAGGCCAAGCCGCAGCCGCCACAAAAACCCTCGGCGGGCAAATCGACATTCTCAAAGTCGCCGCCGACGAACTCAAAGAATCGTTCGGAAAGGGATTGGTTGGAGGTCTCGCCTCATCGACCAAAGAAACTGGCGCACTTGCTAAAGAACTCAGGAACCTGCAGCCACAAGCAGAAGGTCTCGGTCTAGTAGTAGGCAAAACCGCTACGGGTGGCCTAGTCTTTTTCTCTGAGGCTCTCAAGGGCCTCACCGATCCCGGCGGCGTCCTATATGTGTTCGGCAAACTTATCGGAGTCGATACCGCAGCCGTACAGGGCCTCGATCAAGCCCTAAAAGACTTCCGCGCCACAGCTGGCGGTCCCCTGGTCGATATCGGCGGCGGCCCTATCCAATCCGTAGACAAGTTAGGCAAGTCCCTCGCGGCCCTAGATCACGAGGCCATGAATGCCGCCCTGGAATCCAAAGCCCTAGCCGAATACCAGAAATGGGTTGAGGATCAGTCAATCAAAACGGCCGGCGCTAGCGGCGTCCTAACGGATGCCCTGAAAGACCAATCGGACGTTATTCGCGGAACCATAACCGACCTAAAATCCCAAACCAGCGAACTCGAAGTCGCCACCCAAGCCGTGCTCGACTACAGGGACAACCTTGCCGGGAACATCCTGAAAGATGTCAACCTCGGGCAGGCCGCTGAAACCGGCAAGGAAACCGGGCAGTCACTACTTGAAGCCTTCAACGCGCAAGTCAACCAGGCTAAATACTTCGGCAACGTCCTTACGGCGATCAAAGCCCAAGGAGCTGACCAGTCCCTCATTGAGCAGATCGCGTCCCTAGGCCCCTTAGCCGGATCAGCCCTCGGCCAGCAGCTGCTCGACGAAGGCCTCGTACCTCAGATCAATGCCTCATGGGTCGACGTACAGAAAACCGTGTCCGATCTCGCCCTAGGACTTGTGCCCGACTTCCTCCTTGCCGGGCAGGAATCCGCAATCAGCCTGGTCAATGGAACCGTGGAGCAACTGGGCAAGGAAGAAAAACGCCTTCGCCAGATCGGCAAGAACATTGGCAAACCTATTGGGGCCAATATCAAGGCCGAGATAGCCGCAGCCGTAGCCGAAGCCGTCAGCGCAGCAGAAGCAGCGAAAACTGCAGCTGCAGCCGAACGCGCCTCGAATATCGCTGCACAGCAAGTGGTCGTGACGGAGCAGCAAGTTGCTCAGGCGCTGAACCGGCTGATCGTGAACTCCAACGCCCGCACCGGCTACCAGACCGCACCAGCCACTAGCCCAGTATTCGGATGATCACCGAAATATCGATAAACGGCACCGCCCTCGACCTCGATGGCGTGGTCTACAACGTCGCCGTTTCCCACGGTCGGAATGACATTCAGTCAGCCCCACAAGCCTCAGACGCTCGCGTCCTCCTACGGGGATTCTCCGAAATCCCGGCCGAAATTGGGGACGTGTTGCAGATTGAGGCCTACTCGGAGGCCCGGTTCACCGGCACGGTTACCGATATCACCCTGACCCACGACTACTCATACCAGGGCAATTATGTCCCCACGCTTGAACTAACGGGCACCGGCCATATGGCAAAACTTGGCTACATCCAAATAGGCACTAGCGGGTACGCGAAGCAAACGCTGAAAAACCGCGTAGAAGCAATCCTGACCGACACCGCCCTAGTCAACTATTCCAACGTTGCCCCCTATTTGGAACAGCAGCTTCTCGACCCTCAGGATGGTGGCTACAACGCCCTAACGCTGCTGACCGACCTCGGAACTCAAGTCGGTGGCACCGTAGGAGACTTCCCCGATGGCACCGTTTTCTGGGAGTCCTACAGCAGCCGAGGCTATGGATATAACCCCTCTACGTGGCTCGACGTGTCCGACGAATGGCAGGCAGTTCCATACTCATGGGCCGACGTATACCAGTCGACCGACGGCTTCCCGATCACCGTAACGCTGGACAATCCCTCAATCATTTGGGAACCAGTCTGGAAAAACAACCTTCAGACCGTCCTCAATGACGTAACGGTCACGTACAAAGGCAACCACTCGACGACCTCGACGGATGCCGACTCCATCGCTCTCTACGGCCGTCGCGCCACGACCGTCGCCACGCAGCTTGAACATTCCTATGATGCCGATGACCGGGCCGACGAAATCATGCGTAATCAGGCCCAACCGCACTACGCGCTGCAAAACGTCCAAATCCTTGTTCATAACCTGACTAACCCGAAACTTGGCCAAGTCCTAGGTCTCCTGTCCGGTTCCCGAGTCATAGTCAATGACGTACCGCCACCGCACCCAATCGAGGACTATTTGGGCGTCGTGGAAGGCTGGACTGAGGTCTATACGCCAGGGCAACATATCCTGACTCTGAGCCTGTCAGACCCGCGATATTCGTATGCAGTCGTACAATGGGGCCAAGTTAGTGCGACCTTGACCTGGGGAACAACTAACGCAACCGTTCAATGGTACAACGTCGTCCTACCGTCCGATCTGCTCTAGGAGAAACATGGCAACCACTACCTACGGCAGCCCGTACGTAGCCAATACCGACCTCGTGTCGGCGTGGCCGGGCGTCAGCCTGAACGTGGCGCAGCGCGTCGACGCCGTGTCCTATGCCGGTAACGGAATCAATGCCCAAACCGGTACGACCTACACGCTTGTCCTTACGGATGCGGGCAAGAACGTTACCCTGTCGAACGCTTCCAGCGTCACGGTCACCATCCCAGCCAATTCCTCGGTCGCCTATCCGACAGGTACGCGGATCAACTTTACAAATCTCGGCGCAGGAACTGTAACCATCGCCGCAGCTGGAGGCGTAACCCTAAACGGTTCTCCATTGACTTTGGCCCAATACACAGACGGTTCAATTCTAAAGCTGGCCACGGATACATGGGTATTTACTTCCGCGCCCGTTGCTACTACTCCGGGACTTTTGCAAGTCACCCCTACCTCGATCGCCAACACGGGAGGTTCGGCCTCATTGTCAGGAGGCGCCGTAACGTTTAGTGGAGTCACAAACGTCAGCCTGAACGGCATTTTTAGTGCCACATATGACAATTACCGAGTCGCTGTCAACATAACCAGCGGAAGCACCGGAGGATATGCCAGACTTCGAAACAGAATTTCAGGAACGGACGCAACCACCAACTATTCCTACGCAGTAGTTTACGGAACAAAAAGCACAGCTGCTGGCAATGCTACTTTTGCCTCTGATTCTACCTTTACTGACACTACGTCAATGCTTGCTATTGATTTTGACGCCACCGTAGGTGGGCAAGCGTTTCTAGAGGTAGGTCGGCCATTCGATGCAAAACCGACATATTTTGCGACCCCGTACAACAAATTGACAGCCTCTAGCATTTCCGGATACATCGCTGGTATGCACAGCACCTCGACCTCATATGACGGTCTTACTTTGCTTTCTTCCGCTGGAACAATGACCGGAACTATTCGCGTCTACGGATACAGGAACTCATAATGGCCGACGTTATTGAAACGGACTACACGACCGAGCCGCCAACAATTACGGAACGCGATTTTAATGCCGCCGAAAAGGCGCAGCGGGCCGCTGACATCAAGACTTACAAGGCCGCCGAAAAAGCAGCCCTAGAGGCCATCAAGGCTCGTGAAGCTGCACTCGATAAACTTTTGAGTTTGGGTCTAACGATGGATGATTTATCGGCGCTTGGTATCAGTTGAGTCATGACAATTCAGTCCCCGGCTGATCTACTTCCTCTTATCGGGATAGCAACAGCCATACTCGCGGGCGTGCTTTGGCTCATTAGGGCCCAATTTTCTATCCTTCGAGAGTTTCGACCCAACAGCGGTTCGACAATCAAAGACGCCCTGTCGCGTATCGAGGTCGACGTGAGGGAAGTACGCACCCGGCTCGACTCTCACATCGATAACCACAACCGAGCCGCCTGATGATCGGTACATGGCTAGCCACCACATGGGAAGGCTCCCTAGTCAAAGTCGCCCTTGGTGCCGCGCTCGGAGCTCTCGCGTCCTACGTAGCCACCGCCCAGGTACACCCGCTGATCATGGCGCTTACAGCTGCAGTCGTGCCCGTCCTCATCAATGCCCTAAACCGGCAGGACCCGCGCTACGGGCTGTCCGCTGCACCCCGACTCTCTGACGTAGCCACCGGCGAAGAATTCGAGATCGAGGGAGAGGACTATGCCTAAACTCGTAGCCTCAGGCGTCACCCTCAGGTCCCAAATCGATAAGCGTTTCCCTAAGCGCGATAAACGCTCAGACGGATGGATTGGCGATAAAGCCCATCAAGCCCGCATCAGCGACCACAACCCAGACGCTGCAGGATGGGTCCACGCCATCGATATCGACGCCGACCTAGGCAAGCCCGGCGACGCGCAACGCCTGGCCAATGAAATCGTGGCCTATGCGAAGTCAGGCCTGCCCGGCTCTAACCGCATCCGCTACGTCGTATTTAACGACCAGGTAGCCAGCGGCACCTACGCTAAAACCCGGTGGCAATGGCGAGGTCGAGGCTATGGGCACCGCGACCATATCCACGTGAGTTTCCTGAAGGCCGCCGAGAAAGATGGAAGCCCGTTCCCGCTTCCGATATTTGGGCAAGCGTAGCCATGCGGCCCCGCGTGCTGACGCTCGATATCGAGACCAGCCCGCACCTGGCTTACACGTATGATCTTTACGATGCCCGCATAACGCCCGACAAAATCGTCACGCCTTCACGGATACTTTGCTGGGCCGGTAAATGGCTAGGTGAATCCAAGGTCCATTTCTTCTCCGAGTACCACAATGACCCCGGCGAAATGATCCAAGCCGCATGGAGTTTCCTCAACGAAGCCGACGTTCTCATTACCTACAACGGCGTCAGATTCGACGTGCCCCACCTCATGCGCTCATTCATCGAAGAAGGGATGCCGCCACCATCCCCGTGGATCGACCTCGACCTATACCTGATCAACCGTCGACGATACAAATGGGCCAGCAATCGGCTCGGCTACATCACCGAGCAGCTCGAACTGCCCACAAAACTACAAACCGGCGTTTCGCAGCTCTGGAAGAAAGTGCTCGAGGAGGACGACCGGGCATGGCAGAAATTCAAGAAATACAACTGCCAAGACGTCATCATCACGGAGCTGCTCTACAGGACTATGGCCCCGTGGATCAAGCACCCGCATATCGGCTTATGGACCGGGGACCAGTCGACTTGTCCGGCCTGCGGCTCAACCAAACTGACCCCCACGGGTCTGACGTACACACGAACAGGCGCGTGGATGAAATCCGTCTGTGAATGCGGTACCTGGTGCAAAGTCCTTGCCAACGGCAAAACGAGACCAATCTGAGGGGAAACCATGATAGACCGACACCTGCCGGCACAAGCCCTTGACCTGCTCGAGGTCGACCGATGGGAAACGCACGGCGACCCGATAGAAACGCACCGTCGCGTGGCCGCAATGTGGAGCGCCTACCTCGGGTCTGAAGTGACACCGGATCAGGTAGCCATGTGCATGGTGATGGTGAAAATTGCGCGTAGCGCATCAGGCTACGCCCGCGATGACTATTTGGACTCCATCGGCTACATGATCATTGCCGAGGGTCTGGCTAGGCCATGCTGAAAATCACGGTCGGAGATGTCTCCATCGAGTGGGACAAGCCCGTTTCACGTGACACTTTCCGGCAGTTACTCATGGATGTCTCGGGCATTGCTGCAGCTCTAATCCAGGAGCCAGAGGAGGAACAGCGCCCTACGGTCACCTTGGGATTCTCGACAGAGATACAGCAGCCAGTCGAGGAAGATCTCAGCGAATATTTTGAGTAATGGCGTGTCACTATTGCCAAGTTCTAAGAACTCTCTATATTCGATGTCATGTATATGACAACCGGGGAAGCATCCAAAGACCTAAACGTGTCAATTAACACGGTCATTAGGTGGTTCGAAGCAGGCGTATTGCACGGTTGGGTTACGCCAGGCGGCCACCATCGGATCTTGGCCAAGAGCGTCGAAGCAGTCCGACGCCACCCTGCAGGGCAAAACGTGACTGTAATTACGACATCGGAGGTCGAGTGATCGATGGGCTCGCGATATGGCTGGCTGTTGCCTCAGGCCCAGCAAGCATCCCTGACAGCGCCTATAAAGGACCGTGGTACGTCCACAGCGCCGAACCATTCCGCAAATGCGTCATGTGGCGCGAATCCCACGGCCGCTACAAAGCCGATGGCAAATACGGATCAGGCGCTTACCAGTTCATCCAGTCCACTTGGAACGCTTACGCGAAACTCGCGGGTCTAGCGGAGTGGGTCGGAATCCGGCCCTACAAGGCACCCGCAACCGTTCAGGACGCCGTGTTCTGGCGGGCTTACTGGAAAGGAAAGGGGAAACACCATTGGAGCCCTACGCACGCCCTCACGATAGGCAAAAGCGTCAAGTCATGTGGCTAAACACTTTTGTGTTCTGCTGCGGAATCATCGGAGCCATGATCCTTGTTGGATTCATCGAGTTGGCGGTGAAATGATGGGAGTCCAACGAATCGGCGGATCGCAGCTGCACATTGAGGCCGCACGGTCAGGTAATACCGTTCAGGTGTGGATGAACGACAACCGCAACCTGACATGCGCCATGTTCAGCCTCGAGCAGACCATCGACCTGCATAGAATGCTTGCCAAATCTCTAGACCAGGAGCCCGTCGATGAGTGACGCTGTGCTCGATAATGGCAAATGGATTTGCAAACTATGCGAAGCCTTTGGGACTGGTGGCTACAAGAATTACTTTCAGCATTACGGAGACAATCACAACGGTTTGGAAAAGGAGCGCCGCCGTGTCATTTGACCTAGCCGATTACGTGACCGTGGCACAGCGCATGCGGGACTTCTACAAGAAGCATCCCGAGGGTTCGCTGCAGCTCGATCAGCCGATCATTACCGAGATTTGCGGAAAGACCTGGGCGATTGGCCGGGCCTACGCCTACCGGACGCCAGACGACAACCGACCGGGTATCGGTACGGCTATGGAAGTAATACCTGGTTTGACGCCGTACACACGTGGCTCGGAGATCCAGAACTTGGAAACGTCATGCTGGGGTCGAGCATTGGCCGCGATTGGCATCGGTATCGAGAATGGCGTGGCAACCGCTGACGAGGTGAGATCTGCCAAGGCCCGTGAAGGGGTCTACAAGACGACAGACGCTGACTCGGAGGATTACTACTCCAAGTCCACGCCGAGGCCTACAGACCGCCTCAACGGGCCAGCAGCACGTCACTATGACTCTAAGCCGCTGACGCCTAAGCAGATGGGCTTGCTGTCAGGGAAACTCAGGGAACGCGGGATTGTCGATGACGCGCTACTTGGGGCGATCAATGGGCTGTTGATGCTCGATGGTCGAGACCAGGTAAATGCAACATCAGAAATTACAAATGCAGGGCTCGATTATCTGCTCGATAACCTTGACAAGTTGCAGACGGTTGACCAGTTCATAGCCGAGATGGAGACGTAAACGATGAGTGCCGAGGTATTTCGGGACCGGCGTTGTTAGTGCCCGATAGACGCTTGACCGGAATGACGGAGGAAATAGCACCGGCCGCGTGTAGACCACAACCCCTAGGTAGGGGACTCATACCTAAAACCGACAACACGGGTAGGCCGGGATCGGGCCCCAGCCCGAGACCGAGACCGGCCGACAACAACCAAAGGGGAAACGCATGACAAACACAACGCTCTACGACGCGCAT
>Ga0209298_10001746_pt1 | contig 14037 bp, 15 predicted proteins | sample S_140806_EF_Meta_FD_187325 | JGI IMG/M metagenome (GOLD analysis project Ga0209298, IMG submission 187325) | Freshwater microbial communities from Lake Simoncouche, Canada to study carbon cycling - S_140806_EF_MetaG (SPAdes) (version 2) | ecosystem: Environmental > Aquatic > Freshwater > Lake ...
TTCAGCCTGATTTCAAAATAACGCTGCTGTACGGAACCGCATCACCTGTGTGAATAATTCCTAAAGCTTGGCCGACTTTCACTTTGAAATCCTCATGCGCGATAATCGTGGTTGGTAAGCCGCCATGATGCTTTTTGTATTCAGCAACTGTTGCAGCATCGACCTTTGCTTCGAATTCAGCGGCAAGGAACATTCCAGTTAAATCTAAGTGCGGCAAAATCGCATCTAGAACCTGGCAGACGGTTGGAGTTCCCATCACAAGTGCCAGATCTATAGTTTCGACGCCCGGATAAGTTGGAAAAGGACCATCCACAATTGCAATCGTATTTACATGGCGAAAGCGCGCCAACAGTGAAGCAAGGTCGCCATTTATAATTCCATTTTTTATCATGAAATAATAATTCCCTAGTAATCGCCTTCGCACAAGCGCTAAACTTGAAAAGTGCCCGAACAATTAGCCAATCAGAAAGCCGCCCTCGCGCGGATTCAAGAACATCTCGAGAAATCGAGTGAACGAGTCTTGATTGGAATTATCGGCAAACCTGGTGCTGGGAAATCAACTCTTTCCAAGTTCTTAATGGGAAAACTTTCGAAAGAGTTGGTCACTGTTGTGCCAATGGACGGCTATCACCTGAGCAATAAAGTCCTAAAGGATTTAAAACGGGCTGATCGAAAAGGGGCACCGGATACCTTTGATGTCGCAGGCTTTGTCTCGCTGGTGAAACGAATTCGCTCAGAACAAACTCAAAACATTTACTATCCGATATTTGATCGGGCAATTGAAGAGTCAATTGCAGCCCAAGGCGTGGTTACGGCAGCAACTAAGGTGGTAATCATTGAGGGTAATTATTTACTCCATGATGATGGCGGGTGGGAAGTACTAAACGACCTATTGGATGAAAGTTGGATGGTTGATGTCGATGATGACATACGAATCTCAAGACTAATTTCGCGCCATATCGCTTATGGCAAAGACCCCGAAGCCGCTAAAGCTTGGGCAAAGGGAACAGATGAAGTAAATGCAAAACTAATCGAACGCGGGCGCACCCGTGCCGATTTCGTTGTTGCTATTGATTAACTGCGAAGCGCAACAGCCAGCGAACGGAAATCTTCGACCAGAATGTCGATTTCTTTCTGTCCGTGTGCAAGGCTAATTAACCACTGCTCATCTAGCCCCGGAGGCGTAATAATTCCGCGGTTAAGTGACCAGAGCCAAGATAGCTCGGCAACTGCAAAATCTGTCGCTTTGTAATCACGATAGTTGCGAACTGGTGCTACAGACCAAGTAATACAGCCTTTAACTCCGAACCCAACAGTGTGTGCTGGAAGTTGGAACTCTTCAATGATTTCAGTAATTCGATCGAGTGCTTGTTGATTGAACGCTTCTGCCGCAGCCAAAGTTTCTGCTGTGCAAATTTTATCAACCGCTCTGATACCCGCCATTGCTAGCGGATTACCGTTGAAAGTACCGAAGTGTGCCATCTTGCCGTTGGTTACGAAATCCATGTACTTCTTTTTTCCACCAAATGCAGCGAGGGTAATTCCGCCACCGATTGATTTAGCAAGAGTGATCAAATCTGGTTGAACGCCAAGGCGTTGTGCCGCCCCTTGATGTCCTGCAGTAAGTCCAGTCTTAACCTCATCAAAAATTAGAATGATTCCGTATTGGTCACAAAGTTCGCGAACACGTTCTAGATAACCCGCATCAGGTAGAACAATGCCGATATTTTCAAGAACTGGTTCGACAATGAAACAAGAAATCGTTTTTGAATGTTTTTCAAAGATACGTTCCAAAGCATCCGGGTTGTTATATGGAACAACAAAAACAGTGCCAGCAACTAAATTTGAATCTGCCACTGGAGTTGGATCCTCAGCATCGCCAGCTTTTTCTAAAGATGGTTTGCTGGAAACAACGAATGGGTCGTAGCTACCGTGATAGCCACCTTCAACCTTTACGATGTCGCTCTTTCCAGTTGCTGCTCGCGCAACACGTACGGCATACATTGTTGATTCGGTGCCCGAGTTAGTAAAACGCACTTGATCAATTCCAAAGCGGCGACAAATTCGCTCTGCCGCATCAGTTGAGATTGGCGAAGGAGTTACGAAGAGCATTCCGGTATCTAGCGCCGCTTTTGCTTCTGCGACAACAACAGGATTGAGGTGGCCGGCGAGCATTGCGCCGAAGCCCATTGAGAGATCCAGGAGCTGGCGTCCGTCTACATCGGTCATCCAAGCGCCCTTGGCCGAGACAATCGAGATCGGATATGGATCCCAATGTTGAAAACTAGAGGTAACGCCAAGGGGGAGTGACTTCATGGAGCGTGCGCTCTCGGCCTGTGAACCCTTGGTGTTGTTAGTAAATAGTTGCCACTCTGAAGCTAGTAAGGAAGCTACTTTTTCAGGAGATATCGGCGTGGATGTTGCTGGTGTTGATCTAAAACTTTCCGCATGATGCGATTGTGTAATCATTTTAAAGCTGTACGGCAAAGGTTTCTGATTTAGAAACTCGTTTGAGAAGTACTCTCCCCGTCATTTCATTCTTTCGAATGTGGGTTAAGTATCTCTGAAGTCAAAAAAAGTTGCAACCCCACCCCATTTTTATGCGAGAAGTTCGGGCGTGTCTCCTAAACTTCCGATTGTTATGGAAAAACCAACAATTATTCTTGCAACAAGTAACGGCGTAGGAATGGGCCATTTAGCGCGCGCATCCGCGATTGCCCTTGCCTTAAAAGAGTATGCGAATCCCATTATTGTTTCTATGGCTGGCGGGCTTGCAGAAATTCCAGAATTTTTAGGAATACGTTGCGAATATATTCCAGGCCGTGATCGCTTATGGATGTCACGCGAAAAATGGGATGTTTACCTTCGTGACAGATTAACTGCGTTGGTCGATGAAACTGGTGCGAAAGTTTTAACTTACGACGGCGTAGTTCCATACCCAGGTGTTATTGCTGCAAAATTTGGTCATCCAAAACTTGCATTAGTTTGGGTGCGCCGCGGACTGTGGCAAAAAAAACCGCAACGATCTGTCTTAAGTCTGCAATCAAGAATGATGGATCACATAGTCGAACCTGGCGACATTGCGCGTAGCTATGACTTCGGACCAACTGCTCGGCGCAAAGATGCCACGTTAACAGCACCCGTCTCGCTATTTCAAAAATCTGATGCGCTAACTCGCGATGAAGCGCGCAAAATTTTGGGGTTAGATTTGAATCGTCCAGCTGTCCTGGTTCAACTTGGAACAGGCGATAACGACGTGAATGAGAAGATGAAAGCAGCGCTATCTGGGTTACTGGGATGGAAAGACCTACAAGTTATTTTGACTAAACAACCACTTGATAAAGAGGGCAAATCACTCGCGCCAGCGGGCCTGGATATTCGCGTTGTGCGATATTTCCCATTGGCTAGAGTCCTGCACGCTTTCGATGCCAGTGTTTGCGCAACCGGTTATAACGGAGTTCACGAGTTGCTGCCTGCGCAAGTTCCAACGGTCTTTGTTTCAAATATTCGTGGAACCGATGATCAAGAAGCGCGCGCTAGGTGGTGCCAAGATTTTGGATTTGCCCTGCGCGCTGACCAAGCAGATCTGGCAGATGTGACAGCCAAGGTAAATCAATTGCAAGATCCTGCAGTTCGAGCGAGTTTATCCAGCAAATGTGCAGAGCTGCCCGAGCCGACCGGCGGTGCAGAAATTGCCAAAATTCTCTATGAACTCGCAATTGCGAAAGAACCGATTAGGCCATCAAGAGCGGCTTATCTGCAACTAAACATTCAACAACACATCAATCGCGGAATGCGCCATGTTGTTTATCTAGGTCTTCGCAGAGCAAGTCTTATTTATCGCGCAATTAACCCACATATAGTTGTGCAAGTCACCCGGCAAGAACCGCCAGTTTGGGGCGACCAAAACACAGCCAAAGAGTTGCATGCACTAATTAAAGGCGAGCAACGTTTCGAACATTTAATTGCTGGGGCATCTCAAAAATATAAATCTCGTCGTGCGCAAATTGCAGAAGCCGCGTATGGTGAGCGTGTAGAGGTGATTAAAAAGAAATGAAAATCAGAACCTGGTTTAAGAAGACTCAAATTGGCCGCGTTGTCTGGCGCGTAATTATTGGCGCAATTGGTGGTCTTATAACTGTATTTGGTGCGATTGCTTTGGTGGGTCCTGGCCCTGGAATTTTAATTGTCTTGGCAGGTCTTGGAATTTTAGCTACTGAGTTTGCATGGGCAGCGCGCGTAATGGTGCATACGCGAACCTATGCACAAAGAGCCGCAGATAAAGTTGGTATTCCAAAGTGGGTGCAACTTGCTCTCGTAGCAGGGGCCGCGCTAATTTCAATCGTGGTTATTTTGTTTTTACATTCATCCGGAAAGATTTAAGCAAGCAAATCGTTTGTAATTGCGTCTTAAAACTGCGAGCGGATATCCCAGAGATCTTTAAAGACTGGGTTAAACAAAGTGCTTGCCAAGTATTTGACTCCATCTGATCCACCGGTGCCAGCTTTTTGACCAATAGTGCGTTCCACCATTTTCACGTGACGATAACGCCACTCTTGCAAACCTTCATCAATATCCATCAGCCTTTCACAGACCATTGCAGATTCTGGATCGTTGCGATGTACGGCAAGTAATACTTCAATAACGCGGGGATCTGATTGATAGTGAGTTGACTTATCCCGTTCCAGAATTTCTGCTGGAATCTTATGTCCACGTTTATCCAAATATGCCAACGTTGAATCCCAAATCGAATTGCGAGATGTAATCTCTTTTATCTCTGCTTGCACATCTATCGGTAGATGCGATGACATCTTGGTATCGCGTCGGCCCAGCAGCGCCTCCACTTTTCTAAACTGTGCAGATTGAAATCCGCTCGATGACGATAAATATCCACGGAATGAGTTGAATTGCAGGGGTGTCATGGTCTCTAAAATATCGACTTGAGTTACGCAAACTTTGAGAATTGTGCGAATCCGACCAAGCAGAGCTAAAGTTTTATGGGTATTTCCTGTTTCTAAAGATCTACCCGCTGCGTTGAATTCGTGAATTAATTGCTTAAACCAGAGTTCATAACTTTGGTGGATGATAATAAATAACATTTCATCATGTTCAGGCCCTTCAGATAGGGGCTTTTGAAGACTAAGCAGATCATCAATAGCTAGATATGAAGTGTAGGTAAGAGCGGAGTCAAACTCTGAATCGCTCACGTCACTCTCGAATCTGTTGTCTTGATTTTTTCGTATTGACGTGTTGCAACTAGATCTCGAATTCGCGCAAACCCATCCCAGACTTCAGTATAAGAAGTAGGTAGTGGGGCAATTGCTAATCGAATCGAATCAGGGGTTCGGTAGTCTGGAATTACATCTGCGAATTCGCGAAGTGCAACGCAAATTCGAGCAGCATCTGGATGGCCGAGTGAGATATGTCCGCCACGCTCTTGTGGGTTGCGCGAAGTCAATAAAGTGAATCCCAGATCGGCAAGCCACGCGTCATAAAGTTGAATCATCATCTCAGTACCAATCGCTGCTTTTTCGGATATTGCTCCGATACCAGCTTCTTCAATCATTCCAAAAGCACTTTTTATACATCGCAAACCGATTAGAGATGGACTGGCAATTTGAAATCCGCGGATGCCTTCGGCTTTCTCGAAGTTAGGACCCATTGCAAATTGGTCGCCTTGCGAGAACCAGCCTTGAATTGGGACTTGAAGTTGAGACTGCACTTTTTTATTCACATATAACCAGGCAGGAGATCCGGGACCTGAGTTTCCATATTTATATGTACAACCAACTGCGATATCTACACCATTTTTATCGAAATCCATTTCGATTGCACCGACGGCATGGCTGGCATCCCACAACATAAGGGCGCCATGTTTGCGAGTTAAATCCGTCAAAGATTTGATGTCATTGCGCGCACCTGAACGATATTGAATAACTTCTAAAGTCACGAGTGCTACATCGTCATTTAAATAAGGAGCAAGAATTTCCGGAGTAATTCTTTCATTCTCGGCAGACCCGGGAGATTCGTTATCAATAATCACCAGATTAAGACCTAGTTGTTTGGCGAGGCCTTCAAGGATGTAGCGATCTGTTGGAAAGTTAGCTGCGTCAGTGATTATTGTCTTGCGCCCTGGCCGAGCATTTATTGCGGCAAGTGCTAATTGATAAAAGTTAACTGATGTTGTGTCACATGCTAGAACTTGGCCAGCAGCGGCTCCCAAAGTTGCGCGACCAATTAGATCACCAGTTGGCTGGGCTTCATCGACCCAGTGGCCCCATCCGGTTACTACTTCTGGACCCCACTCATCTTTCATAAAAGAATTAACGGCATCAATTGTCGAAAGCGGAAGTCGACCTAGCGAATTCCCATCGAGATAACAGATATTTGGATCGCTAACAACAAATTGTGACCGAAAACGTGCCAATGGATCACGAGAATCAAGGTCTAGCGCGAATTGTCGGTCAGTGGCTTTCATAGTTGAAAGGTACGCTCTCCCATCGTGGCGCGCAATCTTGTAAACATCGAAGAGGTCAGTAAAGCCTTTGATATTAGAGCGCTGCTTGAAAGAGTTTCTTTAGGTGTTTCTGAGGGCGATCGCATCGGAATAGTCGGTCGCAATGGCTCTGGGAAAAGCACGTTGATGAAAATTATTGCTGCAGTTGAAAGTCCAGATCAAGGCCGAGTAACAAAATCAAACTCGGTAAAAATCGGCTTACTTTCACAAGTTGATAAAGCAGATCCAAATTCAACTGTCGGTGATGTTGTGCTTGGCGATAAAGCCAAACATGAGTGGGCAAGCGATGCTGGAATCCGAGAAGTCTTTACTGGTCTATTCGGTGGATTTGATGACCATTTATTTGAGAGAACTTTTGCAACTTTATCTGGTGGAGAAAAACGTCGCGTTGGTTTGGCAAAGTTACTAATCGATGATTTGGATCTGATCCTTCTTGATGAGCCAACAAACCACTTAGATGTAGAAGGAGTTGCCTGGCTGGCAGCCCATTTAAATAGCCGAAAATCCCTAGCTGTATTGGTAATTACTCACGATCGCTGGTTCTTAGATGCAGTTACTGATCGAACCTGGGAAGTCGTCGCTGGCAAAGTGGAAGAGTACGACGGTGGTTATTCGGCATTTGTATTGGCAAAGGCAGAACGTGCGCGCCAAGCAAATGCTATGGATGCCAGACGAAACAATCTAATTCGCAAAGAACTTGCTTGGTTAAGACGTGGTGCGCCAGCGCGTACTACCAAACCAAAATTTCGTGTCGATGCTGCAAATGTTTTAATCGCCGAAGAACCCGCGCCGCGTGATCAAGGTGAACTCTTAAAGTTTGCGCGCAACCGACTTGGAAATACAGTCTATGAAGCGCATCATCTTCAAGTGCGGGCAGGCGATAAAGAGTTAATAGACGATCTTTATTGGAATGTTGGGCCGGGTGATCGCATTGGAATTGTTGGAATCAATGGCGCCGGTAAAACTACTCTTATGCGCACTTTAGTCGGAGAGATTCAACCATTTGCTGGCAAATTAGTTACTGGTGTAACAGTTAAAGCCGCATTTCTCACGCAGCATTTAGATGAGTTAAATCCGCAGTGGAGAGTGCTTGAAGCAGTTGAAAAGGTTGCGGCACATATTGAACTTGGTAACGGAAAATCACTTTCTGCATCTCAACTCTGTGAACGATTAGGTTTTGATAAAGATTCACAATGGACGCCAGTCGGAGACCTCTCTGGTGGTGAAAAACGCAGACTTCAACTAACCCGCTTATTGATGGACTCTCCAAATGTTTTATTGCTAGATGAGCCAACAAATGATTTTGACATTGAAACCCTTACTGAACTTGAAGATTTACTAGATAGCTATGGCGGAACTCTTGTGGTTATTTCCCACGATCGGTATTTCCTGGAAAGAGTTTGCGATCGGTTTGTGGGCTTGTTGGGAGACAAAGCCTTACGAGATTTGCCACGCGGCGTGGATCAATACCTTGAGCAAAGGGCAGCTGCAATAACAGTTGTGGGCGCAGAAGAGAAAAGTAAGTCAGTTTCATCTGCAGCAGAGCAACGCCAATTTAAGAAAGACTTGGCACGCCTTGAAAGGCAGATCGAGAAAGCAAAGGTTCGAATTACCGAACTTGAGCAGGATCAAACCGCCGCTGCATTTGATCCAGCAGAATTATCGCGAGTTACGACAGAACTGGAATCTGCACGGCTGGAATTGAGCTCTCGAGAGGAAGAATGGCTCGAAGTTACTCTTCTGCTTGAGCCATGAGTTAAAATAAAGTCATGAGCCAAATTTCACATGCTGTAGAAGTAGTTCTCTTCCGAAGCCGATTTCTGTTGGCTCCGATGTACCTTGGACTAGTTGGTGCTCTTGTTCTGTTGGCTTATCGATTCATAGTGGAGTTCTGGCACTTAGCGGAAAAAACAGCTGATCTATCGGCAAGTGAATTTACCTTGTCACTTTTGGCGCTGCTCGATCTAACGCTATTGGCAAACTTGATTCTAATGGTGATTTTTGCGGGATATGAAAACTTTGTCTCCCGAATTGATATTGCAACTGAATCTAAAGACCGTCCGCATTGGATGGGTACGATCGATTTCAGTGGGTTAAAAATAAAGCTGATCGGATCATTAGTTGCTATTTCTGTAATCGAACTCTTGAAAGATTTTATCGAGCTTTCCGGTGAAGCCGAAGTTGGAGAAGGAACTATCTGGCGCATCGCCATACATCTAACATTCGTTATATCAGGCGTTCTATTTGCACTGATGGACTGGATTGCGGATAAACGCAAGTTTGATGGCACGCACCCTTAGTGAATCCACCTGCACTAAGTAAGAGCAATACCCGTTTAGATTTTCTCGCGGCAATCTCGGGTTTAATGATCGCTGTACAAGCACGCGCCAATGGAGAACTCTCGCATCGCATGGGAAATCCAATTGAAGCAGCACTTGTATCTTTCGGTTCAGGCTTAATCATCATTTCTCTTATTTCAGCTTTTAACCCAGCAATCAAAAATGGAATCAGAAATCTTCGCGGCGCTCTTAAGCGAAAAGAAATTCCACCTTGGACTCTATTTGCTGGCATGCTGGGTGGAAGTTTTGTAGCCGTGCAAACGCAAATTGTTCCGATAATCGGTGTTGCTATTTATTCCGTGGCATCAATTGCAGGGCAAACTGCAGCATCATTAGTGGTAGATCGCATTGGGTTAACTGGTGGCGGGAAGAAGCACATCACTGTTAGACGTGTAGCCGCTGCTGGAATAACAGTATTGGCAGTGCTAATTTCCGTCCTTGATCGACTAGAGGCAAGCAACCTTTCAGTAATAGCAGTTCTATTGGGTTGCTTCGCTGGGGCAATTGTTGGCGTGCAACGAGCACTAAATGGTCAAATTAACGAAAGTACACACCAGAGTTTTACGACTTCTCTACTTAATTTCATCATGGGAACAACCATTCTGGTGATCTTTCTTGGCATCGGAATGCTGATCAACCGCGCCGAAATAGTTTCACTCCCTGCAGGACCTTGGTGGATGTACACCGGCGGAACTATTGGAATTATCTATATTGCTTTCACTTCAACGATAGTCCAACATTTGGGAGTTCTAACATTCACTTTAATTAGCGTCGGTGGACAGCTAGTTGGTTCGCTATTGATTGACTTTTACTCACCAACCGAAGGCGTGCAGGTAAGTGTTTACTTGGTAACCGGAATCGTTATGACTTATTTAGGCGTCATTGTGGGCGGCGTCGGTAATTTACCAAGGCCGAAACTATTGAAGCGCTGATAAAAAATCCCGCAATTGCATATGAAAAACTCTTGACCCAAGGAAGCGTCGCTGCGTAATAGCCAGCCAGAGTAATTCCAACACCCCACAAAAGGGCACCAAGCACATTTGCAGATAAAAACCTGTAGTAATTCATCTTGGCAGCGCCCGCAATGGGCGGAACAAAAGTGCGGATCCAAGGAAAGAAGCGGGCTGCAACAACTGCCCACCAACCGGTTTTTTCATAGAAATTTTCCGCATTGACAATCATCCGCTGAATTTTGGGTGACTTGCTTTTTTCTAAATAGGGTCGCCCAACAACGCGCCCAATCACAAATCCAACTTGGTCTCCAAAAAAGGCAGCCAGAAAGATGATGGAAACTAAAATAACAATATTTATATTGCCGTGTGCTGCTGCAACTAAACCTGCGCTGAAAAGAATTGAATCTCCGGGCAAGAAGAAACCAAAGAGTAAACCAGTTTCAATAAAAACTATCGCCCCGATGAGTACATAGAAAATAAATGGGGCCAGCGTTGAAAGTTGAGCATCAAATGATGCGGCTAGCTCCATTTAAACGCTCTTTTTAACCGCAGCAGCCACTTTTGTGACCACTTGCGGATCGAAAACGCTAGGGATAATAAATGAAGCATTTAGTTGAGATGGGCCTACACAAGAAGCAATTGCTTCTGCTGCGGCAATCAATAACTCATCAGTGATCTTATGAGCATTTGCGTCAAGTAGACCACGAAAAATACCAGGGAAGGCTAATACGTTATTTATCTGATTCGGTTGATCGCTGCGTCCGGTTGCAACAACAGTTGCGTACTTGCGCGCAATTACCGGATCAATTTCGGGATCAGGGTTAGCTAATGCAAAGACAATAGAGCCAGCAGCCATGGATGCCACATCATTTTCATTTAAGACATTCGGTGCACTTACCCCAATAAATACATCAGCCCCCTTCATGGCATCAGAGATATTTCCGGTGAAACCCTCGGTGACGCAACCAGCAATATCAAATGCGATTATCTTTTTGGCACCACTCTTGGTGAGCAACCTAGCAATCGCGGTACCGGCGGCGCCAGCGCCACTCATTACTATTCTTACGTCACTAAGCTTTTTATTAACTAATTGCAAAGAATTAGTTAAAGCAGCCAGTACGACAATTGCAGTCCCATGTTGATCATCATGGAAAACTGGAATATCCAATAAATCACGTAAGCGCGCCTCGATTTCAAAGCAGCGCGGAGCTGAGATATCTTCCAGATTTATTCCACCATAAACGGGAGCAATTAACTGAACTGTACGAACAATTTCATCAACGTCTTGGGTGTCGAGACAAACTGGCCAAGCATCAACATCGGCAAAGCGTTTAAATAGCGCGGCCTTGCCTTCCATAACCGGTAACGCTGCTGATGGCCCAATGTTTCCTAAACCTAAAACCGCAGAACCGTCCGTAACAACTGCGACCGTATTTCGCTTCATCGTTAAACGACGCACATCTGATGGATCTTCAACGATTGCTTGGCAGATGCGTGCAACACCCGGGGTATATGCGCGCGATAGATCGTCGCGAGTCTTTAGCGGAACTTTTGATTGAACTTCGAGCTTGCCTCCAAGATGGAGCAAAAATGTGCGATCGCTAACTTTGCGAACGGTTAATCCAGAATGCGCAGTGAGTGCGGTTGTGATTTCTTGTGCATGGTCGGCATCGATGGTGTCACAAGTTACGTCTATAACAACTTTTTCTAATAGTGATTCAACAACATCCAGAGCGGTAATGGTTGCACCAGCACTGGTTATTGCGGCGGTAATAAGCGCGACGGGCTGTAGATCAGGAGATCCCTCGACACGGATTGTGATTCCGTATCCTGGGGAAGTTGATGCCATTTAAACCACACCGTATAGACGATCGCCGGCATCGCCAAGACCGGGAACGATGTAACCGTGCTCATTTAATTTTTCATCTAGGGCACCGGTTACGAGTGTGATCGGAACACCTGAATCCGCAAAAGCATCTTCTAAAACTTTTATACCTTCTGGCGCGGCAAGAATACAAATCGCCGTAATGTCATCCGCACCTCGTTCGATCAGGAAATTTATTGCAGCGACCAAAGTGCCACCAGTGGCCAACATCGGATCAAGTACGAAACATTGACGGCCGGCTAAATTTTCTGGAAGGCGATTGGCGTAGGTACTTGCCTGCAGAGTTTTTTCATCTCGAACCATTCCAAGGAAACCAACCTCGGCAGTTGGAATCAAACGTGTCATTCCTTCAAGCATGCCAAGTCCGGCTCGCAGAATTGGAACTACCACTGGACGTGGATCAGAGAGCTTTAATCCCGTGGTTTGAGTTACTGGAGTTTTAATAGAAACTTTTTCAGTTCTAACGTCGCGAGTTGCCTCGTACGCCAGGAGCGTCACTAACTCTTCAACTAAATGGCGAAATGTTGGGGAATCCGTTTTTTCATCGCGCAGCACGGTCAATTTGTGAGTTACCAGCGGGTGGTCGGCGACGTGAACTTTCATGACTCATACCTTACAGGGGTTTCCAACGAGCCCAATGAGTGGGAATATGTCCGATGTGAGCGATGCAATGGTGAACGAGGTAGATATAGCAGTCGCTGCTTGGCACGAAGATGGGCGCTGGAATTTAGCGCAATTACCAGATGCGCATGATCTACCACACATTATTGATCGTCTTAAGTCACAACAAACAAACGGTGGCGCAATCGCACTTTTAGCAATTGATGAAGAATTCTTTATGGTGATTAGAGTCCTTGGTGCGCACATCAGTATGTTCTTAAGCGATGTGACTTGCGCTATAGATTACGAAGTTGCCGCGGACTTTTTAGAATTATGTGACCTTGATTCTCCAGATGAAGAAGATGAACCACTTCCAGTCGGACACTTAGATATTTTGGCTGACTTAGGAGTTAATCAGATGGAACTTTCTGCGTTGTGTGATGATGCAGAACTTTTTCCTGATGAACAACTGGAAGCAATAGCAAGTCGTTTAGGATTTGCAGAACAATTCTCAGAATTATTGGAACTCTAAGAATTTCTAATAAGTCGGCAGAATCGCTCATGGATCAAGCGATCGAAATCGCACGTCATGCGATCGCTACCGGAGACGTTCCAGTCGGTGCCATTGTTGTAAATAAGGATGGCGAAATTATTGGGCAAGGTTCAAACGAACGTGAAGCCAATAACGATCCAACAGCGCACGCCGAAATTGTGGCGATTCGCAGCGCCGCTTCTCGCATAAAAAATTCACGACTTGATGGATGCACACTCATAGTTACGCTCGAACCTTGCGCAATGTGTGCGGGCGCGATTGCGCAATCTCGTATTTCGAATTTGATATTTGGTGCGTGGGATGAAAAAGCTGGTGCAGTTGGCTCAGTTTGGGACGTTATTCGCGATCCACGTGCACTTTATAAGATAAATGTGACAGCAGGAATTCGTGAAAGTGAATGCGCAAAACTGTTAACGGACTTCTTTGAAGGTCAACGTTAATTAAACTAGTAATTGGTAAGAAGGGTTCAAGATAGTAAGCACGCCTTCTTCCTCGCCGACCATTCCTTCTGCGCGAATTTGGGCACCAACTTCCAAGCCCGCGATCTCGCGTCGACCTAAGAAATGAAGTGTTACTCCACCAGATTGATCCCAAACTTCCACTTGCAATAGTGGAGCAGCACCTTTCGCGGCGCTCTTAATCGCAGTAACTTGACCTTGCACTTGCGCGCGTTGACGCCATTGAATCTTTCCAATAGGCGTTAAATCTTCGGCGTAATGGCTAATTGGTTCAGTTGCCTTAATTACATCTTTAACTGGTTTAAATGCTTCGGCTGAGGGAACGGAAGATTTTGTGGCAACGGTCTGCGGTTGCACTATCAATTGTGATCCTGATGTAATGCGATCTACGTCAAAGGGAACAATCGTTGCAACCACACGTTGTAATTGCGAAATAGGAGCGGCAATTTCTTCAGCCGTTTGATCGTGCAGTAATCGACCTAAAAAGCCGGAATAAGCGCGTCGTGGAAGTAGAAGAGTTAACTCAACATCATTTTTCTCTGTCATACGGATTGCGTAATCAACGGCAGCGTTTGCTAACCGGCGATCAGGGCAATCAATTAATTCCAAAGTTACATCATCTAGGGCATCTGAAGCTGCCCAAGCGCTCTTTATCTCTTCAGCGCGACGATCATCGATTACAAAGTGAACTGCGCTCAAATTACGAGGCTTAAGGCTGCGCGCATATCTAAT
>Ga0209298_10001747_pt1 | contig 14024 bp, 22 predicted proteins | sample S_140806_EF_Meta_FD_187325 | JGI IMG/M metagenome (GOLD analysis project Ga0209298, IMG submission 187325) | Freshwater microbial communities from Lake Simoncouche, Canada to study carbon cycling - S_140806_EF_MetaG (SPAdes) (version 2) | ecosystem: Environmental > Aquatic > Freshwater > Lake ...
CCGATTCTAATACAATTTGATATTCAATATTCGTATCAAAAGTTTTAACGCTTCTACCAACGTTTCTATCGGGAGAAGCAATATTGGTAGCATAATATCTATTGTCATATGATTGTCTTTCAATTTTTTTACTATCTTGTCTATAAGCTTGGAATGTATAATAATCATATCCTCCTTGTTCATTTAACCAACATAATCTTGTTGATTCAGGAAGACAATTATCATACAAATAGAAATAGAACGCTTCTGATACGGGACCAATTGGTCCTACCGATAATCTATTTGCGTTCCATGTTGGTAACCCGTAGAATAATTGTACCCTATAATAAGCCACATTATCCCAAGTTACACCTGTAAATAAATTATCAATATCTACTGGTCCACACGGTAATGCAAATCGTTTTAAGGTATCTACATTTCCTGTTGGTGATTGGTAAGCTGTACCACTTTGATTTAACTCTTGTGTATATCTACTTAATAAAGTATTTGACCCACTATAAAATTCAATCAATGCCCAATCTGCTTCTATTACCATTCTATCTCCTGTTTGTCCGTTGAGATACCATAATACATAATTTTCTGATGATTGTATATATTGGATGCGTGGAGCTGATGTTAAAAATCTTCCTGTCTCTGATTGTTCAGGTACCGTTGGGTAATCCATTAGGTATTGTCCTACCGGCGACGTTCTATTATATAAACTAATTGTATCTGCTGTAAATCCTGTTCCTATTATTGTACCAATCTCTTGGTCAAAGTTTTGTAATATAAAGTTATTATCAAATTGGAATGTCCCTCCTTGATAATCAAAATACTTTCCTGTAGAGGTATAATCTGACGGGGTAAATCCTGTTGGATTAACTCCTTCAGGTAAGTAAGTAAAGTGGTTTAAATCGTTCGTAGGGGATGTTCCTGCCCATTCATTTACATATGTACCTCCACTCAAATATCTATAACCATATTTAAAGTTTGCTTTAATCCCATTTGGGTATGGTGCTTCCACATTTATCTCTTGAGTTGTTGTATCCCAATCATTTAACCAATAGGATTGGTAATGTTCGGTATTAACATAGTTAGACAAATATTGATATGGTCTAATATTAAATTTATAATAGTATGTTGAACCAGTTAATGATGTATCAAATGGAACGAGTGCCATATTTCCAACTTTCTCATCGTCAGAATATAAATCTACAACTAATTCAACACTTGGTTCTAAAGTTGTACCAGTTAAAACAACCTCATAGGTTCCACCGCGTTGATATACAAAATCAACACTTCTCCTAATTTGAGAGTTACTATTTAAACCGTTTGCGTATAATTGTGGGTAACCAAAACTCATATTCCTTCTATTGTGTTTATTAAATCTTCATAAGTAGCTTCACCAATTAGATTAACAATTCTTTCATCATTCATGATTTTCTCAATTGATATATCCAAGAAATTTGCTGGTCTTATTCCAAACTTGTTTATGTTTTTTTGTATTGCGTAAGCAAAACTTTTATCCGTCATGTATCTACCTTTTTTATCTCTACCTTTTAATCCTCTTTGTTTTATCCATCTCATCAATGAACCAACAGGTACAAATCCTTTTCCTGCCATTCTTCCTGATTGAACCCATTGACCATATTCTTCCATCAAAACTTGTATTAAAGTATAATCATTTTTTTGTTGTACTTGTACTTCAACACTACGTGCTAACGTTCCTGAAGCAACCTTATTAGATGTACCTCTATAGTTAGCGAAACCGAATTGGTAACGTTTCTCATATAAGGATTGTCTTATAATATCTTCTAGTATAGGTGCTATTGCTTCTAAATCCATTATGCAGGGTTTATAATTTGATAAGCAACTGTGTCTGTGTCTCCGTTATGGTTTGATGTTATTGTAAATGTTGAACTACCTTTTGAACTTACTACTACTGGTCCTGCATTAGGATGATTGTTAGTTTGTTTGGTTAAGAATATTAAACTACTTGTTGTAACTAATGTATTAGAAACTGTTGCTGTACCAGGGTTTCCACCATTTAACGCTACCCTTCCCATTGTTTTATTTGAACCTGAAGCAAACATTACATTACCACTTACTTTTAATGAACCTGTCACACCTAATCCTCTTGTAAATTGTGGTATTGGACTATCACCAAGATTTGGTGGTATAACTAAAAAATCTTCATAATCAAACACATTAAAATTATCAAAATCTTTAAATTGTGTTCCACCTGTTGATGTTACAATATTTAATTCATTATCATTACTATAATCATTTGGATTATACACTCCCTGTACATAATTAACTGTTGATGTGTCGTCCCCGTACATATTAATATTCGCACCAAAACCTGGAACTGTTGTTGTGTCTACACTAATAAAACTCCTACCTATTAATGTATTAGCACCATCACTACCACTTACAATTAAACGAGGTGTTTGTCCATCAAGTCCAGAACCACCATAAATCATTGTTCTACCTATAATGTTATTAACTATATTAGGTCCAAGACCACTATTAATATTAATACCCGAACCACTTACTATTAATGAACCTGTTATTACTGTATTACCAATTAATCTATGTAAGGAACCTGAAGCAACTAATGAACCTGTAATTTGTGTATTACCAATTAATCTATGTAAGGAACCTGAAGCAACTAATGAACCAGTAGTTGTTATATTACCATTATTAATTATTAATTTTGGTGATATAACATTAAATGAACCTGTATTAACATTAATACTAATACTACCACTTCCATCACCACCAATATTATTATTAATTATTAAATTACCATTTGTTTGAAAGAAATTATTTCCTTTATTGGCAAAAGTTAATCCTAATTGACCGTTTTGAGCACTCAAATATAATTGATCTCCACCTGAACCTGAAATAATTGCTAATGAAACTTCGTTTTGACCTGATGCTACATTTACATTTTGGTTACCATAAAATGTATTTGAACCTGTTGTTGCAAATGAACCTGTTTGTATATATGGTTGTAGTGCTGACGCTACATTTGCGTATGTGTCGTATTGAGTTACACCTTCTAAATCTGTTGTTAAAACATATGAACCTGTCCCTTGAACTATTGAACTACTTACCCAATCAATTACATCAGGATAAAATGTTCCTGATTGATGTAATGAACCTGTAAGATTTATTACTGATGATGAAACTACTAATTCATTTCCTGCTACAACATCTATTCGTTCAACTGAACCATAATTATCAACCTTAACATAAGTTACATCATCACCTAAAAATATTTGTCCTCCACTTGCTGTGATGTGTGTATCGGTTGGTGATGTATTATATATTTCTAAAAATCTTACATCAGATTGATTTGGTTGTAAGAATAAACTACCTGTTCCTATAATATTTGTTGAGTATAATGAACCTGTAATATCTGTATTACCTCTAATATGTGTGTTGTTAGGACCCCATCCAATAAACACATCTCCTTCACCACCATCATCATTAAGATGTAATGTTCCGTTGTTTATTGTTGAGAAGTATAACGCACCTGATGGTTTATCCAAATAGTTAAAAGAACTTTCACTCCATTGAATATTTCCATTAGTTTTAATAGCTCCTGATACAATTAAATCCCTATTTGATAATGTATTTGTATTGTTAAGAATAAAGTTGTCACCATAATTATCCACACCAAATTTAATTGATGCTGTACTTTCATTATGAAAATGGAATGTACCATCGTTGTCACCCCAAAAACTTAATACAGAACTACCTGTTGAAAATGTGTCATTGAAATATCTTCCAATCCAAGGTCCATCATTATTTGCGTGAACAGATAAAAATGAATTATCTGTTGTACCTGAAGTTGAACCTCTTAAAATTACAGAACCATCACTACCCGTAATTAATTGGTTACCTGTAAATGTATTTGAACCTGTCGTTGCAAACGAACCTGTATTAACTGTACTTCCTGTAATTGGTGAACCATTCACAGTTAATGAACCTGATATGTTCACCTGTGTTAAACTCATTTGTAATGGACTATTATCTCCATCACCTGTTTGTATTGTCTGTAATGTATTTGTTAGTCCTTGTGTACTATCAGTCATCTTTAATAGACCTTGGAAGGAACTACTAATGTATAAATTATTTAATTGACCCATTGCTTATATTTTTAATTTGTTTTTTTAACTTCCGACCATTTTTGTGCTTCCAATCTCCATAGTTCAGCCAATTCTTCCCAAGTTATACCTTGAGCAAAACTTGTTAATGGTAATACACATCTGTTATAATCAAACTTCTGTTGAACTGATATATCAAATGTCCATCCACCAAGAACTGCGTCAGCCCTTTCTAACCAAGGGGTTAATGTTGCATCCCACTCAACTTCATAATCAGATAGATAAGCTTTAGCATAAAAATCTTTTGCTATCTCTAATGTATCTGATAATACATCTTGTTGGTTAGATAAATCATCATCAACTTTATCACATATAATTACTGTCCAAGTAATATGCATGTGGTTAGGGTTAAATCTTGTTTTATTTGGTATGAAATATAATCTTGGATATAATGGTTCTTTCTTGGTAATAACATCCATTGTTAATTCTGTTGCATCACCAAATCCATAACTTCTAATCTGTTCATGAGCATCCGAGAATCCTTGCCAATCATTTAATATTTGTTGGTAAGCACTGAATGACTCATCTTGAGGGAATGTGTAGTTAGGTTGTATTGGTAAATCACATTGGTTATAATCAAATGGTGCACTCATCTTTATGTGCATGGTCCATCCTGCTAATACCGTGTCAAATCTTTCTGTGAACGGATGTGTATCTGGTTCCCAATCTCCCACTATAATTTGTGAGAAGTTACCATATTGTGCTTGATATGACTGCCAAAATACAGTCCAAATATCTTTTGTTATTTCTAATGTGTCTGATAATACTTCAGATAGGTTGGATAAATTGTCCTCAACCTTATCCATAATGACCACAGCGAAGTTATAATGTATATGATTCTGATTAAACTCCACAGTTTCAGGGACAATATACATCCTTGTGTACCTTGGTTCCTGTTTTGTGGTCACATCCATAGTACATTGAGCCAAATCTCCTATACCAAATGAAAAGATTTGTTCGTGATGGTAGGCTATACTACTGAAATACGTAAGGATTTGTTTGTAATTAATGTTAATCATCTATCTATAAATATAGGAAAAGTCAAAACGAATAGTGAAATTACTTGTTTTGTGCTTTTTTCTGTAACCTTATTTGTTCATTATCATATGATATGAGATATGATAGCTGATTTAGAACTTCGTTTATCGTTTTTTCGTAGATATATTCGTGTTTCGTAAAATCATTTCCAGCAATTCTGTTTGTGACGACATACCATCCAAAGGCTTCTTGAAAAGTGCTGCCCATATTATCTTCCTCATCATCCATGTTAGCTTCATTTTCTGCCATAGAGAGAGCTTCGGGATCAAAGATGCTTGGGAATAAGCTGAATATCTCTTTCCGAAGTTGGTAAAAAAAGTTTGTGCTCCAAGCACGTACCTCACATCCAATTTGGATTTAAATAATTCTGCTCGTTTAGTCATTTTCTTTACATTGTATTTCTCAATATCAAAGTCATGCTCTGACCTTTCATTTATAATTGGTCTATACATTACTGCTGATAGTATGTGTAACATATTCAACATCTCATCTTGTTTCCTTGTTGAGATTGTATCCATATCCACAAACTCTGCGTATGTCATCTCTTGCCACTTGGGAAAGAAACCATATTGTACCCCATCTAATTCAAACCTATCTTTAAATTCTGGTTTGGTCATTGGTAATAGTTCCATTATATAAGCTGCTATATAACTTACCTGTTCATAGTCACCATCAAGTAAATCTTCAACAGGTGCTCCTGTAACTATACTCACTAACTTTGCGGAGAAATACTCATCACTAAATAAATCTTTTATTTTGAATATCTTTGTGTAATTCTCAACTGTCATTATTTCAGGAACATTATATTCCTTTTCATCTATCTTAAATTTTATCATATATATATATATTTATCTAACGAAAGCAATACTGTATTTACCTGTTGATTTTAAGTTCTTAACCTCATAGAACATTCTTAACATTACACTATCTGCTATATCGGGACTTACTCCCAACATCTTCTTCATTACATCCTTTCCAATTACACCGACCTTACCATCCTTCTCTACATCCTTTAGTTTGATTGCTAATAGTTGTTGAGTTAGTTCATCAACCGTACTTGGGTCTAATATATTAATACTAATCTTACCATCTTTAATTAGGTCAGAAAGTTTAACATAACATTGACTCTTTAAGTTGGTGAAGTTCTGTTCGTGTAATGGTCTTGAGTTGTTGACGAATGATGTACATCTTAATCTATCCACAAGGAAACCACCGACACCATCACTATCTGCTATGACTTGAGATGGATGGATTCCATGTTTGGATATTAAATCCCTGATGTGATTGTACAATGTATCTCCATCTAATTTGTTATATCTTATTATCTCTACTATTGTTAATCCAACCCATACTGATATGACTGTACTATCCCCACCGAAACGTGCAACGTCAATACATATATACTTCTTGTCTAATGGGTTTGGTGCATGTTTAAATGAACAGGTTGCTATACTATCAAAATCAAACAAACTATCTATATCCTCATTGTAATTCCAATCTCCCATTAACAATCTCTTACGTTGTTCTTGTGGTAATGAGTTTAACATATCCAAATAAGATTGTGGAAGATGAGGGTTGTCATTTGGAAGTGATGGTATGAACTGAATATTGTCTGGCAACCTTTCCTCAACATAAGGGATATAAAACTCTGACTTAATAAACCCTTGTGATGGGTTGGTGGTCATTAGTATCTTACCAATTAAATTATGTTCGTTTAATTTAAATCTTAAACGGGACTTAACGATGTTATAAGCCATTCTTGTAACCTGTGAAGCTTCCTCTATTACAGCACAAGTAATTTCAATACCTGCTAAACTATCAAAGTTGGGATCACTTGGTTTAGCTTCCAAATCCTTTAGGATAATCTCTGACTTATTATTAAATGTAATTGTATTTGATTGTCCATTGTATGTGTAATGTTTATCTGCTTCCATACCACTCATCTTTAAAACCTCAAATAAGGTGTTTAGAGACGTTTGTTTTAGAGATGATAAAGTTGTACGTCCAAGTAAAGTTCGTATCCCCTTGTACTTTAAACACATCGTCATTAACCATAGACACGCTAACATACTCTTACCTCCACCTGCTGAACCACCAAAGACCAATTCATTGGTTGTGTTATCCATAAGATAATCCCATGCTATTGTCTGTCTCTTGGTTAGTTTTATATCAGGCATATCTTTTTTTGAACGATTTGTTTAGGTAATAGGTTCCAACATAAGTAAGAACTATTAAATGTTATTTTACCATTACCATAATAGTTTATTCTTTTATCAAACATCAATATCTGTAAATCCTTTTCATGGAACAATTGACTTGGTGCACTATCATTGAACCAAGTCATGCTCATTAATAATCCAAATGGTTTATTAAATGATAGAGCACGTTCAAATATCTTTCTCTTACCTGTGAATGGTGGGTTACTAATCATTATATCCCACTCATCAGGTTCATAATTGTAATAATCTTTTCCTTCATCTATGTGAGAATAAACCACAGGATTTGTTTTACTAATCTGTTTAACAAATTCTGATTCAGGTTTATCAAATGGACACCATACTATTTTATCTTTTGGGATAAACTCAAGTATAGGTCTAACACCGTAGTCAGGTGTATAACATTCGTCATTCTTTCCGTTGGAGTATAATACCTCTTTTGAATTTATCTTTACCATAGTCAAAAACGACATTTTAAGGGGGTTTAATCCCTATCTAATACGATGTTAAGGTTTATCTCATTTCCATTAGAAGTTATGTCTATCTTCCTCGTACCCTCCAAAGAATGGATTTTAGCAATGTCCGCTAATACCTCTCTTTCAGTTCTCTTATTATTATCATCTCTACATCTCTTAAGAAGGTCGTATAGTTGGTTAAGATGATTTTCCAATATCTCTTCTTGATTCTGTTGGTATCTTTCTTTTAATCGTTCCCTTGCTTCTTTCCATAATCTTTCCGCCTGTCTTTCTGACACCTTAAACTCCTTTGCTCCTGCTGCAGCAAATTCTCTATATGATAAATGGTCATATAACATCATTTCAAATACTCGTGACATTACTGATTCAAATTCTATCTCGTCTGTTTTTCTTCCTGCTTTAGCCATTACGTTACTTTTATATTTAGTTTATCGTTCAAATAGTTCTTCAATTTTCTTGATTGTACATTCACACAACTTTGACAATTAAAGTTAAAATCCTCATTGAATAGGAAATTATATACCTTATTAACAAATTCTCTTTTGGTATTATCTTTTCTCCCCAATTCTATATAAGCCAAATGAATATCACTTGGACTTGGTATAAACATATCCTCATCAATTAGTTCGGGTAAGAATGTTATTGGTTCTTTCTTCTTCTTACAACTTGTACACTTCTTCTTCTTAACGGGTGCATCTGACTTTAGTGATTCCAATTTATCTTTTAATTCTTTATCCATTGATTTAATTTTTATATGCGTGTAATACACCTTTATAGTCAATATCCAAATGATTGAACTTATAATACTCTAATATATATCCATTATCTTCAAATAGATGTTCTATTGATAATAAACAAGATAGGTTATGATATTCAATCCCAAAATGTTTAATGGTATCTAATAGTTGTGGTTTAATAGCGTTCATAAAAATCTCACTACCTTCAACATCAATCTTACATACTGTTGGTTTTGTTGCTCCAAAATACAATTCAAACTTTTCTACTCTATCCACATAGTCCATTATGATTAAACAATTCGGCATAACATAATTTGTATTGAACCATTCATATGATTCTTTTGATGGATCTATTCCATATACTTGTTTTGCTCCGTTCTGTACCCAATACATTGGCGTTGGTATATGTTCGTTATTATTTATACCACAACCTAAATCAAGGATTGTTTCATCTTTAATTGGTAGGAACCCCCAATGTTCTACTGGATTCTCACTATTAATTATTCCTTTTATTTTTCTCATACTAATTGTTATTTGGTAATTTAATTGGTGGTGGAGTTGGTTTAGGTTTTCCGCATCCACATCCTTTTCTATTTAACTTGTTCATATATTATTGGTGTTACAGGTTTTATGAAAAACTCATCCACATTATCAAATGGGTCAGTCATCCTTAACTCTTTTGTTTTATTGGATATATATTCTTCCAACTCTTGTTCTGTTGGAATGTTTAATTCCCTTTCAGGTTTATATATTCCTTTCTTCTTATCTTGTTCCATTCTTCTTTTGAATCTTCTTGCAGATGTACTACTCATTGTTATATCTTTTAAATGTGCTTAATTTAACCTGTGTTCTTGTATCCTTTATATATCTTCCTATTGATGGTAATGATATTTTTGTATCTATTGCTACTTTCTTTAATGAACCTAATACCATATACTTCTCAAATATTACTTTATTGAACCAGTTCACCTCCCCGAATTGTTCTTCCATTATATCCATGAACCTGTGGTCATCCATTTCGGTCTCATCTTTCATTAACTGAATTGCATCATTCATTTCAATGTGGGTGAAATTATCCTTCTTATACTTCTTATAGAAGGGACTGGAAGGGTAACACCAATTAACCATTATGATACGAATAATATAAGCTTTAATTGATTCATCATCAAGATTAACCTTTATTTCCTTTTTATCATACAACTGAAGAACAACCTCATGCAACAATTCTGATGCCCAATCATCATTGTCAGTATATTTGTGTGCTATCTTTAATAACTTATAATAGTTCTTGGTTATGTACAACTCAACTTCTTTATTCAATATTCAAGTATTTTCTACAATCAAAGAGAACTTGACATACAATATATTCTTCGTCTTCTTCGTTCGTCATCAAACTACTTTCTAATACTTCATCAAGGAAAGTAATACGATTTATGGTTGGATCTAAATTTTTATCTATATCAGTTAATAATAAATCAATTATCTTATTACATACAGCCTTCTTTTGTTTAACTGTAAAATCAAGGTAAGCTTTGGGTATATCTATAAACCCAAGTTCAATATGTTCATCTCTATTTCTTGTCATAATTATCTTTTATAATTCTCATAACCGTTGCTGGTGATATACCATAAATATTACCTATCTTGATATAAGTCATTCCTGTTTCTCGTAATTCCAATAATTCATTTCTTTTTAAATACACTGGTGACCTTTCACTACCTTTATAATTTTGATTTGGTTTTATATATTTCTTAATTGGTATTTCCCATTTCTTATTCTTATCTTTAAATCCTTCTTTGCTCCATACATCATTTGGATTTAGTTTCCAACCAAGTAATATTAGAAATTCTGATACCTGTGCTTGTTGATATTCATCACCATAAACACCAGGTTTTTGTGGAACCCTTTCACTTCCACCATTTTCTATTTTACGATTCAAACTTTCTTTTCTTCTATAACCTGCTTCCTTTTCTCTTACACAAGTAATACATTGATACCTATTTACATAAAATTCATTCATATTCTTAATTTCATTACAATTCTTACATTGTCTTTGTTCTTCCATATATAAATACTTTAATAAATCAAAAAGACCCAGCATCCCAGTTTTTAATTAGGATACCAGGTCAGGAGTTTATTACCAGGTATGATAATAGTTAAATATAAACTATCTAATCTAAATCTTCAAGTGATAAGAATTGTTTAGTTTGAGTAATTACTTTGCTGTATTGGTTGAGGATTATTTCATCACCAGAACTTCTTTCTGTTGAGGTTAGTTTCTCCAGCATGGAAATATATTCACTTCTTGCTGTTGAAGGTAGATTATAAAATTCCTTCAACGATAGTTCTTTATCTCTCCAGCACCAGCCTTTCTTTTCTTTAGTCATAATCTGTATATATGTATATAAATATAAAGAAAATTATTTATTTAAACAAATAGTTCAACAGGTTTGTTCCAGTATACTGGACTCTTTTCTTTTACTTTTTTTCTTTAACAATTAACTCAACAGGTTGTACTAGTAACACCCCCCCTAGTCCCCCCCATAGAAGGGCATAGAAATAGTGCTTGATATTCTTCTATTAAAAATAGATTCAAGTGGATTTTTTATAGGTCTTCTCAACCTCTATACATAATAAATACATAATATTTCCTGAAAAGCCAAATTATTTATAAACTATTTTAAAAATAAATGTGGAAAAGTATATCTATAAATATTTCTGAACTTTCCAAAAGTTTCGTATATTTATTAATATAAAACAATATACTATGGCAATTAGAATCCAAACTTATTGGAAGACGGTAGATGCTCCAAGAGAACAAATCATTAAAGATATTAACATGTGTAAGACACAAGATTATATACTTTATTACTTATTTAAAACATATGGTACATTAACCGCTGAAGACGCCTTATTACTATCTAATGATTATGGTTACGTTATTAAAGAAAGTTCATTAAGAAGGTCAATAGACACTCTTAAAGACCATAAGAATAAATGTATAAGAGAAGTTGGTACAACAATGGCTTCAACCAATCGTATGGTTACTATGTACACATTATCTGATGAGAATGTTGAAGTAATTAAAACAATAAGAAAACAATTACCCGATTCAATCAAGGTAGATTTGGTATTAGACGAAGATGGTTCAATTGATATTGGTAATATGATTGACCAACTTACAGAACAAGTAGTATTTTTAACAACTAAATATAAATTATAATGGGAAATTGTCCTGAATTTTACTCAAGAGAAGTTAGCATCATGCAACAATCTCAATCCAAACTTGCTTTGGAGTTTTTAACACATCACGGAATCATTCCAACACCAATGGAATTGTGGTCAGTAACGGAAGTGTTTGTTCAATGTTGTCTTCATAATCAAACTGATGATTTGAAGAAACGATTGAAGGATTTAGATACTTGGATTATTAAACGTAAAAAGAAATAAGATGAAAAAACTACACGAAGTAGAATGGGTGGAGGATGGTTTAACAACTATCTTTACAGTAGAAGACCCCGAAACAGGTAATAAAATATTTATACCAATCAAAAATGAACTTTTATTATCCCTAAAGGGAGATAAGATATTAAAAATTATCTCAACTATTATTGAACAAGAATTAAAAAATAATTAATATGAAACAAATCACAGAAGACGAATTGGCTGTAGTCAACTACACATTAAAATCTCTCCTATCAGTTGTTAGAGAAGAACTTAAAAAAATACCTGATGGAGAAGAAGTTAGTGATGAAATTAGAACAATAGTTGTTGTAAATAATCTACTTGAAAAAATAAATAAATAATTTGGTAATACAAATTGTTTTACTTATATTTATAATACGATGGGGGTGGATGTATTGTTTTATTACTTATTGCCATTTGTATATTGATTATCCTTCCCCCATCTTTTAATATGTTTCGTATTGATGGTTTGTTCATAACTCCCTCATCGTTTATTCGGTGGGGGTTTTTTATGTGGATAAAAATGTGGATAAGTTTCTTAAAAAAGATTTGGTGGGTAAGTTATATTGACATATCTTTGTGTCTCATTAAAACAAAAAGTTATGGAAAAATTAAAAACCCAACAAGAAGTTGACGAACATATTGAACGTCACAAGGTCAGTCTTAAATCATTTGAAAAGTCATTTGGTTATAAGAAGAAGACCATTACCCTACCAACCTTTATGTGGGATAGGATGTTGGTTGAACTATCAACAAGCAGTGTCTTTTGTGGTAGATTATTGATTGGTGATTACGACACTTATGGTATTGATAAAGACCAAGTAGAATGGGACACCGAACTTATTATGGGTATTGAATTACTTAAAAAGAAATTAGGATAGGTTTCTCATAACTTCCTATTCTATACCCTGTCGTTCTCTACGATGGGGTTTTTTAGTTGATTTAAGACCCTTTATTCTCCCAAGTAGAATAACATATACCCAACGCCTGTTCCTGTCCGTATTCGTCTGTAATTGACGATACACACCTACTGATGTATTTGTCTTCTTCCTCACCACTTTCGGGTAGAGGAATAATGAATTTCTCGTCTACTACTAATGCAGGTATCATTGGTGGTTCAATCTGTTTAGATAGTTCAACTCTAATTCGTTGTAGGTCGTGAATATTCATATTATTTAAGAGTTAATAAGTATTTAGTTTCATATAATAATTGAGTAATTTCGTCTATTTGATTTTGAATATACGTATCTTGAGGTAAAGTTTTTCTACCATCTTGCACAAAACCACATAACATGTGGAAATACTCCATTGGACTACCTTCACTCCAATTAGAAAGAGGATATGTAGAATAATCCAAGATAATTCCATATCGTCCTTGAACCGACTCCACAAAGCCATCCACCAATGGTACAATTGCTTCATAATAATTTCTTAATGCTTTATGTTCAGAATATGAACTTGTTTGATGATGAAATATATGAGCCTGTGTGCGTGATTGCCACAATGTTGATACGAATTGATTTAATTCCATTATATTGAATTTTTATTTTTAAGTTGTTTATTCTCTGCCATTAATTCCTCTATTCTTTTTTCAAGTCCAGCAACTTCAGTGGTTAGAGTTTCAATCTTCTTCGCCATATCATCTATAATTAAATTATAAACATTGATAGATTTTTCTAAACTATCTAGTCTACTTGATTGTAAATCCACATTTTGTTTTCTATAACCAAGAATATATCCAATAATGGATGTTCCTGCTGCAAGAAATATTTGTAATAATACGTTTTTCATATGTTAGAAGCAATCAGGACAGTTCCACCATGCTTCACCTTGTTCTGAATAAGGTTGAATAGAACCACCACCGTTTGCACTTAAGTTTGTTATTTGATTAAAGTTCCAACCCTTACGAGTTGAGTGTCTTAAGAATATTCCGTTAT
>Ga0209298_10001748_pt1 | contig 14019 bp, 21 predicted proteins | sample S_140806_EF_Meta_FD_187325 | JGI IMG/M metagenome (GOLD analysis project Ga0209298, IMG submission 187325) | Freshwater microbial communities from Lake Simoncouche, Canada to study carbon cycling - S_140806_EF_MetaG (SPAdes) (version 2) | ecosystem: Environmental > Aquatic > Freshwater > Lake ...
AAGCTACGGATGTAGCTGGCGTGTGTAGGGCAATCGTAATGGAGACAGCCCAGCAGATCGGCAAAGGCGACAAGAAGTATGTGCGAGTCGAGGGCTGGCAATCTATTGCAGTGGCTCACGGATGTGTTGCATCGGCAAGAGATGTCGAGCGTCTTGAGGACGGCTATCGGTGCATCGGTGAGGTGAAGCGAATGGACAATGGCCAAGTAATCTCAAGTGCCGAGGGGTTCTTGGGTGATGACGAAAAGATGTGGTTTGAGCGGCCAACCTATGCGAAGAGGGCTATGGTTCAGACCAGAGCAATTAGCAGGGCTTGTCGTTCAGCATTCGCACATATCGTCGTGCTAATAGATTCTCGGTTAAGTACGACCCCAGCCGAGGAAGTTCCTTATGGTGGGTTTCAGGATATCAACACTGACAAATATGAGGAAGCACCAAAGGCATCCCCAGCACCAGCAAAGATTACAAAGGCAGACTTGGCCGACATCACCGCAAAGATCAACAAGCCAAACATAACCAACGGGACAGAGCCAAGGGATATGGAGTTAAAGTTTGGTAAGCACAAAGGCTCAACGCTCCGTGAGGTTGCGGCGTTTGGTGATAAGGGATTGGATTACCTTGAGTGGTTGAGTAAGCAAGAGTTGAAGCCCGGTAAGGATGGCCAGCCATACAAGAACGACATCATTCGCAACGAGATAATCCAAGAGATTCTTCTCGAAGCGGAAGCCCTATCGAAAGGAAACAAAGATAATGAAATCCCTTTCTGATGTAATCGAAGAGACACTAAAAGAAACTGCGAGCAAGGCCGCCTCTCTTGAAAGGGAGAGGTGTGCCGAGCTTGTCCAGCAACTCGCAGACGGAACGGAAGATCAAGTCATCACTGGTATTCTGAACGAGGTTGTGACAGCCATTCGGAGACTACCAGATGCCAACTGATATTCAGATTCCAGAAACCAAATGGTCAATGCTTGTTTGGCGAACAACAAAGGAGAAACCACGCAACGATGAAAGAGTTCTTATGGATATTGGCAGTGAAGTTGTTGTCGGTCGTTTCGTTGATGATGCGTTCGTTAGTCGAAGCTGGGGGCATTCTGAAAATGATGTTCGGCTTTGGGCATCGTGGCCAGTTGCACCCAAATGGTGACTTCCCTTTCATACATCGGGAAACTTTTGTGGGAGTTGTTCGTTGTAGGGATTGGCTTATTGGCCGCATATCTCACGATACTGTTTCTGGCAGGGATATTGTGGGATTTAGCAAAAGACATCATAGAAAGGATTAAAAGATGAGCGTTAAAAGATTAAGTTTATTAGACGAGTTTCACGCAGTAATCAGCGGGAGATTGAAGGTTTTGTTTAAGAGGTTGAGCCACGCCGAGGTGGAGAACTTTAGGGATATTATCAACAACCTAGATTATTCTCATCGTATTACGAAAGAGCTATTGAAGAAGGCAAAGGAGTTTCAGAAGCGAGACATTGAGGCCAAGAAGAAATGAAGAGAGATTCATTCTGGTTTCCATTCGAGCCTAACCGCTGGCTGTCTAACGAGAAGCTGGCGTTGGTAAGCCTTGAAGCCAAGGGGCTGTGGATTCATCTTCTATGCCTTATGTATAAGGCCAATGCCGGAGGCAAGCTAACTATCAACGGACATATACCAACCCCAGAACAGATCAGCAGAATGGTTGGGCAAGATGCCAAGCCTTTACTGCAAGAGCTTGAGGTTGCTGGGGTTTATGAACTAAAAGAAGGGGCAATCTATCACGGAGGAGTTGCCTCTGGGCTGGCAAAGATGGAGGAAAGATCGGCTGGTTATGCCAGAAGGATATACCATAGATGCTCCATAGATGCACCATCTATCGTATATAATAATAGTAATAGTAAAAGTAATAGTAACAAGGATAACAAGAAAGAGAGAGAGGGCTTACGCCCTACGCACGCTGAATGGATTGCCTTTGCAAATGAGATTGGGTGGAGGCAAGCAGATGCAGAGTCGGCTTTTGATTATTACCAATCGAACGGCTGGAAGGTCGGAGGTAAAGCACCAGTTAAGGATTGGAGGGCTTGTGCCAGAAATTGTCAGCGGAGAAATCAACAACCAAAAGGAAGCCAACCAATGAGAAAACCAATTAAGTCGGGATGCGAGTCCCCACCAACATACAAACTGATGGGCTATGCCAATCGTGAGGACTGGGTTAATGCGGGGTGTCCATGATTACACAACCACAAGAGCTAGTCCTAGCGGCAACTATCCACCGGGTGAAGATGTGTGAGGACAAGATTAAGGAGTTTGAGCAAATGGTATCCACACTCACTTCACAGATGGCTCAAAATCGAACGGAGTTGGCCTCTAAAGGGCTTGCAAGCCTAGTTATGGGGACAACTACCCCCCTAGACATTCCAAAGGAGCTAGTGCCTACCTACGGAAAGCATCGGGCAAGGTGCAATCGTAGCCACTCGATTGTTAAGAAGCGTTGGGAGCTTTGGAAGGCTCAACACGATTCTGGTCTTTCAATCCAAGAGATTGCAAAGGCTTGGGGATGCCATCATACAAGCGTACTTAATGCCAAGAACAGAAATTTCACACCACGCAAAGCTACCGGGAGGGGTAAAAAATGATAGCCATTGTAGAGGCAGAGCAGTTTGAGTTGCCTTTTATGAGGACAACGCATCCAGTAAAAGCAGAAGGCCACGACCAGAACGCAAGAATCTTGGCACACTTGCAATCTGGACGCACACTCACGGCTTTGGAGGCACTCGATTGGTTCAAGTGCTTCCGACTGGCAAGCCGAGTTTGTGATTTGCGGAAGACTGGTTACGATGTGCAAAAGAGAACCATAAAGACGAACAGCGGAAAGAGCGTTGCGGAGTATTATTTAATAACTTAAAAACACCACTTGCATCAACAAATAGTTAAACCAAGTTAAGCACTCGATGAACGAAACCTACACAACGGCAGAGGCAAGGGCAAATAGCATCCTAACCGACCGCTACCCCGGCAAGGAACTAGAAAAGCTCTATGCAACGACTCGCAACCAAGCCACGATTGATATGCTTCGAGATGCCGTGTTCACCCTAATCACCAATGAGATTCCGACTTGCACGATTGCGGAGGTTCTAAAGAAAACCCACGGGGCGATACAGTACCACCTACGATATTTGGAGGGCAGGGGCAAGATCAAAAGGCCAAACAAGCGATGCCATTGGACGGAGGTGAAATGTGAATGAAAAACCAACCCACCTCGACTTGTTCAGCGGAATCGGAGGATTCGCTCTTGCCGCTGGATGGGCTGGATTTGAAACCGTTGGATTCTGCGACAACGAACCCTACGCACAAGCCGTACTTAAAAAGCATTGGCCTAATGTTCCAATCCACGGAGACATCAAATCGCTCGATGGCACGGCATATCGAGGAGTCACTCTTCTCACAGGAGGATTTCCCTGCCAGCCGTTCAGTTGTGCCGGGGAGCAACGAGGCAAGGACGATGACCGCTATCTCTGGCCGCAAATGCTCCGAGTCATACAAGAGGCAAGGCCAGCTTGGGTCATTGGTGAGAATGTTGCTGGAATCATCGGCTTGGCACTCGACCAAGTGTGTTCTGACTTGGAAGAGTGTGGATACGAAGTCGAGCCGATCATTATTCCAGCTTGCGGTGTCGATGCCCCGCACAGAAGAAATCGAGTCTGGATCATCGCACGTATTCTGGGCAACCCCGAACACAATGGATCATCTTCCGAGCAGACCGGCGAAGGATTGCAGTACGAACCAGAAGAACAGAAAGAACAGAACGAGGTCGGGCAATCTTCGAGAGCAAGTAGTACACCCCAAGATGTGGCCGACTCCTTCAGTATGCGGGAATTACAATCGCAAGGGTGCAAGCAAGAACAGCGGGAATGGCTTGGCAACGGCCGTGCTGTTCTGGCCGACACCTCAAGCACACGATGCAAAGCACATTTACAGCAAAATGAAACCAACCGGCCAACAAATGTTAAGCAATCATATTTACAAAATAGATTCGACAACGATTGGTGGAAAGCTGAACCCAGCATTTGTAGAGTGGCTGATGGGATACAGCATAGGACACACCGACTTAAAGGGTTGGGCAATGCCATCGTCCCGCAAGTCGCATACCAAATCATCAAAGGCATAAGAGAGCTTCTATGAAAATCAATAAGATGGAGGCCAAGGCAATCGAGGCACAGATTGAAAAACTCAAGACCCCAGTTGACAGAGGCGATGGTAAAATAATCAAGGGGGATGAATCCCCATCGAGACGCTACCGCCACCTATGCGAGCGAATCCATTTCTTAACGATGAAAAAAGCACTCATCATCCTAGCAATCACGCTCTTATGCTCAAGCCAAGCGGCGAATATAATGATCGAAACGCCAAAGCCACCAACCAAGAAAACAATTAAGGCCAGAATCACGGCCTATTGGTTGGGCGAGGACGAGTTTGGCTATAAAAGCTCAACTGGAAAACGGTTGGTTTCTGGCAAATCTTGTGCCGTAGACCCTAAAATTATCCCCTACGGAACGACCCTGCTTATTGAGGGCAAGGCATACCACGCTCACGACACCGGGACGGCGGTTATCTCACGGAAAGCCTCTGGTAAATCTAGGCTACCAGTCATCGACCTTTTTTATGCCAGCGAACGGCAAGCTAGGCGGGAGTTGGCAAGGGTTGGACGGACAGCAGTGGTTGAAATTCAATGAACCACATCGGCCAAGACCCAGCGGATTCAATCTTGGCTAGTTATACGCCCGATATGGCAGAGCATATCGACACGCTAGAAGATCGGGTAAGGGAACGGCTCGCCAAGATGCAAGCGATGAACCCAAGCATCGACCTGAACCAACTAGCCAAGCTCACAGCCGAGATCGTGGAGCAGACCATAAAGCACGAAGGCGATTCACAGATGCTACGGCACAAGCGGGACGACACCTTGGACGAAGCACTCCTAGCCCTAGCCACAAATCGTTCCCCGGACAGCTTAACCAGCATAGCAAAACGGTACATCAACCCTAGCACTGGCAAGCACTACACAAGGGCGGCAATCTCGGCACGACTATCGGAGCTAACGCAACGGACTGGGCTAATCCTACGCATCCAACGGAGCGAAAGAGTCAGGCAAATCTACAAGGAGCGAGCCTTGAGGGTGCATAAAAAGAGGCGGGAAGAATGCCCAAAATGGAACAAGGAAGCGTGGGCAAAGGGCATCAAAAAGAGGAAGGCCAAATGAGGCAAGGCTCTAAAGTGGTCTGCATTGACGACGGCTTCTCGCCAGAGATCGCCAGCTTTTACGACCACCTACCCATCAAAGACCGCACCTATGTCGTCAGGGATATGGGAATTGGGGTAGGAATAAACGGTGAAGCAGGGGAGATCGTGGTCTATTTGGACGGCCTCAACAACCCAGTAAGCACCACCCCACCCCATCCAGAGCGAGGCTTCAACGCAGAGCGATTCAGAGAGATCGAACCACCCGCCGAAATCGAGGCCGAAGAGTTGGCCGAGGCTACGGCATAACCCCAAAAGGACATCCCAAAAATGAGCGAAAAACAAGTCGGAATGGAGCTACAACGCACGGTCAAGCAGTTAGAAAAAGCCAAGGAAACAGCCATCGAACAGATGGGGGTGGCCATCGGCCTAGCGGCAGACGCAGGGGACATCCTGATATCGGCACGGACAGAGGGGCTAGACATGGACAAGGTGTTGGAAATAGGGCAAATAAACGGTGAGCAAGGTCGGAGATTGGAGCGTGTAGCCAAGGCACGGCCAGCCCTGCAAGCCCCTACCCCCGGTGGCCTCAAGCAACTAGCCCTTTGGACTGGGCTACTCCCTGACCCCATAGAGACCTCGAACCCCAAGGCAGAGGCCGCTTGGCACTCGTACATCATCAAGGCTAGGCAGTGGCTCGCACGCAAGACCCCTGCCCAGTGGACACCAGCCCAACGCCAGCAGTTCCTTGAAGAAGCACGACCCATAGTGGAGGCATATAAGGAGGCAGGGGGCGAGCTATGACAAAATGGATATGCGATTTACGCAAGTTTTTACACACTAAAATGAGCATATTTATTAACGACTTACGCAAGGCAGTAGGAGACTTCTATAGCCTCAAAACTCCCATAACAGGTTCCGAGGTGCGAATTTTTTGTACGAGTTTAGTCTAAAACCTTTATCTCAACTTACTTAAAACAAATCTTGCGTAACTTTTATGAACGAAAAAAAATATCCTTGTTTAATCACCAAGAAAATCAGCGAACTTTCGCCCGCAAAATATAATCCAAGAACAATCACTTCCGATGCGTTGGGCAGGCTCACAAAATCTTTGAGCGAACTTGGGAATCTTCAACCGATCACTTGGAACGCAAAGACTGGGAACATAGTCGGAGGCCATCAAAGGCTAAAGTGCTATTCGGCACTTGGAAAAGAAGAGGTTGAGGTGTGGGCAGTGTGGTTAGATGAACACAAAGAGAAGGCCGCTAACATCGCACTAAACAAATTAAGTGGAGAGTTTGATATGCCTTCACTCAAAGACATCTTCGAGGACTTGGATACTGGGGAGATTGATTTAGATATTACTGGGTTTGGAGAAGCGGAGATTGCAGAGATGATGGAGGCTACCAAGCCAGAGGGCGATGACGAGGGAATGGGGGAGAAGTGCTTGGCTTGTGGGAAGCCCTTGTGAGAAATGATTCGACAAAAAGAGCTATGCGACAAATGGGGGCTAACAAAGGGAGCAATTTCCCAGTTAGTCAAGGCGGGTATGCCCCTAACAAGCGTGGCCGATGCAGAGCGTTGGAAAATTGCCAATCAAAAGAATCCAAGCAGGGCGAGGCCGATCTTATCAGCATCAGCGAACTTATCAGAGACATCAGAGAACTTGGATGCAGAGTCGATCAAATTGGAAAATCCGCTTGGACGATTACACCGGGCGAGGAGAGCCGAGGTAGTTGCCTACTCATTAGTTCAGAGGGCGGCCAACGAAAAAAACCCAGTAGCTATGAGGGCGGCAGTTCAAGGATGGGGCGAAGCAAAAAAGCGAGTTGCAGAGGCCGAAATGGAACACGCTCGCTGGGAAGAAATGAATCGAGTCACCTTGAGAATGGACGAGGTGCAAGAATGGATAACCAAATGGCACGGAGGAATCAGAGCGTTGCTCGATGCGATGCCATCCAGCCTTGCGGCCAGAGCAAACCCAAGCGACCCAGAATGTGCCAAGCAAGCCATCCAAGACGGAGTGAATCAAATCTTCATCACAATACAAAAGGGGGAGGGAGCATTTAAGTGAACGAGTGCTTCTTAATCATCTTGTGTGCCTTGTGCTTTCTGGGAATAGTGCTTCCATTCTTTGACCGATGAAAACCACGAAGCCTACAAGAATAGCATTGGCCTACTGCCGAAATTCAAGCTACTCAACGCTTTTTATTCCCGCCAAAGGGCAACTCAAAAACTTTGAAAGCAAATATGGTTTTTCTATGTGTGTAGGGTGTTGCTTCAAAAACTACCCAAAGACAAGGCAGGGAGTGGGAAAATACTGGATGGTTCACTTTCATCACGCAGTTGTTAGGGACAAGGCAGACCCAGTCGCACTTCACAAAACCCTTATGCAAATACCAGAGTTTAGAGATTTATGTGCCTATGATGTTCCATATTTTGAGCAATATGACCGATGAAAAACATATTTAATTTTATAGATATGCTCGCTGAAAAAATAGCGTGGTTTATACATTTCACCTTTATTTGGATTATCATTTCAAGAAGTCTTGGATGGCACGATTTCAGATGGGATAATGGGATATTTTGTCTGTTGTATGCTTATTATTTTTTATTAAGACAAAAATGAAACGCTCGCCACTTAAACGCAAAACACCACTCAAGCGAGGCGGTAAACTACGCCGAGTATCTGCAAAGAGAAAAGGCCAGAACGAGGTCTATAAAGATGTTCGAGAGAAGTTTTTAGCTAACAACCCAGTATGCCAAGTGTGCCGATGCAAGATGGCAAGCCAAGTTCATCATAGGCGAGGAAGGTTCGGAGATAGGCTCAACGAGGTGGAGTTCTTTTTGGCTGTATGCTGGGAGTGCCATCACGAAATTCACCATAATCCAGCTTGGGCTTATGAGCGTGGATATATGGTTAAGAGATGAAGATTGCCGAGGCTGGAACATTCAGCCGAAGATTCTTTGAGCCAAGGGAACAACTTTCAATCCCAGAATGGGCAGAGAAAAACCTCACGCTCTCGGCAAGAGTAACCAACATACCCGGAGCGTATTCGACAACGCTCACGCCCTATGTCCGTGAACCCCTAGAGGCTTTTGGCGATGATTCGATTCGTAGGGTGGTGTTGGTATGGGGGGCACAAACAAGCAAGACCACAACGATTCTAGCTGGCCTAGCGTACCGCATAGCAGAACGACCCTGCCCCGCATTGTGGGTTATGCCAAGCGAGCATTTAGCAAGATCGTTCACAGAAACTAGGTGGTTGCCGATGATCGATGATTGCCCAGCCCTTGCGAAAGAGAAGCCGGACAACACCGATAAAATAAAAATCCTAGAGCAACACTTTAAGCGATGCTCGGTCTGGTGGGCTGGAACTAGCCCCTCGGCTCTTTCTAGTCGCTCGATTGCGTTGCTTTGTATGGATGAGGTAGACAAGTTCCCAGAGCAAGCGGGGGCGGGCAGAGAAGCGAACCCAGTTCAGCTTGCAGAGGCACGAGTCAGCACTTACCCAAATCATCTCATCATAGCGACCAGCACACCCACAACCGCAGATTCAATTATTTGGGCTGAATGGCAAAAAGGGGATATGCGTTTCTACTTCGTGCCTTGTCCTCATTGTGGGTTGAAACAGAAGCTAATCTGGGGACAAGTGAAGTGGGACGAGTCGGCCAAAATTGAGGATGGAGTTTATGATTTTAAGCTGGTGAAATCATCGACTTATTACGAGTGCGAGGGATGCAAGGGCAAGATTACAGACGGCCAGAAAACCAAGATGTTGAGAGAGGGAGAGTGGAGGGCAACCAACATAAAGGGCGAGCCTAACCGTAGGAGCTATCACCTCAATGGCTTATATGCCCCTTGGGTTTCGTTTGGCTCACTAGCGGTCAAATTTCTGCAAGACAAATATAGCGGAATCATTGGCCTACAAGATTTCGTGAACCGAGTCCTAGCCGAGCCTTGGATGGAACACGAATCAGAGAAAATGGAAATCGTTCCGGGTGCTTACAAAATGGGCGAGGTTCGTATGGGCGATAAGCTGATTATGTCTTGCGACATTCAGGAGGCCGGCGGTTTCCACGCTTGGTGCGTTGTTAGGGCTTGGGACTTGGAGGGCAAGTCTAGGTTGGTCTGGGCTGGTAGGCTAGAAACTTGGGGCGACATAAAGGCCAAACAAGAAGAGTTTAATGTAGAGCCGAAGTGTTGCGTAATCGATTCGGGCGATCAAACCAGAGACGTATATCTTCACTGTTGTAAATGGGGCTTTGTTGCCCTAGTCGGTTCAGATCGAACTAGCTTCTCTGAAATAATAGACGACCGAAAGCTACAACGCCCATACTCAAGGATTGCCAATGGCGACCCATTTAGCGGGAAGGCGGTTCAATCAAAAGCAGGGTGGAAGTGGAAGTTCTGCCCAGTCTGGCGTTGGTCTAACCCATCCATCAAAGACATCCTATCCCAGCTATTGAAAGAGGAAGGCTTTATAGCCCTAGACACGCCCGATGTATGGAAGGTTCATATTGAGGCCGAGGTTAAGGTAAGGGTTAAAAATCCTATGACCGGCAGGGAGCGTTTGGTATGGAAGCAAATAGGAAAGAATAATCACTTATTAGATTGCGAGTGCATGAACATCGTAGGTGCGGCACTTCACGGAAGGCTAAAGGTATCTCCCGCAAATTTGACAGAGGAGGTTGAGAATGGCGAAGGGTGACTTTATCGGGCTACCTTTGACCACCCTAACTTCTCTGCGTGATAAATATATCACTTGTTTGGAAGCGATTGCGGTGGCGGGTTCAAGCTATTCCATCGCTGGACGCTCTTTCTCAAGGGCTAATTTAGGCGAGGTTCGAGATACGATTGCAGAATTGACCTTGGCTATTCAACAAGCGACTGGCACTAGGGTTCGCACAACATACGCAAACTTTGGCTCGTGAAAAAGGCCTCTCTCAATCTGATCGACAAGGCGATTGCCTTTGTTAATCCACAAGGGGCAGTTGATAGGCTTGTTGCTCGTCAAAGGATTAAGAACTTCGAGTATGATGCGGTAAAGTATTCAAGGCAACGCAAAGGGCCGAGCCAGTTATCGGGTGCGGAAGATTATCGTTCCAACTATGACCGAGTGGAGTTGATGAAGAGAGCTAGGGACTTGGCAGAGAATGTCGGCCTTGTTCGCTCCATCCTAATGAAGTTTGCCAGCCACACCGCCGCAAACATTTCCTACCAAGCCAGAACCGAGAATCCCGAAGTAAATACAGAGGTTGAAGCATATTGGGCAGAATGGTTCGATAAATGCGATATCTCGACAAGGCATACTGGCTCAACACTTATGCAGGTGGCGATGATGTCGATGTTGCGAGATGGCGATTTTTTGTTTTGCCTCGTGCGTGATTCTGATCGTAACCTAAAAATCCAAGGCATTGAGGGAGACAGACTTGGAGACCCATATAAAGTTTATACTAGCTCCGAGTTAATTGGTGGCATCCATATCGATCAATCAACTGGCTCTCCTACAGCCTACGATATTTATAGCCGAACCATTGGGGATATGTATTCCTATCAAGCCACCATCCCCTCTAGCCAAGCCTTTCATTTGTTCGACCCACTTCGCATTGACCAATATCGTGGAATATCGGCATTCCACACGGCAATCAACGATTGCACAGATATTTACGAAATCGTTAATTTTGAAAAGATGGCGGCAAAGGTAGCTTCTAGCCAGAGTGCAATCATAAAGAGAAACAACAACAATGCTTCTGATCTCTCCTCGCTGACAAACGATGAAGATTTGAATGGCAACACGATTAAGCTAGAGGCGATTGAGTCTGGCAAAATCTCTTACCTAGAACCGGGTGAGGACATCGTGTTCCCAGATGGGCCGAGCCGTCCCTCTGGTGCATTCGCCGAGTTCCACAAGATTCTTTTGAGGAACATTTGCCTTGGGCTTGGCATCCCTTACAGCTTCGCCGTAGACCCTTCTGCCATGTCTGGCCCGACAGCCCGCCTTGAAATGCAACAAGCTGGACGCACCTTCCGCAGATACCAGAAGCTCCTAGATGATAAGGTTCTTCGCCCGATTAAAAACATCGTAATTGCCGATGGAGTTGCAAGGGGATTGATCGAGAACAATGTTGGGAGCAGAACGACCAAGGGCATCTTTAACTTTGGGGCGAATGTCTCTATTGATTTAGGGAGAGAATCTGCCTCGGCCATCTCCGAGTTCAAGACCGGCCTCCGAACCGCCGCCGACATCTACGCCGAGCGAGGCCAAGATTTTGAAAGTGCTATGCGACAAAGGGCTATTGAGGCCAAGCTGATTAAAGACTTGGCAGAGAAGTATGGCGTAGCCCCAGAGACGATTTCCGATATTGTTACGCCTACACCCCCGCAACCCCAACTACCTTCTGCCCCCGCACCCAAACCAGTAGCACCCATAGAGGATAAACCAGAGGAGGACGAGGATGAGGGAGGCGACCAGAAGCCCATTCCAGAAAACCCGATTGATCCATCCTCCGAGGAGCTAGAGGTTAAAAAAAAAGAAACTGAATTAGATTGCGGAACTGGTAGCGGAGGATTCAAAGAGGGAAATACTTGTGCTGGGGGAGGGGATGGAGGAGAAAAAATAAAAGTAGATAAAGATTATGGGCTACCACTAAATGACGATGGAACTGTTACTGTTTATCATCACACATCAAAAGAAAAGGCAGACAAAATAATCAAGGGTGGAATCTTGAAATCCGCCGGAGAGCCAGATGTTTATGTGACTACAAGCAAAAGCAAGGAAATTGGATATGGTGATTCAGTAGTTCCAATAAAAATCGACCCTAAAAAACTTTCTTTAGATGACGAATTCCCAGATGGTAGAAAGGATTTTAGAATAAGCGTTGGCAAGCCCGGAGGACAAATTCAAGTAAAAACAGAAAAAAGCACTTTAGCCTCGTTAAATAAAAAGGAATTACGGATGCTCATCGCCGGTATGATGGGCGGGATTGAGTTAGCAAAATACGATGGGATTGATTTTACGCCCCCAGAAGGAGCTAGGGATGCCGCTAAAAGAGCCTTGGATGTGCGGGAGACAAAACCATCTAGCCAACGAGGGATGACCCCAGTAGGCATCGCTAGGGCTAGGGATTTGATGAATGGCGTTAAGCTCTCGCCCGACACCGCTAGACGAATGAAAGCCTTTTTCGATAGGCACGAAGTGGACAAGAAGGGTGCTACTTGGGACGAGCAGGGCAAAGGCTGGCAAGCGTGGAACGGATGGGGAGGCGATGCTGGCTATGCTTGGGCTAGGAAAGTAGTTGGACAGATGGAAGCAAGGGACAAGAAAGAACTAGCAGAACCAGCCTCTTGCCCAATCGCAACTCAAGATATCAAAACAAACCTAGCCAATAGGCAGACAGCGGTGGACGATGCGAACTACGGCCCAGCCAATCCAAACGAACCTAACGAGGACTACTGGAAAGCCAAGGCAGACGAGTTCCAAGGCGATGTAGGCACAGCCAAGAAGATGCTTTGTGGTAATTGTGCGGCCTTCGATCAAAGGAGCAAGGTTCTGGGGTGCATTAAGAAAGGGATTGGAGAGGATGCAAACGAAGTAGCGGTTGGTGGCGATCTGGGCTACTGCGAGATATTTGATTTTAAGTGTGCGGCCAAAAGGACTTGTGATGCTTGGATTGTTGGTGGGCCGATTAAAGATAAAGGCAAGTAATTGACAAAAGGGATTACCCTTATGCCCCTACCACTTCCTTCCGCTGACGAATCAGAGCAAGACTTTGTATCCCGCTTTATGGGTGACGAAGAGGCAGTATCCAAGTTTCCAGACGAGACACAAAGGGCGGCAGTTGCCTATTCTACCTATAGGGATGAGGAGATGGAGGAAATGGAGCTAGGTGGAGTTTCAATTTTAGAGGTTGGTGAAGCAAAAGGACACGATCTTTTCGTAGATAAAGTTAGCTTGCAGACCGCCCTAAAACTTATGAAGGGTGCAAGGAACGGAGTTAAGGTCAAGATGAACCACGGCTCTGGTCTTGAGGCCGTCGTCGGGTTTGCGAGGAATCCCCGGATTGATGGCGATAAGCTGGTGGCCGACCTCCGCTTGCTCCGCAACTCTCCCCACTACGGCCTAATCAAAGAGATGGCCTCCGAAGCCCCTGACCAATTTGGGGTTTCATTGGCATTTGTGAATGAGTCAGAAACAATCAATGGAAAGGATTACATTCGCCCCAAGAGCATAGCATCGGCTGATCTGGTTTCCTCCCCTGCGGCCACGAATGGTTTGTTTGAGGAAGTTCTAAAGTTTATGGAGAAGGTGAAAGAGTTTAGGTGCTGGGAAGGATACGAACCAGCAAAGGGAGTAAAAGCCTACGAGCAGGGTTCTTGTGTGAAAGCAGAAGAAAAACTCGGCTACATCAGCGGAGGCAAGACCATCCCAGCAACAACGAAAGAAGCCGTGGGGGAATCTCCACTTGACAAAAAGGACAAAACAAATATGGAAAACAATTATATGAAAGATATCGAGGACATCAAGGTTCGCTTGGCGGCCATTGAAGATTCGATGAAACCCAAAGAAGAAGTGAAAAAAGAGGAGATGGCCTCCGAGAAGCCCTCCGAGACTCCCGCCCCCGCTCCCGAAGTCTCCGTCGAGGTTGAGCCCTCCGAAGATAAAAAGGAAGAGATGAGCGAAGTTGTGAAGAAAGTTCTCACCGAGTTTGGCATTAAGCCCATCTCTGCTTCACCAGTTGTTGAAGCCCCTGCGAAGGTTGAACCCAAAACTTTTGAAGAACTCGTGGCCGCCCATAGCGAT
>Ga0209298_10001749_pt1 | contig 13997 bp, 15 predicted proteins | sample S_140806_EF_Meta_FD_187325 | JGI IMG/M metagenome (GOLD analysis project Ga0209298, IMG submission 187325) | Freshwater microbial communities from Lake Simoncouche, Canada to study carbon cycling - S_140806_EF_MetaG (SPAdes) (version 2) | ecosystem: Environmental > Aquatic > Freshwater > Lake ...
CGATCTCAAGCAGCGGATCTTCGATCACCTGCTGCTGCAGGAACCGGGCTGGGTGCAGAGCACGGGCAGCGGCGAGGTGATCAGCCGGGCCACCAGTGATGTGGAGAACGTGCGGCGGTTGCTGGGTTTTGCCGTGCTCAGCCTCACCAACACCGCCCTGGCCTATGCCCTCACCCTGCCGGCCATGCTGGCGATCGACCCCCTGCTCACCCTGGCGGCGGTGGGTCTCTATCCGCTGATGCTGCTGGTGGTGCGGCTGTTCGGCGGCCGGATGATGAAGCAGCAGCGGCGCCAGCAGGAGGCCCTAGCCCAGCTCAGCGACCTGATCCAGGAGGACCTCTCCGGCATCGGCGCCATCAAGATCTACGGCCAGGAGGTGATGGAGCAGGAGGCGTTCGAGGGGCGCAACCGCCACTACCGCGATGCCGCCCTGCGACTGGGGCGCACCCGAAGCACCCTCTTCCCCCTGCTGGAGGGGATCGCCTCGGTGAGCCTGCTGCTGCTGCTCGCCATCGGCAGCGGCCAGATCGAGAGCGGCCGCCTCACAATCGGCGACCTGGTGGCCTTGATCCTCTATGTGGAGCGACTGGTCTTCCCCACGGCCCTGCTGGGGTTCACCCTCAACAGCTTCCAGACCGGCCAGGTGAGCCTCGATCGGATCGAGGCGCTGCTGCAGCGAGAGTCGCTGGTGGAGTCACCCCCGGAACCGATGGCCCCCGTCCAGCCCGCCCGGGGCGTGGTCGAGGCCCGCGGCCTCACGGTGCGGTATCCCGGGGCGGCGCGACCCACCCTCGATGGCTTGAGTTTCCGAATCGAGGCCGGCGAACTGGTGGCGGTGGTGGGGCCGGTGGGCTGCGGCAAGACCACCCTGGCCCGGGCGCTGGGACGGATGGTGGTGGTGGATCCGGATCAGCTCTTCTTCGATGGCATCGACATCACCCGTCTGGCCCTCGAGGATCTGCGCCGGCAGGTGGCCCTGGTGCCCCAGGAGGGCTTCCTATTCACCGCCAGCCTGGCCGACAACCTGCGCTACGGCGAACCCGGGGCCCCGATGGAGCGGGTGGAGGAGGCCTCACGCCAGGCCCGTCTGGAAGCCGATGTGAAGGGCTTCCCCGATGGCTACGAGACGCTGGTGGGGGAGCGAGGCATCACCCTCAGCGGTGGCCAGCGCCAGCGCACAGCCCTGGGACGCGCCCTGCTGGTGGAGGCCCCCCTCCTCGTGCTCGACGATGCCTTGGCCAGCGTGGACAACAACACCGCCGCAGGAATCCTGGCGGAGGTGCGGCGGCTGCGGAGCCGCTCCGTGCTGATGATCAGCCACCAGCTCTCGGCCGCTGCCGCCTGCGACCGGATCCTGGTGCTCGAGGAGGGCCGCCTGGTGCAGGAGGGCCATCACCGCGACCTGCTGGCGGTGGCGGGACCCTATCGGCGGCTGTGGGAGCGGGAGCAGGCAGAGCGGCTGCAGGCCGCCTGAATCCTGGGTCCCGCCAGCCTGATACCTCCCGTGGCGCCTTCGGCCTGAACAGATGTTGCCCAATTCCTGCAGAGGGCACCGGGGTGGCTTCACTAGATGCACCGTGTCGGGCCTGAGCGCCAATCAGCCTTCACCCGGGCTCCACCACGCACCACCCCCATGACCTCCACGCCAGGCCCCAGCATCCGCCCCTACAACCTGCGCTGCACCCTCACCTTCGGTGACATCTACGCCCAGATCTTGATCTGGATGGCCGTGATCTTCGTGAGCCTGGCCGCCGGCCTGGCCCTGATGGGAGCCTCGAAACCGATCTTCGCTCTGGTGGGGGTGGGTTTGATCCTGGTGCTGTCGCTTCCTTTCCTGCTGTTCGCCTTCACCACCACCCTGCTGAACCACATCGCCCTGGTGCCGGAGCGGGAAGCCTGAGGGCCGACCTAGGCTCATCCAGGCGACAGCGTGCCGCCTCCGACAACCACCGTGTTCAACAACCTGTTCAGTGACCTGCTCGGCACCGCGGGCGCCGGCACCGGCCAAGCGGGGAACCCACCTCCGGCACAGGCCCTGAGCCATGCCGTGCTCCACACCCCGATCGGGGCGCCCGCGGCGGAGGGGGAAGGCGAAGCCCTCTTCGGCTGCGGCTGTTTCTGGGGTGCGGAGAAAGGCTTCTGGCGCCTGCCCGGAGTGGTCACCACCTCGGTGGGCTACGCCGGCGGTCAGGGTGCCGCCCCCAGCTACGAGCAGGTCTGCGGCGGGCGCACCGGCCATGCGGAGGTGGTGCGGGTGGTGTGGAACCGGGAGCGGATCGACTTCAGCGATCTGCTCAAGCTGTTCTGGGAATGCCATAACCCCACCCAGGGCAACCGCCAGGGCAATGACCGCGGCAGCCAGTACCGCTCGGCGATCTTTGTGAACGATCCCGAGCTGCTGAAGCTGGCCCAAGCCAGCCGCGAGGCGTACGCCGCCCTCCTGGCTGCGGCGGGCCACGGAGCGATCACCACCGAGATCGAATCGGATCGCACCTTTTACCCCGCCGAGGCCTACCACCAGCAGTACCTGGCCAAGCCCGGCAGCCGTCCTTATTGCTCCGCCCAACCCAGTGGGGTGCCCCTCGGCCCCTTTCCCGGCGCCTCATACCGCCTCCCCGAGGCCGTCTGGCAGGCGTACGACTGGTCCGTGGCCCACTGCGTGCTGCGGGGGGACAACGCGCCGATCGCCCTGCCGTGAGCCGAACCCGAGCCCAGCAGTGCGATCTCCCGGAGATGGGCCGCCGATCAGGCTGGCTGCCGCCTCGCCGCCCCGGATCGGGGAGCAGGAAAGCCATGGCGATCGCCTCCGGTGCCTGCCTCGTGCTCGCCATGGCGGGGGTGGCTCCCCTGCGGGCCGCCCCCGGGCCGATGGGCTCCCCCTGGTGGGAGAACTATGCCGTGCGCCAGAGCTTCATCTGCCCGGGCCGGGGCACGGTGGTGGTGGAGCGCAACGACAGCCAGGCGTCCCTGCTCAGCGGCGGATTCCGCTCCACCCTGTTCCGGGATACCGCCAGCGGCAGCGAACTGAGTTTCCGCAACGATGATTTCCGTGTGACCCTTCAGGGTGATGTGCTCACCCTGGAGCAAGCCACCCGGCAGATCACCTGCCTGCGCACTGAAGAGGTATGAATCCCCCCCCCGAACCCCTGCCCGACAGGGTTGTGATCCTTGGCATGCTGGCCACGCTCATGCTCTGCTTCGCTCTGGTGTTCTGGAGTGTGCGGCTGGCGCCGGGTCCTGAGCATCGGCCCCTGCAATGGCGTGAGCTCCCCGCCGCCGCCAGCAACCGCCCCCTGATCTGATGGCCGAGGAGCACGCCGACCCCACGCCCCGCCAGCTCCACCCCCTGCCCCGGGGGCTGGTGGAGCTCTACGGCCTGCTGGCCGTGCTGTTCGTGCTCGTGCCGGAGTGGATGGCTGGCGGGGCCCTGTTCGGCTTCCGGGAGGGGCGCCAGGGCTCCGACCTCCCCATGACCTCCGGGGCCTGGAACCGGCTGCCGGAACTCCGCCTGGCCACGCTGAACCTGGCAGAGCTGCGCCAGCTGGCCCGCTCCGAACACCTCCAGGGCTACGCCGGCCTAGCCCGTGATCGGCTCACGGCCCGCCTGCTGCGGCGACTGCGGAAACGCCAAAAGGGTTCCGGCAGGACGCGGTAGGGGGCTGTGATAACTTCAAAGAGCCGGGGCGTAGCGCAGCTTGGTAGCGCACCACTTTGGGGTAGTGGGGGTCGCAGGTTCAAATCCTGTCGCTCCGATTTCACCGGTCTGAATCAACCTCATTGCCGCCCCTCTCCGAGGCGGCTTTTTGGTGGCCGAGGCAGCTTGTTGATGGCGAAGCTCAGCGCAGCCGGGTGGCCGTGTGAAAGCGCTTGAGCCACTGATTCACCCGCTTCCGCATGCGCGGCGGCACCTCCTCCAGCAACTGGCCCAGCTCCATGGCGGCCAGGCGGTGCAGGATGCGCACATCCACATGCCAAAGCGCCTCCGCCTCCCGGATCAGCCGGGCCCAGGTGCGGGCGGTCTGCCAGCGACGCAACCGATCGAGCAGGGGATCCCTCTGCTGGGCGCGATCCGGCGGGAGCGGCGGGCCGAGCATGGGGAGACCGACCAACTGGCTCCAGGTTGTCGCCCTGGCGCGGTAGCGACGATGAACTGCTGAAGGGCTTCGGAGATCCGAAGACAATCTGTGGGGCCAGGTTTGGCAGGGCATTGGGCACCAGATTCCGGCCCCTGCGGAACCGCACCGGCAAGGCTTCCGCCAGGCCCTGAAGGGCGTCAGCTCACTCCTGCAGGCCCATTGCAGGCCTCCCGATCCCTGCGCAACCTCATGGCCAGCAGGCCCCGCGGAAGGGGGTGAGCTGTGGATGTGGAGGAAAGGCACCTGAGCATCGCCGCCTCGCTGAACCATCGGCCAGCAAAAAACCACGGCAGCCAGATTCAAACCTGACACTAAGCAGGACAGGTTTCGCCCACAAATTTTTCGCAACCCCCAAGGCTGCAACCCAAACGCGAGCGATGCAGAGCGCAAGTGCTGGCATCTGAGGGCTATGGTGATCAATGCCCCATATGGGCATCCATTCTGCGGCTGTTTCGCAACATTACCGCAACACGCACCCTACAAGTTTTGCTTGGTGAAGGGGTTGTCCAGAAGCCCCCCTTCCCCTACACGACAGCAACCAGGTACTCACAATCAGCCCCCATCACGAAAGCTTTGAGCAGCTCATTTAATCCCGCTCCAGCATCAAGGTGAATGGCAAAGCCAACGCAACGAAATCCACATACCGGAAGCGCCAACCTCCCTCCAAGGCAAAGGCCTGCAGGAAGAAATGGCTGGCTGGCTCTCCGAGCACGCCAATCCCAGCGATCGGCGGGATTCCTGATGATTGCAGCGGTGATGGCGGCCGTTGCGATGGTGCTGGGATCGGCAAGCCTGGTGAGCCTCAGTTTGAGCCGGGGACGTAGCAGCAACCTGCTCAGTGGCAGTGGTGATGCCAAGGTCACCGCGGAGGCGGGCATCAATCGGATCATTGCCAGCCTCAACCGCCCGGAGAACCGCGGATTGCTGGTGTCCGCTCTAGCGCTCAACAGTTGGGCCACGGCCAGCGACGCGCAGGTGCAGAGCCCCTGTCAGAACACCAACGGAACACGACCAGGCCCCCAGGGCGATGGCAGACCCAGCACAACAGTCCGCTCCTATGGAGATGGGCAGTTTCGCGACCTGAGTAGCAACACCGTCAACACAGGAAACCGCCGCTTCGCCCTTCAGGCGATCACCTATGCGACCGGTGCCAATGGCAGCAGCAACCGCAGGGAAATCCAGGTGAGCAGCACGGCCGGCAGTTCCTCCCTAAACACCGTGGGTACGGGGTCGATTCGAACGCTCATCAACCTTGATGATCCTGACGGAACGGGTGCTCTGCAACCTGGTAGGAACAGCGGCTATCTCACGATCACGGTCGAAGGTCGTGTTTACCGAAGTGATGGCACCTATTCCAAAGCCGTTGTCACCCGAGAATTCGCGTTGATACCCAAATGCTGTGGAGCCTCGTTTGGCTCCAACGGTTCAGGGGGAACAAGCCTAGGTAGCTCCACAGATACCATGGGCGCCGATAGCCGTTTCTGCCAGGTTGATTTCGGTGTGATCAGCGGGCTGAATGGTGGCGAGCACTGGACCCTTTATGCCAATGACTCTTACACAACGCGAAACAGCTCCGGACAGATCATTCCACTAAACAACATTATTGGCGATGTTTCCGGAATGAGCGGGGCATCAGCAAGCCTTTTCCAACGCTCTAATTGCAGAGTGATTCCCTGTGCCGCATCAACAGGAACAGATGCAACCTACTGGGGCTGGTTAAGAAGCGCAAGCCCAGGTGGAGTCTATGGAACGAGTCAGGATATTGCAGGCACCACAATCTCCGGCATTCCGGTGATTCCCGCCAACATCAGTCTCCCAGCAGTCAGCACTTATTACTTCACATTCAGCACTGCCGTCAGCGCGAAGGCCTACGAAAGCTTCACAAGCAGTGAATACCTGAGAACAAACCTCAGCACGCAAGCTGTAGAGCGTCGCTTTCCCAATACCACTACGGGGAGATCCAATTGCCAAACAGCCAATGGGAATGTGGCTTGCAGCCTGAGCGATAGTTACTACTGGTCCAAGTTGGCTTCGTGTGAATATTCAACTAGTTCGCCAATCACCAATTTAGGTGGCTTTCATTGCAAGGGTCCATCCATCAACCTGGCGTCGACGTCGACGGGACAATCGATTGTGATCGACACCAGCGATGGCCCCCTCAGCCTCTATTACAATGCCGCTGCAGGCTGGGCCTACACGAACTCCACCCAGGAAATGATCTTGCTCGGTACTGCCGATTCGGTGCAGCATGTCAAGTGCAGCAGCCGCTCCGGAACCTGTGCATCACCGGTTTCTGATCTTGTTTTTTCATCCTTGGGACAGCCAGCCCAGCTGAACATACTAGGCAATGCGTACAACTCTGTATATTCCAACTACCTCCAACATATTTATCTTAATGCCACAGCCTCAGGTAGTACCGATCCAGGTAAAATTACCGGTGTGTTTATCTATCTTCCAACCGGATTTCTCGAACTCAATGCTGCCCTCGGTGGCTCCTGCGTTGCCAGCAATACGGACTGCTGGAATGTGAATGGTCGCATCTGGGTACACAATCTGAAGGCCTATGGTGATCTCGTTTTTCGCGTTCCCCCGTCATCCGGAAACTATGTGACGTCGGCCATCAATGGATCCTCTTTTTCCGTTGTGCCCTGGACGGGGATCGATTGGGTAGCGAGAAGCGTGACGGGGGTGCGAAGTTACTGATGGCAAAATCAAACATGACTCTTGAACGCCGCTTCCTTAGCAGCCAGGGCTTCTCACTGCTGGAGCCGTTGTTGGCGAGTGTGATTCTTGCCATCGTGACCTCCGGAACAGCGATGATGCTGATGTCAGCGAATCGCGTATCAACCAAGGCAGATGTTGTTGATAACATTGAATGGAACATCAATTCGGATCTTGCAGTCATTCAACGCTTGAGTCGACGGTTTACCTGCTGCTCAGGAAGCTGTCTGGTGCAGATACCCACATCATATGGGTCGACCAAGGCATGTGCAGTCAATAATCCAGACGATGATCGCTACTTTTTTCCTCAACTAGACGATCCTTCAACTGCAAACATAAATGAGCCATCCGCAATAGATAGTTTATGTGAGGATAGCAACAACACCACGTTTATGACACCCCTTGAAACAGCCATTGACAGCACGGCAAGCCCCAGTGGTTTAACACGGACCACCACCATCAAGGCAGATCACACCCTGGAGATTTCCTACGCCGACACGACCAGTCAACAGGTGCGGCGCGTTGCCCTGATTGTGCCACCCATGGCCTTTTGGTGCCCATGAAAATCCATAAGCTGTTCCATTCACGGCAACCCCTACACAACCATCCATACGCCTACAGAGTTGGAAAATCGCCAGGCTTCAGCCTTCTTGAGCTGACACTCGTTGTTGTTATTCTGATTATATTATCATCTATCTCTTTAAGCTTAAATCAAAATGAAATGCGCTCCTCTGATTCCCATGCCCTCACGGACGAGATCGCCGCATGGCTTGGAGATATCGCCATAGCACCTGAAGATCTGAATACAACGTGCACGGTTACCTTTCAGCCCGGTACACAGCTCTGGCCAGGCGATACCATTGCCACCGTGCAGCCATCGAGTTGCGCTACAGAAAGCACACTGCGAGTGCCAGGAAACAAGCGAGTCACTCCATTCCAAGTCGGAACAAGCCAAAATAGCTGGGTCTACACAGAGCGCGGGGCCATCTCAGCCAGCACCACGATAGGTGCATCCAGTACAAACACTGACATTATCATCAGGGTCAGTGTTAATGGTCAACCTCCACTCCGCTGCGTTCGATTGAGTGGAATCATGGGATTGATTCGATTCGGGGTGAATTCAGCCACTGGCGATGTCACAGGAAGCACCGCATGCAGCGATTGGAAACGGACATGAAGCACCACCGGCTAAGGGATCAGCAGTTTTATTCGGCCTCCAAGCTGAATGGATTTACACTAATGGAATTGATGATCACCACGATCCTGATCTCAATTATATTGGCCGCAATCAGTGCGATCCTTTCTGGCCACCTTAGGCTTACTGATTCAGAAACAAGCATGATTCAATCCAGACGAGAGAGTGCGCGGCTGAACTATATTCTTAATTCAGAAAGCAATGAGGCTTGCGCCGTCAAGGGCGGGAGCGACCCAACGAGTTGCTCTCAGACCTGCCTGACAACAGCAACCAATGACCTGCGAATGCGAGTGCCGGTGCTCATCAATGGAACAACGGCGGGTACTCGCTTCATTCGCTATTACCTTAGCGGCACAGAGTTGCGTCGAAATGGACCAGCGATCAAACCTGATGGTCAACTTGATCTTTCACAAGCCACCATGATTAATTCCCTATTGATTGATTCTGTAAGTGCATTCAATGCCATCATCGATAGCGACTGTCATGCGGCTGCGATCACTTTAAGTCTTTCCTTGCAAAATACAGTGGCTCCATTCACATCAAGATTTTCATTGAGAACAAACGTGGAAGCTTTTTCTCCTTGAAAACAGATTGTCTGAGCAAAAAATTAGGCGCTTTGAGGGAGGGTTGCAGCAATCAAGTCGGGCTCCACGAGCAGCACCGGAAAAGACAGGGCATCCGCCTCCCGCCGGCTCAACCTCCGGCTCCAGGCCCCCGCCACCGGAACGTTCCAGCGGAATCCCGCCTCCCGGGCAAGGTGGCGCTCCGCATAGGAGAGCCGGGCGCGATAGAGCTCCCTGGGTTCCTGCGCGGCCACCAGCAACGCATCGAGATGGGCGCAGCGCTGGAACACATGCACCAGGTAATCGCAATCGGTGAGAGCCCGGTGGGCCGCCCAGACGGGCACCCGATGGGCTAGAGCCAGATCCCGCAGGGAGGGGTTGGGGCGGAGCTGGAGTTCCGCCGGCCAGCGGATGTCCTCCATCGAGCAGATCCAGGGAATCGTGAGGGCGGGGAGGGCCCCATGGCCGAACCACTGCCGATCGAAGGCAGCGTGGTGGGCCACCACCGCATCAGCGGCCTCCACCAACGCAACGAACAGGGCCAGGGCCGCCTCCGTGGGCTGGGGCAGGCGGGTCACGGCGGCGGCGATGCCGTTGATCCCCTCTGCGGGATTGGCCTGACACGGCAGCAGGAAGGAGAGCTGCTGCAGCACCGCCCGGCTACCCACATCGAACAGCACGGCCCCCACCTCGATGCAGACCCCCTGCTCGGGGGACAACCCGGTGGTCTCGGTATCGAGGATCAGGATCCGCTCAGGAGCGGTGGGACCGGAACGGCGAGCGAGGGGGGCGAGGCTGGGCAAGGCGATCGGCTGGGGGCCCGGCTGTGGCCCAGGCGGAGGGGAGGGCAGAGATTCGGGTGTCCCTGGAGCGATGGCCGCAGGCCCAGAGGCGGGACCAGCGGGAGGGGGTTGCCGCTCCTCAATGCGGAGGCCGCTGGTCTGGAGTGGGCCCCCCACCAGCGAACTGGAGGGATCTGGATCACCGTCTTGGGGGCTCCTGTGCTGCGGGCCCGACGCCAACAGTCCGAGGAGATCGTTCTGTTCCCAGAGCCCGGGCTGTTCCGCCATCTCCATCCAACACCTGGACCCATGATCCCAGACCCGGCAAGGGGGAAGGACGGGGATCCGTGCCTTCTGGATGGATCGACCCACCCGGCTGCGGGGGTTGCTCTGCCTAGGGTGGCGGGCCAAGACTGAAACACCAGCCATGCCTGCCGCCCTCGCCGCCGGCGATCGTGCCCCCCTGATCGCCCTGCCGGATGCCGAGGGTGTGGAGCGCCGCAGCGACCAGCTCGGCGGAGCGCCCCTGGTGCTGTTCTTCTATCCCAAGGACGACACCCCCGGCTGCACCGCCGAGGCCTGCGCCTTCCGCGACAGCTTCGCCGACCTGCAGGCCCTCGGCGCCCAGGTGTGGGGGGTGAGCGGCGACGATGCCGCCAGCCACCAGCGCTTCGCCGCGCGTCATGGCCTTCCCTTTCCGCTGCTAGTGGACAGCGGCAACGCCCTGCGCAAGGCCTTCGGGGTGCCGAGCGTGCTGGGGCTCCTGCCGGGCCGCGTGACCTATGTGATCGACGGCGGCGGCGTGATCCGCCACGTGTTCAACAACCTGCTCGATGGGGCGGCCCACCGCCGCGAGGCCATCGCCGCGCTGGAGCGGATCCGGGCCGAGAGGGCGGCCGTCAGCGGTGGCTGAGGTCCTCTGGCGGCAGCGGGGCCCGATCTGGTGCCTCGATCCACCCAGCGCCGGGGCGAATCGACCAGGCCATGGGCCGGGCCGCATCGAATTCATCGGCGGCAGCTACCTGGCGGCCACACCCCAGCTCAGCTACCGACGCCTGCTCGAAGCCCTGGCCGGCCAGGGCTGGAATGTTCGGGCCTGGAGCTATGTGCCGGGCTTCGACCACCAGAGCCAGGCGAATGAGGCCTGGCGCGCCTTCCGGGCTGATCGAGAGGCAACGACCCGGGAAGCGGGGGGCTTTGAGCTGCCGGCGGGGGAGCGGGTTCTGCGGCTGGGCCACAGCCTGGGTTGCAAGCTGCATCTGCTTGCCCCGGATGGGGGACGGCGCAGCGCCGCCCTGGTGGCCCTCAGCTTCAACAACTTCTCAGCCGAACGCTCCGTGCCCCTGCTGGCGGAGATGGGCCAGCAGTTCGGCTTCCGCAGTGAATTCAGCCCCTCCCCCCAGGAAACGCTCCAACTGGTGAGCAGCGGCTACCGCCAGAGCCGCAACCTGCTGGTGCGCTTCCGCCGCGACGACCTCGACCAGAGTCCGCGCTTGCTCGATGCCCTGCGCCAGCGGGCCGGCGATGCCAGCGAGCTGCTCGAACTGCCCGGCGATCACCTCACCCCAGCCAGTGCCGGCCTGCGCCGCAACCTGCTCGGCGAGTGGGCCGACGATCCTTCCCGCCAGCGGCGCTTCGAGCGGCTGGCGGACACGATCGGCGCCTGGGCGCTCCAGGAGAGCGCAACCCCCTGAGCTCCCGGCAGCCTTGATCGTGGCGGGAAGGAGCGGGTAAGGGTTCCGTCACAGAACCTTGACGCCCAAGAACCGCTCGGCAAGGTGAGCCGGTTGCTTGGGATACCGAATCGTGACCGCCGACAAGCTGATCAACGCCTTCACCTCCGCCTGGAAGCGCAGCTTCGATTACACAGGCCGCTCCGATCGTGGCGACTACTGGTTGTTCCTGCTGGCGAGCTTCATTGTTCTCCTGGTCCTGAACATTGTGGGCAGCTTCGTGCCGTTCATCGGTTTGCTGGCCAACCTCTACTTGATCGCAGAGCTCGTTCCCCATCTTTCCTTGGCTGTGCGCCGCCTGCGCGATGCCGGCAAGGACTGGCAATGGATCTTCGTGGGCATCACCGGCATCGGCAGCCTCTGGCTGCTTTATCTGCACACCCTGCCCTCCGCGCCCCTGCTTCGCGCCGGTTGAACCCTGGGAGTTGGGATCCTGTCAATCAGCCGCCGGCGCATCAACGGCGGCCATCACAACTTAGGAATAGAAAGCCCCGCTGATCAACCATCGGGGCTTTTCCTTTGGCAGTGGCCGGGTTGAGCAGGTCCCCCCGGCCAAGGCTCACACCCGCAGGGCATCAAGCACCGAGCGGTCCTCCAGGGTGGAGGTGTCACCGCTCACCTCCTCGCCGGCCGCCAGGGCCCGGAGGATTCGGCGCATGATCTTGCCGCTGCGGGTCTTGGGCAGGGCATCGGTGAAGGTGATCCGATCCGGCCTGGCGATCGGGCCGATCTCGCTGCCCACGTGCTTCTTCAGCTCCGCCACCAGGGCTTCGTCGCCGCTGCGGCCGGCCTCGAGGGTCACGAAGGCCACGATGGCCTCGCCCTTGAGCTCATCGGGCACCCCCACCACGGCGGCCTCAGCCACGGTCGGATGGCTCACCAGGGCGCTCTCGATCTCCATCGTGCCGAGGCGATGACCGCTCACGTTGATCACGTCGTCGACGCGGCCCATCACCCAGAAGTAACCATCAGCGTCGCGGCGGGCGCCATCCCCAGCGAAGTAGAGCCAGGAGCCATCGGCGGGGCGGATTTCCTCCCAGTAGCTCTTGCGGAAGCGCTCCGGATCACCGTGCACCGTGCGAAACATCCCCGGCCAGGGCCGCCGAATTGCCAGGTAGCCCCCCTGGTCGGGGCCCTGGGAGATGCCGTCATGGTCGACGATGTCGGCGCTGATGCCGGGCAGGGGCAGGGTGGCCGAACCGGGTTTGGTGGGGGTGGCGCCGGGCAGTGGGCTGATCATCACGCCGCCGGTCTCGGTCTGCCACCAGGTGTCCACCACCGGGCAGCGATTGCCGCCGATCACATCGCGGTACCACATCCAGGCCTCGGGATTGATCGGCTCCCCCACGGTGCCGAGGATGCGTAAGGAACTCATGTCGTATTGATCAGGCACGGCGCGGCCGCTCTTCATGAAGGCCCGGATCGCCGTGGGGGCGGTGTAGAAAATCGTGCAGCGGTGCTTCTGGATCACCTCCCAGAAGGCGCCGGGCTTGCTGGGCCGCGGGGCACCCTCGTACATCACCGTGGTGGCGCCATTGGAGAGCGGGCCATACACGATGTAGCTGTGGCCGGTGATCCAGCCCACATCCGCGGTGCACCAATGAATGTCGTCGTCGCGGATGTCGAAGATCCACTGGAAGGTGAGATGGGCCCAGAGGTTGTAGCCGGCGGTGGTGTGCACCACCCCCTTGGGCTTGCCGGTGGAACCGGAGGTGTAAAGCACGAAGAGTCGGTCTTCGCTGGCCATCGGCTCGGCCGGGCAGTCGGCAGCCTGGGCTTCCACCAGCTCGTGCCACCACAGATCGCGCCCCGGCGTGAAGCCCACCTCCTGCTCGGTGCGGCGCACCACCAGCACGTGCTCCACCGTGGGGCAGGCGCCATCGGCGAGGGCCGCATCCACCGCTGGCTTGAGGGCCACGGCCTTGTCCTTGCGGAAGCCGCCGTCGGCAGTGATGACGAGCTTCGCGTCACCATCGATCAGCCGGTCCCGCAGGGCCTCGGCCGAGAAGCCGCCGAACACCACCGAATGGGGGGCGCCGATGCGGGCGCAGGCCAGCATGGCGATCGCCGCCTCCGGCACCATCGGCATGTAGAGGGCCACCAGATCCCCCTTGCCGACTCCCAGGGCCTTGAGGGCGTTGGCCGCCTTGCTCACCTCGGCATGGAGCTGGCGGTAGGTAAAGCTGCGGCTGTCGCCCGGTTCCCCCTCCCAGATCAGGGCCGTCTTGTCGGCCCGGAGGCCGCCGAGGTGGCGATCGAGGCAGTTGTACGAAAGATTCGTGCTGCCGCCCTCGAACCAGCGGGCGAAGGGGGCCTTGCTCCAATCGAGCACGGTGTGGAAGGGCTCGAACCAGTGCAGCTCGCTGCGGGCCTGCTCGCCCCAGAAGGCGTCAGGATCGTCCTCGGCGCGAGCCACCAGCTCCCGGTAGGCGGCCATCGAGCCGATCCGCGCCTTGGCGGCCAGCTCGGCCGGGGGCTCGAAGCTGCGGCCCTCATGGAGCACCGATTCGATCGTGGGGGCCGTGTCGCTGCTGGACACCGCCTCACGGGCGGGGGAAGAACCGGGAGCCTGGGACATGGGCTGGCGTGGGGGAAGCCGCTGTAGGGGCATTCAAACCCCGGAAGGGGCGGCCGACCAGCTGGGCTCCTCCGGCAGCCCGCCGCCGGATCGCCGCGCCAGGGCCCGCGCGGGACGGCAATCTGGTGGTGCCCCTCCGCTGACGAGCCGATGCCCGCCTGGCTGGCGATTGCCGCTGTGATGGTTCTGGTGGCCGTGCTGCTGAACCCTGGCCGGGATGATTTCGCCTGGTTCCTGAAGTTGCAGCGCCCCCGCTGGCTCACCTTCGAACGCTGGATCCCCCTGATCT
>Ga0209298_10001762_pt1 | contig 13950 bp, 21 predicted proteins | sample S_140806_EF_Meta_FD_187325 | JGI IMG/M metagenome (GOLD analysis project Ga0209298, IMG submission 187325) | Freshwater microbial communities from Lake Simoncouche, Canada to study carbon cycling - S_140806_EF_MetaG (SPAdes) (version 2) | ecosystem: Environmental > Aquatic > Freshwater > Lake ...
ACAATTCATATTTGATAACCGAAGCAGATTAAGAGAAGTATCACTGAGAATGGTGTTGAAGATTGCGGATCTTTGGAAAATGGCCCCGGATAGATATCAAGCACTGGCTCATCAAACTTGTATGAAGGCAGGAGTGTAATGGGTCTAACTTTTTTATTCATTGTTATAATAGTGTTGTATCTTGCACTGACCATAGATTGGACATGGTTAAAGAATTGGTTCAATCGATGATACAGAGAAAGCCACACTTCATAGAGAGATTTTTCGATGGCATTTGGAATCGATTCGCTGGTGCCACTGAATGGTTGAAGGATGTGGTGGATACTCAACCCTGGACCCATGTCTTCCTGGCTGTCAGCCTATGGTTTGTGATTGTGTGGTTGAAGGAGCAGAGTTTCCTATTCCACCTGGCATGGATAGCATGGATCTGGTACTGGTTGGTGATCTTTGGTGCACCATTCCGAATAGGACATAGACACTGATGACTCCACGACTACAAGAATTGAGATTGAAAGAATTAACGAAAGGCTTAGATGTTATCAAGCGGCATATACAAGCAGGCAACCTAGGCACGGCCTGTGAGCGATTGTTGGCTACCTATTCAGAGCTAAAGGTGATCAGCAGAAGGCGGAAGACATAATGCAATACAGAATAACTCCCAGAAGAACTTTTGTCAAGGCGTTGATTTACAGGATATGGATATTCACAGCCACTTATCTACTACTGATAGTCACAGGTCACTCATGGGATGATGCTATCATACCCACGGTATCCATTAATTTTTTACTGACCTTGACCTACTACTCCTACGATAGGTTATGGCAGAGGATTGAATGGGGCATAGAGCCCGTGAAGAGAAAGAGGAGACGATAAATGATTTGGACGATTTTACATTGGGTGATGGTGATTGTGGCCGTTTATATAACTTATAGAGGCATCCGATACCTGACCCAAGATTAACGATTTTATAGAGCTTCACACCTCCCTAACAAGTGAAGCGGTGCTCGGATCTCCCCGGTTCGGGCACCGTAAATACTGAGAATGAAGAAGAAGTTAAAACCTGCACAAGAGCGATTCTGGAACCGTTTAACGGGCAATCACAATGCTCGAGTTCGTCAGCAGATTGAGTATATGCGGAAGAGTGGCACTCTGGCGCCATCGGAATATGACTATCTCATGGAGCAATCTTACACAGCCACAGAAGCAGAAATATGGCGTCTTATTATCGATCATATTCGAGTTCGCACCATGCAAGACTTCCGCATGACCTATCAAAAGAAGCCCAGAAAACGCACAAAAAAGTCAAGGAAATAGCGACTTTTTAGCGGTAGACAAATCGTCAAAATATCGTATTATAAAGCATATAACAACTGGGAGGTTGAGATGAATAATAAAGTTAGACTCTATAATACAGTAATTGACTTGGCGGTTAATACAATAGAGTTATTAAACAAGTCTTTTGGCTTGTTAGGCAAAATTTTTGCAATATTGCTGATATGCTCGGTTTATCTAGCGCCAACGGGTGTTGCTCTACTAAGAGGCAACAGAGAAATAGGAAATATATTTTTAGTAAATTTCTTATTGGGTTGGACTATATTGGGTTGGGTGATGTCCTTTGTTTGGGCAGTAAAGAACTAATTTTTAACAACTAATAAAGGGAGAAACGATGAAAATAAAGACCAAAGGTAAAATGACACAGCATCAAATATTGGCCAGCACCATATGGGATCTGAAGAGAGATTGTGATCGCATGGATGAGAAGGATGTGGCCTACGACCTGGGCTATATCATGGGCCTGTGCAACTCACTGGGCAGAACCAAGCTGAGTGACATGGTGTTGAACCGATTTGAACAATACGCATTTTAGTCATGCTGAGGCAACAGGATCTATATCATCTATATGCGGGCATCCGTGAGCGCCTGCACCAAATCTGCGTGGAACGGAATCCCGATCCTGCACAGGGCGAGATCCGCAGGGCAATGGCAGAAGAATTGCTGGAGTATCTACACGCCAGCGAAGAGGGCTTGAAGACCATGCACGATTATAAACAACAATGGACTCGCGGCGTGGACGATGTTTAACACCTACCTAAAATGGTCAGCTTGTGTGGTCACACTGGCCGGAGCACTCTGCACCAGTCTCAGAATAGATCCACTAAACATCTATCTACTGAATGCAGGCGCAGTCCTGTATCTCATCTGGGGTTATAGAATTCGTGAGTGGAACCTGGTGGCCATCAACTCGGGACTACTGATCATATACCTATACGGACTGTACCTAAGCTAATACCACCATACCATAAATATCTGCATGAAAGTCTTCGTCATGCTGATCATGCTCTTGCACCTGGATCCAGACGGATACCCATACACCTCAGCACTACAAGAGTCACCCATAAAGGAATACTCCTCTCTAGGGGAGTGTGACACAGCCGCAGAACTCAAGCGAGACGCCATGTTAAAATCATCTCGAAGTTATCCTGATTTGGGTATTGTGGATGTTCGTATTCGTTGTGTGGACTCGGCAGAAATAGACTTCGACACCAACGACATAGCCATATAATTTCGGAACACACCCATGGACTCAACCACCGCGGTATTACCAAAAGACCATCTGCGACCCGTTCCAGGCGAAGCCTGCGCCGCAAAAAATTTACCAAAAGCATTCCGTAGACCCTAAGCTCGCAGAGCTCGCGTGACAGCAGATTTGACACCTTGCCTTACTGTACCGCATTGAGTAAGCTCTGTCGCCCCACTATGACTCCAGCTGTATCAGCACTCTGTATCACACTTCGCTCGATCGCTTCGTGTCCCGTGAGTAGTAGATAGAATAGCAACTGTACGGACTGTGACACCATAGTGTCTACGATATGCGATTATGCAGGCGGGGCTATATTGTATCCTACGATGTGGGTATGGTAAAGAGCGATGAATTTACCTTTTGAACTGAACCCTAATACCTTATATACAGTATGAGACGAAACTTATATGGCGTTATAACTCGAGCCAGAAGTGGCATTAATAAGAGTATGCAATTTTGGAAAGAGCTATTGATCAACGGTGTGTACCTTGCGGCGGTGTTGGCATTGATCTATATACTCACTTATACTGACATGGTGAGCCATTTACTGGCTTACTGATCTACCCTTCGATTTAAGCGGAAACGAGCTAGGAGTATTTTAGCATAGTGCCCCATCCTAAGGATTTTTCCATCGTAAAAACTTTGTTCGCTGTGCTAATATGGGTCGCAAACGCCTAACGGCGTCATTGGGTCGATCTGAGCTCAGAGTACCCCACCGTAGGCCACCATGCGAACCACTTCTCAATGGTGTTCATTGTATTACCACTTTATTGCACTCTATACCTAGTAAATAGAGTCATGCTTATAGCCATTGTCACCATATGTACTCTACAGCTATTTGTGCTGACCCTTATCATTCGCTAACCCTATACCGTCATGATTGAACTTCTGCTCATTGTCCTTATTGTGTGCTTGGCTGTGAAGATCTGTCGCGATGCTCTCTAAGCCATAAGTAGCATTATCATGTTAAAGACACTTATTACCATCACTGCCATTGCTTTGATTTGTGCCATTACCACGTGGATTGTGCGAAGATGCTGTGCCAGATGTGATGGTGCTCAATTCCCTACCAGTTATACCCTGTTAAAAAGCTCCCCACTGATCGATCGTCGAGAGACTGTGGCTGTGAGATTCATCCTGGGGTTGATGGTGGTATTTGTGCTACTATTATTAACCTCGGCATTGTAATGGATCCGGTCACTTTCTTATTGCTATTCAACATCACCCTTTGGTGCTACTGGACCTTCAAATAATGGATCCGGTGATCATCACGGCGGCACTCATTATACTCACTGTGGAAATCCTCATTCGCCTCCTATAATACCCTGATTTACCACCGGTCTAGAACCTCCTTCTGGGTGGATCTATAGAGGTCGTTCTAGCCCGGGGGTTCATGTTATACTATAAATAAAACGCAGGCCTGATATGCAGGATTTGCAGGGCCTATATAAGGATAACATATGACAATAGACATCAATAAGAGAATGATGGAGAAACACTCCGCGGAGAAGCAACACCAGGCAGTGGACAAGGCCATTGTGAGAGCTCGTAAGGAAGTGGAGATCAATGGCAATGGCACATCGGGTTATACCATCCGAGAGGGTGAGCATGCCGGCACCGTGCTGGGACATATCCAAAGACAGACCCCCAAGATATAACCCACTATAAATACCCCCACTAATAACCATTTAACATCATGCGGTACAACCCCGAGACAGGAGCCACTGCCCCTTACTAGGGCAGGGTTCTCTTACCACAATCCATAGTGTCACACCCGGGCGGCTTCGCCGCCATGATACCCCACCCACCCATGCAATAACCACAGGGCTCGATCCCCTCTGTTACCACAACATATAGCCCACCGGACCTCCCCTGTCACATGCGAGATGGTTAGCTATACAGCATGGGCATTACCATGCAGTTGATCTTGTTCGGAGCACTCTTCGGAGCACTCTACAGCTCACACTGATACACAGGCATGGGGGTAGGGTAGGGTGGATACACTAGAGCTGTTGAGAGCAGTGGGCAGGGTTGATCTCGACCCTAGCCGTTGACAAACCCCGTAATATAATGTAGAAGAATACGAGTGGCGAGTGGCTGGCGGTTGGTAATGATTTCGAATTGATTGTATCGGAGGCCTGGTCGCATAGCATTTTTTTATAAAAAGCATTTTTTGTATTTTGTAAGCCCCATGGCCTAAAAAACACCACCCGGATGATAAAATACCCACCCATTAAAAAAAACGCAGCTTGTGCAAATACCCACACTATACCGGCCTGGGCAAACTGCAAAACAAGTAAATAACTCAGCATGCGAATACACGAGATTATAACCGAATTAGATCCCAGCCGTAGATCATTCCTCAAAACAGTAGGCAAAACAGCAGCCGGTGTTGCCGGTGCAGCAGCACTAGGTTCTTTAGGAACCACTACTGCCAAAGCTGATTCTATACACATGCCACCAAAAATACGAGGATTAATTAAAGATCTATCTAACATTTCGTATCAAGCTGTGTCTATTTTAGAAATGTTTGATTCAAGTCCAAACGCCTATATGTTAAGCAGAATACTAGATATACTTCCAAAATATCACGAAACAAGAAATGCTCTAAGAGATGAAACTAGTGATTTCACTAGATACATGCAATACTGTATAGGAGATTGCAAATATGAGTACACAGCTATTCAAAAAAATCATCAAAGAATAGAATACTTACTAAACAAAACAAAACCCGCAGCTTTAAATCTAGCCCGAGAGTTAGAAAAAAAGAAATAAACTTAGCACAATATAAAAACAGCATAAACAAGCCACCACACCTGGGTGTACCTCATTTTTAAAAAATTTGCACAGTGGAAAATACACCCACATTATACTCTGATCGCAAACCAGTGTAAATACTGCATATGGCAATAGAGATAGGCGGAGGAGTGGAGATAGGTGGTGGCACAGCGGTGCACACTGCATTGAGTGCTGTGACCACAGGCCTGGTGCTGCAGTTGGATGCTGCCACACTGAGTGCCAATCCCACCACATGGACAGACTCTGTCAGCAGTTTAACATTCACACTGTACGGTGCACCGGTCTACAGCAGTGCCCATGGTGGTGTGCTGCAGTTTGTGCCCGCCAGCAGTCAGTATGCTCAGAGCTCCACACAGAGTTTTGCATCACTGACTCAATTCACAGTGGAAGCATGGCACTATTACACAGGCACGAACAGTGCTGGTTCACCCTGTATCCTCACTGAGCTGTATCCGGGCAGCACTGCTCGCATAAATTTTAATCTGGGCAACGGTTCGGATTCCAGTCCCAATCTACAGATGGGATTCTTTGATGGGGGTTGGAGACAAACCACCACAGGCTACACTCTCACAGCAGGCAATTGGTATCATCTCATGGGCACCTATGATGGTGCCACCATTCGACTGTACGTGAACAACAGTCTGGTGAGAAGCACTGCATACTCAGGCACACCTGTGAGCAGCAGAGGTGGCATAAGACTGATGCGTCGTTGGGATGCCGCTCAGTATCAGGGTGGTTACTTGGGCATCGTGAGAATCTACAACACTGCTCTGTCTGCAGCCGATGTATCAGTGAATTATTCAGCAGATCGCTCTCGTTTTGGTCTATAATCACAGAGTTGACAAAACTGCCAATTGTGCTACAATGTATGCATGTTTCAACAATATCGCAAACTCAGTGACACACGAGATATATACTAAACACAACTCAATCAGATCAACACCATGAATAAAATGATGATTTGGCCCGTGTGGGCTGCGCTGGTACTCATTGTCTGGCTGTATTTGATCATGGCAGGACCAGGATTTGCTCTCTATCACACACATTGGTTGTATGCGTTTATGATGATATTTGGTTCAGCTGTGGCTGGATTTACTCCCGAAGGCGGAGGTGCTGTGGCATTTCCTATCCTGAGCCTGTACTTCAACATCACTCCGCCAGCAGCCAGAGACTTCAGTTTGGCCATACAGAGCATCGGCATGGTGTCAGCTGCCATATGGATCCTCACTCGCAAAGGACACAGCTGGACCACATTTAGACACATACCATTCTATGCCGCGGTGAACATGATGGGTTTTGTGGTCATGACAGCTGTGGCCGGTGCTGTTGCATTCAAGACCACACAGATGCTGTTCGTGGGATTGGCGCTGGCATTTATTGTGGCCTACCTGGTCAGTCGCAGTCGTGGCACAGTGGATGACGTGAAACTCCATGGTTTGAGGTTTGCGACCTTTGGCATATTTTCTTTCACGGGCGGCTGTGCTTCTGCCATGTTTGGCACAGGTTCAGACATGCTGATCTATATTGCACTGACCTGTTATTATGGCATGAAAGAGAAGATCAGTACCGACATCAGCATTGTGCTCATGGCAGTGATCACAGTGTTTGGCATTGCATATCGTGGCCTGTTCTTGCACACAGTGCATCCAGATGTGTATCTCATGTGGTTGGCAGCAGCTCCTGTGGTGCTGTTCTTTGCTCCATTGGGCAATGTGCTCTTGGGATGGGTAAAAAAAGAAGTGATGCTGTACACTGTGTTGGGCATGAATGCTGTGAACTATCTCTATTTCATGACTCGGAACTCACAGCTGATTGTGCCCACAGTGATCACTCTCATGTTATTTGTGACATTTTTCCTAGCCAGCTTCCATGTGAAAAATATAAAGAATAAAAACAGCCGAGCCTGATTGTTTAAACAATCAGATCGTTCCACCGATTGTTCGCTCATGACAGTGCTGTTTAACAGGCCACAGTAGTAGCACCAAAAGGACGATAGTGCAGAGTCAAGGACACAGTGTCCACAGTGATTGAGCCCACAGGTTCCACCACAGAACACAGATACTGTGTCAGTACATTTAAACGATTGATGTCTGCAAAAGTGATTCGAGCACCCCAAGTGTCAGTGGGCGACCCGTAGCGATGACAATCCCCTGTGTTCGGTGCTGCTCGATTGTCACCCACGGGTTCATCCTCTAGCTGTAGCTGTATCTGATGATCTTCCACTCGACCCTGTCGCTGTGATCGCACTTCCACTTCCATGCCCACAATGTCTGCTGGTATGGGGTGACAGCGGAAATGCCATGTGGAGTAGCGATCTGTGTGCAGCACTTTGATGGGTTCCAGAGTGATAGAGTACATAGTGTTATCAGTGTGTATTTAAAACACTGCACAGCACTCTGTAAATTACCACAGTTGTTCTAAGATTGCAATTACTGTATAATTGTAATTGTGATAGACTTAAAGAAAATATGGCTGAGATCTGAAATAGCAGTGGCCGACGAGCTCATGCATCATGTGCCGAATTTGCGATCAGAGTTTCTAGCTAGACACACAGATTTCATCGCGGGTGCATTCTCTCGCGGAGTGCCCATCGAATTGCCCACACTGCCCGACCCGTCCGCCCTAACCACTCGCATGGAAGCATGGAAGATGGATGGACTACAGTATCGCTGGAGTGATGCTGGTATCTTGAAAGAACGTTTTCGCGAGCCCAAAATTCGAGCTCGCTATCCCACTGCCTGTGCTCTGCTGGAGAGATTCGGTGATCAATGTGGCTGTGCCGGTTATTCAGTGCTGGAACGACAGGCAGTGATCACTCGTCATACCGGCATAGAGAATCGTGACAACGAGTATCTGCGCATACACGTGCCACTGATAGTGCCCCCTGGAGACATATTCTTTGAGGTAGAAGGCACCGAGATAGACTGGTCCGATCTGTGGGGATTTGACAATCAGCTGGTACACTCGGCTCACAATCTCACAGATCATCGCCGACTGGTGTTCCTGATTGATCTGCGTCGTGATTTTCTGGGACTGCCGGACCAGCCACCGTTCGATCCCAATCGAGAGAAGAGCACACCTCCATTCACTCGCGGAGCTCTACCACGTCAACTGCACGAGCATCAGCAGGCTCAGCAGCAGCAAATGCTGCACACAGTGATACTGGACTGAGCAGCAGTTTTACCAAAGGTTGACAAACTGGCACAGGCTGCTACAATACACACACAAACAAAGGAGACAATGAAATGAACAATTTGTTTACATACAGAAACATAGCCATCGCAGTGGTAGTAGCGTTGGTTGTGATCATTGGCTACTATGCTGTGAAGCCGAAAGCGGCCACTGCACCAGCAGCTAAACCAGCAGTGTCAGCACCAGCTACACCTGCTGCACCAGCGAAGAAGTAACACTTCACTTCAGGGTGATGGTCAGTCACCCTGAACTAATTACACGATCATGTTTCGACTATTGCAGCCCACTCTGGCATGGATTCAGAGAGACTATCGCTCCTACCCACTGCGCTTCTGTGTGGAAGTGGTTGCGTGGATGATTTCCATTGGTTGTTCCATCACCATGTCAATCACAGTACCTGATCCGCCCTGGCTGGTGCTGTATCCAATCTGGATTGCAGGCTGTGCCATGTATGCCTGGGCAGCGTGGAATCGTCGATCCTTCGGCATGCTGATCAACTATCTGCTGCTGGTCACCATTGACTCCGTTGGCATGTTTCGACTGTTGTTATCTTGATAGTTTGATCGTTATCGACTCAGCACTGCATAGTGATTGCCCGGTAGATTCATGCAAGGTATTTACTTAAATAATCCGTGTTCATCATAAACTCCACCCAACGAGGTCATGTGCATCTGGCCAAATGTGCAGGTACCTATATCAATCTCTGTTGCAGCCATTTGCCCACCTATACTCAGCATGCGCCACATCATCGTCGCCAGCCCGGTCAACCCTCAGATCAACGACACCCATTTAGAAACATAGAGTGGACAGCAGTGGTGCGGGATCCTGTGGCACGCTTTCGTTCACTGTGGCAGTGGTATTGTATCTCTCCAAAAAACCGAGAACGACACATGGTGTATCTACAAAGCGATTATCGAGTGCCTGTGGAGATCATGCTGGATTGGGACAGCTGGATGGATCACTGGCGAGATCATGCCATACCAAACTCCAGTGCCGGCATGTGGAACCCACAGAGCCAAAAGCTCAGGGGCAATGCCACACTGTTTCGTTTTGAATCACAGATAGATCAGTGCGTGCAGTGGTTGGGTGGCACACCGCGATCCCTACCGGTCAACGTCAGTGCCCTGTTTCTCAATCGTATCACAGTTCAGCAACGCAGCCTCATAGAAAAACGCTATGCAGAGGACATGCTGCTGTGGCAATCACTGCCCATATAATAGCCCAGTCCTGCGGCTGTAAATATTTGCATGGCACGCAAGCAACCGCAATTCAAACAAACACACCAGCAGCACAACCTGGATCGCTGGTTCTCAGAGCGTCAGCGAGTGTTTGTGTATCACTACCTGTACCAGCCGCAGTTTGGGCCACCCTATCAATGGCAGGACCTGTCAGGCACGCACTGCCAGTATCGTGGTTGGTTGCACCTCAGCAACTGGCATCGCGGGGAGATCTGGACATACCCCACACAGAAGCATCTCATGCTGGTGCAGATGTTGGTGCCCAGAGGCAGCATGATTACTAGAGCAGATTGGCAACGTACAAAGAAAGAAGATCGGCAGAAAGATCGGCAATGGCAGCAGGAAATACGATCTTTGATAAAGAAAAACAGAGAAACCTACACCTGGTGGGGCGAAGAACGATAATATTTTTAAGATAAAAATACTGTAACTAAATATTTTTTTATGAGCAAAATATTAAATCGGTATTATCCTTGTTATAACAACAATACCTATTATGCTTTATACAGTCCTTCTATACAGAGATTTTTATTAGTGGATCATTATAATATATTTGCTTTTTTTAAAACAGCACAAGTGTTATCTTCGAAAATTAATACATTAGTAGTAATATTACCAGCTAACGAAAAACACCCGATAATAAACAATGACAATTGTCTACAATTTACTTTTTTTCATACAAAATTTCAAGATGAATGTGGAGGAAATAATCTAAAACAAAGCCCCACAGCAATTTTTTTAAACAGCACTAAAATTATAAAAACAATACCTATGGCAGATTTTGATATAGAAGAAAGAAAAGAAAAAATATTAGAATTACAACAATATGCCAAATATGTTAATAGTTGCATGCATGCGATTATGTTAACATCTATAATATATCAACAAATTTATCAAGAAATAGAACAAAGTGAATACGAATCTTTTTATTTTAATACTCAGTGCGATCCTACCTTGGTCACTAACATCATGAATATACTATCTTTTGCAAATAATATTATTGAAGCCAAAGAACAAATTAAAAATTTTTGGTTAAAATTATTAAATGAAAATATAGTAAAAAAAATTTATTACCCAGAAAAATTAAGATGGCAATTTTTAAATCATTGTAAAAATTTTTACGAAATATTAGAAACAGAAATCCCAACAGAAATACAACACGCTTTAGACAATGCTAAACTTTAACGAGCCTCTGTGCCATTTTAATATTGCATTAAATGCCACAACCAAAAATTTTTGGAATGATATTTACAAAGAGTGCGGGGATGGGGGCCGTTACATGATAGATTTTGCACGAATAGAACCCAACGGTTGGATCTCTAGAAATCAAGCAGACTGGACATTACCGTGGAATATGAAAATACTAGATAGATTTAAAATGCCAACATATCAACCATTATTTAAAAAGACCTGGGAACAAATAACAGATGAAAGAGCCCTAGAAGTTGGAAAAATAATACAAAAAACAAATAAAAAGTTTTGTATACTCTATTCAGGCGGTTTAGATAGCACGCTAATAACTGTTGCATTATTAAAAAATTTATCAAAAGAAGAACTTAAAAATATTACTTTTTATTCTAGCACAGCATCTGTAATAGAACATCCTATATTTTATAAAAAATATATACACGAAAAGTTTAATATTATTAATAGTGACAACTATCTAGTAGAAGATGTTATTAACATGGGACATACTGTTATATCATCTGCAGCAGGTGATTGTTTATGTGGATCTAAAAATTGGTTAGAATTACAAACTAATTTTTATTTTTATACAAGAAACTTGTCAACAAATTCAAAAAAAAATATTTTTAATCATTGGCAAAAAGCAACAGACCCCTCGATACATTATAGTACTTTTAAAGATTTAATTATAAGTTTTTATAGTGGTCCGGATAATAAAAAAGAAATTGCAGAACAGTATTATTCAAAAATAGTAAAAAATATCGAAACCAGCGATGTTCCTATAAAAAGTTTGTATGATTTTTATTGGTGGAATCTTTTTAATATAAAATATATTCATCTATGTGCAAAATGGTATAGCGTTGATAATTTTAAAACAAATTTTGATTATATAGATAAAATGATGTTTGATTGGTATAATACCGAAGAATATCAAAAATGGAGTATGGTTAATAACAACAACGGAGAAAAAATAAATTTAAAAGTTAATTTAACAAATTCAACAATTAAATGGTGTGTAAGAAAATATATTCGCGATTTTGACAAGAACGATTGGTATTTTCATTTTAAACAAAAACAACCATCGAACCAAATGCAACAACTTAGGAATGTAGATCACTCTAATGGTAAATCACCAATGACATATTTTGCAGTGAACCAAGACTTAAATTTTTTTCATATAACCGATGTTGGTGTAAAAGAATATGTACACGAAAATTTAATTAAATTCAAAAAAGATTGGTAATATCCCAATAAATATTTCGTGAATATCATAATAGAAGGCCTCGCCATGCAAAATTGGTGGGATTGGGATGAATCAGACGCACCAGAACCCTATCTTCTAAGAGAATGGTTAGACCCCGAGCAATGGAGAGAACGAGAATCCGGAACAGGAGGATTTGGAGACGATTGACAATTTTCTATTACCGTGTTAAACTTATTCACGTATGCCATTAATACCAGTAGTAATAGAACAAACAAGCAAAGGCGAACGCAGTTACGACATATTCAGTCGACTGCTAAAAGATAGAATTATCGTATTAGAAGGACCAATTGAAGAACATTCAGCATCAGTTATTTGTGCTCAATTATTATTTTGTGAATCACAGGCACCAGAAAGAGACATAACCATTTACATTAATTCGCCAGGCGGATTGGTCACAGCAGGTATGGCCATCTATGATACTATGCAGTATATCAAATGTGATGTGCAAACTATTGTGATGGGACAAGCCTGTTCAATGGGATCGCTGTTAGCATCAGCAGGCACCAAAGGCAAAAGATTAATATTGCCACATGCTCGACATATGATACATCAACCACTAGGTGGAGCATCAGGGCAAGCCACAGATGTGCAAATACAAGCCAACGAACTATTACGTTGGAAAGACGAGCTGACTCGAGTTTACGAAAAACACACGGGCCAACCACTAGAAAAATTGCGTGCCGACATGGAGAGAGACAACTTCATGACTGCAGAACAAGCAGTGGCATATGGACTGGCCGACAAAGTTGTTACCAGCAGAGAAGCGGACAATAAATAGGCAAAAATGCCTAATCCTAAAATATTCTGTAACATTCCATGGTTCGAGTTGAACATCAATAATGATGGCAGTTTCGATCTTTGTGGTTGCCAAAACGACAAGATACTTGGCACTCCTCTAGGACAAATATGGAACATCAAAAAAATGTCCATTGAAGAATATTGGAATAGTCCTCGCATGCGAGAAGCAAGATTAACAAAACTAGGAGAGATACCCGATCCTATGTGCCGAGCATGTCAGCTCAAAGACGAGTTAGGATATGAGAGTCCTAGAAGAAAAGAAAACATGAAATCTTTAATATTTCTAGATTCATTTGAAAGAAGTTATCAACAGAGTCCAAATCTATCACGTTTTCAATACAGCGAAAAGAATCAAGGAGTAACAGAAACAACTGTACACAGCCTACACATTAATTTAGGAGACCGATGCAACTTTGCTTGCAGAATGTGCAATCCCTATTTTAGCACACCACTACAGAGAGAATGGAAAGAACTAGGATGGATAGACTCTAATACTAATTTTAATCACTGGTCAGATGATCCTGTTGGTTGGGCAAACTTTATAGGATATTTAGAAAGACACCCAAACTCTATTCGAGTAATGCACATAATAGGAGGAGAAGTAGCGTTCATACCTAAGTTTGATTTTCTTTTAAATTATCTAGTAGAAAAAGATATGGCAAAAAATATTAATTTTAGTTTTACAATTAATGGCAGTGTAGACTATACAAAATATTTTGATAGATTGACAAAATTTAAAAGAACCGAAATAGGTATCAGCATAGAGAGCATAGAACCAATTGGAGATTACATTAGACAAACAGGGAGAATAAAAAATATTATGTCCAATATAGAAAAATTAAAAAAAGAAAGACCCAATAATATGTCTCTAGCTATAAGAACTGTGCCGAGTA
>Ga0209298_10001763_pt1 | contig 13950 bp, 17 predicted proteins | sample S_140806_EF_Meta_FD_187325 | JGI IMG/M metagenome (GOLD analysis project Ga0209298, IMG submission 187325) | Freshwater microbial communities from Lake Simoncouche, Canada to study carbon cycling - S_140806_EF_MetaG (SPAdes) (version 2) | ecosystem: Environmental > Aquatic > Freshwater > Lake ...
CTACACGGCGCAAAGCTGAGCTGGCAGGGTTCTTCTCTGTTGCTACTTACAACAATGACGTTTCCGAGAACATACCAGCGGAGGCTCGACTCCGTCCCTTTGCGTTTCTATACAACATGTTTGTCAAGTTCGCATTCAGCCGAGCCCTGTTCCGGGCGCGCGCGCTGGATCCGGCAAGGACGGAGGAATCTCGCAGCAAGTACGAAGAGCGCGCACAGCTGTGCATGAAGTGGATTCGCGATAACATCGCCATGGTCCTTGAAATTGACTTTGCATCCACGGAGGTCATGAATGCCCTTGTTTCAGCGTCAAAAGAACAATGTGAGCTTTCAGGATTTTCAGCCGTAGAGTTCAGACAGGACTTGCATATTGAAGAGCTTTCGCGTCTGAAGGCGAGAATTAAAACAGAAATAGACGATATGACTGAAAACCAAGAAATGTGGGAGGCGCTCACGGATTCGAGCATCGCGAGGTCAATTACGATACACAAGCCGAAGGCTTTGTCTGATCAGATATCCGAAGGGCTTCCGTCGATGATGCGGGTCCGGAAACTGAACCACGCCTTGTTGGAAAATCAAAAGGAGCTTTCTGCGTTTTGGACAAAACAGGTTGAGATATCCCTTGCATACGTACCTTGGGATGCGGAAGAAAAATTACGTAATCTCCAGGAGCAGCTCGCAAAGATCTCGGCGGCCACCACGAAGGCCAGGGGACGTGAAAAGGCCGACATTGTCGGAGCGGCAAACGTTACTGAAGAGTTTATGAATTTGGTGCTTGAAATATTCAGAAATTTACATGCATCATTTTCAAATCCCATCTCGACCGACATTCGAGCCATTGAGGCCAGGTTCAGAGCGGACACGGACCCCAAAAGTGAGGGCCGCAAATCGGTGGAGCAAGCGCTGGCGGACGCGGACGCGGAGGACCCCCCTGGGGCTGGGGGGGGCAGGGTGGACCCCGCGGCCGAGGCCGCGAAGAGGGCCGCGGCAGTGGAGGCGGCCAGGGAATTGGAGGCGGCGAAGGAAAAGGCGCGGGTGGCGGAGGCAAATGTGACGAAGCTGCAGAGGGACCTTGAAGCGGCGCAAGCGGCCATCAGAAAGGGCGCGACAGCAGCCCGCGATGGAGACGGGAGCAGGGCCGCGCTGGAAAATGCGCAGTCGGAGCTCAAAAGGGTCCAAGGTTTGCTTAAAGACGCGGAGAAAGCAAAGGGTGAAGCCGTGAAAAAAGCAGAGGAGAAGGCCGAAAAAGACTTGGACAAGCTGAGAGAGGAAAACAAGACAGCGCTGCGTGAGGCAAGCGAAAAGCTTAAAAAGGCCGGAGAGGAGCGGGATAAAGCAAAGAATGATCTCGCGGGGGTCCAAAGCGATAAAAGCAAGGCAGATGAAGCTGTTGCAGGGCTCAAGAGAGACCTGGAAGCGGCCAATAAAGCCACGAAAGCAGCAGAGGAAAAGCTCGCCAAAGAGACGGAGAGTTCCAAGACCGCACACGCGGCCGAGCTCGCTCGTGTCAAGGCGGAGGGCGTGACCGAGGGGCGAGCAGCGCTCCGCGAGGAGGAAAAAGACAGAATCAGGGCAGACCTGACGGCGGCGGGGACCGCAGTGGGCGTCATTCCCATGGTTCTCGTGGGTGACTATGCCGACCACACCAAGGTCCTCTCTGACCTGTGCGCGGCACTCGGGGGCGTAGATTTTGCCATGAATCCCATCGAACCCAAGGTTATGGACGACTTCGAAGCAGGAATCATCGCGTACTTGGGCGAATCAAACACTGATGTCGACGTTTTGCTGGACAACCGGATGACAGCGCTCAAGGACTTTGTCGTCGCGCTCACGAAGAACACGAGGGCGGCGTACACGCAAAAGGCGGACCTGGAAGCCAAATGCAAGACGGTGGAGGCGGCGCGAGACGGTTTCAGCAAGGACTTGGGGGTAATGACTGGACTTCGAGATGGACTTTCCGCTGACAATCGTACACTCACGAGAGACCTTACCGACGCAAGGCGCGATCTCGGAACGGCCACAACCAATCTGGCGACCGAAAGGGGGGAAACCGCCCGGCTCGGCGGCGAGCTGGCCACTGTCACGGGGGAGCGCGACGCCGGGGTGATCTTGATCGGCACGCTAACCCTCGAGCGCGACACGGCGCACGGGTACATCGCCAAGCTCCAAGTGTGGGGCCGGAGCATGCAGGACTTGGCGCAGCGGCAGTACGCCGTGTACCAAAAGGTCGCCGAGTTCTACGGGGGCTTCTACGAGCTGCGCCCGCCCAATCAGGACCAGCAGCTGGACGGGGAGCCCGAGTAGCCGCGGTGAATAAAAAGCCGACAGGCGTATTTAAAATCGGCGCACGCTCGCTCGCAAATGATGCGCGACATGGCGCGCGTGAGGGGTGGCATGCGCACGCGCGACATAGGGGAGAGCAAGCTGCTACTGTGGGAGCTCGTTACGCACGAGCCCACCGTGCTGCAGTGCTTCGGCATAGTCGAGGCCACGTGCATGGCGCAAGGGCTGTTTTGCAAGATCGACGGGGAGAGGTGCGGGGACGACTTCCAGAAGTTCCTGGACCGGCACTACGTCCCGTTTTGCCGGCAGGCGAGTGCTTGTTTCTTTGTTTGTTTTTCGATCCGCGCTGACGTTTTATCAGCAGGCGGTGCGGGCCTTCTTCACGTACGGCTTCGTCCCCTGGGTCGTCCGGCGCCTGGACGAGGGGGACGAGGTCCCCGAGGTGCTTTCCAACGGCACCTTCCACTGGTACACCGAGATCCCCTCCCGGGACTCCCGCGCCGTGCGCCAGCAGAAGAACGCGGGGCAGGTGGCCTACCGGGTCCAGATCACGTCCCCCCTCGAGGTCAAGGACAAGGACGTGGCGATCTTCGCGCACGCCGCGCCGGCGCTCGACGTTTCCGTCAACTCCATGCTCTACGCGACCGTCCCGTCGCCGCTGAGCCACATCCTGATAGACTACAAGAACCTGAGGCAGGCCCAGATCCGCAGAAGCCACGCCGACGCCTGGAACACCACGGCCAAGCTGATCTGCTCTTTCAAGCCGACGGTGAGGGTGCAGGAGGACCCCGGCTCCGCCCTGATGGACTTCGCGGACGACTCCTACTACCAGCCGGGGATGCACATGGGCATCCCTGCCTTCGCGCCGCTGAATGCGACCAACCTGTGGACCCGCGATGCCCAGGCACGTTATATTTTATGGTTGTGACCGCTCCATTTTATGACCTTTTAGTGTCTGCACAGATCAAGAAGCAGTTCGACCAGAACCCCTCGGGCTCCACGCACCAGCCAGACGTCTTCACCCTGCCTCGGGACCACGACGTCGCCCAGCAGCCCATGCTCACGCCGTGCGAGGACCTCGATTTTTTGATGTCCAAGTTCCAGCGCGACGTGTGCGCCGTCATGGGCGTCCCCGAGGAGATGGTCCGGTCCCAGGCGCACGGCGCGCAGGAGACGGTGCGCAAGACCATGGCGTCCGGGCGCATCTTCTCGTCCAACATGGTCGAGGTCTGCAGGCAGCTCCAGGAGCTGCTCAGACAGGTGCGACCCACCCTTGCTGCTGCATGTGAACGTACACGCACGCCGCAAACATCCCCAGCAGGTGGCCCAGTGCGCACCCCGCTGCAATCGTCGCCATGTTTTCGATCCATACCAACTTGCGAGTGATGTCCTCCAGCGCCTTTGTCTGGCGCACGCTCGCGTACCCGCCGCTGTACTCCTCGTTTTCGAGCAGCGGCTGCCTCATGCGCGTGCTGCATGCGTCGCGCCCTGCCATTATATATTGTTATGCTGGTATAGTCCCGCTGATGACTAGCACGAGGTCCTTTGTGGGGCACGCGTAGTGTAGGTACGTGTAGTAGATCCCAAATATGATCGCCCCTGCCCCCCACCCCACCACGGCGGCGGTGATGTTTGCCACCATGCAGTGCACATTCGACAGTTCCTCCTTGAGGTCCATCATGGCCTTTCTCTGATTCCCATACTCCAAGTCAGCCTCGGTGTGCTCTTCCTCCTTCAGCATCGGCTGTCTCATGTCTCGCGCCTTGCTGTGTCTAACCCGTTTAAATAAACCCCCAGGTCTACCAGCGCATCTACGGCAAGGACAACGTCGAGTTCATCCTGCTGCCCATGCCCCGCCTCGAGGTCGAGAGCGTGGCCGACATGAAGGTCCTCTTCGAGATCGGCGCGCTCACCCCCGACATGAGCCTGCAGCTCTCGCACATCATGATGGGCGAGGACATCGAGAACAAGCGCAGGAGGATCCAGCTCGAGCGGGGGAGGGGCCAGCAGCAGCAGCAGGGAAACGGGAAGGGTCAGGAGTCGATGGCGATGCGCCCGGAGGATGTCCAGTCACTCAAGGGCAGCAAGGAGGGCAAGGAAAAGGACAGGGGCAAGGAAGGCAAGGAAACCAGCAAGGAAAAGGACAAGTCCGACCCCAAGAAGCACCCGCCGCCGCTTGGCGGCAAGAAGTAAAAAAAAAGTTCCATTGTGCCTGGTAGGAGCGCCCGGGTGCACTGTGGCACATCGTGATGAGCGCGTTTCCGTTGAAGGAAAACAGGGTGGTGTTTAGTCGCCACGTGGACTGGCTTCCGGACCTGCCCGTGGTTGAGCTAAAGATGACGTGCGATTTTAAGGAGATCCCCGATGAAGAAGCCCTGACCCGCATCAGCTTTAACATTGACTTGTTCGCCAAGAACGCCAAAGAATGCTGCCTGAGGGAAATCGCGGATGTCGGGATCAAGTGCAAAATGGGCCTAGGTGTCGAGCCTGGACGCCACCCGAGTGGCGTGTCGTCCAGCTCGTTTGGCGGGGACATCAACATGAACTGTCAGATCACGGCAATGAGCAGAGAAGACGCCGAAGACATCGCCGAAGACATCTTGAACGTGGATCAGCTTGAATCCATCCTGCGAGGTGCCATGTGGAAGCAGATCCATAATAAGTGATCCGTGATCGGCGGCAAGAAGTAGTGCGAGCACTCAAACGGGCCCCCGCGTACAAAAGAACAGCGCGTGCCTGCATGTCTAATAAAACCCAAGATGATCAAATTCTCGTCCGAGCAGCTCCTCGTCCTGCAGAGGGCGCTCGCGACGCCCATCCCGCCCCTCGCCCCGCCCCCCAGCATGCTCGCCATGCACCCGCCGATGCCGCCTTGCCCCCCTCCCTTGCCTGCCAGGCAGCGCGCGCCCCCCAGGCTGCCCCCGCCCCACACCCCGCCCGCCGCGGACGACGCCGTCGTCTCATCCGCGCGCCCCTCCCTCATCCCCCTCGCGCCCATCGCGTGGGCCTACCTCGCCGTGGCCATCGCGGTCGCCGTATCGTCCGTGGCGGCCCCGGACCGCACGCTCGAGGGGGCCCTGCTCGCCACCCCCGTGCTCTCGCTCGCGCTCGGCCTGCACGCCCTCGCCCTCCTGGAAACCTCCGCAGCCGCATCGTGCCTCGCCCTCGCCTGCGCCATAGGCGTCCCCACCACCCTCAGGGCCGCGCCCCATCGCGGCCCCCTGCCTCCACTGCTGTGCTGCGCTGCGCTCGCGGGCTTCTTTTTGGCCTCGGCGCCGCGGGGGACCATGCGGTACGTGTCCGCCGCGGGCATGCTCGCCGCGGTCGCGGCGGGGCTGGCAGCCGCGGCCGCCCCGCCCTACCAGCGCCCCGCGTGGAGCGCTGCCATAGTCGCCCTCAGCATCCAGTCCGCGATATCGGCGGGCCGGTTCCGGGGGCAGCGGCTCCAGCTGGTCCACGCGGCGGAATAATAACCAAAAAATACACAAACGCGATCAAATCGCATTCTCGTGTTTGTTTGTTTTGCGCACAAACGCGATCAAATCGCATTCTCGTGTTTGTTTGTTTTGCGCACAAACGCGATCAAAATCGCATCCCTGTGTTTTTGTGCGCGCGATATAACCAAGCGCCGCCGCCTCGATCCGCCCCAAATGGCTGCCCTCAGGTGCTGCGACCCCACCTTTGAGGACTTCAAGCCCTGCTACGCCAGCGTGCTGGTCACCGGGAGGGAGGGCCTGCTCGCCGCCGTGGAGAGGCTGGAGCAGTGCTCGCCCATATGCCCCTGCGTCACAGCATGGTGCCCCTCCTGCCGCCGCGTCGCGGCCCTCACTTCCACCCGCGGGAGATTCCCGACCCCATCGGCCCACCTCGCGCACGCCCTCGTCGTGCACGCCAACGTCGAGCGCACCCTAAGGGAGCTTGCGGGGCCTGAACGCCCCCTAAGGGAGCCAGCGGGAACTTCGTAGGGAAAGGCCCTTGAACGCCCCCCCTGATTTCGGCCACACGCCGCGATATTTAAATGAACTGCGGTCGCGGCAATCACCTGTGCACTACCGACTTAACCGAATTATTGTATTGGAGTCGTGCACCTTTTTTGACGCTTTGTTTGTTGTTTATCACCCATAGCGCTGCCATGGCCGACGGCGAACCCCCCCTCACAGCTGCCTCTGCAGCAGCCGAGTCGACCACCTCTATTGTGGCCCAGCCCGCTCCCCATATCCCAGAAATGGAAGCCGCGCGCAGCTTTGCTGAGCGCAGCGCAAATCTCGCAGCGTCCCTCGTCAAAACGTTCATCGAGCCATTGCGGATCCCAGGTGTCCCTGACTTTATCCATGTCGGCGCGCAAGCCAATAACCGCGGGGTTTTCCAAGATGGGGTGATGAACAGCATGCTGGGAAGGATTATCGAGATATCATTCAAAAAGCCGGAGCCAGGCTCAAGTCGGGTCGCGGAATTGGACTACTCTCAATACTTCAATGACGAGGACAACGAGCTGAATCAAGCATTCAAATCGAAAAAGTGCCGATTGTTTGTGGTGGTCGATGAAAAAACCATCCAACTGAGCTTTTCTAGCGCCCAAAGACTGTATCTGGCCCTGATACCCGACTTCAAAACATTCTGGACGAAATATGGGAGATCAAGCGAAATGATGAAGGCGAACCCGCGCAACATATGCGAAAAATTCGTTGCAGAGTCCACGTACATCAGGACTGAGCTCACGTTTTTCGAAAACGAATATCTCAAGACAACCCCAGACCCGGATGGTCTGGTAGCCAAGTACCGCACAATCTTCGCGGCCTATGTCACAATCACCATCCAGGGCCTATTCACGATGGAGGAAATGCCTGCTCCGAGGCCAACTGTCGTTGCTGCCCCTGCCGCCGCCGCCGCCGTTGCTAAGGGCGGCACCCCCGGCGGTCGCAAGAAGCGCATGGCCACTGTCATACCCACCCCTGCCGGAAATGGTGGTGGCGGTATAGAGCCCGCAACGGGCGAGGGCGATGGCGGGACAGGTCAGGCACCAGTGGAGGGCGGGACAGGGCAGGCACCAGTGGAGGGCGGGACAGGGCAGGCACCAGTGGAGGGCGGGACAGGGCAGGCACCCGACTTGACCTCGCCTAAGAAGCTTACAAAGGCCCAACAGTCCTTGTCGAATCCGACCTCCTTGCTCGCCCGCAACATGTTGGCCACCAAGGGAAGGCGCCGCCCAAACAGTGTCGTGGTGCTGACGAGCCAAGTCGCGCCCAGGCGCGGCCAGAAGTCGAGCGCGCATACCATGTATGAAGTGACGGCGGAACACATAGCCTTGCCAGACTTCATCGGCACCTTCAGGCCAGATCCCCCGGCATTCATCGAGCACCTGAATTTTCTTCTGAAGACCGCGCAGGAAAATATGAGGACCAGGAAGAAACCAACGATTCACGACCACGTTATGGCCACGCTAATCCCCATGCGGATAGAGGAGCTGAGGCAGGTTCCGCTGCAGCCATTTCGGGACCTTACACCCGATGTAGCCAACATCCTGACGGACTACAACATGAAGGAAGAGTACAATCGCATCAGGCTCAAGGACTGCCCCCGCGAAACAGGACTGCTGAGAATACTTGAGAAATGGGGCATCTGCCTCGGGCCCATCATGGCTGTGACTGTCAGTGGCAAGACATTTGACCACTTGACGGCAAAGCACACGGAAGGCGCCCAACGGTGCAAGGCCGAACTCGACACCCTCACGCAGACCAGCGGCCCCATCGTGCAGGAAATCCCCGTCGACCTTTTGGAGAAGGTCACTGCGGCGTTTGCCAAGCGTCCGCGCATTGTTCAGCCGGACGACCTCGACTACGGAAAGGGAGATTTGGACTTCATGCTGAATGCCACCTACAATTTCATGGAAATGATGGTGATTCAGCGGCAGATGCCACCCGACAAAATCCTGATGGCAATGGACTACTATTTCACGCTCAAGGCCTTGGAATCCCCGTACTGCCATTTTGCCACGTTTGAATTAGTTCTTGCCCTGTTCAACTTGGCCAACAACGGCCCGTACCTCGAGGCTGCTGCCAAAGAGTTTGCCGAAAGGTGGGCAAATGGGACCCTGGTCCAATCCGTGCACCCCCTTGACTTGTGGGACAGCACCCCCGAGACATTCGAGCTGATGGTCTTCCCTGATCCCAACCTTCAGCCCATGAAGAAGGGCGAGGCCTCCAAGCGCGCCAAGGCGCAAAAACGCGCGAGGGGCGCGCCGGAAGACGGGCAGCAGGCAGGAGCCCCGCAGGGTGCGCCCGCGGAGCGAGTTCTGGAGTCATATGTGCAAGACGGGGACGGGCGCAAGATCAGCATCAGAGAGCGCAGGGCGCCAAAAAAGATCAGTGTCAATTTTGATCCGGCACTCTCGTCCATGTCAAACTCAGGCAAGGAGCGGATGGAAAAACGAAAGCAAGCCGGGGGCAGAAAACCCAAAGAGGTGAAGAATAAGCGCGAACGCCTCGCGGGTTGGGATGCCGACTGCCTTCAGCGAACCGACGAGCCAGAGGAGCCGGAAGAAGCCGGCGAAGACGCGGCCCATGACGCCGATGCAGACGCCGAATTTGACATTTACAGGGCGATGCAGGAAGATGGGGCCAGGCCTAGCAGAAAGCGAGGCCTTGAGGTGGCGCCCGCCCCAGACCGCTCCCGGCGCGAAGCCTGCCCCAACAAGAAGTATGTACAGACCTAGCAAGCCCCGCTCCTGCCCCGCCCCGCCATCCGCCACTCTCTTTCCAGTCCCCTTTTGAATCCGCCACTCTCTTTCCAGCCCCCTTTTGAATCCGCCACTCTCTTTCCAGTCCCCTTTTGAATCCGCCACTCTCTTTCCAGCCCCCTTTTAGTCCCCTTTTTAAAATCTACAAATAAAGCAGTCGTAAACAACAAACATCCGCGCGCCCGACGCGCGTATTTAGCGCGGCCCGCCATGCCCCCGCCAGCGAGATGCCAGAGGACTCGCCGTTTCCCGTGGAGACGCCCAGCGCCGAGAGCCTTGTGGCCGCGTACAACGCCGTGTTCTCTGTGAGGGGGGGCGCGCCCATCCTGCGGCCGGGGGCGCACACCGAGTACGCGGAAGACCTTCTCAGGCGGCTGGTGGGGGCGAACCCATGGCAACCTCTCGACTTGTCGGGCGTGCGCGCGATGCCGGAGGACAAATTCCTCCAGATTCTGTTCAAGGCCGTGGCGGGAAACTTCATATCAGGCCCCAGCGCGCTGAGGAGCGACATTTGCCGCCTCGAGGCCGACCAGGTGACGGGCACGATCGAGGTCACGCGGGACGGCGGGGACAACGAGGTTGTGCTCACCGTGATCACCATCATCATGCTCTGCGCGGTCTTGGTCATGGTGTACAGGAGGGAGCGCGCCCAGACGCAGGATTCCGTCAAACCCCCGCCCTGAAAGGGGCGTGTATATAAAGGCGCGCGCGGGTTGGCCAAACAAATCGCCAATGCAGTACGTGATACCTGTCGAGGTGGTGACGAATCTGACCCAGGACCTCGAGGACCTGCAAGCGGATCTCGAGCGCGCAAACACCGGGTTTGACAGAACGATCGGTGTGTTAATCGTGTGCTCTGTCCTCAGCGGGCTTCTCCTGGCATTGGACCTGTTCAAGATGTACAGGAAGCATAAAGCCAAGAAGCAGTGCCACACCCCCTGCGCGGAGCGGATTCCCGATTGCGAGGACCATCGCGTATAAAACACGCCCGTGGCTGGAGCAGGAGCATGCCATCCCTTGGCAATATCGAGGCCAAGCTCAACGAGCTGGTCAAGCTGCAGTCCGACAAGGCTGCAGCGGCTGAGCCCAAGGAGCCCACGCAGGAGGAGAAGGACGAGGAGAGGCTGCGCGAGATCGAGGCCAAGATCACGGACCTGATTGAGCTGCTGCACACCGGGACCACGCGCGACTCGGCGGATTCCAAGGTGAGCGAGCACCGCGACCGCGTCAAGTCGGGCAAGGGCGAGCCCCGGCCGCTGCTCAGGGTGTTCCACGACCACGGCGGGAAGCGGATAGCGACGACTAGGCGGACGCAGGTGAGTGCCTGAAGTGTATATAAGCGAGCGCGCCCGCCCCTCGCATACGGCATGGAAGAGCAGATGGATGTGCTGCGGTCTTACTTGATGGAAAGGATGTCTCTGACTAAAGAAAGAACAGCACTGACAATTAAAGAGTCTGATATAATCAGTCCTAGAGCGTATTTGGACTGTCAAATCAGGCTGGATGAAGTTCGATCCCGGCTTCACAAAATTTCATGGGAAATCCCGCGGCTGACTGCCCACTTGCGCGCCTATTACAGCGCGGCAGGCGGTGACCAGCCCATGTCCACCCCCCCCGCAGAGCAAGATGCAGCTGGCGGACTCGCTCAAGATGCGGATCCGGGTGGGGAAGCACGCGCAGGACCTGGAGCACGCGCTGCACATCCTGGTCCGGGAGCAGGTCGAGATCCTGGAGCGGCAGCTGGAGCGGGTCGGGATGAAGAAGGGCCCCGATCATGACGCCCCCTGATATAAACGCGGCCCTCTCCAGCCCTCCCCCGATAAATGCGCCTCAAGCTCACCGCCGGGCAGGGGTGCTACCTGCACGGCTGGATGACGCCCAAGCAGACCCTCAGCTGGCAGGACGTGCAGGCGGACTCCACCCTGACCCTCCCCAGGTTGCTCTCGTCTGGCCTCTCCGCCGCCTCGCTGCACCAGCTTCAGCCAGACGCGGGGGCCTGGGTGCGGGCCATGCGCGTGACCCTCTCCGACTGCCCCTTCATGATCGAGCCGTGGGGCGCGCACCCGGTGCGGGACTTCGGGGCGGACCTGGGAGACATCGCGGGCCAGAACTGGGGGCCCGACCTGCTTCAGCGCATGGGCGTCACCTACCGGGACCTGGTCGACGTCGGGCTCACCCCGCCGAGCATGGCCCTCTTTACAAACATAACCCTCATGGGCTGGGCCCAGCTGGGCCTCACGCGCGCGGACGTCGCCGGCATCCCCGAGCCCGTGCTCGTGCGGCTCTTTCGCATGACAAAGGCGGACGTGATGCGTTCTGTAAAATAGATTCATTCAAAGCGCCTGCCGGCAGATCCGAATGTCCACCCCCTCGCGCGGCCTGGCAGAGCACAGCGCCACCGCGAACACCCGGTACCAGTCGTAGATCCGCGGGTCCCTGTCGTCTCGCTTGTACGGCTTGATGAGCGGCACCACCTTCTCCACGCCCTTCTTCTGGCCGTACTGCTGGTCGAAGAACTTCCTGCGCAGGCCAGTCTCCCTGTCCGGGTCGAAGTCGTTGGCCCCCCTGGGATTCTTTTGCAGGTCCGGCAATCGCCCGAGGTCGGCAAGCACCGCCCCCGGCTCGTAGATGATGTCCTTGCGCCGCCCGTCCCTCTCAAAGCAGTCCTTCTCGAACGGCCAGTACCACTGGATGAGGTCCCCGCAGAACATCTCAAAGTCCCCGTTGAGGACCGTGCGCAGGCCCCCGATCATGACGCTGGTCATGGTGTCCCCGCAGTGGGCGTGGGCCCACCCGAGGGTGTTGGAATAGCCGACCGTCACAAAGTCGTGGATGTTGGGCACGCTCTGCCTGAACGGCATGAAGTTGGGGTTGGCCGCGCCCGCGAGGGGGTGCTTGAGGTACGGGTCCGTCCCATCGGGGGGCGGGGGAAACTCCGCCACGCTCGCGTCCTGAAACCGCCGCAGGATCTCGTTCCGCATGGGGATGCTCGTGGCGTTGTGGTACATGAGCTTGATGAGCTTCTCCGTGTCGCTCGGCTCGTTCCCGTCGCTCTCAATCAGCTGCCCCAAGTTGCTCACCACGCGGGGGTAGGCGTTGTTCTGGAACTTCTTGCTGCTGTCCTTGGCCCAGCACTTGCCGATTCCGAGGACCAGCTCGTCCTTGTGCACGCAGTACCTGAACTTGTTGCGGATCAGCTCGTCCGTGTCGTTGTTTTTCACAAACTTCGCCATGTGGTCCTGCGACACCCTGCACTGCTGGATGTGCTTGCAGGCGGAGTCGAGGCGGGTCGAGGTGGACTGCGCGAGGCTGGGCATGCTCCCGAGTGTGCTCATCCTTCTTGCTGTTTTCGGGCGGGGCCCGCGCGCGGCTTAAATATGCCGGAACTAAACGAGTTCACAGTCCCTCCTCCGAGAGTCCTTTCCTGAGCACAATAGAGGTGTACACCACCCCAGCCAGCGTCAGGATGAACAGGCTCGCCCAGAGCGACGCCTTAGGGTGGGCGTGCCGCCTGATCACCACGATGAACCCTGACATGCTCTGCGCGTGGGCCAGGCAGCTCACCTCGCACTCAGGGAACTTGGCGCGCACCATGTGGGCCTGCCTGTCCCCCCACCCTGGCGTGTCGTACAGGATCAGGGTGTTCTCGTCCCGCATGATGACCCTACCGCCGTACCTGTCGGTCTGCAGCGTCTCCCTGATGAACGCCCTCACCGGCTCCATGGATTTCCTCTGCGCGAAGAGTGCCCCCCCCCTTCCACTTTTAATAGATCCCCACGCCCGCTCGCGTATTTTAGGCGGGCTGTGGGTTGCCACCTCAGTGATTGCAAGCATATGACGCACCCCCCGCCCGACTTTGAGTTCATTCTGGACATGTTCTTCGCGCCCATCCGAAACGCGGAGCCCTGGTCGTCCTCCGACCCGATCCGAATAGTCGACAAGCCCGCGCCATGGCCCAGCCCCAAGAGGTTCATACGGAGGCGGAGGCCATTCTTGATAACAGTGCATTAGGCGTCCAGGTCCGCGAAAAGCATCTTCGTCATGTCGGCGGTCTTGTAGATCTGCATGATCTCCGACACCACCTTCAGGTACACCGTCACGGTCCGCACGTCGATCAGGGGGGTCCCGTCGTCCGCGCGGCCCACCACCAGCTCCTGCAGCGTGTCCGCCAGCTCCAGCAGGTTCCTCAGTATCTGCGCCACCCTCACCGAAGGGTGCAGCACGTGCTTCCGGATGTGGGTCAGGATCTCTTCCAGCCCCGGCGGCGCGTCCTCAAGCACGCTCGCGAGCGCCTGCTGCGACGTCAGGTGCTCGTGCATGTGCACCGCCATGGCCCTCGGCTCCACGCTGTGCGACCTCTCCACCAGGAACGCGTGGAAGTTGCGCACGTCCTCCGTGGTGCAGTTCTCGCACATCCAGCACCGCGCGGGTCGGGCCGACGAGCCCTCCGCCGCCGGCGCCATAATATCATCGCTCTCGTTGTTGCTCGTTTCGGACATGCGCCTGCGCGTCGGCGGCCCCGTTTCCCCGCGGGGCCCGCCGCCCGTTAAATACGGCGCGCGGCCCCGACCCGGCGGTGTGTGCTCCCATAAACAAATTCAAACTTAATTTTCAAGATGGAGTCGAATTTACCAAACCGATTCAAATTGGTTTGCCGCGCCCTTCCGTATATAACGGGGCGGGAGAGGGACCATCACAGCCAGCCATGCCCTCCCGAAGGCGCAGATCGCCCAGCCCGCCCCCCCACGACTCCGATAACGACAATGATGAGGATGCCTCGTCGGGGCTGTCGTCCTCATCATTGTCGTCATCTTCCTCCTCCCTGTCCGACAGGGAGGTGGCCCACGTCGTGGCCAGTGTCCTCGAAAAGAGGCGGCGCAGGAAAAAGCGGAGGCACCACCAGCAGATGAGGCAGAAGATGAAGCGCGCCCT
>Ga0209298_10001765_pt1 | contig 13946 bp, 13 predicted proteins | sample S_140806_EF_Meta_FD_187325 | JGI IMG/M metagenome (GOLD analysis project Ga0209298, IMG submission 187325) | Freshwater microbial communities from Lake Simoncouche, Canada to study carbon cycling - S_140806_EF_MetaG (SPAdes) (version 2) | ecosystem: Environmental > Aquatic > Freshwater > Lake ...
TGAACTTTCTAACAATGCTGTAATAACGGCTAAAATACAAGACCTAGCAGTTACTTCTTCAAAGATAGCATCTGGAGCAGTTACTTCAACTGAACTTTCTAACAATGCTGTAATAACGGCTAAAATACAAGACCTAGCAGTTACTTCTTCAAAGATAGCATCCTTAGATGCTGATAAACTTACAGGTACTTTATCTAATACATTTAAAACTGCAAATAATCTAGGTTCGGGGTCTACAAATGTTCAAAGAAAATTTTTTAATGATGATTGGAATTTACTAGGAAATAATATTACATCTGCTAATTCTACTGATATATCTGGTATTGGTGTGTTACCAATTGTATTTGGTTCAACCCCGGATGGTTACACTATTGTAGTTTTTTATATTAGTTCTACTTTCTACAATGTAACAAATTCACAAGGACAGGCGCAAATGCAAAAAAGAGCAAGTGTAGCAGTTTATAATTTTACATCGAATTCTTGGATTCAAAAAGGTCAAACACTTATATTACCAGTCGTAAACGTTACTACTGCTGCATACTACGAACCCGATGCGGATAGGTATCACGCCGGCCTTATTACAGGAGGATTTCATCGTCTACCAAATGCGATAAATAGTGCTGGGACTAAAATTGCCTTTTCATATCAGTATACTTCTACCTGGGGTTCATCTCGTGGTCAGCCGTTAGTTAATAGTTTGGTTACCCAAATATACGATTTTAACGGAACTCAATGGGTACTCAGTGCACAACGTATTACAACAAATGACCCGGGTATAAGCCTTTTAGTTTACGTCACCTTACGAGGTTCTCAAATTAAACTCTTTGATTTCTATAATTCCTCCCATAACGAAATCACAATATCTACACTTTCGGGTAGTTCTTTTGTACAAGATTCTCAACAACTAACTACACAAACGATTGATAGTCAATTAACTGTGTGGGGGTACTCGACATCTCGAAATGTTTCAGATGACGGAACATTAATTCTTCTACAAAGAGAATATCTACACGTTGTTTTTAAATTTAATGGAACTAGTTGGGTAAGAATAGGTAATGTAGTAACGGTTTTAGATTGGGCGCCACCAGCATATGTTCCGGCAATTTCCGTGATAGCACAAGATGGATCTTCATTCATGACAGTAAACTTTGACATGACAGTAAACGAGGAGCCTGGCGCTGGTATGATTAAAGTATACTATTATGACGTATCGTCTAACACTTGGCTTAAAAAAGGACAAGATATAGTTTATGAAGAGATTACTTTAACACAAGAAGCGCGGGGCTTAGCTTACGGTAGTGATGCTAAAGCTTTTTCCGGAGATGGATCTATTCTTGTAATAGGAACAAGAATTAGACCAAATATTTTATATAGTGAAAATCAAAATAAAGGTACCGTTCAGGCATACAGATATTCAAGTGTAAATAATTACTGGTCAAAAATTGGTCGTGTAATGACAGGTACTGGCCGCCCAGGACAATACGCGTCTATTAATTATAACGGTAATGTCATATATTTGGATGACGAGAGTTACTCTAATACAAACACTTCTTTTAATAGCGGTAGAATTAGAGCGTATGAAATCGAAAAATTAGTATAAAATTGGTATAAGTCTTAAAATTGGTATAAGTCTTAAAATTGGTATAAGTCTTAAAATTGGTATAAATCTAAAATATTTATATTTAATTAAATAATAATGGCTCCTGGAAAACAACGAAGAAATACTAATTTATCACCTATTTTAGAATATCCTATAAAAGAAAACGTACAGTCCGAAAATATTATAGACGGTACAATTACTGGAGATAAGATTAAATTGGGGAGCGTAAGTCGTATTTTTTTAGATAAAGATATTCAAGAAGAAGTTTATAACCTGGTTTTAAAATATGGACTATTATCGTTGCCTTTCAATCCATTACCATCTAATGGTCTAACACTGAATTTTACAATTTTACCAGATAATCTTAATGGAGGAATAGTAAGACTAAATTGGACAGCTCCTTTATTACATGTTGCTGGAGCAGCGTTCGATAAATATTTAATATATATTAAAGCTACCACTTCTCTAAATTATAATTCAATTCCTGATGCCAGTATAAATTTTGGAGTAAATACATGTACTATAAACGGTCTTACAAACGGTATTTCACACTCCGTTAAAATTAAAAGCTATAACTCCATACGCAACACGAGTTCCTTAGACATAGAGGCAACCGGTATGATACCACGAAGATTTCCTTATCCCCCGACTGGATTAAACATACTTCCTATACAAGATAGCATAGTTAGGCTTTTATGGAACCATCTCACTGGAGTTCAAACTGGTGGGTCGAATATTATTTTCTATAGAATTAAATATACTATAGAAAATGTTTCTTCAGAATATATAGTGAATACTGGAAATAACACCCCTTCTTTGATAATTAATAATGTAGTAAATGGTTTATATTATTATTTTAATGTAACTGGAGTAAATTTTTTCAACGAACTGGGAGACTATTCTGAACAACTTGCTTATAGACCTATAGGTATTCCGGGTTTACCCGGAATATCTAGCGCAACTCCCAGCGACGGAGTTGTGAATATCGTATTGGTTCCTCCTACTAACACTGGGGGAATTAATGTAAATCTTCTAGGTTATCACGTTTATTATAAAATAAACGGTACGCAAGATATAGAATCAAATTGGACTCAAAGTCGTCCTAGTTTAGCAAGTGTAATTTTTCCAAACATTAACGTGACAATTTCGGGATTAACTAATGGAACAAAATATGATTTTAGAATAAAAGCTCTAAATGAAAGACACAGCGGAAGTTATGCAAATGTTTTAAATATTAGACCCCGAGGAACTCCAACTCCATCGATAGTAAATAGCATAACCCCTTCAAATGGAGCTGTAAATATATCGTGGACAGCACCAGCTGACAGGGGAGGTGTATCTCTTAATGAACTAATTTATAATATAATATATAGTACAACTAATACAACTGTCCCATCTGGTACAACTATATCCCCAGGAATAATTACAACAACAAGCGCTAATTTTACAATTACTGGATTGACAAATGGGACTCGTTATTACTTTTGGATAAATACTTCGAATGGATTGTATTTTAGTAATAGCTCTGTATCAAATTCAAAACCAAGAACTACCCCGGATGTAGTCAATTCTCTAAATACAGCTGGAAGTAATACTCCAACAATTGTATTATCCTGGTCTTCCCCTACAAATACTGGAGGCGCAGATATTACTGGATATAACATTTATGTAAATGATTCATTCCGTGCTAACATATCTGGAACTGGTTATAGTATTACAAGTTTACCAGCAGGATCAAATACTTTTCGCGTACACGCAGTAAACGAAGCAGGGGAAGGAACTCTAAGTAATATTAGTGCATACGTAGTAAACGTACCAGAAATTGTAAGTTCTCTAAGTACATCCGGAAGTAATACTCCGACGATTACACTAGTTTGGTCTCCACCGCCTTATAGTGGCGCAAATATAACCAGGTATGATATTTATGTTAACGACATTTATCGTACTAATACAAGCGCTAATACTATACCCATTTCGAGTTTACAATCGGGTTCAAATAAGTTTGGTATAAGAGCAATAAACGCCGTAGATTTTCAAGGAACTATTAGAGAAATATTTGCCGAAGTTGTCAATTTACCCGGAGAAGTCAGTTCTCTAAATACATCTGGAAGTAATACTCCAACAATTGCATTATCCTGGTCTATCCCTACAAATACAGGAGGGTCTTCTATTACTGGATATAATATTTACGTAAATGGTTCATTCCGCGCTAACATAACAGGAACTACTTATAGTATTACAAGTTTACCAGCAGGATCAAATACTTTTCGCGTACACGCAGTAAATGAAGCAGGGGAAGGTACAATAAGCAGTATAACTGCGAATGTAGTAAATGTACCTCCTATGCCTCAGGACTTTATAGCGACGACTGATTCTTCGGGAAGCATAGCATTTAATTGGGGGGCAGTTACAAACCCGACTACCGATACAGATTATGTGATACAATCTAGAAATGTATCATATAACTGGGGCTATTCAGATTTTCAATATATAGATAAAATTATCTTTACATCTAGAAGTTACTCTATTGAGTATCCATCTGATTATAGAAATTTACAATATTCATTTAGAATAAAAAGAACTACGCAAGGACTTGAATCTTTTAGTAACGAAAGCACAGTAACAATACCAAATCCAGGATTTAGGGGAACTGTTAGAATAGGACCGAATGTACCTTCGGGGCTTTATGATTATTATATAAGTACACCACAGGGAGTCGAATTAGCAGCAGCACAGGGTCCTGTATCTGTTGGAGAATTTACTATAAATAATTCGCCAGCAGGATTAAGTCAATTAGTAATCAAAATTAAAAGACGAGGAACTTATTATGGAGCGGACACTAATCCGCATTCGTTAGGACTTAGAATATTAAGCAATGTAATATTCGATTCACCTTTATCGGGTTACAATTATATAAATACTATAGACTCTGTTGGACTCGCAAATAATGAAATTTCTTTTGCTCCAACAATTTATAGTGAACACTTATTAAATTCAGTCGTAAGTTTAAGTTTCGAAACTATTACATTACCAAATGCACCTACTAACCTCAGAAATTCGATAGAGAGTAATTCGTCGATTAAAATTTCTTGGGACTTACCAATAGGTACAGTTTCGAACATTATTTTGTCGTATAGAAGAAATATTGTTGGAATTCATCATTCGGCAAGTAATCCGCACGAATGGTTTGGAGGCACTACGGAGAATGATTGGATTAGTGTTACGCTATCTGGAACTACAACTACTCATACACTGTATAATCTTCAAGCAGGTCAATGGTACACATTTAGAACTAGATCTTCTATTAATGTCGGAGGTATAAGTTACCCTGGAAAATTTTCTTCGTCAAATATATTTCCACATTCTGGAAATTCGGCATATAGTAACTGGACAAACGGAATTATACCTACATCTTCTCCGGAATCATGGACTTTGCAATTCCCCGCATCACAGGCGAATATAACATGCTCAGTAATTAATGATTTTACAAACGGCACTCTAGATTCACTGTTAGTTCTTACACCAGGAAGAAGCGGAGTCTCAGTTCCCAATTTACCCTCGATTATCAGTAATAGACACTGGTTAATAAACTTTTCATATCCTGCTTATATATCTACTAATTACTATAATCCTTCAACAATAGACCAACTAATAGCCACTAAAATTATAACAGGTGCATTATATGGGCTAACTAATCTACCTTCATCTTATGAAATTTACGTTACTGATCGTACTAGTTCCTTTGCTCTGACACAGTTAATTTTATCGATGGGAAATCTTAGTTATAACCCAAATAATTACAATCGTACAATTAGAGCATTCGATTCATTAGCACAAAATAATTTTCAAATGGGTCCGGTTTCATGGGTAGTATCAGCACCTGGTAGCACGAATTTGCCAAATGTTGTACAATTTTTAGAAATTAGACCTAAAAATATTATAGGAGAAACTGCTACAACCATTTTTTCTCCTCAACGTTCATTATTGCCTAAAGTGCACTTACCTCCAGTTGTTTTTAAAATAGAAATTTCTTACGATCATTCGGTAGGTGCAACTATTCTCAAATATGTATTTATGATAAATCAGGCTATGCTTAATCCAGCCTCTCCTATAACAGAAATTAAAATGGATTTTATTAGGGCGACAGCTAATTTTGTAAGATCAAATATAGATTACAACTCCGGCCTCGACCGTTATACTACTTTTACAGCAAACTACTCCTCACGTACTGTAAGTGTAAATCCTGCAACAAGCGGTTGGAATGTTTTTGAACAAACTAATGATTGGATACCTTTAATAACTTCTTCTCTAGGGTCTATCGGTGAAAGCGGTCCATGGGATCTTACTACCGCCCCAAATGGTAATCACGCGGGTAGAGGAGGAGCTAATTTTAGATGGCAAAGTAATAACGGCCCCCTTAGGATCTCACAAACGACGAGCTATGTATATAATATAGTTACTACAGACTTTCAATTAAAAAATTTTATAACTTCATGTATCAATCTTAGGTCAGAAGGGGACGCGCGAAGTACTTTTGTAGCCTGGCCTCAAATGATAATGAGAATGTTTCGCATAAGATTTAAAGTAACGTCTGACGCTTTCCCTCAATTTAATTCACTGGGCGATTCTTATTATCCAACTTTAGTAATAGTTCAACCTGGATACATAGCTCCAGGAAATCCAAGTAATGCCATTAGTTTTAATAGATAATTTTAAAAATTAAATTATTAATATTATTATAACATGTTACGTATATTAAAAAAAAAAGAACGAAGACGAATATTAAGACCAATAAACTCTATAAAAGGAGACATTATACAAGATAATACATTAAATGACTCCGATCTTGCACAAGAATCGATTCAATACTATCACTTAGCACCAAATCTTGCTTCCTTATTAGACACTATTAGATCTGGTTTAGGAAGTTTATTAGGAGCTACACCATTTATTACAACACCTCGAATGCCTACATATTCCAAAACACTCACCAGTATTACTATTGAATGGCAACATCCTACAAATTCTCTCTCTGGAGGTATTGTAGATTTTACGACCCAATTGACTCTCGCATCTGGTCAGTCTGTTAACTATATAGACTTTTACGAACTTAGATATAGACTTAGTGGAACTGTTCCCTGGACGGATGTAACCAATATTACTTCTACTACAAATACAATACCTGCAAATCAATATGCATCTTACGATGTTGAAATAAGAGGTATCTGCTCCGCTGTTGGTCCGTCGGATTGGATAACGTTAAGTATACCGGGTGACATAATTTAGTAAACGCATACGCGACGGTAATTATAAATAATAATATCTTTCTATTATATCAAAGATATGCCATCGCCATTTTTGAGATCGGACAAAACCCTCATTAAAATTGCTCAAGAGTATATAGACGCTGGTTTCGTAGATATACCAGATGATGAAGTTCGTCAATTAATACATTTTGGAATTGACATGAAAAGATTAAGTATGATAATGACAAAATTACTCAAACTAAACAAGGCAATTGAAGATGTTAAATATAGCCCATATATAGGCCCCATTGACCACGTTATTAGCGATACTTTAAAAAATGAATTTAAAGAGTTAAATAGAAAATATAAAAAGTCTCCTTTATTTAATGTAAAGGTTCCAAGAAGAAAAAGAGTACGTTCTACTGGTCCTCCAAGAAGGGGACGTTCTGCTGGTCCTCCAAGTTCAGGCGCAGGTCCTTCGAGTTTTGGAATGCCTAGATATATAACCGTTAAAGGCCGAAAGCGTAGACTTTATAAGGGATTATACGGCGGAGTGTATTATAAAAATACTTATGGAACAAAAATTTATTTAAAACCAAAAAATAAGAATAAAATTATTAAATCAGCTGATGGAATCTCAGTAACTGGGTGGAAAAATATCTTAGACTTTTATGAAAAATCAAATCATAAAATTACATGGGTACATTCTCCTACAAGGGTTTTAAAGATGATTAAGATTGGAGATATGATTGAATTTACTGTAAAAACAGATGATTCGGGAGAAATGTATACTAATTATCTAGACATAATTGTCAGTCCAGACGATGATGGAAATTATCCAGTTTTAATTGATGGTAAAAAATATTTAGTTGCTGGTAACGTACACGACGCTAAAAATACATTTAGTTATGTTTCGGCAGCGCCAGATTTATTCAATCCAGGCAGAAGTTGGTATGTATATAAATTTAAAACACGCATTAATTTAACTGAAGTATAAACGAATATAAAAAATAAGTACATACATTAATTAAATGTCACATCTGAGTTTTAGTTTACGTCGTGTCCAAAAAGAAATTGAAAATTTTAAAAATAAAAAACATAACTATCACTTTAAAATTTTAGAATTTTTTGACACTTTAAAATTTGAAATATTATCACAAAACAACAAAAATTATTTGATGATTTATGATAAATATTTAAATCTTTTCACACAACTAGAGATAGAAAAAAGCTACCCATTTAAACCCTATGATGTTGTGTATTTAAATTTAAATAATAGTCTTCCATACTTAAAAAATTTAAATAATTTAACAAGCTTATTCAAAAAGAGAGACACTGAGACATATGAATTTTTCTTTAGATGTATGTACTCAATTAATCCTAAATTTTTGAATTTAGATAAAAACGAATGTTACTGTTGTAAATCGCTAATGTGTAAAAATGAATGGTGTCCAAATTTTACTTTTACAAATTTATTATTAGAACAGGTTGAAATAAAGTTTATTAATTGTTATTCGTCTAATCTGGGGTATAGATATATTAAAAATATATATGATACGTTATTTATAAAATTAAACAGCGATATAATATTACACATATCAGATTACACGTTACTATATTAATAATTATAGTCGGGAAAGGGTATTAATCGCCCCGAGGGGCATTGTCGGCGAACGTTTTTGTTACACCAAGCTGTCGCGTGGACTTATTGCACCCCGAAGGGTGCTGCCATAAAATACTTTAGTAAATCAGCTGATGATCCAGAATTCCAAGCTCGTGAGAAAGTAAGACTCCTAACCTATGAACTTCCTCAAAATTTTCGGGGGTATCGTTCTCAAACCACTTCCTGAGAGCAGCTCTCCAATCATTCTCTATCTCAAGCCACGACCGAAGACGCAGCGGTACACCTAGAGCGTACCTCAGTATCGAAACATCAGTCTCGGCCGACCACTCGAAATACTCAGCGTCGCGCAGATCTACCATAACATTGTCGAGAGCATCTTGAGCAGATCTAACATCCCGAAGAGCTCGGTCGAAAGTGTTGCGGGCTGTTTCCCAGTCGCCTGTCATCAGACCTTCGATGAATGTACTAGTGTTTGTATATGCAACCGACTGACGCATGTGTAAATCTTGGACATGTACATCCGAAAAACGGTCTGAGAGTCTCAAAAGTGTCTGAGTGGTCATATCGCTTGCTGCTCGCGCCGTCGCATAATGCAAAGCCACATCCGCACTAACACGACTTACAATGTCACGGCAAGTATCGGCGATTGAACGTCTCGAGTCCATGCGGTCCACCTCGTAAAGAACGTGAGCTTTTGTTACTCGCTTGCGAAATCCATGAGCGACTATCCACACTTCGTCGTCTTCAGATGGAACTCGAAATGCCTTAGACACTCGCGCGAGTCTGCACAGACTTATCGGGTCTAGCTCCTTGCACGTCTTGACCAGAAGGTCGCACGGAAGCGTGTCCATTTAAATGAAATGTATAGGTTTCCTCGCGTGGACTTATGCACCCCGAGGGATGCTGCCGTCATGCTGTTTTTTTGGATTTTTTTAAATTTTTACGATTTAATACCACGTCCGCATCCATGCCGCAAGTCTACGAGCACGACGTCTTGCTCGCGCTTTCTCTGCCCACCTTTTGACAAACTGGTCGGCGTCGTAAATCCGCTGCACACATTCGTCTCCACACCTTGGTCTCCATTCAGCTCGACACTCCTTATCCGTATGAAGTTGCGGTCTAGAAAACTGAGACTCGGTGAAGTTGGAACGCGCGATGACAACTGCAACGAAAGCGAAGAGAGCAAAAATCGATTTCCACATCTGAATGTAGACTTCAATTAAAATTCAGTGAGAGTCCTTAGCCATAATTATTTTTAGCAATATGTAAAACGGACTTACACCCTAAGAGTGCTACCGTAAAATAAATCTAAAAGAAAAACTTAAACAGATTTCTCCAAAATGTCTTAGGCGACGTGTTCATGGTGTCACATTGGGGAGCACCCACTTCACGTCTCAAGATTTCGATTTGAGATACCAGGTTCTCCAAGTATACGGTACATTCTGCTATTCTGATTGTGTGTGCTTGAATTAGGAGATTTCGATGCTCTCGGACTCGGTCGAGTTTTTGTTGGATGATGGCAATGCGCACTTCGATTGGAATTGGAATAAAATCAGCATGAACCACAAGTTTGCAATCTGATTTCATTCTAAATGTGTCGAGCGGACTTATACACCCCGAAGGGTGCTGCCGCGAAATATTCAAAAATCTCTAATCGTACGTTTTGGAATCCATTGCTTGGACCACGCGGAATGAATGCAACAGTGACCAATGCCGTAGCTGTAGGCAATAGAATATGGCTCCGACAAAACGTCGTGACCTGTAGCTTTCTCCCATTCTGTTATGGAATATTCTGCTGCTCTACGCGCTGCCGCTGTTTCGTCCCAACCAGGTGGCTTGACGAAGTCTGGTCGCCACACCGGCCAAGCAGACTCCAACTTCGGCCAGGTTGGTCGAAGGTGGTCGGTGATTCTGAACCACTCCAGTAAGTTTACCGACAGTGCCTCGCGCAAGCGGAACGGAACTCGTAATGTGCGATACAACATCGCTAGAGAAACTGCTGCAAGCTTTGCAGAGTGCTCACACCAAACCCGATCTTCCTCAGCGGCATCCCAATCGGTGTTGACAGATTCGTCTTCGACGTACGGGTAGTAGGTAATGTCTTCGAGTTCCTGCTCTATATCGAGTAGTTCTCGAATGTGCCCACGTACGATTTCTAAAGACCGCTCCTTGGTGAATCCGTGCGCGATGTTCCATACGCTGTTCGAATCGGCAACCAACTGAAAGTCCTTAGACACCTGAGCCAATCGGCACAACGTCGTAGCATCCAGTTCTTGGAAAATCGCTTGTAGCAGATCGTCTGAGAGCTTGTCCATATTTGTAAGGGTTTCCCCACGTGGTCTTATGCACCCCGAAGGGTGCTGCCGCGCAAATACGAATTACTAGTCCTCGTCGATAAGTTCCTTCCACTGTGAGACGAGTTTCGACAGCTTGAATTGTGCAAGCCTTTCAGCACATGCAGTCCACTCTGCGCGCTCCTGATCGGAAATGTCTTTCCACCGCTCGACGAGTTTTGATGACGTGACAGCAATAGCTATAATCTTCTGCGAAGACAAATGTGAGTACATGTCTTCGCAGAAGACTATGTAACCGAGCGGCAAGGACTTCACATCGGTTGCCATGACAGAGATTGTCAATTTTAATATTGAAACCGGTTCTTACGCTTAATTATTTTAAGCAATTAATACAAAGGACTTACACCACCCCGAAGGGTGGCTGCCGTAAAAAGTTCAAGTCAGGGTTCTCCAGAGAGACTCCGTATGCGGGTACTCGATATTATGTTGTAAGACCCACACAATTGTGACACCGATGACCACGCAAATCATCGCGAACTTACAGGTAACAATCCTCCGCGCTACTACAATTTTTTCAGCGTCGAGTTTGTCCAACCGAGACTTCAAATCTGAGACACTCTCGAGTAGAAAAGCGCTCTGTTTGAACTGGCGCTTCCACTGTTCGTCCGTCGAGTCCAATCGCATCTCAAAAGACCGAGCGAGTAAAATAAGCGAATTGATGTCCGTCTTTAGAGCTTCGAGAGTACCAACTAGTTGGTCTGGAAGTGGCATCGGCGTTGGCATCTGCGTTGGCCTGTAATCGAAACTGCTGTATGGAGGTGGCATGTACTCGCGCGGACTTATGCGCTCCCTAAGGAGCGCTGCCGTCATGCTGTTTTTTTGGGGTTTTGGGGTTTAGTTGCACCACGAGACATGCCCGTGGTACAATGCGCACTTGTGGCAGAACGGGTGCAACACGGGAGGTTGCCACTTGGCAGAAGGTCTTGCCAGAGATTCGTTCCAGTCGCGCAGGTACACGTTGTCGTAGCCGACCATCGTGCCGTACAACAACGACTCAATGTCTTGTTCCTCTTGGTTTCTTGGACAAGAGTATGCCCAATCGTCGTACCACGCAAGAAAGTCGGAAAGTTGCTGACGCATCGTGACTCCAACCTCGAACCCGCACTGGTGAATGTCCCCGAGGACTGCCTTGAACTTCTCCTTGTGCTTCTCCTTGTGCTCCAGCTTGGCAAGAGCCGACTGCCAGTTCCCGATCGCCCGCTGCCGACGCAAGCGCTTCACGCGCATCGCGGTAGCGGCGAAGGCAGCCGCACGGGTGTCAATGGTGTCCATAGTGTCGCTGTTTGAATGTGTATGGGTTCCCCCAATCAAAGCCAAGGGACGGTGCCTTAGACATTATAAAAAAATGCAATCGAGAAGTCGCGCTGAGCATGGACTTACGCCACCCCGAGGGGTGGCTGCCGTACGGTTTTACGTCTTGAGGACTTCGAACGGGTCGAATTCGTCTTCGAAAGAGCAAAAGTCGTCCCAGTCGCTGTCGTCGTCGCTGAAGACAATCATGTCGGGTACCTCGGGCGGAGGCGGACGCAGCGAGGGTGGCAGTCCGTCACGAGCCCACTGTGAGATGAGCTGGTGCTGCAGCTCGTTGAACTTGTAGCGCAACCCGTAGACCTCGTCGGCGTACCACGGGTATTCACACGTCAACGCCGCCGCCCTCGCCATCTCCCGATGTTTAATAATATCTCTGGCATCAAGAGGTTGTAGTTGCGGAACTGGCATAACCCGCGTGTGCCGCCCCCAGAGAAAGCGATTCATCAAATTGACGCTGTGTCGCTGTTTGAATGTGTATGGGTTCCCCCAATCAAAGCCAAGGGTCAGCGCCTTAGACATAATTAAAAAAAGCAATCGAGAAAGCACGTCTGGGCATGGACTTACGCCACCCCGAGGGGTGACTGCCGTGTTTTATTTAATACCCCGTGCTGTATCCGAGCGACCGGATGGTCTCTTCGGCCAGGCGGTCCTTAGCCGCCTTCTCTTCCTCCAGTGTGGTCACGCGAGCCTGGAGAGCCCGCATCTGGGCAAACAGCGTCTCGAACATGTTCGCGTTCTCACGCTTCGTCTTAGCGTCTTCGCGAGCTTGTTCGAGAATAGCCTTGAGCATCTTGTCCTTGGCCGCGACGAGACGTTCACCCGCCGCATCACGGGCTAAGGCGTTCTCGTACATCAACGCCGTGGTAGCTGCTTTCCCAGCAGAAACGTCGTCGTTACCATCGAGATACTCGCGCTCTTGTGCGCGGGCGCACGAGGCCAGCCAAGCACGTTGGTCGCCTCTAACATCTACCCCGTGCATGAGATTGTAAGCATCGGTGCTCTTAATGCTCCGCGTGTTCGCCTCGTCTGCGAAAGCTTGCGCCGACAGGACTTCCTCGAGCGCCACTTCGAGCGGTAGCATGGCGTTCTTCCTGGCTTCTTCGGCGATGATGCGCTCAACTTCGCGCTGCTTTGCCTCAATCTCGGCCTGAAGGGCTACGAGGCGCTCTGACGCCATCGGTCGCTGGTTGAATATAATGGGTTCCCCCACTGGTCTTATGCGCTCCCTAAGGAGCGCTGCCGTCAAACTGTTTACAAAATTTGGAGCCGTTTCTTCGCTGCCTTGCGCGCCGCCTTGCGCGCTGCCACTGTCGCCGCAACCACGGCCTCGCGGTCCTCAAAGAGCACAATAGGGGTCATGTCGTCGAACACCACTGCCGCTGCGAAAATCGCCGCCGGTATGACGACCCAGAGGTGCGTGTTGTCCCACGGGTCGTAAGACACTAACTCGAACTCTGGTGGAGGCGAGGACGGCGGAGAATGCAACGGGGTCGGCGGTGGGCACGAAGGATACTCAGCGAGCTTCTCAGCAAGCCTCGAACACATGAGGCCGTCGCACCGTGACCGGACTTGATCCACAGCACCATCGAGGTCTTTGATGACGTCGCGCAGCGTTGCAAGGTCGAGGTTTTCCTCGCAGTCGTAGTACGTGTCCGTGTCGGCGTAGCAGTGCTCGTAGCGCCAGGCGTCAGCCATCGGAGCGTCGCTGTCGATATAATGGGTCTCCCCAATCTAAAGCAAGACACCAGCCCTTACGCATCGTAAAAAATTGAAATCGCGGGGCGTCCCGCAAGCGAGACGAACCGTAACAG
>Ga0209298_10001766_pt1 | contig 13936 bp, 7 predicted proteins | sample S_140806_EF_Meta_FD_187325 | JGI IMG/M metagenome (GOLD analysis project Ga0209298, IMG submission 187325) | Freshwater microbial communities from Lake Simoncouche, Canada to study carbon cycling - S_140806_EF_MetaG (SPAdes) (version 2) | ecosystem: Environmental > Aquatic > Freshwater > Lake ...
TTCTCTAAAATCTCCTGAGCCCCTTTCAGGTCGGTACCTAACGCCGCCGTAATTAAATTATCGCGGGTCATTACATCACTCACTTTCTTATCCAAATCCTTTTCGAAACGCAAATCGCGGTTGGTAATAATCCCCACCAATTGATTATTATCGTTTACCACAGGAATTCCACCAATTTTGTGATCCCGCATCAAATTCACTGCTTCGCGCAATACGGCATCGGCAGCCAATGTCACCGGCTCCATAATCATACCACTTTCGGAGCGCTTTACCTTTTTCACTTCCTCAGCCTGACGGGCGATTGTCATGTTTTTATGAATGATACCAATCCCCCCTTCACGAGCGATTGCGATGGCCATCCCGCATTCGGTAACGGTATCCATTGCAGCCGACATGATAGGAATATTGAGGCGCAGATTGCGGGTCAATTGAACCGATGTATTTACGTCGCGAGGCAAAACCTCAGAGTAACGTGGAACAACAAGAACGTCATCAAATGTGAGTCCTTCTAGGGCGATTTTGGAATTGTTTTGGGTTGACATGCAAATAACGAATTAAGAGTGAAAATGGTGTGGTTATTTGCAGTGCAAAGATAGGCGTTTTGATTTAAAGTGCCAAATACTATAAGAAAAAGCGGGGCACTCTCGCGCCCCGCTTTTTATCAATCGAATCCAAAGAAACGATTAAGGCCTTTTGCGGAAATTCATTGTCAGACTGCTGTTCTGCAAGAAACTATCTTTTCTGAACTGCAAATTATTGTCATCAATCAAAATCAAGGTCGCTTTTTCACCATCCAAAGTAAAGGTCTTTCCATCAGCGCTCAAGCTCCATACACCAGGCTTTGTTTGAGCATCCGCTGGGTTGCATTTCAACAAACCTTCATCCAAAGTGTAGGTGTTATCGGCCTTAAATGCATAAAAATTGTCTTTTTCACAATCCTGCATCATTTGGGTGTAGTCTTTCAATTTCACGCCACCACCCAAATCAAGTGCTGGTTCGATAGGCAAGGAAGCGATTTCCCATTTGCCTTTGCAAATCAACTCAGTTTTTGAAGGTGCAGGAGCAGGTAATGGATCATCACCGCAGCCGGCCACCGAAATCAAGGCGATGCTTGCCACGATTCCAAGGGTTATATTCCCTATATTAAAAAAGTTCTTTTTCATATTGCACACAAATTAAAGTGATGGAAGTTAAAAAACCAATATTAATTCATTGCCTTGGGCGTACAACTAACATATAAAAACTGAAATGCATCAAAACTCCCATGGGGATGAATAAATTTGTAGGACGATGCATCCATTGGAATTATGGTGGGCCAGGGCCACGAGTTGGATTTATAAGGGTGATAATCATCTCTGTAACCTCTGTGGATTTGGGGCGCGGCGGCTTCGCTGCCGCGGACACAATCACCCCGTGATTGTGTCCAAACAAATCAGCGGCGCCGGCCGGCGCCGCGTTGATTGCCCCAAATGCTTGAGCTCCGACAGAGACCGACTCATTTGGGAATACTTGAAAACCGCTTTGCCTCCGCCAAACAACCCAATTTCAATTCTCCACGTCGCCCCCGAAATCCCGCTGAGCAACAAACTGCAAGTATTTCAACATCAAAAAACAATCACCTACAAAGCTATCGACCTAAAAACCCCGGGTTACCATTACCCCAAATGGGTCCAAGATGCCGACCTAACAGACCTGCCCTATAACAACAATCACTTTGATTTCATTATTGCAAGTCACGTCCTAGAACACATTCCCAACCTTCAAAAGGCAATTCGCGAAATCCATCGAACATTAAAATCTGGAGGCCAAGCCATCGTCATGTTTCCAGTAAGTCGATGCCAAGCCACAGACGACTACTATCAGACATCGGACTTTTTAGAAAATGCAAAACAAAGACCGTTTCCTACCCGCCAAGAAAAAATCGATAGGTTTGGACAACACGATCACATCCGATTATTCGGTACAGACGTCATAGAAATCCTTTCTGAAACAAAATTGCTAGAGGTATTTGCTCTTGCCCGGAATACCCAAACGGGTTCATTTGATTCCATCAACATTAAAAAACAACCCCAAACGGAAGAATTATTCATCCTGAAAAAAGGATAAACCGGGCAACCAAATGCATTCCAATTGGGTCTTTATCAAAATTTTAGTATATTAGCACCTTAATTTACACCCATGAATAAACGCTTACTCAAACAAATTGCTTTAGTTTTTATTTTAACTCTCGGAACGCAATTCTCTGCAAATGCCCAAAACGTGGGTATTAACGAAACCGGCGCCAACCCAGACCCTTCGGCGATGTTGGACATTGCAACAAGCAATAAAGGCTTGCTTATTCCAAGGTTGTCCAAAGCACAAAAGAGTTTAATTGCATCACCAGCCAATGGATTGTTGGTATATCAAACGGATGATACCATGGGTTTGTGGTATTACGAAAACACCAAATGGGTGCCAGTCATGCGGTCAATCACTTTTGGAAAAGGTTTGACAGGTGGTTACATTCAAGGAAAAGGATCTGTTGATTTAAAACCAACCGGCGTAACGGCAAGAAAATACGGCGCCATGGATTCTATTCCAGTGGTTACGGTAAATGCAGAAGGCCAAATCATTGCAGCCACTACAATTGCAACCAACTTCTTGAATAAAACAGACACCTTGTGGAGTTGGAGAATCATGGGGAACAAAGGAACCGACGATACAAAGCATTTTCTGGGAACACAAGACAACAAGGCACTAAGATTTAGGGTAAATAACAAGTGGGCTGGTGAGATTAGCCCAAGCAATGACAACATATCATTGGGCACCAATGCAAATAAAACATCGAATGGTGCACAGAACGTTGCTATTGGACTAGGCGCAATGGAACAGGCCACGAATAACAAGGCGGATATTATCGCAATAGGTCAATACGCATTGTCATCCAACGGAATTGGGGCAGCCGGAAGCACTCAAGGGGTTGAGAACATCGCTATTGGCCCAAAGGTCATGTCGGGCAACCGATCTGGTAGTTACAACATTGGTTTAGGACAACGTGTATTGGAAACCGGCCAATTCAATTATGGTAACATCGCTATCGGTTTTGAGGCGATGAAACAATCCTATAACTCCTATTATAATGTAGCAATAGGTATGTATGCAATGAGCTTCAACCAAACGGGCAATTATAACTGTGCGATTGGATACGGCGCGATGCTTTACAATGGAAACGGCTATTACAACAGTGCATATGGCTTTTATTCGATGTACTATAATAGTAGTGGAGTTGGGAATACCGCATCAGGCATGTATTCTATGGGCGTGAACACCTCAGGATCATGGAACACAGCCAGTGGCTACCAAGCGTTATATACTAGTTACGGCTCAAATTACAATACGGCCATGGGTGCCTACGCCTTAATCAATACCACAACCAAGGGTGATAATAATACTTCAGTTGGATATTCAACGTTGTATAAAAATACGACCGGATACTCAAACGTGGCTATCGGTGTAGCGGCGTTGTACAATAACACGATTCGCGGCAATTTGGTTGCTGTGGGTGATTCTGCCTTATTTAACAATGGAACTGCGGCCGCAGCAGGTCAAGCCTCATTCAACTCAGCAGTGGGTAGCAAAGCGCTGTTTTCGAACACTTCAGGCTCCAACAACACGGCTTTGGGTTTTGTTTCCTTGCAGTCAAACTCAACCGGTGCAAACAACACCGCCGTTGGATCAAGATCGTTAAATTCAGGCACAACGGCTATCAACAATACCGGTGTGGGTTCAAATGCACTTACAGTAAATACAGCAAACGACAATACTGCGGTTGGTTTCAATACGCTGGCGAAGAACACCACCGGCAATAATAACACTGCCAATGGTTCAGAAGCCTTGGGTGCCAATACAACAGGAAATAGAAACTTGGCAAACGGCTTTAACGCATTAAAGGCTTCAACCACAGGATCAGATAACGTAGCGGTCGGTAGTCGTGCGTTAATCGCGTCTACAACTAGTTCAAACAATTCTGCTTTGGGTTCAGATGCATTGTTAGCCAACACAACCGGAGGGAATAATACGGCAGTAGGTTATTTGACTTTGGCAAATAGCACAACGGCAAGCAATAACACCGCGGTTGGATTTAGATCATTAACGGCCAACACCTCAGGAACAAATAACGTTGCAATTGGAGCGCCTGCCGGAGTAGCAATTACCTCAGGAAGCCAAAACATAGCCATCGGAAATACTGCATTGAATGCAAATTCAACGGGGTCGGACAACGTGGCTGTAGGTAACAATTCAATGGCTGTAACTACAAGTTCTTTCAACAATGCCCATGGCTCTAATTCTTTGGCGGCCAATACTACTGGAGCCAACAACACAGCGATGGGACACCAAGCAATGGCAGCCAATACCACCGCTTCAAATAACACAGCGATGGGTTATCGCGCAATGGCCGCAAACACAACTGGTACAAATAACGTAGCCATTGGAGCACCTGCTGCCGTGGCATTAACAACTGGAAGTCAGAACATTGCCATTGGCAACAGCTCATTGAATACAAACTCAACTGGAACCGACAATATTGCGATCGGAAACAACGCATTAGCAACGGGAACAACATCTTTCAATAACGCAATTGGTTCAAGTGCATTGGCGGCAAACACAACGGGTACAAACAACACTGCGATTGGATATCAGACTTTAACTACAAGCACTACGGCAAATAACAACACCGCCGTGGGTAACCGCGCTGCAGCAGTAACAACCACTGGAAGTAACATCGTAGCTGTGGGTTACCAAGCCCTTGCATCAAATACAACCGCCGGCAATAACACTGCCATCGGTTACCAATCATTAACATCAAACACAACAGCGCAGAACAATACTGCTGTGGGTGCCCGTGCATTGCCTTCAACTACAACAGGGGGTGAAAACACAGCAATGGGAACAGCTGCTGCCAATGCAAATACAACCGGTATCAACAACGTTGCGATTGGTAATAGCACATTAAACGCAAATACCACAGGTGGAAATAACGTCGCCGTTGGATTTGAAGCCATGCTAACAGGCACAGTATCTGAATTTAACGTTGCTATTGGATCTGCTGCGTTGAGAACTTTTAATAATGCTGGAGCCAATACCGGTAGAAACACAGCAGTGGGATATCAAGCGATGACTGGAACTACTTCCGGCTCTTACAATACCGCCATGGGATACCAGACATTGGATGCCAACACTGCAGGTCAATTAAATACGGCCATCGGTTATGCGGCAATGCCCAATTCAACTACCGCCTCAAATAACACGGCCGTAGGGTACGATGCGTTGGACCAATTGTCTACTGCAAACAACAACACCGCCTATGGATATCAATCATTGGCACTAGTAACAACCGGCGGAAACAATACCGCCATTGGATTTCAAGCGGGACCAAATTTTGGTGGTGGAGCAAACACAAACGCAACTGCCGTTGGTTATCAAGCTACAACAACCGCCAGTAACCAAGTGCGTATTGGAAATAACTTTGTCACCTCAATTGGTGGATTCGCAGCGTGGACCAACCTTTCTGATGGTCGATATAAAACCAACATCCAACAGAATGTACCCGGTTTGGATTTCATTTTGAAACTTCAGCCAGTTACCTACAATTTCGATTTCGAAAAACTAAACAAAACACTAAAGCCTGGTTCTGCGGATAAATCAGCCAGCAACGAAAACAACCCTAACGTAGGCGTTAGATATTCAGGATTCGTGGCGCAGGATGTCGAAAAAGCGGCGAAGGAAATCGGATACGACTTCTCTGGTGTCGACAAAGCAAAATCAGAAACAGACCTATACGGTTTGCGTTATAGCGAATTTGTGGTTCCCATGGTTAAGGCCATCCAAGAACAACAAGCGCAAATCGAATTGTTGAAGAAACAAAACGAAGCTTTGTTAAAAGCCATCACCGAATTACAGAACAAGAAATAATCCGCTCTAAACAGAAACGATGAAAAAGTTACTGCTATCCCTAGCATTATTAGCCTCTTCCCTCCTTTATGGTCAGGGCTGGGTTCATAATGGCGCCCATGTGGTAGCCAACTCGGGAAGTTTTATTGTTATATCAGGAACCAAAGGAAACTACAAAGCCCAAGGTACATCCCGGTTGATCTTCAACGGCGATGTCAATCTGTTCTATACCGGAAACTGGATCAACAACTCCGCAGGAGCCATCTTCATGAATAACAATGGCCGGGTTACCCTAAACGGAGCCGCGCAATTATTCATGGGAACCGCAGTAACTGCATTTCCAGCTCTTGACCTACTATGTAGCGCAAACCCAACCATGCAAGTGAACATACTTGTGGGTGGAGGCCATTCAGGAGGCGGAATTGGAAAACTTAACCTATTTTCAAAACAACTTCAACTAAACGGCAGGACCTTAATCATTAACAATAGATCCGAAACGGCAATCACCAAAACTACAGGCGGAATTGTCTCGGAGTCGTTCCCCTCATTTGGTTACGGTTATGTCCAATGGAATATTCGTGATGCCGGAGCCGGACCTCTATACACCGTGCCATTTCAAACTGCAACCGGTGCTAACATCCCTTTTGATTACAATGTCAAAAACGTAGGTCTGCAAACCAAAGACAGTGCTTATTTAACGATTGCTACTTATCCAACACCCACCGTTTCATTACCAAACAACCGTCCAATGCCAACAGGCGTGAACAACGTAAAGAATGAGTTCAATACCGAAAATGCCCGAAGAATGCTAGACCGTTTCTGGGTTTTAAACGACGGTGGCTACAATACCAAGCCAGAGATTAGCCTTGGATTTTCATACTTAGACCCAGAACACAGCACCGGAACTAACACCATTCAGGAATCAAACATGGGAGCTATCAACTGGATAGCGGCATCCAATAAGTGGAGTTATCCTGTGCAGTCGAGAGTTATTGCATCAAAAAACACGCTTCTCATTCATACTGGACAGAAATTCTCGGGTATTTGGACCTTAAGCGATACTACGCCCTGCCCTATCGCAAATTTTGCATCCTATGGTGTTTGTGAAAAAGATTCTGTGCTTTTCACAGATAAATCAACCGTTGTCGACGATACCCTCGTTCAATGGCGATGGAATTATGGCAATGGCAATAAAGGAAGCGGTGATTCAACAGTTGGCCATTTCTCACCAGCAGGAAATTACAAGGTCCAATTGATCGTCCGCGCCGCAAATGGTTGTGAGGACACAACGTTTAAAAATGTCAGCATCCTAGGGGCACCGCAAGCCAACTACGTTGTGGAAGATACCTGCGAAAACGAAATCGTTAAATTTACCTCACTTACCGCCCCCGGCAGTGGATTCCTTGCCAAAGAATATTGGTGGTTTGGGGATGGTACAACAACGGCGGGAAAGAGTCCGACACACTTTTATGGATCGGCAGGATATCCTACAGTCACATACATCGTTTACAACAGCAACCTCTGTAAAGACACAATAATTCGCACACTTTTCATTGCGAACAAACCCTACGCCTACTTCATGGTTAAACCCGATTGTGAAGATTTAATGTTCCCGTTCGCAAACGCATCAACCGCTGGCATTGGAACCATTAGCACCTATAAGTGGGATTTCGGCAACGGCAGAAAATCAGGTCAACGAAACGAAAATATCCTTTACCCCGACTCCGGAACTTATAAAGTCAACTTGATCGTAACAAACAGCTTCGGCTGTCATGATACAAATGCCCAGAACTTGAGAGTTTATCCTCGGGCCATTGCAGACTTCAAATACGACCCTTACATCCCATTAATGACGCAAAATGTGGCATTTAAGAACAATTCCAAAATAGATACGAAATGGTCTTGGGATTTTGGCGATGGCTATTATGACTTGGTGAGAGATCCACAGCATATTTATAAAATGTACGGCAACTACAATATCACGCTGATTGCCGACAACCAATATGGCTGTGCTGACACGATGACCAAGAGTATCAAAGTGAAATCCATTCCATTGTATTGGTTCCCAACGGCATTTACACCCAAAAATTCGGATGGGACAAACGATTATTTCGGACTATACTCTCCCCTCACGGTTAGCAATTACAAACTCATCATTTACAACCGATACGGACAACAGATATTTGAGGCAAAAGACCAATCTGCATTGTGGGATGGCTTTGTGAACGGAGAACTTTGTCAAAGTGGCGTTTATATCTATGATGCTACCTTCAAAAACCCAGAAAACGAACTTCAACACTTTTCTGGTAGCGTCACACTGCTGAGATAAACGTCTATTATCGTGCGAATGTGAAAGTTTACCCCGACTTTTGCAAAACGATATGATTCAGACTGGCCTATTCCTTGATTTAACCTTTCATCACGATACCCCACAAGGTTGGTATTTGGTTGATGAAATGGGAGTAGAAGTACTACTACCCAATAAATTTTGCCCGTCAGAAGCCATTGAAGGGGATGTCATTAATGTTTTCATTTTTAGAGATTCCGAGGATCGCTTAACTGCAACCACCGTTGTTCCGATGATAGAAATCGGGCAGTTTGCTTGCTTAGAAGTGGTTTCAGCAACAGGCATTGGGGCATTCTTGGATTGGGGTTTAGAGAAAGACCTTTTTGTACCGTTCAAAGAACAACATCGCAAACTGGTGGAAGGAGAGCATACCGTGGCGTATTTATACCGCGACGAAGTCACTGACCGATTGTTAGCCAGTACAAAAATTTCCAAATGGCTCGAAAAAACGGATGTCAACATACTTTACAACACTGCCGTTGATTTATTGTGTTTTGAAGAAACGGAAATTGGGTTTAGAGTCATTATCAACCAAAAACACCAGGGAATTATTTACAAAAACGAAGTCTTTCAAAGAATTGAAATGGGCGACCAATTAAAGGGTTACGTTCGATTGGTTCGAGAGAATGGACATGTGGATGTATCACTTACCCCAATGGGACATAAGAAAGTGAGCACACTGTCTGATACAGTATTGGAGGCAATCACCGCCGCGGGGGGATATTTAGCACTGCACGACAAATCTGATGCGAATCTCATTCAATCGAAATTGGGAATGAGTAAAAAAGCTTTCAAGCAAACCGTTGGCGTTTTGTATAAAGCCAAAGAAATCATCATCGAAGAGACCGGTATACGCAAGGTTTAACCACCTTTACCAATATTTTTGATTGGTAAACCTAATTTTACCTACTCTTAACCCCAATTACCCAAAGATTTGGGTAATTTTGTTCATATTAGAATCTAATTTAGAATTATTCAATTCAAACGAATGAAACATCAAACTGTAAAACTGCTATCGGCAGCAATCGTCGCAATTTCTTTAGGATTCGCTGCTTGTAAAAAAGCCGACCTCGACCTGAACAAGTACAACGACGTTAAACTCCAACCCGGAATTGTCACCCCGTTGGCTAGCGTAAGCATCACTGCTGGGAAGATCTTAAAACAAGATAGCATCATTGTACACGATCCAGATGGTTTGATCAGATTTGTAGTTCGTAAAGACTCAATTGTAACCATCGGTGCGGATTCAATATTGCAGAACATCTCTTTGCCAAAATCGAATGTCAATTTCACCCTCGGAGAAATCGATGTTCCATCCATTAAGCAAACACAAGTTGTTACGCTACAGGATTTGGTAAATGCATCTGATCTGCAAACGCAACAAGTATTCAATTACTACAACGGCAAAGACACCATTTTCCCAGCCATGAGTAGCCCTGCCGGTGATACAAATTCTGTATCAAAAGCGAGTAATTACGAGTTTATTCATATTTCAAAAGGATTTCTTCGATTCACGTTATCGAACAATTTCCCTACAGTATTAACGAAGGCTCAGGTTGTAATTTTTGATAATAAGTACAAACGAAAGCTTGGCACACTGAATTATGCCAATATCCTACCTCTGTCAAAAGGCTTAGATTCTATCAAAATGGCCGGAGTTACAATGAGCAATGATTTATCGTTCCAAATATTGTCGGTTGACCTTGCAAAAAGTGGAACGAAAGTTAGAATCAACCTAAACGACAACCTAACCATTGATATTCAAGGTGTTGGAATGAAGACAACTCGTGGAAGAGCAATCATCCCTAGTCAGGTTATTCAAACTCAAATGCTTGCTCTGAACCTAGGTTCACCTACCGAAGACTACAAATTGCGCAATGTTAAATTTGGAGCGGCCGTGATTCCTTACATCGCTGATAGCAAATTCGCTGAAACCTTAAACCTATCTATTCAATTCCCAGATGCAACGGTAGGAGGAAATCCATTATCGCCAAATGCTATTGCTTTACCAAAAGGCAGCAAAAATGGAAACTTCGATTTGTCGAATGCAAACATCTTCTTGGGTGCCATTGATACCCAAACGCACAATATGCTTCGCGTTGCTGTATCGCCAACAATTAGTTCATCGGGCAACTTGGTCGACTTTGATTCTAGTGATTATGTGAAAATCGAAATCGATCCTGCCAAAATTATCATTGATTACGTGGATGGTTATATGGGTCAGAAAACTTGGACGGTTGACGTGGACGATGTTGATTTTGATGCACTTGCCAATTTGGGAAAAGGCCTTACCCTCACAAATCCTAAAATGTCGATTATCGTCAAGAATTCTTTCGGCATCCCAATCCTCCTGGAGTTAAGCATCGTTGCGAAAGACGACAAAGGAGCTAGTGTAGACATGCAACCCCCAGTTATGAATTTTGGATATCCCACGATTCCTCAAGCGGGGACAACGGTTGACAGCAAATTCGACATCGACAAAACAAATTCAAAGATTGTTGAAGCATTAGGCCTTCCACCAACAAAGTTTGCAATTGCTGGAAAAGCTTACTTGAACAAGGATGGATTTAAGGGCTACAATGATTTTGTTGGCAAGAATAGTGGCTTGGCAATCAGTTTTGAGGCAAATCTTCCGCTTTCAATCATTGCACAAGACTTTAGTATCAGCGATACGGCCGATGTAAAAGAAGTATTCAAGGGCTTGGATCAATTTGAATATTTAGAGTTAAAAATCAAAACCACCAACGGATTCCCATTGGAAGGCACCTTAGATCTATACTTCGCTAATGCGAACGGCGTAATCATGGACTCGCTAACAAATACCACCTTGATTGCCTCTGGCGTTCCTGATGCAACTGGTAGGGTAATTACACGTACCGAAAACATGACATCGATCTTACTCGATGCCGCCAAGTTGAGTAAAATGGCAACGAAAACGAACTATGCGCAGAAGATCATCTTCAAGACGCATTTTTACACGTACAACAAAGGAACACAATCGGTGAACATCCACACCGACAACAAGTTGGATATCGCGTTGGCATTCCGTGCAAAATTGTCGGGCAAATAATAACATAACGATGAAAAAGCAAAACATATTAATCGCCATCGTTATCGGATTGAGCAACAGCATTTTTGCACAATCTGGATTTGAATTTAACAACCGTCATTTGGCGCAATCCAACGACGTAAATCCGGCCTTCTTGCCCCAGTACAAATTCACTTTAGGATTTGGTTCAGGTTTGTCGGCCCACTACCCCGGCTATAACCTCAATACGTTTTTTGCCAAGGGACCAGATGCTCAGTCAACCATTAGAAACATCATTAATGATCCTAGTGTGGACTTGCGGACGGACATCATGAATCGCAGTAATCTCTTAAATATGGGAATCCGCGGAAAAAAATCCTATTTCTCTGTCAATACGAGTTTAAACAATCAGGGATCGATTGCCCTCCCAAAAGATGTTCTCGGAATGGCTATGTTTGGAAACCAAGAGTATTTTGGAAAAAGAGCAAACTTTGATTTGTCTGGTACTGAATTCATGAGCTATGCTGAAACCAAATTCAGTTACGGCCGAATGATTGGCAATAAATTAACCGTTGGCGCGAGTTACAGTATGATTACAGGCTTGATCCACGCCAACTTAAAATCAGCGTATGCTTTCTTGGAAACCGACACCAATGCGAACTCTATTTATCAGCTTCGTATGGGTGGTGCTTTTGATGCACAGACTTCTTTGATGGGTATGAGTGTAATGAAAGAATTGAACGATTCATCCTACGATGCCGCCAAAGTCATGCAAGAAACCTTCCAGAATAATTTCAGTTCTATGAACAGGGGATCAGCAATAGGCTTTGGGTTTGTTTACCGCATGAATGACAAGTTTAGATTCTCTGGAGCCATTAACAACATAGGCAAAATCACTTGGAACACGGGCGCTGAAGAGCATCGCATGCAAGAGAAACCTTGGACTTTTACGGGACTCGACACCAGTCAGTTCAAGAACTTGAAGGATGGCAATGTCACAGATATTCTATTGGATTCATTTAGTCAGGCATTCGACAATCAATCTACAAAAGTAGCGAGCTACGAAACTAAACTGCATTCTAGATACAATCTAGGCATTGAGTATTTTTTCTCGCCAAGAACCTATGTTCAATTAAACTATGGCGGTGGATACGGTGTAAAAGGCGATAAGTCGTTTACAAACATCAATATCCACAAAGAATTGGGCGAATGGGTCGATTTGCGATTGAATTACGGCATTTATGACTACAAGAACCCTCAACATAGCGTTGGATTTGGAATGAGCTTAAATCTAGGCCCTGTGCAGCCTTGGATGTCATTCAATACTTTATCTAACGCCTTTAATTTCGCAACTTCTCACAGACAGTCAGTTCAATTTGGCTTGAATATCAACATTGGAACACGCAAAGACCGCGATGGAGATGGTGTTCGTGATAAGGCAGACAGTTGCTACAAAACCTTTGGTGTAATGAGTAACAATGGATGTCCACTTGGATTCTTAGGTGGCTCAATGAATTACTACGAGGAGACTATTGACTCTACCGCTATTGCTGTAGATTCTACCTTTGTTAGCAGCGAAGTAAAAGCCGATATCAAAACGGAATCATCGGCCCCAGTGAGCGAGAGCATACAAGAAATTACACCTCAATCCTCAGCGAACAGCGAATTTGTTTCAAATGATACTGCAGAACCGAAAGCAGTGAAACACGCAAAAGCAAAAAAAGCCAAGAAAGTAAAGAAAAGTAAAACAAGCGAAGTTGACCTCTCCTCCGCGATGAAAGAGTAAGATTCAATTTTAATTGGAATAAATCATCCCGAATATATTCTGACCCAGTGCCGGTAACAACACCCGCTGGGTCATTTTATTTTCAGTGGCTATTGAAAGCAAACGTTCACCTGGCTCACCGATGGGTTCATCGCTCAAATCAAATGTCCCGTAGTGCATCGGCACCATGTAAGTTGCACCCAAATCCAAAAAGGATTGATAAGCCTTAGCTGGCGAGGAGTGATTGGACTCCATAAACCATTCCGGCTGATACGCACCGATTCCTAAAATCGCAATATCGATATGCGGAAACAGTTCGCGCATTTCGAGGTAGTGTTTTCCATAACCTGAATCCCCGCCAAAATATATCACCTTGTCACCTATTTCTATTACAAATGCCCCCCATAAATGCCTATTGGTATCTGTAATCCATCGCCGACACCAATGCCTTGTCGGCAAATAAGTAATCTTGATTGTTTGATCATCCAACTGATACTGCTGATACCATCCCGCCTCCTGAATCTTACCATTGCGATTGAATCGTTTCAGTAATGGTGCCGTTGAAAGCCCGCACAAATACTGCGCATTAGGGCTCAACTTAGACAACAAACGCATACTGCTATAATCCATATGGTCGCGATGGTCGTGACTCAACAACACATAATCCATTTCGGGCAGTTCATTGGGCGATATGGGCAAGGTGGAAAACCGTTTTAACACGCTCGACGCGTTGCCAAACACGGGATCGGTTATCAATGTCTTCCCTCCAATGCGAATAAAAAAGGTGGCATGACCTAACCACGCAACCCCATCAATCGAATCGTCTTTAATCCAATCCAACTCGTTAGAAATGGGCAACTGAAAT